>Ga0302127_10000647_pt1 | contig 19580 bp, 15 predicted proteins | sample CB4_SCM_MG_FD_204452 | JGI IMG/M metagenome (GOLD analysis project Ga0302127, IMG submission 204452) | Marine microbial communities from Western Arctic Ocean, Canada - CB4_SCM | ecosystem: Environmental > Aquatic > Marine > Oceanic | place: Canada: Western Arctic Ocean | collected 2017-09-24
CGGCCCACCGAAGCCGCAACCCCCATCTATGGTCAGAGTCTCGCTATTGTCGCAGAAGCCGCGATGGCGGGGGTCAAACCCTCGCACGATCCTAGTAAAAGTATCGAACGGCGCTTCGATATGGTCGAAACCTGCCGCTCCCCACCAAAAACTATCGTGTTGTTTCGTCAAGGGGCGCTCCGGGTCCAAGCCTGCATTAACGTACAAGACTTGGCGGTTTTCTGCTAATGCCGCCCGGCGCAAGGCACCCAGAAAAGCATTATGACCGTCATGGCGGCGCAGGGTATTGCGTAGTTCCGTCGTCCAATGACTGATGGCCGTTGCGCCCTGGCGCGCGGCATCAATACCAATACTGTAGATACCACCATACGCCTCCAGCGTGGCAGCGACGCCCTGAGCCATCATCCACTTAAGAACATCACTTGGGTCAGAAGCAAACTGAAGCTGCAGCAGCTTGTGCCACATTTCCTCCTGTCCGCCACGCAGATAGACGACAGAGTTTGAATCAGCGCCCCGCTGGGCAAGCAAGTTGCGACGGAATACCAGCGCTTCATCAATACAGGCTAGAACGCCTCCGCCTCGGCCAATGAGATTTCCCAGGTAGATTAGGTTATCCACAACACCGATTCTCTGGCTCAGAACATCATGCAAAGCACGCAAGCGTTCTGCCTCGCCGTGGACAGAAGCAATTACCCATGTATGCCGGGCCGGACGCAGAACTAAAAATCGTTGATCTGGCTGCATGGTTCTACTTCAGTGAGGCTCTTGGAGCCTGATGCGGTCCACAAACGCGACTAACGCCTTCCAGACCCCAGGGGATCTATTACGACAAAATCGCGACCTCACGCCACGTACTATTCCACCTTATAGAAGGCCGAGCGGCGGTATTGGAAGACCCCAGGGAAAGAAGCCTACAACAGAATTAGGACTGCACATTAGTGCGGACCCTTAACCATCGGCCAAAGGAATTTGGCCTCGAATTAGGCTACCACAAGCACCTTCTCTAGACGCTTGGTAGCCGCTTCCATATCCAGCTTTTCGACAGCAGCTAGTTCGCTAGCCAAGCGGTCCCGCGCCGATTCGTAAATCTGGCGTTCACTGAAAGATTGATCAGGCTGGCCTGCATTACGATGCAGGTCACGTACGACCTCGGCAATCGATAACGGATCACCAGAATTAATTTTCGCCTCATATTCCTGCGCACGGCGGCTCCACATCGTCCGCTTAATGCGCGCACGCCCCTTCAACTTGGTCATGGCGTCTTCCATGATCTTACGGCTGCTCAGCTTGCGCAAACCCGACATTGCCGCTTTGACGACCGGCACACGCAACGTCATTCGATCACGATCGAAATAGATGACGAAGAGATTCAGCTTATGATCCGAGACCACAGTCTCTTCAACGGAGAGCACTTTTCCCACACCGTGAGTCGGATAAACCACGTAATCTCCCGGCTTAAAGATCATTTTTTCAGGCATATTAATTGTCGAACTCCGATTAACACCAGCCAAGTCGGCATACACCTATAAACCCGCACCTCAGGGGAGGAGGCAAAAAAAATAGCCCCTTCCTAACAGCCCGGAAGGACCAGTCGTCATTCCTAATGAGTTTGTCCGCACAGCACCGCGTTGATACATCCATTACCGGCGCCCAAACCGATGATAAATTTATCATATCACAAAATTAACCTAAAATATAGGCCAGCGTAATTTCCAAGCCTTGGGAAACACCAGTCAATAATTAGCCGCTAGCGCCTGGTTTTTCGCTCAATTCACTGAGCTTTCCATCCTTGCCATTCCACTCTTCGGCATCGGCCGGAGAATCCCCCTTGCGGGTAATATTTGGCCACTTGGTGGAATAATCGGTGTTGAGCTCCAGCCACTTGTCCAGATTTGGTTCCGTATCGGGAACAATCGCTTCGGCTGGGCATTCGGGTTCACAAACACCACAGTCGATGCATTCGTCGGGATTGATCACCAACATATTTTCACCCTCGTAGAAACAGTCCACGGGGCAAACCTCGACGCAGTCCATGAACTTGCACTTGATGCAGTTCTCGGTAACGACGTAGGTCATTTTTTTCTCCGTTATTTTTAATTATTACCGAACCTGAGCACCATCTAAGCCAGAGAGCGCAATCTCACCCACCCCATACTGACCAGCCTCTCGGGGGTCGTCAGCCTTGCCACGTAGCCGCGCCCGAACTCTACAAATCATTGCTCTGCGTATCACACCCCCTGCCGCCGTAACAACCCTCTGGTTTCGATGGGTCAATACTGATGATTTAGTCGGCGTTAGTTATTCGCCTTGCCGCATTCGGTCCATCGCTCGCCGTTCGGCTTTGGTCGGCCGGCCGGAACCAGGTTCGCGCAATCCTGTCAGCGCCGGCTTCGCTTCCTCTTCCCGTGCCTGGGGTGGCAATGGCGGCTCCAAATCCTCGTATAATTGGCGAGCGTCGGGCGCCGGCCCCCGACGCTTACCCAACCCGGCTACCCGGACGACACGGATGTTCCTGCCCTGAGGAAAAGTCAGAACGTCTCCGATGCGAACGCCAAGATGAGCCTTCTGCACCCTTTTGGAATTGACGCGCAATGAGCCTACCGCAGCGAATTTGGACGCTAAGGTGCGGCTGCGAAAAAATCGCGCATACCAGAGCCACCGGTCAATGCGCTGACTTCCCGCCGGTATCGTTATAGTCAACGCGCTATCTCCAATTCGCCAAGTTTGGCAAAGGGGGAATCGGGGTTAACGCGGTAGGCAGGCCTAAGTCTAGCTGCATACTTGCCGGCAGACTTAGGCCGCAATTTTCGCTGTACTCGCACATAACATACAGCCACCGCATCTTCTCCCTCGCTTCCCGTTGCTAATTTGTATCCGAGACCAGCAAGAACACTGGAAATGTCCGCCGCGGAACAGCCAAGCAAGTTGAGAACATCGGCACCCACAACAAACGAACCAGCCTGCGAAAGGGACCAGAGGCGTGCCGCTAGTCTTTCCACGATATCAACACGCACCGAAAGAACACCCAGTTGCCGATAGCCGATCGCTTCATAATACCCTCGCGGCACGCTTGCACTGGTACGAATCGAAACCCGGCCCGGCGGTGGCGATTCCAGCGATGTCCCATGGTGCGCACCCCATAGAATGCGGCGCATCGCGATGGCCGCGGGCTTAAGCATTGCAGGAATATAAATGCTTTCCTGGCCAATGCGGATGCCGAGTTCTCGTAGTGTCTTACGCGTATTTCGGTCAAGAACCTCAAGCTGTTCACGTACCCGATGGCGCGGCATGGAGCCCAGCGCCTCACAAAGCTCAAAGACCAACCCGCGCGCGATTCCGAGCAAGTCGTTTTCTTCTCCCAAAAGCAATGGCTTGAGCCGTTGCCGCACATGAGATTCAAGCCAAATCGCCAATCTCTGGCGCAACCGTTCCCGCTCCACTCCATGTACGGCCTGCCCCGGCAATGGTCCGACGGCCGGACGCAGAATTGACGGCCCCGCTACCACCCGTGCAACCGGCGCGCCGTTCCATAGAATCTGGCCATCTTTATCAATGCCGAAGGCTCCATCGTCGGCCAACTCGAGATTCCGGAGACGCTTCGACAGCTCTCCTTCCAACGCTTGACGAGTGGCATTAGTGATGGCCTTGCCAGCCTGGGTTCGCGCCGGCCCGTCACCCGGACTGAAATGAAAGCCATCCAGACGACCGACTTCGTGACCCTCAATCATGACGGCGCCATCCGGTTCGACAACCGCTGATAAGGAATCTCGATTGCGCATTTTACCCATGAGCACCGCCGTACGGCGGTCGACGAAGCGTTGGGTCAAGCAATCGTGCAGAGCATCCGAAAGACGGTCTTCTATGGCGCGAGTGCGCTCCTGCCAGAAAATTGGATCAGCAAGCCAGTTACTGCGATGAGAAACGTACGTCCAGATTCGCACCGCCGCGATTCGCTGCATCAAGGTCTCAATATCACCATCAACACGATCCAAACGCGTCACTTGGCTTGCCAGCCAATCCGTCGGTAAACAGCGTTCGCCTTTCATCAGATATCGGTAAATATGCCCCAACAAACGAGCATGACCGTCGCTCAGAACTTTGCGGAAATCGGGAATACGGCAAATATCCCACAACAAACGCACTGCGTCCTGACCATGAGCGAGAGCAGCAATATCCGATTCCTGGGATAGTACAGCGAGCACGCGTTCGTCATCGGCCTGGGGCGCCCGAACCAATCCAACCGCCACCGATGGATGCGCCAAACTGCGCTGCAGGGCCGTGACGGACGAAAGATTCAGTTCGTCATTGCGCCAGAAAATTGATTTCAAGGGGTCGAAAGTGTGGCTTTCGATACGGGCCACTGTATCGTCATCGAGCGATCCAGCCTCGGCGGTTGTGCCAAAAGTTCCGTCATTCATGTGGCGCCCAGCCCGCCCAGCAATCTGCGCCATCTCAGCCGCCGAAAGTAGGCGCGGCACGCGTCCGTCGAACTTGCGCCGCGCCGCGAAGGCAACATGGTCAACATCCATATTTAGTCCCATGCCTATGGCGTCGGTGGCGATAAGATAATCGACCTCCCCAGCTTGGAACATGGCCACCTGGGCATTGCGAGTACGCGGACTCAGAGCACCAAGAACTACCGCGGCACCACCGCGATGCCGACGCACCAATTCGGCGATGGAATAGACGTCGGCGGCGGAGAATGCGACCACCGCACAACGCGGCGGCAAGCGCGTAATCTTACGTTGGCCAGTGTACGACAGCGTGGAGAAACGAGGACGAATAATGTATTCTGCCTCAGGGACCAGGGCGCGCAGGATCGGGCGCATAGTCTCAGCCCCCAAGAGCATGGTCTCCGATCGACCGCGCACGTTGAGCAGGCGTTCGGTAAAGACATGACCTCGTTCGGCATCGGCACACATTTGCACTTCGTCGAGGGCGACGAAATCAACCAACCGGTCCACCGGCAGTGATTCAGCAGTGCATAGGAAATAACGCGCACCCGGGGGTATGATCTTTTCCTCGCCGGTGATGAGCGCAACCTGCGCCGCCCCTTTAAGGGCGACAGCTCGTTCATAATTTTCACGCGCCAGAAGCCGCAGAGGAAAGCCGATCATGCCGCTGCTATGACCCAGCATACGCTCCATTGCGAGGTGGGTCTTCCCGGTATTAGTGGGGCCGAGAACAGCGACCACGCGGCTTTGTTGACTCCGCATCAGCATGGTAAAACAATTGCCGTTCCCTGACCCCATTGCAAGGGCAAGGCGGTCGTCTTGCTTATGGCAATGGGCCGCCTATCGCTAACAGGCCTGTCAAAATTATCAGAACCTCCATCACGGCACGTTCGCAGAATCTTGATACGTTAATCCCTCGGAGAGCACTCACCTCCGTATGCAGTTCATGACCCTAGAACACAAACCAGACATCCCCCCACCTTATCAGGCTGTACCGAAGCGATCCTTCAGGCGCTTCGCGCGGCGGGCATTCGCTGCGCCCCCCCCCTGCGGGGCCAGTCAATTTATCCCGAGGCCGTTTCTATGGACTTGCCAATAGCAACGCTACGCGCAATGCACATATCCTGCCCTCGAGGATCGTTTCCTGTCAGGGTGTATAGGGCTGGATAGCGCTCTAAGCCGCCTCTTGAGCCATGTTGCGCAGCACATATTGCAAAATGCCGCCGCTCTTATAGTACTCAACTTCATCGACCGTATCGATACGGCAAAGCAGCTTGATCTGCTCACTGGTTCCATCGCTCCGGTTAATTTTGCAATCGATATCCATGCGCGGGGTGATACCCGCTTCTATCCCCGTGATATCAATGACCTCCGAGCCATCGAGCTTTAGGGTCTCACGGCTCTGCCCATCCTTGAACTGCAATGGCAGTACGCCCATACCAACAAGATTAGAACGGTGGATGCGCTCGAAGCTCTCGACGATTACTGCCTTGGCCCCCAATAGGCGGGTGCCCTTCGCCGCCCAGTCTCGGGACGATCCGGTGCCGTATTCCTTACCCCCGACAATGACCAGGGGAACGCCTTCTTCTTTGTACCGCATGGCCGCATCAAAGATGGACATCTCCTCGCCATCCGGCATGTGACGGGTGACGCCGCCCTCCGTACCCGGCGCCGCCTGATTACGGATGCGGATGTTGGCAAAAGTGCCCCGCATCATCACTTCATGATTACCCCGACGCGAACCATAGGAGTTGAACTCGACTGGGCGCACCTGGTGAGAAACCAGGTACTCACCCGCGGGCCCCTCCTCCTTGATGGAGCCAGCCGGAGAAATATGATCAGTAGTGACCGAATCCCCCAATATGGCCAGCACCCGTGCGCCGTAAACGTCAGCGACATCGGCCGGCTCGCCTTCCATGTCGATAAAAAATGGCGGGTGTGCTACGTACGTGCTGGTAGGATTCCAGTTAAAAGTCTCACCACCCGAGACTTTTACTGCCTTCCATTCCGCGGTGCCCTCGAAGACGTTGGAATATCGGGACTTGAACATTTCCGGCGTAACCCGCGAGTCAACGATCTCGCGGATTTCCGCATTGGTTGGCCAGATATCACGCAGGTAAACAGGCTTACCGTCGGAACCGATGCCCAGCGGATCGGTTGCAACGTCAATCTTCATATTGCCCGCCAACGCATAGGCCACCACCAATGGCGGTGAGGCAAGATAGTTGGCCTGCACCTGTGGATGAATGCGACCTTCAAAATTTCGGTTTCCAGATAGAACAGCAGCAACCGTAAGATCGGCCTGGGCGACGGCTTCTTCAACCGGCCCCAACAGAGGGCCGGAATTGCCGATGCACGTCGTGCATCCATAACCCACAAGATTGAAGCCGATGGCGTCCAGATGCTCCTGAAGGCCGGCGGCCACCATGTAATCAGTTACCACTTTCGAGCCCGGCGCGAAGGATGTCTTGACCCACGGCTTGCGCGTCAGGCCTTTAGCGCGAGCATTGCGCGCCACCAGCCCAGCAGCAATCAGCACGCTGGGGTTGGATGTGTTGGTGCAACTAGTGATTGCGGCAAGGACAACCGAACCATCCTGGACATCGTAGTCGGCGCCAGGAGCATCGATTACCCGCATCTCATCGCGGCCACTCAGTGCCTTGAAGCCGGATACGAATGACTTACTAGTCTGACTTAGAGCAATGCGGTCCTGTGGCCTCTTCGGTCCAGCCAGCGACGGCTCGACATCACCGAGGTCGAGTTCCAGCATGTCGGTGAATACCGGCTCCGGCGTACTAGCATCCCGCCACATGCCCTGCGCCTCGGCATAAGCTTTGACCAGGGCCACTCGCTCGGGATCACGGCTGGTCAGGGTCAGGTAGCGCAGAGTTTCATTATCGATGGGAAAGAAACCACAGGTAGCACCATATTCAGGCGCCATATTGCCGATGGTGGCACGGTCCGCCAGCGATAAATGGTCTAGCCCAGGACCGCAGTATTCCACGAACTTACTGACCACACCCTTGGCGCGCAGCATCTGCACAACCATTAACACCAGATCAGTCGCTGTCGTCCCTTCCTTTGGTGTGCCGGTTAGGCGGAAACCAATAACCTCGGGGATCATCATCGAAACCGGTTGGCCAAGCATGGCTGCTTCGGCTTCAATACCGCCAACACCCCAGGCTAGAACCGCTAGACCATTAACCATGGTTGTATGGCTATCGGTGCCGACGCAGGTGTCAGGATAGGCTATCATCTTGCCGTCCAGCGATTTAGAGGTAAAGACCGTTTGCGATAGATACTCCAGGTTCACCTGATGGCAGATGCCCGTTCCCGGAGGAACGACGCGGAAATTATTAAAAGCAGACTGGCCCCAACGCATGAACTCATAGCGTTCCCTATTGCGCTCGTACTCGATTTCGACATTACGCTTAAACGACCCAGCCGTTCCAAAGTTATCAACCATCACCGAGTGGTCAATAACCAGATCGACGGGAACCAACGGATTGATCTTATTTGGATTGCCACCCATTGCCACCATGGCATCGCGCATGGAGGCGAGATCTACCACTGCCGGCACGCCGGTAAGGTCCTGCATCAAAACGCGGGCCGGGCGATAGGCGATTTCATTGTCACTGCGCTGGTCATCGGCCCATTTAACCATGGCCTTGATGTCATCAACGGTAACGGAACGGTTGTCCTCGAACCGCAGCAAATTTTCCAGCAGCACCTTTAATGAATACGGCAGGCGCGATGCACCCGTGATACCCGCTTCCTCAAGGGCCTGCAGACTGAAGTAGTCATAGCTGGTGCCATTGACATCCAGCGTCCGGCGCGTGTTAAGGGTATCGTTTCCGACCCGGGTCATTACCTGTCTCCTTCTCGACGTGAACAGCCACGCAGGCTAGATCACAAGTTGATATATTTATCCAGAAGGCACCTCCGTGGCTTGTTATTGCCACGGTTTAGCCGACTTCAGTCCTCTTCTAAATTCCAAATTTCTGCACGCGCGGCATCGTACCATTCGATCATTCCCGATCGAGCCCGTATCGTGTCTCGATATGCTATGCAAGTATCGTCAAGAGCAACATCTTATGTCTTGAAGCGGGCGGCCACTGGCGCGAAAGCGAATTCAGCCGTGCCAAAAAATTCTCGTTAGCTATAACAAGTGTAAAATCGCTCATGTCAAAACCCGAAGTGTCGATCCGACCGCGGTCCCGTCCCCGCGGGAACGACTAACCTATCACGCCGTAACGACGTCTACCACCATATGCACCAGGATCGTGCGGACCACTGCACGTTCGAAGATTATTCATCTTGGCCAACCACAAATCAGTCTGCCATTATGCTAAAATACTGCCGGCAGCAGATTTAGCACTTTTTATGAAACTAGGGAGTCCTACTTTCATAGCTATCTTTGGTTTGTAGGTACGGCCCACCCATGCCATTCAGCCCGCGCCGCGTCATCCGGTAGGGATACAAAGTTACCCTCCTGCCCTTTTCTGCATTCTTCATACTCAATCTGAGCGGTGACATCTTGGTCATAGGCATCAATTATTAATCGTTACCAGGGCCAAGAAAGTCTTCGCCGGCAAGGAAAACTAGTGAGGGTTCCCAATAGCCGGTTAACCGAGTATTGGGGGGCTTATCGTGTCAGCAACTGGAGCCATAGGTATCCTTTCCATAAGCTGGAAGTTCCGACAGGGTAAGTTAGAGAGGAAATCCCTCGCGCTAAAATTCCGAAACTAATTGCAATTGAAGAAAGGACGATGCCGTGATCGTCGAGCAGATCTGGACCGGTAACAACTTCCGCAACTTTAACTATCTGGTCGCATGCCCCGAGAGCGGCGAGGCATTAGCCATCGATCCCCTGGATTACCGCAAGTGCCTGGACCGGGCGGCAAAGAAAGGCTGGTCAATTACCCAGGTTCTCAATACCCACGAACACCACGACCATACCGGCGGGAACCACGGTATTGTCACCGCGACCCGCGCCAAGGTACTGGCCCATAAGAATGCTAAGGACAGTATCCCGGATATGGACATCGGTTTGGGTGCCGGCGACATCATCAAGATCGGCCGCACAATCGAACTCGAAGCACTCGATACCCCCGGCCACACCATGAGTCACATTTGCGTACTGTCACGCACCGACAACCCAGGCCTATTTTGCGGTGACACTTTATTTAATGCCGGCGCCGGCAATTGCCACAATGGCGGTCATCCCGCCGATCTCTTCGACACTTTTGCCAACCAGCTGGCTAAATTAGCGGACAATACCCTTGTCTACCCCGGGCACGATTATATCGCTAACAACCTGCAATTCACGCTCGACCGGGAACCCGACAATGCCAAGGCGGCGGCGCTACTAGAAACCGTCGAAGACCAAAATCCAGACAGCGCCCTTATCTCAACACTGGGGATAGAAAAGGAGGTCAATTCTTTCTTTCGCTTGCACAGCCCGAGTATAATTAATCGCCTTCGCGTCGCCTTTCCCGACCTTCCCGATACTCTGGATGCCAAGACGGTGTTTATTAAATTGCGAGAGTTACGCAACAGCTGGTAACCATCAAGGCTCTTGCGCCTTAGCAGCCAGAATCCCGGGGTAAAAGGCGCGAGAAAATCTAGCGACGCTATACGGGGTTTTTCATGAGTCAGCCGACTAAAGAACAGCAGCGAATGACATTAGGGGGCGGCGGATTCTGGCTCGCCGTTGCCGGACTTAATGGCTTGATCGCCGTTGCGGCCGGCGCCTACGGCCATCACGCGCTGGGGGGCCATAATTCAGACTTCCGAGAAATTTTCCTTACCGGCGCGCAGTACCACATGTGGCACACGCTCGCCTTGTTGGGCGTCGCCTGGACGACGGAACACTTCAGCGGCATAGCGCCGGCCCTAGCGGGAATCGCCTTTTCTGTTGGAGTTTTTCTTTTTTCAGGAAGCCTCTACGTTATGGGCCTAACCGAAGACGTGCCTGTAAGGGGTGCCGCCCCACTTGGTGGCATGCTCCTTATATTAGGCTGGACCGCCTTGATCTGGACTGGATTTTCCATGCGGCGTACACAGATTTAGTCGGCCGCCAAGGTGCGCTAGCCCTTTTTGGCAAAGGCCATCCGTTTTGCGAACTTTACACGTTCATCTTTAAGGACGGTCGGCAGGCTGCCGCCAAACTTAGCAAAGAAGGCGGCGATTTCTTCCGCCTCATCGAGCCCAGAATCGGCGTCAACGGCCATTAGTTTTTCAAAATCAGCACAAGAGTATTCCAGTCCACTCAAGTCTAGATCCTGATAATGCGGCATGAGGCCCAGTGGCGATTCCTTCGCCGGGACGAGGCCCTGAACCCGTTCAAAAATCCACTTCAGAACCCGCATGTTCTCGCAAAACCCAGGCCAGATAAAGGCACCGTCTTCATCCTTGCGGAACCAATTGACACGGAAAATCTTTGGCGGGTTTTTCAACTGGCTAGCCATGGCCAGCCAATGGGTCCAATAATCCGCCATGTTGTAGCCACAGAAAGGTAGCATGGCCATTGGATCGCGGCGGATAGCCACCTGGCTGACGGCGGCGGCTGTAGCCTCCGACCCCATGGTAGCAGCTAAGAAGACCCCGTGTTCCCAATCGAATGCCTCGAACACCAACGGATAGGTATGGCTCAAACGCCCGCCAAACAGAAAAGCAGCAATGGGCACACCGGCGGGGTCATCCCAAGCTGGATCAAAAGACGGACATTGAACAGCCGCCACGGTGAACCGCGCGTTGGGGTGAGCCGCCAGGCTATCATTGTTGGGTGTCCAGTCATTACCTTTCCAGTCGGTCAGGTGTGCAGGCACTTCCCCATCAATGCCTTCCCACCAAACATCGCCATCATCGGTCAATGCGACGTTGGTAAAGATACAGTCGCGTTTGAGCATCTCCATGGCATTGGGATTGGACGCGTATGAAGTTCCAGGCGCGACACCAAAATAACCAGCTTCTGGATTGATGGCGCGCAGCTTTCCATCGAGGCCTAGCTTAATCCAGGCAATATCGTCACCGACGGTCCGGATCTTCCAGCCCGGAAATCCCTTGGGTGGAAGAAGCATGGCGAGGTTGGTTTTGCCACAAGCACTAGGGAAAGCAGCGGCGATATATACCGTCTCGCCCTCCGGATTCTCCAGGCCAAGAATCAGCATATGTTCGGCCAGCCAGCCTTCATCACGGGCCATCGTCGAAGCTATGCGAAGCGCAAAGCATTTCTTGCCGAGAAGTGCATTCCCGCCATACCCGCTGCCATAAGACCAGATTGTCCGTTCCTCGGGAAAATGGGCAATATATTTCGTCTTGCTACTCGGCCAGGGAACGTCGGCTTGACCAGACTCCAAAGGCGCCCCCACCGAATGCAGACATGGCACGAAGTCATCGTTACCCAGAGTGTCCAGCGCCGCCCGCCCCATACGGGTCATCAAACGCATGCTTACCGCGACATACGGTGAGTCGGTCAGTTGCACGCCTATATGGGCGATTGGCGAACCAAGCGGCCCCATAGAAAACGGCACCACGTACATGGTGCGGCCCTTCATGCTGCCGTCATAGAGTTCGGTCAGCGTCGCCCGCATGTTTGCAGGATCACTCCAATTGTTGGTCGGACCGGCCTCCTCTGGAGTCCTCGAGCAGATGAAGGTTCGGTCCTCCACCCGCGCCACATCATCGGGATCGGAACGTGCTAGGAAGCTGCCAGGGCGTTTGTATGGGTTCAGAGGAATGAACGTCCCCACGTCCACCAACAAGCGGCATAAGTAATCATATTCCTCCTGGGAACCATCGCACCAATAGACGGCATCAGGCTTGCACAAAGCCACAGTGCTATCGACCCAGCTCACAAGCTTACTGTTAGACGATTTTAGTTTACCATCGAGCCCCAAGGAACCACCTATTTAATCTAAAATATTAGAAAGAATTACCCTGACCGCATGTGCAGCCACGTTTATACAAACAAATTTCTAATTTGGGGCTCCGCAAAACTTAAACATGATTCTTTACCGAAATAAACTTGCCTAAAACGTGGAATAACCCAAGACAAAATTCTTAATTAACTCAAAGTTATTTAACGAGCTATAATTTTGCCACATTGCGTCTATTAACTAATAAATCTGCGCCATAAGCTTTCGAATCTGGTGAGGTTGGCAGTGCACCTTGAAACAAGGAGCCTAAATGGGACAGACCATCGCGCTCGTGGATGACGATCGCAACATACTGACATCAGTCTCCATGGCATTGGAATCTGAAGGATTCCAAGTAAAGGCCTACCCCGACCCGAGCCAGGCGCTGGACGGCCTCATCCGTAATCCCGCCGACCTTGCTGTTCTCGACATCAAAATGCCGCGCCTCGACGGCATGAAACTTTTGACCCGATTGCGCGAAAAATCGGATCTTCCGGTCATCTTCCTGACATCAAAGGATGAGGAGATCGACGAAATTTTAGGCCTTAAGATCGGCGCCGATGATTACATCAAGAAGCCATTTTCGCAGCGGCTTCTTATCGAGCGCATTCGCGCCGTCCTGCGACGGCGCAGCAGCGAGATCAGTTTGGAGACCGATCAAAAAAGCCTGCGCCGGGGTGATCTAGTGATGAACCAGGAACGCCACATGTGCACTTGGAAAGCCGATCAAGTCGACCTGACCGTCACTGAATTCCTACTATTGCTGGCCCTGGCGCGGCGGCCAGGTTTCGTCAAAAGCCGCGACCAGCTAATCGATGCAGCCTATGGCGAGAACATGTATGTGGATGATCGTACGATCGACAGCCACATAAAACGTCTTCGCAAGAAGTTTAAGAAAGTCGATACGGGTTTTTCTATGATCAAAACCCTATATGGCGTCGGTTACCGATATCATAACGGCTGATAACATCTGCAGATAGAGGTCGAAACGGAGAGCCGATGGGTCGGGGGATACAGCGACGCAGACCACGGTTGTTACCGTCGCGCATTACGCTGCGCATTCTTGCCGTCAATATTTTGCCACTGGCGGCCTTAGTCGCCGGCCTATTATACCACGGCGAGTACCGTGATGGCCTGATAGAATCGGAGCTATCAGCCCTGCAGGTACATGCCGACATGGTCGCCGCAGCCATTGGCGAAAGCGCTAGAATAGAAGCGGGAAGTCGGCCCCGCATCGTTCCTAACACAGCGCGGCAGATGGTGCGTCGTCTGGCATCAACCACGGGAACACGAGCACGCCTCTATGACGACGACGGCGCCTTGATCGCCGACAGCCGCGTGCGAAGCGGCCCCGGCAGTACTGTGGAAATCGAACCGCTGCCGCCGCCGGAGACCGGTGAAGAAGCGCTTGATATCTCTACCAGCGGCCTGCTGGAAATTTATGACACAGCCCTGCGTTGGCTATCGTCGGAGCGCCACTTAGGTACCTACCACGAGGGGAAAACCGAGACCGCTTTTGATTACGGTGAGGCGAAATTAGCCCTCAGCGGCAATCGCCGGCGCGCCGTTCGCTTTGACCCCGGTGGAGGCCTGATGCTCAGCGCTGCCGTGCCGGTGCAGCGCTACAAACGGGTATTAGGCGCGGTGATGCTATCTAAGGGTTCTGGCACCATTAATGCCACCCTGACGCAAGTACGCGTTACGGTCATCGAAATATTTATCATCGTCCTGGCTGTCACCATTGCCCTTTCGCTTTATCTGGCAAGTACCATTTCTAGGCCGATCCGACGCCTGTCCCAAGCTGCCACACAAGTACGCCAAGGCCGCAGCCGACAGTATGTGATCCCCACGTTCTCCAATCGTCAGGATGAAATAGGCGAACTGGCACGCAGCCTGAATGAAATGACCGAAGCATTGTGGCTGCGCATGGACGCCATCGAATCCTTTGCAGCTGACGTCGCTCATGAGATCAAAAACCCACTGACTAGCTTGCATAGCGCTGTGGAAACAGCGGCCAAGATCCAGGACCCCGCAAAGCAACGGCAGTTGATGGCTATCATTATAGAGGATGTGAAACGGTTGGATCGCCTGATAAGCGACATCTCTGACGCTTCCCGCCTTGATGCCGAACTGTCACGGGCGGAGCAAGAAGCCATCGATATGACGGCACTACTGTCAACTTTGGTCGATACGTACAACATCGAAATTTCCACAGGTGGCGGAACTGAAATGACGTCACGACTGACCCTCGAGGTCGAGGGCCAGAACCCTCTGATCGTCAACGCGATGGAAGGCCGCTTGGTGCAGGTCTTTCGTAATTTGATTGCCAACGCGCAGTCCTTCAGCCCACCAGGAGGTGAAATCACAATCCGTGCCACCAGTAAAAACGGTATGGTATGCATCGAAGTCGATGATCAGGGTCCGGGAATTCCAACTGGCAATGAAGAAGCTGTTTTTGCCCGCTTCTATTCGGAACGACCGGAAGGGGAGAGATTTGGAACCCACTCGGGTCTCGGGTTGAGCATCTCCCGGCAAATTGCCGAAGCCCACAATGGCACGATCATAGCGTCCAATCGCGTCGGTCATGACGGCACGGTGGTAGGCTCCCGATTTATCATGCGCCTACCACCTGTAAATGGAGTCAACGTCCGTTGACTCCAAGCTATGCGCACCTCAGGGTCATAAACGAACTGTAGGGATTTCGGTCATGGACCTGATTCATGGCTCCTGCGTCGCCATTAGCGGCAAAGGTGTGGTATTGCGCGGACCGTCAGGATCGGGGAAATCGGATCTGGCGTTGCGCCTGATTGATGATGGTGCAAGCCTGATTTCTGACGATCAGATAACCATCTCCGTCCGTGATAAGCGGGTTTTTGCCAGCGCACCGCCGGCTATTGCCGGCATGCTGGAAGCCCGCGGAATTGGTATCGTACAATTAGAATACATGGACGAGACCCAGGTGCACCTGATCATCGATCTTGTCCCAACAGAACCCGTGGAACGTATGCCGGTAGAATCCTCAACCACGCTGGAAGGCATCTCTCTGCCGTTGACCCGCCTGGCTTCCTTCGAGTCATCAAACCCAGCCAAGGTACGCTTGGCACTACATGCGGCGACCGGTGAACTAAATATTCAGCGGTGAATAATGTTTAAGTGGGTACGAAACCGGCCCGCTAGCAGGTTCACGTTACCAGCATGGCCGGAGCCGGGCTCCCGTCGGGGCTTAAGCCCGGGGTATACATCGATCGACAATCTTCCCTTGTCCCCGCTCCCCAGTCTAGTCACGCCGAGGCCCGGGTCCGCTGGCGGGTGCCCCATCTCCGTCAATGCTTGCATCCGCACATGAAATTTTGATGCCGCATATTTTCTTATAAATCTTTGAGATTTGACCGCTACAAGCAACATCCCAGCCCAAGTCGTTTCCCTTGATTGTAACGATCGACTACTTACGCGGCCGAGAAGAAGAGCTACCTAACCATCAAAGTTAGCTAAACTCGCTGGCGGTATCGTTTTGTTTTTATCGCAGAGAAACTCGCAGCATGGCTTGTAAAAGCATACGAAAGCGTACAAGTGTCTCATCGGAGTGTACCGAAACGAGACCCCCGTCAGAGCGGCAACACCAAAGGAAGGCCAATCGAAATGATCGGAATGGTGTTAGTGACACATGGCCGACTGGCTAAAGAGTTTGTAGCAGCGCTTGAACATATTGTCGGTCCACAGTCCGATACGGCGGTTGTTTGTATCGGCCCCGATGACGATATGGAGAAGCGACGCAAACAAATATTAGATAGTATAGCAACCGCTGATAGCGGTGACGGGGTCATTCTCCTAACGGACATGTTCGGCGGCACCCCATCCAACCTCGCCATTTCGGTTATGGATAAAGCCAACATTGAAGTCATTGCCGGCGTCAATCTTCCCATGCTGATCAAGCTGGCCGATGTCCGCCACTCGGACACGCTGGCTGACGCAGTTGAAAAGGCCCAAGAAGCTGGCCGGAAATATATCAACATTGCTTCGACCCTATTGGCGCATGACAGAAAATAATGGCTATCGGCTTGAAATATGTAGATACGCCTCCAATCCGTCAGGCTGTCACCATATGCAACCGCAGGGGCCTGCATGCCCGCGCCGCAGCATTATTTGTCCGCCGTTCTAGCGCATTCAAATCGCAGGTTGGAGTCACGCGAGGCGGACAAACCGTTTCCGGGCACTCAATTCTTGGCCTCATGATGCTGGCCGCCGCGATGGGATCGGAGATAGAAATCTCTGTCCACGGGCCTGATGCAGACGATGCGCTCAAGTCACTAAGCGCTCTTGTTCTATCGGGATTCGAAGAGAATTGAGATAGGCAACACTATCCAAACGGTGACTTGCCTCAGGTTCCAGGCATTGCTATGACCGCCTAAATATTGATGACCCAAGAAGGAAATTTTATGACTACCCTCGCAGACTATAAAGTTGCTGATATGAGTCTTGCCGGATGGGGCCGGAAAGAAATTGCCATCGCCGAGACAGAAATGCCCGGCTTGATGGCATTACGGCAAGAGTATGGGACGTCTAAGCCATTAAAAGGCGCCCGCATTGCCGGCTGTCTTCACATGACCATCCAGACCGCCGTGCTAATTGAGACATTGACAGAGCTTGGCGCCGAGGTGAGGTGGAGCTCCTGCAACATCTTCTCCACCCAAGATCAGGCCGCCGCCGCCATTGCCGAAACGGGCGTTCCCGTTTTCGCTTGGAAGGGCGAGTCCGAGGAAGAATTTCTGTGGTGCATCGATCAGACCATTGAGGGTCCTAATGGCTGGCATCCCAACATGATCCTGGATGATGGCGGAGACCTAACTGTCATCATGCATGAAAATCACGGAAAGCTTCTCGATGATGTGCGCGGCCTATCAGAGGAAACCACGACCGGCGTACATCGCCTTCATGAGATGGTCAAAAAAGGCATGCTGAAAGTTCCGGCGATCAACGTCAACGATTCCGTCACCAAATCGAAGTTCGATAACCTTTACGGTTGCCGCGAAAGCTTGGTAGACGGCATCAAGCGCGCCACAGACGTTATGATGGCTGGCAAGCGTGCGGTCGTCTGCGGTTTCGGTGACGTCGGCAAGGGCTCCGCGGCCTCCCTGCGCAGTCAAGGCGCTCGCGTCATTGTCACCGAAGTCGACCCGATCTGCGCGCTTCAGGCGGCCATGGAAGGCTATGAAGTCACCACCATGGAAGACGCTGCTCCCATTGGCGACATTTTTGTCACCTGTACGGGAAACCTCGACGTCATCACCCTTGAGCATATGCGCGAGATGAAGGACAGAGCCATCGTCTGTAACATCGGTCACTTCGATTCGGAAATTCAAATAAGCTCCTTGCGGAACTACAAGTGGGACAACGTCAAGCCGCAGGTAGACGAGATTGAATTTCCGGATGGCAAACGGCTAATCGTTCTCGCCGAGGGACGCCTTGTAAATCTGGGCTGCGGCACCGGCCATCCGAGCTTCGTAATGAGCGCGTCATTCACAAATCAGGTGCTTGCGCAAATCGAACTGTGGGAGAACCACAAAAACTACGAGAACAAAGTCTACGTGCTGCCCAAACATCTCGATGAGAAGGTTGCCACCCTGCACCTTGGACGGCTTGGCGCCAAACTTACGCAAATGACACCGAAGCAGGCCGAGTATCTTGGTATAGATAGCAAGGGGCCATTCAAGGCCGAATCCTACCGATACTAGCCGCATTGAAACGGCGAAAATGAGAAGGGCCCCGCCAATATTGGCGGGGCCCTTCTCATTTCAAAATATTGAGGACGCTCAAGCAACGCCAAGAATAACCAACCCGGCCGCAGCAATCGCAGCTCCTGTGGCACGAACCACGACCATGCCCCGCTCTGATCCTAAGCGGCTAGCTAGGCTGCCGAGGCTAATACCTACTGTATGCAGAACTGCCGTCGCAACAAGAATACCGGCACCATAGGCCAGAACCGACACAGAGGCGGGCATTTCGCTGCCGTGAGTATGGCCATGGAATAGGGCGAATAGGCCGAACAAGCCCATCGCCAGCGCCAACGGTGGCCTAAGCCGCAGCGCCACTGCCGTACCAAGCACTACCACCGACAAAGCAATCCCGATCTCAGCCAGTGGCAGCTCGATAGCAGAGACACCCAATCCACCACCCAGAGCCATCACCAAGACAAATGAGGACGGAACCATCCATAATCCCCGCCCGCCGAGTTGGTTGGCGAATAAACCTACCGTCAACATGGTCAATACGTGATCTAACCCCAAGATTGGGTGCATAAACCCGAGCGCCAGTCCACCGCCGCTACCCGAGTGGGCAAGCACCGGCATCGCAACCAGCGATAACGTAATAATAAGCGCGCCAACGACACACAGTGCCGAGAGCTTAAGCGAAGTCATGGTGATGTTCCTTCACGGGAGGCTGATTGAAATGATAGAATTTCCTTGTAGATCGTGGCCACCATTCTGACAATGCCAGTTCACTCCCTGGCCCCATCCGATTTCGGGGACGTAAGGTTTCAGCGTGATCTCTCAGCGTGACACAAGAGTCGGTTTTACGCCCACCTCCGTAGTGGACTGTGATCGCCGTTCATTACGTGATCCTGTGCTTGAAGCCCTCAGAGTCGGTGTCGCTGTTTACGACTTCAAGCGCCGCCTCATTACCTTCAATGCTGCTTATGCCGCTATGTTCAGCCTTGATATGGTGTGGCTGGATTCGGCGCCAGAATTCTCCGTTGTCCTTGCGCACCTCAGCGAGACCCGCATGGTGCCTGAAGCGGCAGATTTAACCGCCTACCGCGCGCAACAACTGTCCCGTTTCACATCCAGCATCGCCGTCAGCGAAGAAATTTTGCACCTGCCGGACGGCCGCAGCATTCACCATATTGTGCGCCCGCATCCTGACGGCGGCTTAATTTTGACCTATGAGGACCTCACCCATCCCCTTGTCCTGGAACGAGAACACAACGCCCAAGAGGCTGTCGGTCGGGTTACTCTGGACGCTCTAAGTACCGCCATCGCCGCGATCGGCGGAGATGGTTGCCTACGGTTAACCAATATGGCGTTCCGGGCCCATTGGCAACTGGAGGCCACAAATCTGACTGGCCGCCCCATCAGCGAGCTTGTGCTGGAGATGGCCAATGTGCTGACACCGACGGGCAATGATACGCTACGGCATATTATTACCACCC
>Ga0302127_10000648_pt1 | contig 19576 bp, 22 predicted proteins | sample CB4_SCM_MG_FD_204452 | JGI IMG/M metagenome (GOLD analysis project Ga0302127, IMG submission 204452) | Marine microbial communities from Western Arctic Ocean, Canada - CB4_SCM | ecosystem: Environmental > Aquatic > Marine > Oceanic | place: Canada: Western Arctic Ocean | collected 2017-09-24
CGTATTCAAATACCCGAAAGTAAGGCGGACCGAGCAGCGGCGCTTCGGGCTTGAACGACAGCCCGTCTTTGGAGCAGGCCACACGGGTCATCTGATCACCGTTGGGCAGCAAGCCATGGTAGTACATGCGGATCTGACGCTGCGATGCATCGATATGCACATCCGGAGAGGCAACATGGGCATAAAGGTATCCGCCAGCCAGAGTATCCGCCCAGCTTGGGCGCGCGCCAGGGGGCGGCTCTGGTGGGTCCGTGGCGGCGAACAGCGATTGCGACACGTCTAGAACCCCGGGGGAGTGTATTTTCCATGGACCCGTTAATGCATTGGCATAGGCAAGACGGATATAGGTCCCCTTGTGATGAGAAAAATAAAGGTAGTAGCGGCCCAACGGTTGTTGTACCCAGTCGGGCACGCGGATCACGCTGGGTCCGTTTATGTTGGATCCCATACGCTCGTCCATGTCCGGATAGATAATGGGCTCATCCAGCAGACGTGTCGCGACGATAGTTATGGCAGATGACCTTAGGACGGTTTGAATTCGTCAGTAGACAGCATTAATGGGAATGTTTACCACTCAGCGCCCTGATCGGGCTGCCACAGAACCCATCAACGGCCGATCCAAAGAGTCTATGCCGGCCCATATTAAAATCATTGTCTCGGTCATCACGCTTGCGGTTGGCGGAGCGTTTTATTTTTCTGAAAGCCACTATGGGGAGACGATCCTTGGCTGGGTGGGAATAGGGTTATCGGTGTTTATGGTTATTGCCATGTGGCTGTTTCGTGAGTCGGGTCGGCGAAACTGATATTATGCTATGAAACATTATCTAGGGCATCGAACCATCGACGGCATTATTGTTACTGTTAATGGTGTCCCGCTTGATCCATGCTATGACCTTGAGAGGTTTACTGAACTGGGTTTTGAGTGGTCCTATAAGCGCGATTCTCCACAGCAGTTAGCCCTGGCGCTGATTGCCGACTGCGTTGGGCCAGATCAGGCCCGCCGGTGGTCAGAGCCATTTATAGTCAAGGTGGTTTCGCACCTTGATAATGACTAATGATAGTTTCCGGTATTCAAAATAGTTCTTCAAAGACACATGGATAACAAAGAACTTGTTCACATGGTTTACCGGGGGGTAAATCCAGGCGCCACATCGACAGTCAAAATATTCCGCCGAGGAATCGAGCAATCTCCCTATGCTAAAAAATGGATTACTGACGACACTATTTATTCGATATACGCTAGTCGTTTGTCTGCGGTAGGGACAGATCAGGATGACCCTTTGGATAAGTACTGGAAATTGCGGCGCAACATCATGCTTTACGATATTCCAGAAAGACCGATTGATATCCGGGGTCCAGATGCGGTCCGTCTTTTGGAAAAATCCTTTACCCGCAAGATCAGTGATCTGAAAGTTTGGAGGGCACGTTATGGCATTATTTGTGCGCCCAATGGCGGGCTTGTGATGGATGGCGTGTTGATCCGGTTGGCCGAGGACCATTTTTGGTATGTCGAGGCTAATGGCGACACTGCGAAATGGTTCTTGGCGTTGTCTGATGGGATGAATGTCAGCATAAGCGATCCAAAATCGAGAGTGCTTCAGGTCCAGGGGCCCAACTCACTCAAGTTTCTCGATGCGGCAGCACCTGGACAGATGCCCGAGAACTTTGGCTACTTTCATGCAGGAATGTTTGATTTTGATGGCCAAAGCCTCTTGGTCTCGCGAACTGGATGGACCGGAGAATTGGGTATCGAGATTTATGGCCATGCTCAACTAGATCATTCGGCATTGTGGGATTACCTTTTTAAAGTGGGCGAGGCTTTTCAACTGGAACGTGCCGGTAGTGCGTCACTGGGGTTGCGGCGTATTGAGGCGGGTATTTTGGATTACCAGTCGGATATAGACCTCACCATGACCCCTTATGATGCGGGATTGGGCGACTATGTGGATTTGTCGAAAGGGGAGTTCGTTGGCCGACAAGCACTTGAATACGTCAATAAGTCGTGTCGACTCTATGGTTATGTTAGTGAGACAGCCATGCCCAACTCTGGACTGGAGATTTTTCAGGGCAGTAACAAGGTTGGTGTAACCAAGAGTAGTTGCTGGTCACCTACCCTGGAAAAAGGAATCGGATACGTGGTTTTTGATCATCCAGATGCGGCGGGGGAAGACTGGTTTGGCAAGACCCTTTCTCTTTATGATTCAGACCGTTGCCACCATGACTGTGTGATTGTCAAACCGCCCTTTTTTGATAACGAGAAGAAAATTCCCCGGGGCTTATCTGATGAGTTATCTTTTAAAGATTAGATACCCCTTTACAAACTTTTAGCTAAAGAGTTGTTGGTTATGTTCCAGGTTGAGTCCGATAGCATCCAGGTAATAGACTCGATTTACCTGAAAGCCAGCACCGTTGGGTTAAGTCTTGTAGATCACTAATTAGATGGAACACTTATGACATCTCAGAATCGCATACGTAATCTTTTTGAACTTGAAGGAAAGGTCGCTTTGATCACTGGTGCCAGTAAGGGCATTGGTGAGGCTATGGCGAGAGGCCTTGCTGAGTTTGGCGCCAAGGTGGTGGTCAGCAGTCGCAAGGCAGATGCGGTTGAAGCAGTGGCCGAGTCGTTCAGAGCGGATGGCCTGGAGGCAAGCGGCATTGCAGCCAATATGGGCCGAATCGAGGATATCGAAGCGCTGGTGGATAAAGTTGTCGGGGTATACGGTGGATTGGACATTCTCATTAATAACGCGGCAACCAATCCAGTCTACGGCCCCATACAACAGACCGATGAGCGCGCGTTTGACAAGATCATAGATGTCAACCTCAAGGGCCCATTTGCGCTGTGCAATAAGGCCTACCCGATTCTCAAGGATCGCGGCGGAGGTGCCATCATACATATCAGCTCGATCGGTGGACTGACACCAGAGCAGGGTATCGGTATGTACAGTGTCAGCAAGGCGGCATTGATTAATCTCACTAAGGCAATGGCCCAGGATTGGGGTCCCGACAATATACGGGTGAATGCAATCTGTCCGGGCCTTATTAAAACCAAGTTCAGTGAAGCGCTGTGGAGCGATGAGGCGAATCTAAAGCGGTTTCTGCACAGCATTCCGTTGGGTCGTCTAGGCATGGCTGATGACATCGCTGGGCTTGCGGTTTATTTGGCCTCGGATGCATCGACATATTGCACCGGTGGGGTGTATATGGTCGATGGGGGGTATGCGGCTTCTTAACGATCAGATAGTTGTCACCTGATACCAGCTTGTAGGTGGCAATCACAGGGCGATGGCGCGCCAAGCTAGCGTTGGGGGTAGGCGTTGGGTATATACACGATCATATCAACAAGCCGCTTTTCCTGGCGCAAACTAATTAGGATGCTCACAAGGTAGTCATTGGTAACAGGAGGTGCGGTGGTTGGGTTGCCAGATGACAAGTGGAGTGAGGTGGTCGCCTGTTTTATCCGTAGTGAGTCTGCTGATGCACTCGATTCAGCTGAACTGCATGCTCATTGCCGTGAGCATCTGGCTCCGCAGAAAAAACCAACCGTATGGTGCGCCGTGGATTTATTTTCCCCTAACTAGATCTAAAAAGATTCAAAAATTTTCGTTACATGAGGGATATCTTTCTGGGCAATACCAATCGCTCATAAACAGATAAAAAAATAAAGAGGCAGCTCGCATGCAGATAGAAGGGAAAAACATTGTGGTCACCGGCGCTGCCAGCGGGATCGGCAAGGCACTGGCAGAGCGTTTTGCACAAGAAGGCGCACAGGTAATAGTAGCTGACCGAAACCGGGACAAAGCGCAGGTGGTAGCCGATGCCATCGGCGGCCTTGCTGTGGGTTGTGATGTGACGGTAGAGCAACAAGTCCAGGAGATGGTTGCAAAGGCGCAGGATCATTTCGGTGTGATTGATCTTTTTTGCTCTAACGCTGGGGTGTGTTTCGGTGAGGCGGATCTTGCGACCTCGGCCAGTAATGAGCAGTGGCAGACCTGCTGGGATGTGCATGTCATGGCGCACGTTTACGCAGCAAGAGCAGTATTGCCTGCGATGATCGATCGGGGCGAGGGTTATCTGCTGCAGATGGCTTCTGCCGCTGGTTTGCTCAATCAGATCGGAGATGCTGCCTACTCAGCCAGCAAGCATGCGGCGGTCGGTTTTGCTGAAGCACTTGCGATCACCCATGGTAATCAGGGAATCAGGGTTTCAGTGATCTGTCCACAGTATGTGGCAACCCCGATGCTGGGTTATGGCGATGACGAAAATCCGCAGGATCTGCCAGGGGTGCTTGTCCCCAGCGATGTCGCTCAGAGTGTGATCGATGGTCTTGCGCAAGAGTGTTTCCTGATCCTGCCACACCCTCAGGTAGGAAAGTTCATTCAGCACAAGACCGGTGACTATGACCGATGGCTCAAGGGGATGCAGCGCCTGCGCGGAAAAATCCTGGATGAGGTAGGATCGACTCAGTTAGACAAAATGCACAAACTGGTCTGAACCAGTTGCCTTAATGCGAGGGAGAGCGCGCTATGCCATCTTTTGATGTGGTCAGTGAAGTAGATTCACACGAACTCAATAATGCCGTTGACCAGGTAAACCGCGAAGTCAGCAACCGCTTTGATTTCAAAGGCAGCGACGCCCGGGTTGAACACAAGGAACTCTTGCTGACCATTTTTGCCGATGATGAATTCAAAGTAGGGCAGGTGCGCGATATCCTCGACATCAAGCTCGTCAAGCGAGGAATCGATATTGCTTGCCTCCAGGCAGGAGAGGTCAAAGAGCGTGGCGCGGGCAAGGCGCAACAGGAAATCACTGTGCGAAGTGGAATCGATACGACCCTTGCCAAGACCCTGGTGAAAAAGATCAAGGGGGCCAAGATCAAAGTTCAGACGGCAATTCAGGGAGAGCAACTGCGGGTATCAGGCAAAAAACGTGACGACCTGCAGGCGGCAATTGCATTGCTTAAAGAAGAGGACATTGGGTTACCTTTGCAGTACGTGAATTTTCGCGATTAGTGGGCCGCAGAGTTTGAGCACGCCGCAAAGAGATCGGCTATGAAAGAAGTTGAGTTCTGGTTTTCATTGGTAGCACCTATACCCGTCTTTTGGTAACGTGCCTGCCGCAGGTTGCCTGCGAGATGGGAGTTTCGTTTTCCTGGCAGCCTTTCAGTGTACGCAGCATCATGTGCGAGATAGACAATGTTCCCTTTCCCCCCCAGCAAGCAGGCCAAGGTTGATTACATGTGGCGTGATATTGAGCGACGTGCGAAGGGCTATGGTTTTGCTGCAAAGGTGCCTGCACCTTACCCGCTGCAGGACGATTTGGCTAACCGGATTGCAGTGCTAGCCATGCAGGAAGGCTGGTGTGCAGATTATGTGCAGGCCACTTATCGGCGCTAGTTTATCGACGGTCTTGAAGCAGGCAGTGAACCCAATCTTTCGCAAACCCTGGATGAGGTAGACCAGGATACAGCGCGTGTAATCGAGTGCGCCGATGGCCTTGATATCGAGGCGGCCTACGTCGAGCAGATGGATCGTGCACAACGTGTGGGCATTTTCGGTAGCCCATCCTTTATTGTCGATGGCGAGGTGTTCTGGGGTGGTGATCGCCTGGAAGACGCCATTGCCTGGGCAAAGAAGCCTGACTGAATCGTCTGTTTTACCAGCGCTCTCCAAAGGGGCGCAGGTCCAACTCGAAAGTCCAGGCAGACCTGTCCTGTTGGGTCAGTACGAAAACGCTATTCGCAATTGCATCTGGCTTCATAAAATGATCATCGGCCTTATCGGGCATGCGTGTCCGTGTGCGTTCAAGGTCAATAATGCCATCGATGATCAGGTAGCCCACGTGAATCCCTTTGGGACCAAGGTCACGAGCCATGGATTGGGCCAGGCTGCGCTGTGCCGCCTTGGCGGATGCGAAAGCTGTCGACTGGGCACCACCGCGCAGTGAGGCCGTGGCCCCGATCACCATGATATTGCCTTCACCTCGTTTGCTCATGCCGGGGATCACTTGCTGAGCACACCCCAGCAGGCCAAGTGTATTGGTGGCCCAGGACGAGTGCAGTCCCTCGGTCGAGGTTTCCATGACTGAGGTCCACTGGCCTGATCCAGCGTTATAAACCAAGGTATCGACCGAGCCTGCCTGATCATGAATCTGCGAGAAAACGGCTTTAATGGCATCGGGTTCTCGAACATCGCACACCATGGGAATGGATTCTGGAATTTCCCTGGATAAACTGTCCAGATAATCTTGGTTGCGGGCCAACATTACTACGGTGTAACCCTCCGCGCTGAACCGTCGACTGAGTGATGCACCATTACCTGGTCCGACACCGGCGATAACACAGACTTTATTCATGAGGCATGCTCCATTGCGGTCCGATAAGGGTTGGGGATATTAAAGAACGTTCGCTTATTGTCTGAAGATAGAGCTGACGTCAGGTGTAGCGCCTGTCCGCACGGTAGGGTGCAATATCAATAGCGGGTGTTTTTTTGGCAATCAGTGCGCTGATGATTTTACCCGTGGTTGGGCCCATGGTTACGCCTAACTGCCCATGGCCCACCGCGAGCCAGGTATCTGCCACGCCGGGTGCTGGCCCGATGACTGGCAGGGTGTCGGGCATGAAGGGACGGGCTCCCATCCATTGCGAGCCGTGGGTATGGGTAAGCCCGGGGAAAAGATCGCGTTGGGCTTTTTCGACCAGCACCTCAGCGCGTCGGTAGTTGGGCAAGGCATCGAGTGGTGCTATCTCTACAGTACCCGCAATACGCAGCCCACTTTCTACAGGTGTATTCACAAAGCCACCACTCGCGTAAACCACGGGCCGGGAAAGGGAGACACCACTATCTGCGATGTCGGTATGGTAGCCATGCAGCGGCGCCAGCGGAATACGGATCCCCAGGTCAGAAAGCAAAGTGTTGGCCCAACAGCCAGCCGCAATAACCAGTTTATCGACGTCGAGTTGTGATCCGTCGAGCAGATGCAAGCACTTGGCCTTGGCTGACTCCATTTCGATACGCTTAATATCTGCAATGATGATCTCGCCGCCCAATTCCGAGAAATACTCAGAAAGTTCACGAGTGAGTCGTTGTGGGTCGGTGAAAGAACGCCAGCCATGCGCAATCAGGCCGAACTTCCCGCGGGTATCCACATCGGGCTCCAGGTCACGAAGCGTATCGTCATCCAGTTCAGTTATCTGGTGGCCTTCGTTGGCACGTAATTGCCAACTGAGTCGATCGGTATCGTATTGTTGGCGGCTGTCATAAAGATAGAGTACTTCGTTTTTGCACCAGATGTTCTGTATATCAGCCGCTTCGATGACATCGTCAAAATCATTTTGCGCGTGGGCAGTAATGGCACCCAGGTGATGGCAGATCTGCGCCACCCGGTGTGCCCGGGCATTCAGTAAAAAGCGCGCCAGCCATGGCATGGCAGTGGGTAAATGACCGGGGCGGATCGCCAGTGGACCTTCGGGATTCAACAGCCACCCGGGCAGTTTTCCCATAACGCCCGGCTTGGCAAGAGGCACAATCTCACTGACGGCCAGCAGCGCGCAGTTACCAAACGTTGCCTGGCCGCCGATGTTGCCACGTTCAATCAGGGTGGTGGCAATGCCTTCACGCTGCAGAGCGAGCGCACAGGATACGCCGATGATGCCGCCGCCGATCACGGTAACCTCAGCCAATTAACGCACCCCTCGTTTACGCATAGCCTGAGTCAGTCGACTCCCTCAACAATACGCAGGTCGCGTACAACACCGCCATCCAGTGCTTTGAGAGCCTCCTGGTAGGCAGGTGATTCATAAGTTGCGAGCGCCTGTTCATAACTGTCGAATTCGACCAGCACGGTTCGTTCAGCAATCGCGTCTTCTTTGAACTGTACTTGTCCACCGCGCACCAAAAAGCGCCCGCCATTATTTTGCACGGCCACCCCCGCTAGTGCGACATAAGCCGTGAGCTTATCTGCATCTATGATCTCACGGTAGGCCGACATCCAGTATCCCTTCGCCATTTTTGTATCTCCTTATCGGGTTTAGATTAAACGGAAAAACGGCTGTTGTAGATTCACAACTTTATGAGCGCCACATGAGTGCCAAGGCGAGTTTTACCGAATAGGCTTTCATGCCTGGGTAATTTCAGTCAGCGCCTCAAGCAGTGTAAGTACTTCAGCCTTAGTGTTGTAGTGACAAAAAGAGGTTCGGATACAACTGTCCATCTCCAGGGGATCAAGAATATTCCTCGAAAAATAATCCGCCTTGCGCACATGGGTTCTGATACCGCGCTGGTTCAGCAAACTGACTACCTCGGCTGATGGGATACCTGCAAAGGCGTACGACACCAGGCCTTCACGGTAGGGGTTGTCCGGGCCGCCCACAATATAAGCACCCGGCAGGGCTCGAATTCCGGGTTGGCCATCGACTCCATTGATTGCAATATCCACAAGATGGGCCTCCTGCGCCATCATGGCGTTTCCGGCAGCTTCAAGCCGTGCACGTCGGTCCGACAAGTCGCTTACCTGACTACCGAGCCAATCAAGGTATTTGACGACTTCGCTAAAAGTTGCAAACGCACCTGTATCACGCGTGCCCAGCTCCCAGAAATTATCTGCTGTGCCGTCGAGTTTCTCATGAGGCAGGGTGCTCATACGGGGTGAGACCCAGCCCACACCGTAATTGTGTCGGGAGAAGACCTTGTAGCCGGACAGGGCGCACCCATCCACACCACACGCGCCCATATCCATTACGCCATGTGCCGCGTGCTGGATACTGTCTACGATAATGAAGCACTGGGGCGCCACGGTACGAATAGCCTGAGCCACCGCTTGTACATCAATTGCCATGCCCGTGACCGGACTGGTCTGAATGATGGTAGCAACACGTGTATCAGAGTTGACCTGTTGCAGGTAATCCTGCGCAGTTACCAGTATCTGGTTTTTCTCATGGGCAATGTTGATGTTTTCCTTGCCTGCGACAGGACACCACTTGCTGCGTGCGCTGGCCGTAGCCGGATGTTCCAGGGTGCTGCCAACCACGTTGCCACCTTGAGGAGACCCCATGATTGCCGCACGGACCAGGCGAAAGAGCACCTCGGTACCGCTTTCTCCGGTAAACACCACGCCATCATTAACGCCAAAGAACGTTTTCATGTCCTCGCGCGCGGTAGCGATGATGCGCACCAGTTCACGCGAGGCAGGGTTGTCACGGCCCTGATTATCTGGAATCGCTGAGAGCTCCGTATTCACCTTTACAACTGATTTCAGGGTCAGTGAACCCCCAGCATTCTCGAAGAAAATACGTGGGCCCTGGTAGGGGCAAGTATCAACGTGGTGAAAGCGGCCCCGAATTTCATCGAGTAGAACTGGATCAAGCATGAATGAACTCTTGTGATCTAGGTGTGGGGTAGCACCGATATAGCACGCCCTTTAACATCATTGCAGTCGGGAAAGCGCCGCCTGGGTAGCGGGCCTCTCCAAAATTCGGTCGCGGTGGGCCAGGATGCCTGGCAGGCGGGACGTATCAACTCCATCACCTTCCAGCCAGGAGCAGATCGTAAAAAGATAGGGATCACAGATGGTGTAATCCTCGCCCATCACAAAAGGGCCTTGGAAAATGTCCTCTTCAATAAGGCTTACGACCTGAAGCATTGATTCGGGCACTTTTTTTCTCAGGGCCTCTAAGGCCTGGGGGTCGTCGGTCCAACGCGAGCCCCGTAGGCGATGTGCATGGGCGACGTGTACAGTAGATGCAAGGTAGCTGTTGAACTCCTGTATTTTCGCGAAAACAAAAGCGCTCGGGCCGCCGATCAGGGTATCAGCGCCAAAGCGCTGGGCGATATAAAGCAGTATTGCCGGAGTTTCCGTCAGGATGCCGTCCTCGGTCAGTACCGCAGGGACTCGCCCCTTAGGGTTGATAACCTGGTATGTGGATTCGTGCTGCTCGTTGCGCGAAAAATCCAAGATCACAGCTTCGTAATCTGCCTTGACCTCTTCGAGCAGAATGACAGAGGCTAGCGCGACGCTTTTAGGGGCGGCAAATATCTTGAGCATATTGGATGGCTTCAGGGTTGTCGGAGGATTAGATTTTGCACTAAAGGTGGCTTAGTGTATCGCGCGACGATTCAACTAAGGCGCGCCATTTCCTCCTAAGGTCCTGCGAGGGTATCGGCCAGAGGCCGGCGGCCTTACACCGAATCCAGAAAGTGACGGGCCCGAAGTGGATTATTGTTATTATCCGCTGTCTTGTTATTAGGAGTAATGCATGAGTTTCAAGGGTACTGAGCGCTATGTTGCGACTGAAGATCTTTCTTTAGCGGTTAACGCCGCGGTCACACTTGAGCGGCCGCTATTGATCAAGGGGGAGCCCGGCACGGGCAAAACCATGCTGGCTGAGGAGGTGGCTTTAGCGCTTGGCAAGCCCTTGATCCGCTGGCATATCAAGTCAACCAGCAAGGCGCAGCAGGGGCTCTATGAGTACGATGCGGTCTCGCGGTTGCGCGATTCACAACTGGGCGATGGTCGCGTGGGGGAGATCAGCAACTATATTCGCCCTGGCAAATTATGGGAGGCTTTTACTGCGCCAGAGCAGGTGGTTCTGCTGATTGACGAGATTGACAAGGCAGATATCGAGTTTCCTAATGATTTATTGCTTGAACTCGACCGAATGGAGTTTTTTGTCTATGAGACGGGCGAAACAGTAGTTGCCGACCATCGTCCCATTGTGGTGATCACGAGCAATAACGAGAAAGAACTGCCGGATGCATTTTTGCGCCGCTGCTTTTTTCACTTTATTGCTTTTCCTGATCGAGTGACGATGGAAAAGATTGTCGATGTGCATTATCCAAATATTAGGCAAAATCTGATTCGCGAGGCACTCGATGTGTTTTTCGAGGTGCGTGAGATTCCAGGTTTAAAGAAAAAGCCCTCGACTTCAGAGTTGATCGATTGGCTCAAACTGCTACTGTCCGATGATATTCCAGAGGAGATTCTTAAGTCACGCGATCCCAGCCAGGCGATTCCACCACTTTATGGCGCGCTACTCAAGAATGAGCAGGATGTACACATGTTGCAACGCCTGGCATTCATGGTCCGGCGTGATGCACAATCAAACTGACTCGGTATTACCGAGGACAGCCGTGTGCTGATCAATTTTTTCCAGGCCCTGAAAAATACCGGCATGCCGGTGTCGGTTAAGGAATACCTGGTGCTTCTTGAAGCCGTAAAGGCGGGCTTGGCGTTTGCCTCAGTGGATGATTTTTATCTGCTGGCACGCACCTGCCTTGTTAAAGATGAGAAATATTTTGATCGTTTCGATCGGGCTTTTTCTGCCTGGTTTAAGGATCTGGAAACCGTGGATGACATCATTAATGCACTCGTCCCAGAGGACTGGTTGCGTGCCCAGCTTGAGAAGCATCTTAGCGACGAAGAAAAAGCAAAAATCGAGTCTCTGGGCAGCCTGGAGAAGCTGCTCGAAGAATTTCGCAAACGTCTCGAGGAGCAGCAAAAACGCCACTCTGGAGGCAGTAAGTGGATTGGTACCGGCGGTACCTCACCATTTGGCAATAGCGGCTACCACCCGGAAGGAATTCGCGTCGGTGGTGAGAGTCGCAACCGAAGTGCGGTGAAAGTATGGGAGGAGCGCCACTACAAAAATCTGGATGATTCGGTCGCACTGGGGGCCCGCAGCATCAAGATGGCTTTACGACGGTTGCGCAAGTTCGCCCGCACTGGCGCCGAAGAAGAACTCGATCTGGATGACACTATTCGCTGTACGGCCCGCAACGCCGGGTTTTTGGATATCAAGATGGTGCCTGAACGCCATAACGCCGTGAAAGTACTGGTGTTCTTTGATGTGGGTGGGTCTATGTATCCGTATGTGCGTAGCTGCGAGGAGCTTTTCTCTGCGGCACGCAGTGAGTTCAAGCACCTGGATTACTTTTATTTTCATAATTTTTTCTACGATTTTGTCTGGCGCGATAACCAACGCCGTCGCAATGAAATCACGCAGACCTGGGACCTGTTGCATACCTACCCACAGGATTACAAGGTCATCATTGTTGGGGATGCCTCGATGGCGCCCTACGAGATTGTCAGCGTTGGCGGCAGTGTTGAATACATGAATCGGGAGTCCGGCGTGACCTGGATGACCCGCTTGCAAGAGAGTTTCGGAAAGGTCATCTGGTTTAATCCCACTCCCAAAGCCCATTGGGGATACACCCAGTCTATCGGCCTGATTCAGGAACTCGTTGAAGATCACATGTATCCGCTGACACTTGATGGGTTGGATCGGGGGATCCGTTACCTCGCCAGCTGATTGCTCTTTTACACGACGCCTTCTTATACAAAAATATGCTTTCAGTATCACCAGACAAGCTAAGCGACTGGATAGATTGTGAAACGGGAGTTTCGCAATGGATTAAGGTTGATCAGGATCGCATTGATGCGTTTGCCGCGTGCACCGAAGATTTTCAGTTTATTCATGTTGATCCCGAGCGAGCTCGTGCCGAGGGCGGATTTGATGGCACCATCGCACATGGATTTTTGTCTCTTTCTTTGCTATCACGGTTTGCAATGGATGCAAGGCTATCGCTTCAGGGTGTTGTCACCAGTATCAACTATGGCTTTGACAAATTACGGTTCGTGAATCCGGTCGCCAGTGGCGCAAGTATTCGCGGCCGTTTTGTGCTGCGCGGGGCAGTTGAAAGAAAGCCCGGGCAGTGGATGCTGGTCTATGATGTCACGGTAGAAATTGCAGATCAAAAAAAACCCGCTATTGCGGCGCGTTGGCTTACCCTGCAGATTATTCGCTGATCATCGGCTCACCAGCTTCTTCACAGCTTCAGTTATCAGAAGAGCCCCGAACATGGCATTCAGACGCTTAAAGCAGGCGCTAAGAAAAAGAAAACTGAATCACAGTGGCGTCACGGTTGATCAGCAGGTCAACTGGGTTGCTTATGGCGCACGCTCCGGTATCTGGACAATCTGTCCGGATGTATTGTCTTCTAAAAGTGTGATTTACTCCTTTGGGGTTGGTAACAATATTGCTTGGGATCTGGCTATGATCGAGCATTATGGAGTGGAGCTACATGCGTTTGACTCTACACCCCGGTCTGTCGATTGGATCGGTGAGCAGAGCCTGCCACAGGAGTTTCATTTTCATCCCGTAGGCCTTTGCGGGTTTGATGGGTTAAGGGAATTCCTGGTGCCTCGGCGTGAACACCAGTTTAACTACAGTAGTATCGGGTCAGAAGTAGGGTCTGGAGGAAAGATCAACTGCCCGGTGAAGCGCCTTGCCACATTGCAGGCCGAACTCGCGCATGACGTTATCGATGTACTGAAGATGGATATCGAAGGAGGGGAGATGCAGTCTTTGCCAGATATTCTGGCCAACAGTCCATTACCGGGCCAGTTATTGGTTGAGTTTCATTACAACTATCCTGAGATTTCGTATGATGGCTTTTTGGATCTGGTTGGGCAGTTGCGTATGGCCGGTTACCAGATCTTCCATATTTCTGAGCGCGGCTATGAATTCTCTTTCATTCATCAACGGTTACTGGGCGGTGAAAAAAAAAGCGACTGAAAAGGTCGTTTTTTGAATTGAGCGATAGGCCCGCAGCGAGTATTTTTCAGGCTTAGATATCTGAAATTCACCCAGATCTGATATGCCAGGCCGGTTGATATGTGTTGCCAGATTGGAAGCTTGCACCGGTATGCGCCAACCGAGTGAGCATGCGCGGACATTATTACTCATCCCAGTGCAGGAGGGCTTCTATGAATATTCTTAAAGTCAATGAGCTGATGACGGTGCGCCAGCACGGAGCGATGGATTACACCACGCCGCCATGCGACCTCGACGAGGTACGTCGTTACCGCCTGGCACGTATCCAGGAGGAACTGGTCCGCCAGGATTTGGCCGGCATCATACTTTATGACCAACTGAACACGCGCTACGCCACCGATAGCACTAATATGCAGATCTGGTGCGCGCATAATGAAGCTCGGTATGTTTATGTGCCCGCCGAAAGTGGCGCCATCGTGTTCGAGTACGGCGGCAAGTCGCTACTCTCGGACGGATTGCCTGGGATCGAGCGAGTTGCTAAGCCCACCACATTTTTCTACATGGCTGCCGGTCAGCATGTGGCTGAAAGGGCGAAAACCTGGGCAGTAGAGATGGACGCCATTATTCGTGAGCACAGCGGCGGCAACCAGCGCATCGCTATCGATCGATTGGCCCCGGTGGGTGTGCAGATGATGGAAGAGTTAGGGTACGAGGTGCATGACGGTTTTACAGTGATGGAGAAGGCCCGTGAAATCAAGAGCGACGGTGAAATTGCTCTGATGCGAACATCGATCGAAGTCTGCGAACGGGCCGTGCAACAGATGCAAGAAGTGCTCAAACCCGGCATCACGGAGAATGCGCTATGGGCAGAACTGCATCACGGCAATATTGCGGGCGGTGGTGAGTGGATAGAGACACGACTTTTGTCGTCCGGCCCGCGTACTAATCCGTGGTTTCGTGAATGTTCCATGCGGCCTATCGAGAAAGGCGATATGGTGAGTTTTGATACCGATCTTATTGGCCCCTACGGCTACTGCTGCGATATGTCGCGCTCATGGATTTGTGATGCCGAGCCAGACGATGAACAGCGACGCTTGTATGCAGCGGCTTACGAGCAGATCAAGCGAAATACCGAACTGCTCAAGCCCGGACTGGGTTACCGGGAACTGACCGAAAAACTGCACCCAATGAAAGAAGAGTACATTTCTGGCCGTTACGGTGTAGCGATGCACGGTGTGGGCCTTTGCGATGAAGCGCCGGCTATTTACTACCCACAAGACTATGACGAGGTCGGATACGATGGTGTATTCCAGGAAGGCATGGTGATATGTGTCGAGGCACTTATCGGGGTTGAAGGCGGTAGAGAATGCGTCAAGCTTGAGGAGCAGGTACTGATTACGGCCGATGGCTATGAGCAGTTGACCACTTACCCGCTGCAAGATAACTGGGTATGAGTGAGAGTTCTTGATTGTGCCTCGCCTGATTGCAGGGTTTCATTAATTTTGCCAGTGGGGCGTGATGGAAGCGAAGACGAGATCATTTTCTACCGTATCTGAAGATGCGATTGGGGCATATCAGGAAGACGGGGTGGTCTGCCTTCGCGGCATGATTGCAGATGAGTGGCTCGACCTTGCGCGCAAGGGTATCGACCAAAATCTGCAATATCCTGGCCGTTTCTTTCGGGATCACACCCCCGCCGACTCATTGGGTCGCTATGTGTTTGAGTACTGGTCGTGGCCCGATACGCCCGAAATCAAAAAGATCGTCCTGCATTCACCCCTGGCGCAGATCGCAGGCGAACTGATACAGGCCCAGCGGGTCAACATGGTAATGGATAACTGGTTCATGCGCGAAGCCGGTGCGAGCAATGGCGCGCCTTGGCATCATGATGAGCCGTATTTCGATTTTGAGGGCACCCTCTGTGTAGTTTGGATTCCTCTAGATCCTGCACCGGCGACAGATGGCCTGAACTTTGTGCGCGGGTCGCATAACTGGGGTGAACTCTATATGGCGCCTGAGTTCAGCAAGAATGTGCCATTTACCTGTGAGGGTAGCGCCTATAAGCCGGTCCCGGATATTGATGCAGACCCCAGTGCCTATGAATTTTTGTCCTGGAACGTCAATGTGGGTGACTGCCTGGTGTTTGACTTCAGGACCTTGCACTGCGTCATGAGCAAGAGTGAAGCTGCCAAGCAAAGTCAACGTCGCCTTACCCTGCGTTTTGGCGCTGAGGATACGATCTTTAGCCCGCGCGGGAAATGGACCGAAGAAACTTCAGAGTACCTGATCAACCAAGGCCAATCGCCCGGCACCGCTATTGACTGCAAGCTGATGCCCAGGGTCTGGGAGAAAATGCCCTAGCACTCGCACTATATTTAGTCTTTTACGGGAGGAAAAGATGACTCGGCCAATGAACATATTGTTTCTGATGGTGGATCCGTTGGCGCCGCAGTTTCTGCCGGCCTATGGCCACCTGGTGGTTAAGACCCCCCCGACTTGACGGCATCGCTGAAAACAGCGTGGTTTTCGACGCGCACTATACGAATTCACCTCTATGTGTTCCCGCTCGAGCTGGACTGATGACCGAGCAATTGCCCTCCAGAATCAATTGCTTCGACAGCGGCTGTGATTACGGGTTTTCTATCCCCACACTTGCCCACTACCTGCGGGCCAATGGTTATGTCACTGCGCAAAGCGGTAAGGCGCATTACATTGGTGCAGACCAGTTACATGGACTTGAGAAACGACTGACAGCCGATATTTGTCCATCTGACAACTGCTGGTATGGTATCTGGGATGATCCAGACTGGACCCTAGACTGGTTTCACAATTTGAAAAACGTTGTCACGACTGGCACTGCCGAGAGGTCAAGTCAGCAGGACCATGATTACGATGCGACCCATGCTGCAGTGCGCTGGCTATATGACTATGCCCGGGGTTCTGACCAAAGGCCTTTTTTCTGAAGGTGTCATTCACCCACCCACATGACCCTTACGTCACCCCACCCCAATACTGGAACCGTTACCGCCATGACGAGATTGATATGCCGGCCATCCCTTTCATGCCTGTCGCTGATCGCGATGAGCATGGCCAGTGGCTATTCCAGCATTACGATCGCAATGAATATGATGTTACCGATGAGCATATACGACAGGCCCACCATGGTTACTATGGCTCGATTTCATTAGTAGACGATTTGGTCGGCCAGGTATTGGACGCATTGATATCGGCCAGACTGGATGAGAACACCATCGTTGTCTTTACGGCGGATCATGGTGATATGCTTGGTGAGCGAGGCGCCTGGTACAAGATCAGTTTTTATGAGCATTCCTGCAGGGTGCCACTTTTCATCATGGTGCCCGGAGAAAACGGCTCTAGGCGGGTCAGTCAATGCACATCATTGATCGATCTGATGCCAACTCTGCTGGATTTGGTGTTGGATCAGGGTTGCGACCATCTGGTGGAATCTATTGATGGGCGCAGCCTTACCCTCTGATGTCCAGTGACGCCACAGCGTGGCGCGATGAGGCATTTGCCGAAATATGTTTTGAGGGCGCCCGCGCACCGGGCATGCTAATTCGTCGTGGCACAAAAAAGTATGTGCACTGGGAAGAGGGGTCCTGCAGTCTTTTTGATCTGCAGCATGACCCGCATGAAAAAGAAAACCTGGTTACAGATCCAGCCTATAGTGACGAGATCGCTTTATTTGATAAGGAAGTGCACGAACGATGGCGTGTAGAGCAACTTACCGAACAAATTCTACTTAAGCAACGACGCAACGCCCTGGTGCACCAAGCACTTATGACAGGCGAGGTTACGGCTTTGGACTTCCAGCCATTTGATGACGCATCGAAGCGTTACTATCGAGGACATGGTAACTGGCACAAAGCAGAAGAGCGGGATTTTCTACGGTTTGACTCTAAAGGCATTCCTGAATAAGCCGGCACATGCAAACTGCCCATCCAGGGTGAGCAATCACTTTCTGCCAGTAGTTAAGTTTAACTGCTTCATGGAATCATTGATCGGGGTGACACCTTGTCAGTTCGATCAAAAATGGGAGCTTGAACTTGCGCGATTGATGCATAATCTTCGAGCAGGGAATGATATCGAGGGGAGGACAATGGCGATTGAAGATCTATTCAATGAGAAGACCATCATCGATCTTAGCTTTTATAATTTTCGAAACGCGATAACGGCGGCTTATTTCGCGAACAATGAACTCGAAGTGCTCAAGGTTAATGATAATTTCCGTTCATTTTTCCCTATCCTGGGCAATGTGACCAATGTTTATTTTCCGGATGTTCTTGAGCAACTGGGCATTGCCGGTGAGCAGGTTGATGCCTTTGTCGCTGGAATCAAAAATGATGGCCACGTGCTGATTCCTGAGATTCAGATCGAGGTAGAGGGCGAGACGAGGGTTTATTCGCTGTTGTCAACCCGGACTAAGGATTCGGCATTCTCCTACCTTAATGGCATCCAGGGGCAGTTTGTGGATCGCACCCAGGAGTGGAACCTAAAGCACGAAAAGGAAGAACTCCTTGAGGAAAGGTTAAAAGATCAGGAGTTAATTGCAGCCAAGACTCAGCAACTTGAGCAGTTGGCAAAACGTCTTGCCCAATACCTCTCACCTCAAATATACGAGACGATCTTCTCCGGGAAAAGCATAGAAGAGGACAACTATAGCCGAAAAAATCTCACCGTTTTCTTTTCTGACATCGTGCAGTTCACTGATATGAGTGATTCTCTGGAGCCGGAGAAGTTGGCTACGGTGATCAATTCCTATCTTTCTGAAATGACTCAAGTTGCGCTTGATTGTGGTGGCACGATCGACAAGTTCATTGGTGACGCAATATTGGTGTTCTTTGGTGATCCTGAGAGCCGCGGTGAAAAACAAGACGCTCTTGCAGGTGTTGATATGGCCATCAAGATGCAGGAGCGAATCAAGGAGTTACAAGGCTATTGGAAAAAAAACGGTGTGACAAATGGCCTGAATGTTCGAATGGGAGTCACTACCGGGTATTGCACGGTAGGGAACTTCGGTTCGAGTCAGAGAATGGACTACACCGTTCTAGGCAAGCCGGTGAATCTTGCGGCTAGGCTGGAATCCCTTGCCGAGGCTGGCCAAATATTGATCTCTGACGCCACCTATGCTCTGATCGAGCAGCAAGTGGATTGCAAGTTTGTTGATGAAATACAGCCTAAGGGCTTTGCACGGGCAGTCAATGTTTATTCTGTGCAAGAGTTCAAAGGGACCTATGAGAGAAATAGTCGCACTAACCTCAGTCATACGTTGAAGCATGTGGAAGTGAATATTCTGGATAGTTCCGATATTCCGGCTGCAATTCGTGAATTGAAGCTAATACAAGACGAAATTCAAGCACATCTATCTTCGTCAGTCGATCCGAGCGACTCCGAATAGCCAAGTAAGAAAACATGAAACAGAACCATTAGGGATCTCTATGACAAGTGAAGTGAGTTGGGTTGAGAAAAGACTGTGCGGCGATGGACTGCCCATTGTTATCGATGGTGGCATGGGGACCGAACTGGAAAAGTCCGGGGTACCAATGGATGGAAAAGTCTGGAGCGCCCGTGCCATCATGTCGCATCCCCAAGTCGTGCGCCAGGTGCACGAGCGATTCATCGAGGCCGGTGCTGAAGTCGTGATCACCAACACGTTTTCTACGGCGCGACATATGTTGGAGCCAGGGGGTCTGGGCCACGAAGTGCGTAAGATCAATGCCCAAGCCGTATCCCTCGCCAAGCAGGCACGAGATGCTGTTGCGCAGCACCCTGTAGCCATTGTTGGGTCGATCTGTGAATGGACGCATGATGATGATCCAATCTGGAATTCGCCAGATGCCGTGGGTCGAGCCGCAAAGGAGCAGGCCGAGATCCTTGCTGAATCCGGGGTCGACATCATTGCATTGGAAATGTGCGAACGCTTGGAGCTTTCCGAAGCCGTCACTTCGGCTGTGATCGGGCTGGGTTTGCCGGTGTGGATTGGAGTCAGTGCTCGTGCCCATAAGG
>Ga0302127_10000652_pt1 | contig 19503 bp, 10 predicted proteins | sample CB4_SCM_MG_FD_204452 | JGI IMG/M metagenome (GOLD analysis project Ga0302127, IMG submission 204452) | Marine microbial communities from Western Arctic Ocean, Canada - CB4_SCM | ecosystem: Environmental > Aquatic > Marine > Oceanic | place: Canada: Western Arctic Ocean | collected 2017-09-24
GCCCGCAGAATAAAGCGATTAAACAGCTATAAACAAAAAAGCCCCTTCAGTGAGAGGCTTTTTTGTTTATCTACCTTAGCCACTTCATCGCTGGCATTCTCTGTGTTTAAGGTTGTTGTCTTGTTAAGAGGCTGCACGGGTAATGCTTGAACCAGATCAACACTTGACGCAACAAGCGGCTCAATAGTCACAAGCCTCTTTATATTCTCGTCGGCTATTGTCTCTCTTGCGATGCTTGATTCGTTGTCTACGAGTAAGTCTGCGCCAACGGCGGCAACGAAAAAACCAATTGGACCCCCAAGTAATCCGCCGATGATGCCTGAAGACATAACGGCAATTGCTTGCTTTGGGCTTTGCGAATCCTCCGCTTGTTTGGTTTCAGCCTGTCTTACTTGATGGGTCATTCCAGCGATAAGAACAAAAGGTAATGCTTTAATTAAAACTTTCATATTATCTCTCCATTGAGATTAATTTATGGGGTCTAACGAGGAGCTATAAGAACAGATGAGTGTGGCACGAGAATGGCGGGCTTATGATCTATTGTGGCGCAGTTATGACAGGTTATGATGGATTCGTTTAGTTCTTGTTGTTATTGATTTGAAAAGATGAATAATGATGCTATGCCTAAAAAAAATAATGAAATGTCGTTCTACGATTCAGGCTTTGAAGTCCAAAGTCGCAGGGGATGGTGCGAAGAATGTGGTGAAGAGATTGACGAGTATGGCGATGAAATAGATGCCGATAAAACGCCCCATGAAGTGGATGGTGATGATTACAGACAACTATCTTTCGATTTCGGCGAAGAAGACGTAAGAAACAAACAAAAAACTTATCAAAATTCCATGGGTACTCAATCTATTCTCGAGTTTGCAGCTGATTTCCACTTATGTCGTTGCGGAGGCTCTCTTAGAGAGTCGTCATTTGGCTCTTGGGGGTTTTTAGACAACCTCGCTTTCAATAGGGGTACATTGGTTAGCTGCTCGGGAGGCATTTTCGCCGAATATGGCTCTCTTTATGGTTATCAAGATGTTATCAACCATAAAGTACGTATCGAAGAGGGAGGGCTTGTGAGAACAATCTCGAGCCATGCACTGGAGGCTTGGGTAACACCAGAGAACAGAAGAAACGTAAATCATCTCATAAAGGAAACCTATAATTACAAAGGCGAGCTCGTCGATTTTTATGCCCATCCACTGCTAGAGCCTTTTATAGAGAATCATCTTCTAACAATGCCTAAAAAAAGAGTTACGGGGACATCCAAAGAAGTAGTGTATGAAAAAATCCATATTGACGAGTTAACTAATGCGCCAAATGAAGTTAACAATAAAAGATTCGCAGTAGACCGAGAGAGTGAATGGATATCCGACGTAAACCGTAACCATTTATATCTAACTCTTCATCGTTGGTACGATGGAGTTACATCTGAATGGAGGACTAATAGACTACATACCGTCACAAGCTGCGGTACTGCCGCCCGACCAAGGTATGATTGGGGTAACTGCCCGGAGGTTTACTGTGGCTTTGTCCATGAATTCTGGGAAGGGACTAAAATATTAAAATCAAGGTATTACGTTTGGGGAGGCATTGTTACTAACCAGCCTAGGCTTAATTATCGAAAAGATGGGCGTCTTTTAAATGTCACCGTACGGATAGATGATAAAGAACATATTATGTGGATGGGGCACTAGTTCGCCAATAATGTAGCGAAGTGTGTGTCTTAAAAAGGTATCCCACCGGGGTCCCATGGCAGTAATTTACCACTGTCATCATATTCAGATTCTTTTACAAATATACCATTCTTATATGTAATTTTCTTTCGGGTTTGATTGTTTGGATGGTAAATCAAGCTAAGTCCATCTAGCTTACCTTCCTTGTAGTTCACTTTGGATATCAGTTGAGTATTTTCGTTAAATACCTTACAAGTACCATGGCGTTTTCCATCCTTAAAGTGCTCAGCCCTCACTAACAGGCCGTGTGCATTGAACTCTTCTGATAGCCCATTCCTTAATCCATTTTGCATGTTCTCCTTACTTAGTATTCCTGGCGTTAAAATACTTCGGTGAATCCATAGTCCCTCTTGCTTGCCGTTTTTATAGATTTTTCTATACTGTAACTCACCCTCATCATCGTAATACTCATGAACACCATGCATCTTGCCATTGCGGTAAAGTCCTTTTACATTTAAAGGCTCTCCATTTTGATCAAAATACAAATGCGAACCTATTTCTATATCACCATCGATATAGTTATACCTGACGCGTACTACGTTATTGTCATGAAACAACTCACAAATACCATGCTCAACACCATTTTTATAATTTATTACTTGATAGAGGTCGCCATTTCTTAGATATTGTGTAAGAGGACCATCATATTCACCATTTTTGTATGTGCCTTTGGTAACAGTGCCAAACTCTTTATCTACTCGCTCAAAAGGTCCTATTAATTTTAAAACATTTTTTTTATACCATCTTCTGATGCGGGTATAGTCGATTGATATGCCGAATTGGTCGTGAAAAAAATGGTCAAAAAGACCAAAAAACTCTGATAATGAATCGTCCAATGAATCGTCCCAAGCATTTAAAATAGCCTCTTCTTCAGCTATATGGAAAGCTTTACAAACGTATTCTAGCGGCAGCTCTAGGAATTTTTCAGCGCACGTATATGAGGTTAGGAATTCATATGAGCCCTGGTCATAATCCAAATCAAAGAGTACACTCTCAGTCAAGTCCACGCCGGTCTTTCTAAAATAGTCGCTAAACCAATCCCACAACTCATAGAGAACTTCATCTTTTGCTAATTTATGACACGCAGCACAGCTAGTAACAAAATAGCCATAAGCATCTGACCACTCAGTTATTTTAGAAGAGTGAGGTTTAAATATATCAGTTGGAATTGCTGCTTCTGCAAATGCATAACATCTTTGGATTTCTCTATGCAGGGTAAGGAACTTTTTAATTGCCTCATGATCTAACTTTCCCTCCTCGATAAGTTTAGTTCTAAGGTCTTTTTCAATAACTGTTTCAGGTTTCTTGGTCATTGATTATCTTTACCATATCATTAGTAAAATTCTCTTTTTTGAGGTTTTTATTTTTCAATATTTTTTGGTATTGGTTATATATTGCGTCGTAATCAATAGATCTAGCACAATGATCATATAGTTCTTTTGTTTGGGATCTTGGAGTTTTTAACTTCGGTAAATTTGTCAATGAAAGGTAGGTTTCATAAGAAAAATAAGAGCCATTATCTCCTCTATAAACCTCTCCTGTTTCAACTTTCTCTTTAACTAGATTAATAAGTTGTTGTTTGATCCAATCAAAAGTTTCAGGATGGTGCTTAAACTCTTTATAGATTCGTGTGAATGGTCCATATTCCCCTTCTGCCATAAGTTTGTATTCAAACTCAGAATCAAGTGACATATAAGAATTTAATTGCACCCCATCAATGTATTGTGCGTAGGATCCAGGCCGATAGTTATCTAAAGTATGAAAACCTTCTCCATTGTCATCATAAGATACACAAGGATCTCCAGATTCCCACCAACCATTTTTTTTGCCATTTTTATAAAAACCCCTCTCATCTAAGATATTTTGGAAAGCAGATTCCGAGTAACCGTGCACGACTCCTTGTTCATATTCAGCATAATCGATCCATTCTGGCCAATGTATTACTCTGCCATTTACTACCCCATTTTTAATTTCTAGAGTAATGTCGAACTCTCTTCTTTCAACTCTATCTCCATCTCCATTTGTAATGAATAACAAAGAGTTAATTTTATTTAGTTTTATCAGTGTCAAGTAATCATCTTCAGGGGTTTTAAAATAAATATCTTTTGTATCACTGAACTCAAAATCAGGAACTGTGGGTATTTCAAAATCTACAGACTCAAATATCTCTTTAAAATTTATCATTTATTAATATTGCCCTAACTTACCTGAGCCTCTCAAGATAGCCTCGGCTTCTGCATTCATACCATTCCTGATAGCATAGACTTGACCTTCTGAATCACGACGTGCAATCAAGGAATCGTTAAGGAATAAGTGCGTACCATATGCATCCGCCGTCTCTTTTAGTATCTCCATTTAGTTTAATTATCATGGTAGCTACTATCTAAACTATCCAGCAACTGACGTGGTTCTTTCCATTTGGGAGCAAGCGATATTGCCTTTTTTAATTTAGATAGTCGGACTTCAGTCGTGTATGGCTCGACATCTCGATTTGGTCGGAGCATTGACATCTCTTCTGCCTCGACATCCCAAAAGACGTCAAAGTAATAAAGAACGGCCTGACCGGGGTCATGTTCGAGGGACTTATCGAGATAATAGCGAGTCATTTTCATGTCCGAGTCTTTAAAATCTCCGGCGTAACTAAAGGCTGAGGCAGCCAACAAAAGTGGGCCAGCATTCTCATTCGCCAACTGCTCCTCATAGCTCGATTGCAGTATGTCCAAGATAGAATCAACCTGCCTTGAGAATATTTCAAATTTTTGATAAAAAGCCATATTTTTGTCGCTAGATACACTTGTTTCGAGATCATCTTTATTCATGTGCGCTAAAATAGAATTGAGATAGCCTCTAGCAGAGGCCCTTAACCCAACTGAAAAACTATCACTTTCATCAGCAATGATACCTAATGTAGCACTAGCTAGCGCAGACCAATCTTTCAAAGAATCAAAATCCGTCACATTAATTTTAGCTAGTGATACCTGTAGCATTTTTAGGCTTCTGGTGCTTTCCTTATCACTCGTTCTATTAGTAAAGCGACTCGCCCAGGCGACATGCTCAGAACGACTGCTAGCGTAAACATCATTTTGTATCGCTAAGCACTCCTTCAGTGACTCGACGCCGTGACAGTCCTCTAATTCGCTACATATTTCGTCGATAAAATAATCAACGGAAGGTCTATCCTTAGGTGATAGACTCAAGCATTCGGAAACAAGCTTACTGATACGCACTGACTCAATTCCAGACAAATCCCAGTCAGAGTTTTCGATACATCTGCGCCTCTTGCCTGTAGATCTCTCATATTTCTTAAAATCACGTGCTGGATGCCTATTAAGAAGCAGAGAAGCTAGAAGGATTCCCATAGAAAAAATATCACTTTTCTGTGGTACGACGGTGGCTTCTTCCATTTCCCGCTCTGGCGCACAATAAGAGGGCAGGACCTTCTTTTTAAAGCCCTTAATATGTCCAAGGTCAACCCAAGCGTCTGCCCAACCTAGATCAGCCACAACAACTTTGTAGGGGTATCTGTTGCTTGGAAATAATGAGTCATTTGAATCGCGTTCCCGAATCGCCGGATGCTTATCCCGCATATCAGCATAAAGTAAGTTACTCGGTTTAATATCACCATGCCCCTCAAAGCCGCTCATATAAAGATGCTGCAACCCGGTGGCAGCTTGCGCTGCCGCAATCAGTCTATTTTCTAATGTCGCCGCATGCGGGTCGCTTACCCAGTCGTCGAGGCAGCCATGCATTGCACCCATTTTAAGTGCCGATACAAAAACGGCTGCCCCATCCTCATTCGGATAGAACAAATGTGGGTGGGTTACAAATCCAAATATTGGGACCACATTAAAGTGGCGAGGTAGCATCAGAGAGATCGTCAACTCGCGTTCAAAGATTTCTAGTTCGTCTTTGGTAGTTTCTTTTCTTTCGGGCATCATGACTGTTTTGACTGCGAGGTCGGCGCGATCACCTAAACTTAGAATCCAAACCTGGCCATATGTCCCCTCTATTGGGTCGCCAATAGAGTGATCAGGAAACTCGTTTTGGAGGCCATATCTTACCCAGCCCTCTGGTGTCTTGGCTGGCAATTCGGATTTTTGATTATCCATATTTCCCTTCCGCTATGCTTCATTATTTTGAGGACTTTTCCCCAACCTACCAGTTTCAGTTTGACCTCATTTACCGCAGGAGTCAGTCTTTTCTAACGTTGTAGAATAAAGACGCTAGCTATTGCACATAAAGATAACTGCGTACGCTTGGGATATTTCAAAAATTACTCGTTGTAGTTTATGTCTACCATAACAATAAAAGCTTACATTAAATGTTGGTGGCATTTGATAATCATCAGCACCAAAGTCCTAAAATCTTTTCAGAGATTTATAACTGCTATAACAGTTATAGCCCCTCCTAAACCATCTTAAATAATCTGTCCCCTATTTCTCAGATTCCTGCCGCCTGGATACATTATATACTTGCAGCATCTTCATCATTCTGAGCCCAGTCCGCCCTGCAGATCCAAAATTAGCAGCAGGAACACTTTATATCGATCTGAAAAACGAACCGTCAAGTATCGATTTTTCTCCAACCCCATAAGGTTCCTTACAGCAAAGTTTACCGTAATGACTGAAGCGAGCCAGTGAACCAAGATTCAGCTTCTGGGTTATCTGTGACAACATCCAGTCTGGCCGTTGCTCGTGTGAACGCTACGTACAAATCTTCTGCCTCCAATGCCGGATTAACTCCAGGCTTGTCAGCATGCACCAAGACTATATGACGAGCCTCTAAACCCTTGAATGACTTTATAGTCGAGAAATATACAAAACCCGGCTGGCCAAGCTTGCTAATATCTTCAGTTAGATCAAGCCCGTAAGCCTTTTTAACACTATCCATACATGAGTTTCTCAATTTGAACGGGGAAAGGATCACTGCACCGCCATCCGCACCCAATTCATGCACTAGCGACCACGCCTTTTGCGCCATGTGATCAACCTTACAAATACTAACTTGAGGTATTTCACCGCTAGGTACTCCTGGCATAGGCTTTACCTCACCAATGCAAATTTTATTGGTAGCAGCATTCACTCGTTCGGTATTCCTGCAATTGTGGTAAAGGCGAAAGGTAACTTCAGCGCCTAAGGTCTCATCGGTACCCCGACCATACAAATCCTGCTTACTGTCTGCAAAGTAAAGCCAATGCGAATTGTCGCTATCTTTAAGTAGCTGGAACAGAGCGACAATTCTTTCATCACCAAAATCCTGCCCCTCGTCAACAATGATGGCATCATATTTATTATCATCCTTCAGTGAATAGACAGCCTCTTCTACCCTTGCAGGTAGGACTCTAGGATAAAAGTCTTTTCCAGATCTCCCTGTCTTATCATCGACAAGTCCCCAGAAAAGCGAATCCACGCTAACAACAGCACTCGCCATATCGGGATGCGCGACCCTTAGATGCTCGGCCAGTGGTTTGTTAAAACAGACAAATATCGCTTTCTTGCCTTCTTCTAGCAAGGCCGATAGCTTCCAAATAGCGAGCAAGGTTTTCCCCGAACCCGCCGGCCCAATAATCGCAACACGCGGCAACTCGAATGCGCCCCGCAATGCAGCAAACTGTTGGCGGGTAAGTTCATCAATATTTTTTTCGTCTTCGTCTACATCCAACTCTGTATCAGCAGCAACTACACGAAAGCGTTGATTTGTCAAAATCTCGGCTGCCCTATCAACAAAATCCTGTCTAAATTTTTTCCCTGTGCTTTCAGCCCCTTTGGCCAATAATGCAGTCCGAATTGCGCCACCTATTTGGTGCAGACGGTTTTTGGCTACGATGGTTGAGTCGTCATAAGTATCAGCTTTACCTTCAACTGCACCATTAGGGTAAACCACAAGCCATGCATGCAACCCGGGGAAATCACGCAGTCCCAACTCCTCCTTAACAACCTGAGCAAGAGTGTGAAGATTCCCGCAGGCCTGCTCAGGAGGTGGAGGGTTCACCACGTTTTCTGTAACCTTCTTGCCCCTAGAATCAAAAACGCTCCTGTACCAAATTCCGTCTTCATCCACTCGCACCAATTTTGATCCTTTGACCTCTACAACAGCCAACCCCAGTTCTGGTGCTAATACTACAAAATCAGCTTGGCCATCGCGGACAGAACCATAGTCATCTTTTAACGCCCAGGACACATTGCATATCACAACCCAATTCTCAGGCAACTGCTTCAACAATTGGCGCCGAACTTCTCTTTCCCATCTATCTGATGGGACAGGTCCAATTACTCGTGGCATAACTTTAGCTCCATAAATTATTTATTGACGGTGCGCCAATACCTTTAGACCAAGCCAATGTTCCTTTTTTAAGCTTGGTTTGTTTTTCGGCCTTATCATCTGCCCCGCACCAGGCATGGAGCTAATTCGAGCGGCAAAAGGCTCATATCTATCTTGCCTCAAGATGTAATAGCCTTTCGCAATAGACCAAGCATCTTGCTCCAATACCCTTTCCCAAACATCCCCGTCATACTCAAAGAATTTCCCTATCTCTGACTCAGATATTAATTGGTTTAAGTCATTACTAGAGCTAGAACCAGAAGAGCTTAAGCCATCACTGTGACTAGAACCTAAATAGCTTAAGTCATGCTTAAGGAAAAATTCTGGGTTATTTCTCACCCATGACATCCTCCGAGATAGATTGAATGAATCAAGCAATCGCACATAATTCACATTAGATTGGCTTCTTGCAAATGTGACTATGGACTGAGATACAACGTCCCGCATAAGCGAATCAAATTCCCACAAAGGATGGGCAACCACGTCCAGAATGTCACCATCCTGCCACCCGTGTAAATAAGCACCATCGGTGACTGGTTGATATTCACCCTCTCCAAACGCAGAACAATAGTTTGCAGCAATCTCTTTAGCTTCATCACCCCAACTTTTAAGTTCGAATCTCCAAGTTTCAAATGAAGGTGACACGCCCGGAATGTAGCTCGGATCACGCATTACAGAGAGTAATTCCAGACCTAGACGCCAATCTAATAAGGCATGTAAGTGTCTATTCCGGAAGCCTTTCAATAGTAAATCGGGGCCTCTCCAGTGCTGGTTTTCCTTTTGTGCACGGCTACATTCGTCTCTGATATACCGACCCAACTTAGAGAATTTCCCCGCTGAATCGGGATCCAGACAACCATCCAATAAGGCTGGCCAGTTTTTATGAGCCCAATACACAAGGCCTGCACCATTAGGATGTTCATCAGCCAAATATAGCTCAGCTCCGATATCATTTTCTCCTTTATACTGATGGACAGAGGCGATTTCTATGTCAAGCGAGTCTACGTCTAGCTCCAAAGCAATAGCACGCTGAAGGATGGTGGCTGCCGAATACCATACTGCCTTCCTAGAACCCACCTCTCTGTGTTTATCATAAAAACCGAGACCATCACTATCGAGGACTCTGATACTAAAAAGGTCTGTTGTTTTGGGTGCTGTAAGCGCTGCCTTTATTTCGCCATCTTCATCCGCAATCCACATATCTCCATCAAGCCACTGATTTTGCGGAGACGTATGCTTATTCTTTAGTTGAAAAGAAAAAGGAGCACCTTTTTGATTTTGGGTAATCCGGTAGACCTTCTGCTGCGGCGATAGTGCTAACCATGCTCTACCTTTGTCTATTGGCTTCACACCCTTTATCGCTGGAGAAGCAACTAAAGATACAGTTCCCGCCCCATCCCCTAGTTGATTAGAATCGGTAGGTTTGTCAAGATTAAAATCTGTCATAAAACCGTTAGGAGCAACGGCCAGATAGGCACGTACGTTATCTTCTTCGCAATTTGGGCATCGTACCAATGCTGCCTTATTTATTGCATCTTCCACTGAGATTCGCTCTACACTCAGATTCCTGCAATCACGGCAAAAAATTTGCCACGTGGTTTCACCAACAGGGCCTATGCTTGAGATCCAATTATTTTTGTATTTATGCCGAATAGGTCCAACAAGGCCAATGGGTGTTAAAAGCCGTTTATCCCAAACGCGCTTAGAACCGGGTGCGTAATCGGTTATGGCTTGCTCTATCGATCGATCCAGAGTTTTTGCCTCTCGGAACCATCCATCACCAGATGGTAATGAAAAATACAAGCTTCTGACCATCGTGGGCATGCCATACATGGGTAACACGCCAGCATCAGCCAAAGTATTAGCCAATCCACGCTCTTGATCGTCTTCTACTTTTACAATGCGATCTAATCGCTCTAGCAAGCTAGAGTCTGGCGATAACAGGCTATCGGCCTCAATTCCTGTCCCTCTAGTAACGACCGCGGCAATCATTTGAATTTCTCCGGCATTGTTTCCCAGCCATGTAGCTATAGCATCGCGCCTACCACCCTTATTACTAGAGAAATCCTGAACTATACCCATCTCACCATGGGTGTCAGGAGGCATACTAGAATCATTCCAGGTTAAGCCAGTAGCTCGAAAAGCGCGGCGAAGAACTTCCTTATTAAATAGCCGCTCCGCCAATATTTTTTGATCTTCAGTGACAGAAACATTGGGCTGTGGTGGAATACCGCTTGTCATATCCTCTGGGTGCTCAAAATGTATGCGGTCATGGGTTTGACCGCGGCAATACGTCAATGCTGCCGAAAACGCCTGCTTCTTCCTGCCGGCACGACCAGATCGCTGTTGATAATTGAAACGCTCCGGAGGCATATTGGATTGGAACACTGATAGTAATGCACCGATATCAACCCCCACTTCCATGGTTGTAGTGACAGAAAGCATATCTATACTGTCTATGTGAGGCATCACCTTTCGTGCTACGACATCGTCTAGTTTTTCCTCAGAAAAAAAGATATCCCGGAAATGCCGCTGCCTTTGGGCTTGGTTATCTGTTTGTCCCGTCAACTCTTCAGCATGGATTCGAAATGCTGCATCCGGAGTTAATGAAAGAGAGGCGTAGTAATGCTCATTTTCGATTTCAGTCGCTGTCTTTTCACCATTCGGGTGTGCCGTAAGTCGGGCGTAGCACTTTGAGCACACACCCCCTGATGTCTGCCAGTGGATTTGCGCGCAATTCCCACAAATCCACGGCTTGTCATCCGCGGTTACCTTATTTACCCAAAGCCTATCTAGCTTCACAACACCCCAAGAATGCCCTTCGTTCTTTAATGCATCACGGACCGCTTCTCTAAGTATTTGATAAGGTACATTGTGAATTTCAGAGCACTCCTCCAAATATCTTTTAGCACGCTTTTGCACGATCATCTTCGATGCATTATCGGGCTGGTGAGATTGCCATTCATCCCTCGTAACGTTGTATTGAGCTGGATCAGTGAAATATTCCTCTGCGAGAATACGCAGAAAGCTTTCGCAGATACCTCTAAAAATATTCCCCGTCATCCCCATCGGCCCAGACAAACCAAAGCCAGATGAAAGCGCAAGATAACCAAATCCTTTCGCTTCTAAGTTGTATAGCAAGCGACCAGAAATGGCCTTCCAGGACTGCCTTCTCAATTTGGCATCCATGTCATGGATTAAAAAATCCCTTTGTGCCGTTGTAAGGTTATTTCGTAAGGATGGCTCTTCATCCTCAAAATCTATTAGCTCAGCCCAACCAAACTCATGCCTATTGTTGTATTTAACATCTACACCTGGGCCGGCTGGATTTACTCCAATACCAAGCATTTTTCCCCATATCGCTGATAGGCTCTCACATTGTTCATTTAGTGGGTGCAAAAAATCATCTAACCGGACATAACCAGACGTGTAATTTTCGATGCGCTCAACATGAGATATCGCGTCTGAAGTAGCTCGCCCAGGCCTTCGAATTACTATCTCCGCATTTGTAGCAAACGTTTTTAGCTCTTCACTCGTCTCACTATCTCTTTCTTCTCCAAGAATAGCGTCTACGCCATCATCATTATTCTGTTTAACTTTTTCTAAGATATCTCTTTTAATCGCTTCTACAGTCCCAGAAGCTCTATTACGGATCTCTTGCAGGATGAAGTACTGCAAAAGGCTTTCCCACTGCCCAAACTCCACGCCATTAGCCAACCTAGCTGCTGCTTGCCGGCTATCCGAAAAAGCGACTAGCTTTCTAGGGCTGCTAGGGGCATTGGGCAAGACGCCCATAAGATGCTTTGTAAGCAGTAATGCCATCTGATCCAAACCAGTTGCAAAAGCCCTTATGGGCGACGGCTTACCTCCTTTCCTATCTGAATAATTAATTTCGCACGACGGGCACATTTGAGGCATTGCCGGTAATACAAAATTATCATCGAAAGTTAGATAATCTGCTTTGAACCATAGACATTTTATTTGCCCCTTTTTAGCAGTCCCCACCTCAACGATTCCTGTCTTGGGATCGATTGATGAACTGACCCAAGAGGCATCCGCTCTATCGCAAAAATTACCTACCGACCCAACGTTGCCTGTGCGGTCTTTTCGCTCAACTGAACCTTGACTCCAGCCAAAATCTCCAGCGTGTTCGTAGTCATCTGGTACTAGGAATATAATTCCTAGTTCTGAATATGGCTGTGCATCTACCCTACCCTGATGCGCTGCCTCCGGCATGCCCTCTATCGCAGAAGGCAACGGTGCTAGCTCATATCTTGGATTTAATTGGGTCCCTCCAGCTGGCATCTTGTAACCAGCCAGTAGTTGAGTACCACAGCACTCACAGTAAAGTACCTCCAGTACTCGCTTGCCCTTATAAGCCATTCTTGGTTCGGGCAGCAACTCTCCCACCGTGCGCTTGTCATCTGCTGGCTCTAAAGCGGCTGTGGCCCATAGGCCATCAATATTCTTGGTCATCCAGTGAAAACGCAGCCTAGGTAGTACCTCTTCGTAGAACCCTTTCTTATCATTTTGCTGAGCAGTTGCACGGCCAAGTAAGAACAATAAACCTCTCGCCGCTACCTCTTGATTCTGCACTAGTAAATGAGGGAACCATTTGGCCGACAATTTTGCCAATGGCATAGAGGTGTACCGATTACTCGGACTATCAAAAAATCCGGAAACTAGCGCCGCCATATTCTGTGTATTAACAACGTCATCTAATAGGTCATCGACATATATATCTGGTTTATTCGCAGACTCTAGCTTATGCCCCAGTTGCTCGCAGACTTTGGAAACTTTTTCAGGAAGCTCGCATATCCTCTCCTCGATGGGGTAGATGGATTCGCCAGCCTCAATATGGAATCGCGATTTAGCCTCGACAGACGTTAAACCAAACATCCCCCCCAGAAATTCGTATGACTTTTCTTCACCGTCCAACGAGGCGCTAGAAGCCAAGATTTGAAGTTGGTTGCTATCTGGTGATAGTCCAAGTCGATCCATAAGTAAGCGCAGTAAGTACGCGACTTCCGTGCCTGAAGCGCCTCGGTATATATGCAACTCATCAACTACAAGCTGAAAAACATGGTTTTCCCGGTCTTCTTCCAACCACCTCTTTGTAGCCTCAAAAACCTGAGAATCAGCACGGTCTTCAGGAGAAGATGGATCCTCATGACGCATCAGCATTATCGACAGCATGCTTACGTTGGTGATCAGTAAATCGGGAGGTGTTACCTGCATCTCCCACCGATGGAACATTTCGCATGCATCAACTTCCATACTTGGGATGAAAGCACCTTGGTCCAAGAGTGTACTTAATTTCTCTTTGGCACTATTTATACGGATGTCGTCAAGCGATCGTCCGGCTAAGTCCAATTCACTACGAGCGGCACCTAATTGAATTTTGTAGTCATCGTGCTCCCGTCTCGCTTGCTGTATTTTTTTATGCAGCCCAGCCCGTCTAGGAGAGCTCTCCCATTTGTTTTTATCTATGTTGTACTTTGATGGGTGACCCGAAACAGGAGTGGATCCGTTATATCTACCAAACCGGATCCGATTACCTTCCAATGCTTCATCCATCGCCTTGTGTGCTTCATCGGAATCAAGAGCAGCCCTGAGTCTCGAGATCTGGTCTTCGACTAACGCGTTCATTGGGTACAACAATAAGGCTCGGACTGCAGGAGTCCGGGCCTCCTTTCGAATATCTTTTCGGCTGCTATTCCATAAAGCTTTCTTAGGCCATTTTCCATTTGGAGTAACTGGGGCTTTCCATTTTCCTTTCGCCTCATTAATAATTGATGCCAGCACCGGGAGAAGAAAGGCTTCCGTCTTACCCGATCCCGTACCCGTCACAACCACACAGTGCTTTCGATCCTCGGCCATGGCCTTTTTTAGCATGTCCTCTTGATGTTTGTACATATTTACATCGGCCGGAATAAGGGATGCTCCGGCTACTTTACAAAAGGCATCTATGACGTCTTGCGACATGACCGGTAGATCTTGCGTGTCTAGCTCTTCCAGTTTTTTACCCGCAACATATGTGGGTAATACTTCTAGGAATGCCTCCTGAAAAAATACCCCAGGGGTATCTAACAAGCGCTGCCGTTCTTCCTCAAATGATTTAGAGTTTGTTCCAAAAGCCGACTTTACATACTTTTTCAAATGGCCTTGCAGGTTTTTCCAAGCACCAATGGGATCTTTATCTAAGCTAATAGGCATGTCTATCTCTCTAATTTTACGCTATTGAGTATCATCGCAATTCTTGGAGTTCCCCGCTAAGTAAGTTTGCGACTTTGTTTGCTATAACTCTTGGTACCCAGCGATAACAAAGCCATTTGCCATTTGCCATTTCACTGTACACGCTACTTACCCTACCAATTATTTGTTGGTCTTTCTCTGCGAGCAAAATTGATTCACCATTTACCTCGCCTGTAACTTGCACGATAATTGGACTTTCGCCGGCACAAAGTGCTAATAATCTCTCTATGACGAAAGGTGGCTCCATTCGTGCAGGCAACCACAAACAACCAGTTATGCTATCGTAATGGAAAGGCCAAGGACTGGCATCTGCAATGCAGTATTCCGTCTTAACATATTTAGCGAAGGCCTCTATAGCCATCCACACTCCCCACCTTGAATCCTGAATAAAACTATATTTTGAATGTCCTTCACCAAGATTCCCTCCTAACTTGTATACATTTAGGCCCTGTATTTGCTGATCTTCGTACTTAAATAATTCATATTTTAATTCTGAGTTAACCATAATATTTTCTGCATCCCTAAATAAAACTCTTTTTGGGCTTAACCTCTTCAAGTAATTAGGCCTAAAACCTTGTTCTTGATACCAAGATAGATTTTCCTTTCTTTCCTGAATAGAACCTACCCATTGAAATAAGTTCTGAATGGGTAAATCTACTACTTGAAAATTAGCGGACTTTGCTAGTGCGCTTATCGATAGCTGCGTAAATGGGGCGATACGAACAGCAGGTAAATTATCTGGCGTGGTCTTCTCAATATATACTTCGCAACCTACGATTGATGAAAGCTCGTTCCAGTGTTGCAGCATTAGACTTCCACAAACGCCATATAGCTGACGTTGCTCACGATCCTTCATAGGTAGGCTATATATTGTTGGCAGCACAGCGCATATGCGTACCATATGCCCTTTCACATTAGTTTCTATCTCAACATGTCCTCTGCGCCTCAGTTCACGTATTAAAAGAGCTGGTTCAATATCATCAATACCTATGTTGCTTCCAAGGCGCCTGATCTGATCGCGTGCAACTCCATAGCTCATAGAGCCATTATTGCTTGCCGCCATTGAGTCCAAAAATAGCGCTGGAACATTTGATTTCATGCACTCCCTGATATCTATACCAGTTGAAACAACTAGAGTTTTTTCATCTACTTGAAAGTAATCAATATTTATATCGTTGGCTTGTGTTTCACCTATAATGGCACCCTTTAGACCGCTAGCATCTGCTAAAGCTCGCCCAAATTTATCTAAGGAAAAATGGTCCCGTGTTGCTGCGCCTAATCCTCCGACAGTGAGCACCTGTAAACCAGCTGTGCACAGCTCTTCATTGTCGAGTTTCGCTTTAATCTTAAAGACGGAGCCACTTCCATCATTCAGGCAAAACTTAAAACGCTTTACGCAAGCATCATCAACATTGTCCAGCTCTTCAAAAGTTAGTCCAATACATGACAACTCAGCTCTGACAGGAGCTTCCAACTCAATAATGGGTAAATCGTAATAGGTATATTTCTTACTGCCCGCTCCAATTATCGGCTTCCCGCCAACGAACCTGATGCGCGCCTTCGCTAGAGCTGCCGGCTCTTCATCAACTATCACAGCTCGCTGCTCAGCAGTAAGGCCCTCTGTGTTATTGATACAAATAAGGCCCCATTGGTCTGGCAGCCCAGCTATATCTAATGCCTCATGTGCTATCTCTTCGTTTGTTAAATACGGTCCCAAATTTGAATATTCATTGCGGGAGTATAAAAGGTAAGCGGGACCAGCTACTGGCATTTCACGCTCAAGAAGCGCGTCGCTTAATGCGGGGTCAGGTCTATCCCATGCCAAGATTCGAACCTTATCTTGTCCTAAGTGAATTTTTTTCTGCCCGCGTGTATCATCACTTCCCATGAAGAGAAAAGTTGCCTCTACTGATTCAAATGCTGACTGGTTTAGTACACGTCTAGCGTCATTTTGATTTACAGAAGATACACAGTGGATGTGGGTCCCTGCCAGCTCCAGCTTAGCCTTTGCCTCCTCACCATCACCCACTTTAATTGCATAGCTTAAACCCGTTGCGGTCGCCGGAAGACGCCAGCCGATTTCCCAACAATCAACGTCTCCATATGCTTTCATCTGCAGGACGACAGATAGCTCATCGCTCTCTACTTGCTGATGCTCTAATTGTCTACCTGCGGCGTCACTAACCGTATTTTTACTTTTTGGCACGCGCCCATCCCAGAACTCAAGATAAGCACTTAGCAATTGCTCTAAATGATCCCTATAATCGGGATTTCCCATGGCAACCTTAAGGCCTCGGCTTAAGTAGTTTGAATGTTGGCCGTGCTCGAGTAATTGTGCGAAATGGGCAGCATTCAAACTTTGCCCGGGGTGTAACCTGCAGCTACCAAACAGCCTACTTATGCCATCGCTATCCTTATGAGTAACCATTGCTTGAGCATATGCCATCCCCACAAACCTATGCTTACCGAGCACATTTAGTTTGAACCTTCCAAATTTTTCTTTTGCCTCAAATGATGACCAATATTGTAAGTCTTTCCAAACATATTCCATTTGATCCCTTGTATTGCTTGGAAATTCGTCGCAAACCAATTCACTTACTTTTGCATAGAAACCGGACTTCGCCTCAGAGTGGGCAAGAACCCACAACGCAATATATGGTAAATATGTCGGTGCATTTGCGTCTTGGTACACTTCTAGATCATCACCAGGTTCGCGATAACCATTAGTCCGGTTACTGGGCGCCAATCGTTGCATAGCAAGATTATGCGCTTTATCCGCAATATGGCCATGCCCATGAAACCACGACGGTCCTTGCTTAACAGCTTCGATCAATCCAGCTGCTCCACCTTTGTGAGCACCAATCCCTTCAAGTTCACGCTTAGTTGTCGGAATCCAAACATCCTGACAAGTTTTAGATAGCGAAAAATATTCTTCAAGCAATAATGAATTCCACTCGGTAAATAAAGACATATAATTTCAACGTGCTGGATAAATAGGCAATCAAGTCCTACAGGTTTATTAAACTATTGTAAGGTGAGTATAACGCTTAAATCTAACCAAAGCCCAACCTGCTGGCCTATGGCCAACACCTGCAGAGGAAATGGGATTCCATTAGATACAAGAACTAAATGTTCGGTATGTGCAGCTACAGGTCATAATGGCAACGAGTCAACCACTCGAAGCGTTAGTCATAACACTGAAGGCCGTTAACTCCGATTGCAATCTTAAATTAAAAAATCCTGCACTCCTTCGGACGCAGATCGTATAATAAATGAAAAACAGGTAGTTAATGAATGAATCATATCGAACTTTTTGCGGGCTGTGGCGGTCTATCATTAGGCCTAGAATCTGCTGGGTTTTCGCTATTTGTTGCAAATGAACTGTCCCCTATGGCATCAGAAACGTTCGCGTACAACCTTTTGAATGTCGACTTTGAAGAGAAAAGAAATACCGATAAAGTACTGTGGGTCAGTAGCACTCATGAAAGATCAAGTCTAAGCGCGCGATTACGAGAGAACCCCCAAGTTGCTAGCGGCCTAAACTCTTATCACTTTTCTGATTTGTCAAAGCAAAAACTAACCAAAGAAAAGCTTGAACGGAGTTTACTAGTCGGTAGTATTGTCGATCTTAATACTATTTTAGATGATTCAGAGTCACCCCTAGGAGATATTTTAAGGCAAGGCTCTGGTGATGGTGTTGATTTAGTATCAGGTGGGCCACCTTGCCAAAGTTTTAGTCTTGCGGGCCTCAGAGATCACTCAAATGATCGGAATATTTTACCTTGGGAGTTTGCCAAGTTTGTTGCGAAAATAAAGCCAAAAATAGCGTTACTAGAAAATGTAAGCGGTATTCTTCAAGCCTTCAAAATCAATGAAAACCCCTACTATGCATGGTTTGAGGTTGCAAAAGCATTTGCAAAAATTGGTTATATTCCACTGTGCCTTCACGTAAATGCAAAGTATGTAGGCGGAGCCCAAAATCGCCCTCGTTTTATCCTCATCGCGATGAGAGATGATATATATACGGGTGTAACTAAAAGTAGTACTGACAAGAATTTTCTTGAAGCAATTGCCCCTGCGAAAATATTATTTGATCGAGTTAGAGGTGGTGAAGACCCTAAATATGGTTGCCTTCCTTACTTTGATATCGAAAAGAATCCTGAATTCTTTGATTCTAAAATTTTCGCCAATCTCAAAACACACGCAAATAGCGACTTAGTTACTGTCAGAGATGCTATTGACGACTTGCGCACTGTTAAAAGGGAAAATAGCTTATATGTCGAGCGGATCAACAATATATTTGAAAACGTTAATAGTCATAGTTTGGATAAACAGCGTAACCATGACCACCGGTCAAACAATAGTAAGGTTAAATCCAGATTTCGCTTCTATCAGATTATGAACAAACTTCCAAAAGAATCGAGCAAAGAAATCTCGAGATATTTAAAAACTGAGGGTGCCTCAGGGATATCCTCAAGTACCCTTAAAGCAGTTAATAAATATTGGGTGTTAGGTTTAGATGGTAATCAAATTACAAAGCCAAATGAACATCAATTGTTGGGATTGCTTGGCAGCCTTTACACAAAGAAACAGACCCAACGTGCATTGCGGGCGGATCTGCCTGCTCCAGCAGCTCTGTCTATTCCTGATGATGCTTGCCACTATCATGAATCAGTTGAGATGCAAAGAACATTGACAGTGCGAGAGATGGCTCGCATACAGTCTTTTCCTGACTGGTATGAGATTAAATCGAAAGTTACCACTGGAGGACAAATGCGAAAATTTGAAGTCCCGCAGTACACTCAGGTTGGAAACGCAGTCCCTCCGCTACTCGGCCTTGCGCTTGGAAAAGTATGCAAAGAACTTATTGAACTTTCTATGACTAACGAAAGTTAACTATCATCTCGTAGCTTGTCATTAAATAAAGCCTTAGATTGCGCACCTGACTTCAACCTAAGTCGCTTCATAACCTCAGGTACTTTAAACGGCGCCAGCTCCTTGGCCATGCGCCACAGATACAAAAACAGGTTGGTCTTGTGGTACCAGGCAAGTTTGGCTAGCTCTTTATTGGCACTGTCATAGCCTATGGCGAACAGTTCGTCATAGCGCTCGGTGTTGTCGCGCAGGCTGAAATCGCTTAGGTCCATGCCGATTAGCAGGTCTGCGTCGGCAACCTGGTCTTGAGTGTGGTGGCTAACGG
>Ga0302127_10000653_pt1 | contig 19495 bp, 17 predicted proteins | sample CB4_SCM_MG_FD_204452 | JGI IMG/M metagenome (GOLD analysis project Ga0302127, IMG submission 204452) | Marine microbial communities from Western Arctic Ocean, Canada - CB4_SCM | ecosystem: Environmental > Aquatic > Marine > Oceanic | place: Canada: Western Arctic Ocean | collected 2017-09-24
TGGTCGAACCCATCGCTCACCAACTCAGCATCAAGCCCTTTGAGCGCAGGTAGGGGCACGGGCGTGGGGGTTGGCGTTGGTGTGTGGGCGCTGGTTGAGGTGGGGACAGCGGTAGGACGCGGCGTCGGCACGGGTGTCGGCGGGGCCGGCGTCGCGGTAGGCGAGTTGACGCCAGCATTCACCGGCGGAGTGTCACTTGCCGCGGCGCAACCAAGCACCAGGATTGAGATCGCTACTGCGGTGGCAACCAGTCGCGGCGATAGTCGCCAAAGGCGTTCCATATGATCCACCCCGCTCCCCTGGCCTCGGCCTCATCGATCTGGGCACGCACCTGGTCGCCGTTGTAATAGAAGCCCTGGATCCACGGCCGCATCAACGAACCGGCTGCAATACGGTCGCGACCCTCGTCGAGTGCGTACGCAATAACGGGCCCTGGGTGATTGTTGGGGTCGGCAAATCCCAACCACCCGGGGCTGTAATGACTGGGATAGAGCATTGGGCTGACTGCATCGACCACGGCCGAGATTGTTTCGGGGGTTTGACCGAGGCGCTCGTCGTCGGGGCTGGACATCACGATTCCGAAGATCGCAGCGGAAACTCCACACCCCATTGGATGCAAACGTGACCGCGCTTCGCCCAGGAACGAAGCGATCGCAGCAGAGCGTTCCTCAGATGTCGGGGGAACCAGCTCCCACGCCCGCTCGGCGGTGTTGCCCGACGGGAACCGCACGTAGTCGAACTGGACCTCATCGAACCCCAACTGACAAGCCTCGACCGCCAAGTCCAACGGGTAGTGCCAGTTGTCCGGGTTGGCGGCATCGACCCAATGACCGGCCAGGGCTGCTTCGGGGACGGCTTGGGCCCAGCGCGGGTCCTCGAAGGTGACGATGCGGGTGACGGTGTAGAGATCGTGAGCCTTGGTCTTGGCCAACAGATCGTTGGGGTCATAAACAGGATTGACGCTGTCGAGCTCGTGGGCGAACGCGACGTCGGTCTCGTACAAGACGAAATCACTCTCGTCCTTGGTGTCAAAAACGAGCGTGTTGACCACCGTGTCGTCCGCCAGCGCCAACAGGGCGTCGAAAGCGGCCGGGTCCGACGCGACCTGCTGCGATACCCGCAGCGCCCGGACAACGATCGGCTCCAGTGCGATCACGAGGGGCTGTCCAACGACTGGCGAAGCCACGATCGTCGGGCGCCACACGGGCCGGTCGACGCTGACTTCGCCCGTGTCGACCACATCGGCCAGCACGAAGGATCCGGTCGCGTCCGTCGCCACAGTCATCGAGCCCACCGAGACATTTGCCCGGGGAACAGCCAGGCCATCGGCCGCCGATATGACTCTGCCTTCGATCGTGACGGTCTCGGGTGTCGGAGTCGGCGTATTTAGGGGGACGGCGGTGGGGCCTGGTGTCGACTCCGGCGCCGGAGCCGGCGTGACCGGAACCTCGGTGGGGATCGCCTGAAGCTCGGGGCCACCAGCGCCAGCGCAGCTCACTGCGACCAGCGATGCCACGATCAATCCCGCCAGTCGGACAGTCACACGCCGATGCTACTGCGATGAGGGCGCACTAGGTTCGGTCCCCACAGCCCCAAACGGCGACCCCAAAGGTTTGATCACATGAAGTTCGGCATGTTCATTCTCGGCGCCGTGCCAATGCCTGACGCTGGCGCCGGCGACCCCCAACCGACCGCTCGCCGGGCATCCAACAAACTCATGTGGGAGACAACCGAAGCCATCATTGACACCGGCGTCCTGGCCGACCAACTCGGCTATCACTACTTCTTCTTTACCGAACATCACTTCCAATATGAGGGCTACGAGGTCATCCCCAACGCTCTGTTGGCCGGGACGGTTTTGGCCGAGCGGACTGAACAGATCAAGATCGGTGCACTCGTCCATGTTGTCCCGCAATGGCACCCCCTGCGGTTCGCCGAAGACTTTGCGTCGCTCCACAACTTCTCGGGCGGGCGGGCCGTACTCGCGGTCGGCCGAGGCACAGTCCCACGTGAGGCAATGCCGCTGGGGGCCATCATCGGGAGCACCGACGACCCAGCAGCGCGAGCCGAACAAGATGCCGCGAACAGAGCGAAATTTGCCGAGGCGATGGATGTCGTCGACCTCGCGCTTCACAACGAGCGGTTCTCCTACGCCGGCCAGCACTTTGTCTTCCCACCAGAGGGCATTCCCGACCGTGGTGCGTTCACCGAGGAACTGACGCTGGTCCCTCGCCCGCTGACGCCCTTCGAGACCTGGCAGACCGTGTCCTCGCCACCGACGCTTGAGGCGGTGGCACGCCGGGGATACGGCGGCATCTGGTGGAACCTGCACCCCGAGTTCTTGAAACCGCAGTGGGACCGTTTCGCCGAGGTCTGGCATGACGAACATGGCACCGAACTCGCACCCGGCGAACAGCGCATGATGATCGCCAACATCCGCGTCGGCGACACCCGCCAAAAAGCCATCGATGCCGCCCGTCCAGCCTTTGATGAACACTGGAAATTCCTGGCCCCCTATGGCCGAACCGTTGGGTTCATGGGGCCTGATGGCAACCCGGCACCGAAGGGGTGGCTGCCCCGGCTGGAGGACGCCATGGAACAGGGCATGGCACTGGTCGGGACCGCAGACGACGTCGCCACCCAGCTTCATGAACGGGTGGACCATCTGGGCGCCCAAAATGTGACGATCTTCCCGATGTGTCTTGGCGACCCGTACGCCAAGTATCAGGAACAGATCAGCCGTATCGCCGAGGACGTGCTGTCGACGTTCGGCTAACTCTTCGCCAGATCAGTCCGTCGGGCGACCTGGGTAGTCCACCGGCAGAGTCTGAAAGACGTCGCTATGCGATTCTGTCGAGGGGATCGCGATGACATAGGTAACCGGCCCCTCAGCCTCGCCCTCGATGTGAAGTGCTCCTGCCGGGATGATCAACTTGTCGCCCGTCTCGACGGTCAGCCGATCGCCGGTCTCGCCGTCCATGATCCATGTCCGACCCTCCATGACGTAGCCGTTCACCTCCATGCGGTGCCAGTGCAACTCGGGCGGCGGCGTCGGCTGAGAGACGTAGGTCGAGGGCCAGAACCCACTCAAGGAGATGTCGGCGAGGACATCGGGGAGACCGTTGTGGAACTGTTTGACGACGCTGATCTGTGGGGCCATCTCGTGATCTTGCCAGCTCGGCGGCCTCGCTATCCAGTCTCAGGCCGGTGGCCCCTCCATCGACTCGGCAAATTCGTACCGCCATACCGGGAGCGCAGGGCTCGATGCGATCCAGACGCCGCCGCTGTCGTCTGATGTCAACACGCCGCAAATGGCCTCGGCCATTTCCTCGGGCTTGCTCATCGTCTTCGCTGCGTGCCGGCGGTCTTCGGGCATGAGTGGTGTGTTGACGCTGCCCGGGCAGAGCGCGTTGATGGCAACCCCTCGGTCAAGAAATGCTGGAGCCACGCTCCGGACAAACCCGATGACCGCTGCCTTGGACATGCCGTAGAGGGGGTCGGGCGGCTGGGGACGAATGCCGGCAACCGATGCCGTCGCGACGATACGACCGCGGCCACGCTGCTCCATATGAGGCAACGCTGCCATTGCACCGAACACCACGCCGTCGATGTTGACCGAAACAACAGAGCGGTAGCCATCGAGCATCCACGGGATTGGATCGTCGGCCACGCTGACGCCTCGAGGGCGCGTGCCGATGCCGGCATTGAGGCACACGATGTCGAGCCCGCCGTCTCGTGCCACGACCTCGGCCAGAGCCTCTTCCCACGCGACCATGTCGCCAACATCGAGGCGAACGGTCGAACACCCGACCTCTGCTGCAACGTCGGCGAGTCCCGCCTCGTCGATATCCGCAACGGTCACCACCGCCCCCGCATCTGTGAGCCGGCGCGCTAGCGCAGCCCCAATACCAGACCCGCCACCGGTGACTACTGCCACCTGGCCGGCGAGTTCCCCGTCGTCCACTACGAGATCAGCCATACAGACAAGGTACTGCGCCCGGTCAAGCCGGCTTGCCAATCTGCGCGACAACGACGCGCAGCCGGGCGCTCGATTAGCGTCGGCGGCAGACCAATCGAGGGGAACCCATGCTGGTCCAGAACAACATCGAACCGACACACATCACGGGAAAGCTGCCATGAGCTACGCCGACGACGTCGCGCGCATCATCGCTGTCGTGAACCGCTACGCACTTTCGATCGACCGCTACGACCCCGATGTGGTGCTCTCGGTGTTCACCAGCGACGCCACGCTCGACCACTCCCCGTGCGGGTACCCGAAGAGCGTCGGCCACGACGAGATCGCTCAATACTTCGCGCCGCGCAAGACCCGCGTCCGACGTTCGATGCACTTCATGTCGAATCACCTGGTCGACATCACCGGCCCCGACAGCGCGACCGGATCCAGCTATGTCCATGCCATAGGACCTGGTCCCGACGGAGGAGCACCAGTCACCGCCGCGCTCGCAATCAACGAAGACGTGTATCGACGTACCACCGACGGATGGAAGATCGCACACCGCGTGACATCACCAATGGTCGACATCGGCCGGGAGGCCTGACATGAGCCAAGTTGAACCATTCCTGATCGACATCCCGCAGTCCTCGCTCGATGATCTCGATCGCCGGTTGGCCTCCATCCGGTGGCCTGATGACGTCGGCAACGAAGACTGGCGCTATGGGACGCCGAAGGCGTATCTCGAGGAGCTCGTCGACTATTGGCAGACCACCTATGACTGGCGGGCCCAGGAAGCCGCCATGAATGAGCTGCCCCATTTCAAGACCGAAATCGATGGCTTCCCGATCCACTTCATCCACGTAAAGGGCAAAGGCGACAACCCCCTGCCGTTGGTGTGTACCCATGGTTGGCCCTGGAGTTTCTGGGATCTCCGGAACCTGATCGGCCCCCTCACAGACCCCGAGGCACATGGCCTCGACCCTGCCGACTCCTTTGACGTCGTCATCCCATCGCTGCCCGGCTTCACGTTCTCCACCCCCTTGCCTGTGGGCCACTTCAGCACCCGCGACGTCGCCGGCCTATGGGTGAAGCTGATGCAGGACGTGCTGGGCTACGGGACATTCTGTGCACAAGGGGGCGACTGGGGCGCCCACGTCTGCACCGAACTGGGCCACGCCTATGCCGATCGTATTCACGGTCTTCAGATCACGATGCCGGCCTTCAACGGGATCGATCGCGAAAACATCGACCCGGCCGATTGCGAGCCTGACGAGCAGGACTACGAAGCTCGTACACGCGCTCGCCTCGCAGGTGCGAAGTCACACTCAGCCGTGCAAGGGACCGATCCTCAATCGTTGGCCTACGCCATGCACGATTCGCCGTCGGGTCTGCTGGCTTGGCTGGTCGAACGCCGCCGCAACTGGAGCGACTGTGCCGACGCCGACGGTCAGCGCGATGTCGAGCGCCGTTTCAGCAAGGACGAATTGATCACGCTGGCGTCGCTCTACTGGCACACCGACAGTTTCTGGAGCTGCATGCGGATCTACTACGGGCGATTCTCGGTCCCGTGGACACCCGATCATGACCGCACACCAATTGTCGAGGCCCCAACGGCGATGGCGTTGTTCCCTGGCGACCTGGTGTTCACCCCCCGTCGCACGTGCGAACGTGTGGCCAACATCCAACGCTGGGAGCACCAGCCAGCGGGCGGCCACTTTGCGGCAGCCGAGGAACCGGGCCTGGTCGCGGCCGAGGTCCGCGAGTTCTTCCGCCAATTCCGCTGATCTTGGATCCGCCGGTTGGACGTCGAGCGCGCCAGCCTCGGCAGGGGCAGCCGGGCAATTCGTGGCGGCCGGAGGCCACATTCGGTGCGTCTCGCCAGGGGCCTGCGTGGCCCGAACGCCCGCCCGGAGGGCAGCGATCAGGAGAGCCTGGACACTGTCGTCTGCCAAGATCGGCGATCCAGGCTGACGGCCGCTACTCGGTGAGATCCGCCTCGGTGCAGGTGTCGGGAGCGTTCACCGGGTTACACCGGGCAACCACCCCAGCGGGAAGCCCCACCACATACGGACTATCGAAGAACACACTCGGCGCGTAGTAGTCCGTACTCAAGAAATGGGCCCCTGTAGCCAACGCTTGATCCCGGCGGGTTGCGTCGTTCCCCCGCGCATCCGCTGTCGGAACATCGGTCCGGGTGCGCACCAGGTAGCCCGCGAGCACCGCTGCACCGAGGCCGGCGGCCGGCGGCCGGCGGCCGAAGGATCGTCGAACCGGACGAACGCGGCGTCGGGTTGACCCGGCGTGCCGTTCGTGAACATCGGCCGCCCTTCGAGACTGGGACTTCCAACCACATACAAGTCGCGGATCGAGCCCCCGTCGGTCATGGTGAACAACACCTTGCCCCGACTTTCGGCCACGCTCGGCCAACCGTCGCCAAGAACGGCAGCTTCCAGCGTCTCGGCATCGCCCCGGACATCATCGGGTTCGATCAGTCGGTCGGCATCGAACACGGATCTGATCTCAGCATCGAGGTCGTCAAGCAGTGCAGCAGTGGGTGCGATTGGCTCGGTCCAGGGCAGCGGCAGCGGGAGTTCGACACCAGCCTCGGCGGCCGCGTCGGGCACGGACTGAGACTTGATCTCCACCATGATCATGACCGGCAGGTGGTTTGGGTGCGTGGCCGACCACTGCTCAACCTCGGTCAGGCACTGGACAAAGGTGAGGCACGTGGACGCGTAGTCAAAGTCCTGGGTGTGTAAGACCTTGAATCCGGGGTCGAGCAGCGCTGGGTCGTCGGAGTCCGCAATCCCGACGAGTGCGTTGGCGGCGGGTGTGGTGAACAGGCCACCGTCGGGGTCGGCGAACACGTCAATCTTCAGCTGTCGGATCCCGAATTCTTCGAGTTGCTCGGTCAGTGATGCGTGGGAGTACTCAATGCTCTCGGCGAGTTCGGTCGAAAGGCTACGGATCGTGTCGAACAGTGCCTGATCTGGCCGCAGGTGGTAGCTGTTGTGCGACCCAATCACCTGGATCTGGTTGATGGCAAGTGCACGCGGCACGGGTGTGGGCGTTGGCCGAGCAGTCACTGTTGGCTCTGGTTGGTCTGGCGGAGTAGGTGCCAGGTTTGCTTCGTCGCTATCGCCGCTACAGGATGCCGCGACAACGGCGATCAAACCCAAGAGAACGCAGAGTCGGCCCTGCCGGCGCGAGGACACGATTAGATCGACCGGCCGGCGGTTCGGCCCTCGCGGACGGCCTCCAGGATGGTTCGCGGTGCAGCGGCATCGCCCACCAGATGGACCGATGGACCACCGGGACGGGCGCGCAGCGCTACGGCCAGGTCATCAACGGCCTGGTTTCCGACCGCGGCCACAACGACATCGGCAGACTCGGTGCGCTCCACCCCCGACAAGGTGTCCTGCACCTGGACTGACCCTTCGGCTATCGCGATGGTGAGCGAGTTGGCCACAAGAGCCACGCCCTTGGTGGCAAGGCGGCGCAGCATCGTGGTCATCGTTGCTTGATCCAGCAGACTGCCAAGGAAAAGTTTGGGCGACAGCACCGTCACCGTGGCTCCGGCGTCGATGAGCGCCTCGGCAGGAGCGTACGCCTGGAAGTGGCCCACCTGGTCGACAACCACGACATGTCGTCCTGCGAGATCACCAGCGGCGGTCATGACCTCGATCGGGGCGAGCACCGGGATCGAGCCGTCGGTTACCAAGGGGTCTGGACGGGGTGCGGAACCCGATGCAACGACCACCGCATCGACGCCCATAGCGACGACCGCATCTGCATCAACCTGGGTTTCGAGCAGCACTTCGACCCCGAGCCGGTCAAGCTCGGCGATCTGAAAGTCGACGATGGTGCCGAGCTCAGCACGCGATTCGAGCGAGGACGCGAACGGCACTTGGCCGCCCAAGCTGGCCGATCGCTCGGCCAACGTCACGACCTCACCCCGCTCAGCGGCTGCAATCGCGGCTTCCATGCCGGCTGGGCCGCCACCGACGACCAGCACATGGCGCCCTCCCCCATCGGGCTCGGTGCCGAGGCCCAGGGTGCGCTCGTGGCCGACTGCTGGGTTCACCGCACACGTTATGGGACGGTTCGTGTACAGATATCCGAAGCAGCCCTGGTTGCACCCAATGCAGGGTCGGATGCGCGTAGGTGTTCCCGAGGCGAGCTTGGCGACCCACTCGGGGTCGGCAATCAACGCTCGGGCCTCGGCTACGACATCGGCTCGACCTGACGCGATCACGTCCTCGGCAAGTTCTGGACGCTTGAGTCGTCCGACAGCCATGACGGGCAGATCGATGGCTTCGGAGATCGCGGCGGCGTAGTCCACGTAGAGACCTTCGGGGGTATCCATGGGCGGCACGATCAGGTGGTTGTGCCTCGACGTCCCGGCGCTGATGGACAGGTAGTCGATCGCCGCGACCGCTTCGATGTGGCGCGCGATCTCGACGTAGTCCTCGCTCCCCATGCTGCCCTCGACCAGGTCAGATCCATTGATACGAAGTCCGACAACCATGCTGTCGCCGACCGTCTTGCGGGCGAGCATCATCACTTCGGTGAGGAGCCGCAGACGGTTCTCGAGCGACCCCCCGTAATGGTCACTGCGGAAATTGTTGAGCGGAGACAGGAACTGCCCCAACAGATACTCGTGGGCAGAGTGAATCTCGATGCCATCGACGCCGGCCTCGGCCGCATTGGCGAACGACACCTCGTACCCGTCAAGCACGCTGTCGATCTCTTCGTTGGTCATCGCGTGTGGGATCTCCGGCGAGATCGCCGACCGCACATCCGACGGTGCCCACAGCGGCAGCCGCGAGTCGTGCGATGACATCCGTCCACCGCTGTGCACCAACTGCACGATGGTCTTGCAACCGTACTGACTGAGCTCTTCTTGGAGCGCCGCCAGGGCTGGAACCGTAGGCGGCGTGTGATTCCACAGGTAGTTGGGGAACTTGATCGTCGTGTCGTGAACGGCGCCACCCTCAACAACAACAGCAGCCACACCACCTTTGGCACGCTCGGCGTAATACGCACGCATCCGCGGACCCACCACCCCGTCTTCGGACAGCAGCGTCTGATGTGCCGGGAACACGACTCGGTTCTTGAGTTGCAGTCGGCCACGATCCAATGGGCTGAGCAAGTGCTCGAAGCTCATATTTCCCCCTGAGTTGACGGTCATCGCTGCCTCCCCTGAGGCAACGCATCGCCCGCACCCTAGAACAACCACCCAACTCCCATGGCTCTGGCTCGAGGCGATGCGACTAACCTGCGGTCATCATTGCCACCGGCACCATCGCCACGGACCTCTCTGCCTGGCCGACGCGGCCGTTGCTGGGAGACCCAGACCGTGCCCGCCGGCACTCGCGGGCGTCCCGCACGCCATCGGATCAGACAGGCCAACGGTGACCGAAGCTACCCAGACCCAGGGCGATCTCGCACGCGTCCAACGCATTGGCATGGCCTCCACCGCCATTGGGTTCTGGTTCGTATCGATAGGGCCGGTGATCGCCGCAGCGTCCGACATCGGCGGCTTGAGCATGGGCTGGTGGCGATCATGGATCGGCCTCCTGGTGCTTTTCGTGCTCGTCGCGCGCAAGGGACAACTCTCATGGGACCTTGCGATGCCAACGCTCGTTCCCGGGATCTGCTTCGGCCTCTCGACCAGCATGTTCTTCTGGGCAAACCAGTTGACCAGCATCGTCAATGCCAGCCTGATTGCCGCACTCCAGCCCATCCCGATCGCCATCTTCGCGACCTTCGTGTTCGGCGAAGTCTTGACCCGACGAGATCTCGGCTGGGGTGTGATCGCAGTCGGCGGAGCTGCGATGCTCGCGCTGGCCGGCGAGAGCGCTGGCGGTGGCAGCCTGAAGGGTGACCTGGTCGCAGCAATTTCGATCTCCATTGGATCCCTGTACTTCGTGGTCGCAAAAACCGCTCTCAGAAAGCTCGACATCCTCCCATTCATGCTCGGTGTGTTCGCGTGGTCAACGCTCATGATGACCCCGGTCATGTTGTTCTCGGGCCAACAGATCGTGGCCACCTCAGGTGGGGACTGGATCCGCGTCGTCGGCATTGGTGTGCTCCCTGGACTCGGGCACGTCTTCCTCAACTACGCGCAAGGCAGAGCGCCGCTCAAGATCATGGGGCTCATTGGACTGACCCTGCCGGTCAGCTCAACCCTGCTGGGGCTCTGGTTCCTCAACCAGAAGGTCAGCGCCGGTCAAGCCATTGCGATGGCCGTGGTGATCGCCGCCCTCGCAGCCCACACACTCACCCAAAAGACCGACAACGCCCGGGCTTGATCAACCCCTGCGATTGGGAATGAAGCTCTTCGCGATGTTGCGGAGTTTCATCCGATTCTGGAATGAGTCCGCGGCGTTGGACCGCGGAAACGGCTCGACCGAATCCTGCGCCAATCACTTCCAGCGGCATGCTCGTCATTCCTTCTGTTCTGTGGAGCTCGTCTGTTCCGTCGCAGAAGCTGACACGGGGCGCTCGACGACCCTCCTGCGTCCGCTCACCAATGGGTGCCCTGGGACTGGTTGTTTGCGCACCTGGCGCGTCGGGTAAGTTCGTCTGATCGCCGCCGGTCGGGTGGCCGGGGAGGAACCATGGCTTCAGATCGTTCAGAAACACCAGTTGGTCTGCGAGATGTGCCACTGCGCGTGGATGAACCCGACCGCATTGCTGCGGCTCGTTATCACGACCAGGCGTTCTATGACATGGAAGTCGAGCACCTCTGGCCCCATGTTTGGCAGATGGCGTGTCGTCTCGAAGAGATTCCCGAGGCCGGCGACTTCGTCGAGTACTCAAACGTCGGCCAATCCGTCATCGTCGTACGAAACGCCGACGGGGGCATCAACGCGTTCCACAATGCTTGTCGCCATCGTGGCGTCCAACTCGCGCAGGATCGTGGCAACGTCCGAAACGGGTTCGTGTGTCCGTTCCATGGCTGGTGTTATGACCTCGAGGGTGCGAACACCTTCGTCTACTCGCCCGACCATTTCCGCGACGAGAACATCGACCCCGCCGAGCTGAACCTACGCCCCTGCCGCGTCGAGACATGGGGCGGGTCCGCCTACATCAACCACGACGATGACGCCGCTCCGCTTCGCGAATCGCTCGAGCCCTTTGCGACCGCCATGGACGCGTTCAACGCGCACGAGATGCGCATCGAATGGTCCGAGTCCTGCATTCTCCCCATCAACTGGCGACTCGCGCTGGGCGCGTTCCTCGAGGGATACCACGTCCGCACAACCCACCCCGAGCTCATCCCCAAGGGCACCCGGGACAAGCACACCTACGCACCCTCGCGTCCGGGTGTCGACTACGCCAGCCGCTATGCCGGCACCGCCGATGCTCGAACTCAAGTCGACAACTTCCTCTTCTATCTCCGCAATCTCAACGTCGGCAACAAGGGCATGATCGACGAGAGGGAGCTCGCCATCGCCGAGAGCTTGCGCGATATCGACCTCACCGGCTCCGACAACGTGTCGCGCGACTTCACGCACAGGATCTACGCCGCCCTCACCGAGTGGAGCGAAAAGTCCGGCGTGCCCATGCCCGACTTCGACCACATCGTCGAGAACGACATCCCGAACGGCACCTGGTTCGCGTTCCCCAACGTCTTCTTGCAACCGATCTTCGGCAGCGCCCCGCTCTACCGGGTGCGCCCCTTGGGGCCCGAAGAGACACTGTTCGACATCTGGTCGATGGCGCCGTACGCCCCCGGCGAAGCACCCCCCACCCCACCAACGCCGACCCCGATGGCACCCGATGATCCACGCTGGCCACTCATCCCATCCCAGGACTTCTCGAACCTGCCCAAACAACAACTCGGGCTCCACGCGAGTGGGTTCGAGTACATGCGGCTCGCGCAGGGCGTCGAAGGCATGATCAGCAACGTCGAGCGACTTGTGGACGGCTATCTCGCTGGCGCCGACCCTGACCGTCTCAACCAAGCAATCAAGCACGTCTCAGGTCGAGTCGGCCACGTCGATATGCACGCGGCCGACGTCCTCGACCTCGGGACCTGACTGAAACCAGCACCCCGCCAGACCCCCGGCTCGGCGCGAGCCAGACCGGTACGTGTCAGCTCACCTCGTGAGAATGGTGACGCCGCTGATGCCTGGGGCGCCGTAGACGTGGGTGTAACCGACCTTGGGGTCGTTGGGGACCTGGCGCTTGCCCGCCTGGCCCCGCAGCTGCAAGACGTTCTCATAGACCTGGCGTAGCCCCGATGCTCCCACCGGCTCGCCGTTGGCCAGGCAGCCTCCGTCGGTGTTGACCGGGATGCGTCCACCGATCTCGGTTTCGCCCAGCTGGATCATTTGTTCCTGGTCGCCGTCTTCGCAGAAGCCGTTCTCGGCCATATGGAAGATCTCGGCGCCGACTTCGGTGTCTTGGAGCTGTGCCACATCCACGTCCTCGGGGCCGATCCCGGCCATCTCGTACGCGACCTTGGACGCATCGACGGTCGGGCTGACACCGTCTTCAAGGGCCACCCACGGCGACAGCGTCTCGAACGATCCCCACCTGCGGCTACGAACGGTGGCGGCATTGAGGTAGATAGGCGTGTCGGTGTACTGCGTGGCCTTGTCGGCTCGGGCGAGCAGCAGCGCGACGCCGCCTTCACCTGGTGAGCAGAACATGTACTTGGTCAGCGGGTACGCCAGCATGTCCGACTCGAGGATCTGGTCCTCGGGGATGGGCTGTCGACGCCACGCGTTCTCGTTGTGCTCGGCATTGCGGAAGGCCTTGGCTGACACCTTGGCCAACGTGTTGTGGGAGATGTCGTGCTGTTGCATGTAGCGGTTGATCTTCATCCCCATGAACTGGGTGGTGAGCGCCAGACCGTTCTTGCCATACCACTCGCCCAAGCCCCAGTCGGCGGGATCGATCCGGAACGCACCTCGAGGGTGCTTGTCGAAGCCGATGGCAATGCCCAGGTCGAACGCGCCCGACGCGATCGTGTTGTATGCGGAGAACAGCGCAGAGCCGCCCGTGGCACAACCATTGAAGACGTTGATGAACTGCAGGCCCGTCAGGCCCAGTTCGGACACCATGGTGTCGGCTGCGCCCGCATCTTGGCTCCCACCGAACGCGAACTGGACGTCCTTCCACTCGACACCGGCGTCAACCAACGCTTGGCGAACGGCGTAGACACCCTGTTGTTGGCCGGTCCGCTCTGGCGTCCGGCCAAACGGGTGCATCCCGATGCCGACAATCGCGACGTCTGGCTTGTCCATGCTGTGTCCTTCGGAGTGTTCGCTCTTGGATCTGTGGGGCAACCTGAACCAGTACGATCCAGGCCGCCAAGCCCACAGAATAGGCGCAAAGCACCTCCACGCGGACTTCGACGGCGTGACATCGTGGTCCGGGTAGCCGCAGTGGAGCCTTTTCATAGCCATCGTCGGGAGGGTCGACAGTGAGAGATGACAGAACGTTCAACGACAAGATTGTGCTGCTCATATCGCCTCGACGCGCCTCGAACTCTGAGGAGCTTCGCCGCCTCGGGGCGTTGGCCAGGCTTGTTTCGCATCGATAGCCCATGTGTATGGTGTGGCCGCGAACTGTTGATCAATCGGAACGGGGCAACTGGCGAAGATGGTGAGCACAACCCGGACACGTCGGGTCTGGGCCGGGGCCGCCATCGCCATGGCCGTCATGGTGCTGGGCGCATCGTCGGGCACGATCAGCCTGTGGACCAACCCTCAGGTGGAGATCGACGAACCGGTCCACGAGGCCCCAGTCGAACAAATAGCAGCGCCATTGCCGCCCGACGACCTGACCGTGCGCAGCCTGCCGTCTTGGGTGGGCAACACCATCGAGATCGTCGCATGGGTAGCCATTGCGATGATGGTGGCATCAGCCTTGATCGCAGCTTCACGGCTGCAATGGTGGGCGCCCCTCCGTGGGTTGCGACAGCGCATCCTGCCTTCGTGGTGGCAGGTGCCCGACCCGCTGGCTGACGTGTCCGAGACCGTCTTGCACGTCGATCTCGATGCGGCGTTGACTGCGCTGACCAGCGGCGAACCGCGGAACGCGATCGTTGCTTGTTGGATGCGCCTCGAACAAGACGCTGCAACGATGGGCTTCGGGCGCCTGGAAGCCGAAACCTCATCGGAGTATGTGGCGCGCGTCATCACGGCGGCATCGGTCGACCCCGGCCCGATCACCGAACTCGGGGCGATGTACCGCGAGGCCCGGTTCTCACTCCACCATCTCGACGACACCCATCGCAGCAGCGCAGTGCATGCGCTGGGCGGCGTCGTGGCCGCGTTGAGGACGAGTGCCGAGGTGCGTGCATGACGCCGCAACGGTTCTGGACCGCAGCAGCCGTTTGGTCGGTCTTGTCCGTCGGATTGTGGGCCGGCAACGCCGAGCCCGACATCATCGTGCTGGGTGGTGTCATCGCTGTCATCGCTGCTGGGGGCGTCACGATGTACGACCTGGCGATGCGTGCTTCGGCCGTGCGGTGGACCCAAGGGCACCCGCCACCCAGTATGGATTGGCATGTGCTCAACCTCCGTAGGCACCTGAAACTCAACAGTCGGTACGATGCTCCCTTGCTGCACGAGACCTTGATCAACCTGGTCGACGATCGACTCTTGGCGCACCATGGCATCGATCGAGCGGCGGCTCCGGAGGCTGCATGGGCTGTGCTCACCCCACGACTGCAGCGACTGACTGCTGGGCCGTCGAGGCGCATGGCAACCACGGGTGAGCTGCAACAAATTCTGACCGACATCGAGGACCTATGAGCGAACAACAACCGTTGGTACCAGAACTCGACATCGCGACAACGTCGCAGTTGGCTGAACAGGTGCTCGACGAGGTCGACAGAGCAGTCGTCGGCAAGCGCTCCGAGCTCGCCTTGATGTTGTGCGGGGTCCTTGCCGGAGGTCATGTCCTTATCGAGGACCTTCCGGGGTTGGGCAAGACCCTCGCAGCGCGATCGTTCGCTCAAGTCCTGGGACTGACCTTTACCCGGGCCCAATTCACCCCCGATCTGTTGCCGGCAGACCTCACGGGGTCGTTCGTCTTCGACCAACGCGACACCCAGTTCGTGTTCCGTCCAGGCCCGTTATTCACCGGGCTTTTGTTGGCCGACGAGATCAATCGCACCCCACCCAAAACCCAAGCTGCCCTGCTGGAAGCTATGCAAGAGCGCCAGGTGACGGTGGAAGGTCAGACGTTCCCGCTCGAGGCACCGTTTCATGTGCTGGCCACTGCCAATCCCGTCGAGTACGAGGGCACCTACCCGCTGCCCGAGGCGCAGCTGGACCGCTTCTTGTTGCGCATCAGCTTCGGTTATCCCACGCCTGACCAAGAGTTGGAGGTCCTCACGCGTCGAATGGATCGCCAGGCCGAGTCCCAAGAGCTCGACACCATCGTCGACGCGGCAACGCTGCTGGCAATGCAAGCAGCAGTCGAGTCCGTTGTCGTCGACGACGACGTCGGTCGATACTGCGTGGATCTGGCCGTAGCGACGCGATCACACGTCCATGTCCAGCTCGGAGCATCGCCTCGCGGGACGTTGGCGTTACTGCTGTGCGCCCGAGCCCACGCCGTGATCGACGGACGGGACTACGTCACCCCTGACGACGTCAAGGCCGTCGCCCCCTCGGTTTTGGCGCATCGAATCACGATCAAGCCCGAGCTCTGGCTCACCAATGCCTCCGGCACATCGGTTGCCAAGGAGATCTTGGCGGCTGTCGCGACCCCGACGGCTGGGGGGAACACCGAAAAGTGAAGCACGCCACTGGGTGGCGCCCGACGCCAGCGCACCTTCGAGCAGTATTGGGCAGCGTCTTGCTCTGCGCTGTTGGAGTGCTGGCGCGCCGCCCAGACCTTCTCGTGATCGTCTCGCCGCTGGCAGCGACGGCCGTGTGGGCCATCATCGTGCGCCCAACCTGCGTGCCCACGGTGACCGAACAGGTCGGGCACCTAACCCTGCGCGAGGGCGAGGCCACCACCTGTCGAGCTCACGTTGAGGACCCAGAAGGCCGCGTCGAGGACGTAGCCGTGGTGTTCGAGTGCTCGGAGATGATTGACCAACAGCCGGAGCACGGGCAGGTGGTCGTGAGCTTGCCCGACGATGGCTCGGAACCGCTCCAGGCCGTGATCCGCCCGAGACGTTGGGGAACTCACCGTGTCCGGCCGGCCCTCGTGGTCGCCTCAAGCGGCTGGAATGGCTTCCGATGCGAGTCGCAGAAATGGTCCGTCATTCGCGAACTGGTCGCCCTTCCCCACCCAGCCCCGTTCGATGCCACTGCACCGGCAGTCCACACCCCTGGCCTCATCGGCGGCAACCGCTCTCCTCACCACGGCGGGGGCACCGAGTTTGCGACCGTGCGTCCGTTTCAACCCGGCGACCGGCTTCGCCGCATCCACTGGGTCGAGTCGCTGCGGTCTGGCACCCTGCACGTCACATCAACCTGGGCCGACCACGACCGCAACGTTGTCCTGCTGGTCGACGCGTTCGAAGAAGTCGGTATCAGCGGTGGTGTCGACGGCGATACGTCCAGCCTGGATATCGCCGTCCGCGCCGCTGCCGCCATTGCCGAGCACTACATCACCTCCGGCGACCGCGTGGCCGTGGTGCCGTTGGGCGCCGGCATGGCGCGGCGCCTTCCCCCCGCATCAGGCCGCGGCCATCTCCGACGGATCCTCGAAGTCCTGGCCAGGATCGAGCCCGCCGACTCGCTGGTCGACACCGGGCGGATCCCTCACGGCTTAGGGCGTGGCGCGCTAATCATCGTGCTGTCACCGCTGCTGTCTGCGGGCTCCCAACAACGGTTGGCGGCCATCGCTGACCACGGGTACAACGTGGTCGCCATCGACTGCCTACCTGCGCTCATCGGGCAACAACAGCCACCCGGCGCACACGCGGCCATAGCGTGGCGCATCACCCGACTCGAGCGCGAGGCACGTCTGCGTCGTGTCAGCGCAGCGGGTATTGCTGTTGTGCCGTGGCATGGACCTGGCAGCCTCGATCCGGTGCTCCGGGGCCTCCATCGGCGGACGAGCCCAAGCGTGCGGCAACCGTGATCACTGCCCACTCGCGAGCACCCAGGCGCGCCGGGCGCATGCAGGTGCCCCTCCGCGTGGTCATCGTCATGGGCGTCGTCCTGGCCATCGGATGTACCCGTGCTGCCGGCGACGGGTCAATCGCCGCCATCGATGTTGGCCTAGTCGGGCTCGGCTTGATCTGCGCGATCCTCCCTGACACCCACGTCGGACTCGTGATCGTCGGATCGATCGGTATCAACTGGGTCGCTGCTGTGGACAATCCTGCCACCCCCTGGGCTATAGGTGTGGCGGTCGCCATTGCGATGTTCCATGCCGCGACCGCCGCGGCCAGCGTTGCGCCACTCGGCGCTTCGTGGACAGCGGCCATGGCTCGGAGGTGGAGTCGACGCTTCGCAGTTGTCGCGGCCGTCAGCGTCCCGGTCTGGGGTGCCACTGCTGTGCTCGATCGAGCCGACGTTGGGCGCAGTCCAGCGCTGGTGACCGCAGCACTCCTCTCGCTTGCCGCATCCGCATTGTGGATCCGCCATGAAACCGTCAAACCCGACCATCGGGTGTGAGTCGCGGCGGGTTCCGCCAAGTTCGTCGGCGTGTACCGAGCGTGCGACCCCAACGGCGGTGCCGACAACATCGTGGTAATCGAACATGTCGGCTACTCGTCGCGCTAGCTCCACCTCTCCACCACCCCGTCACGAATCAAGAAGGGCCGCTTGGTCGAGGCCGGTGGCGTGATCGGCCGCTCCGGGGCATTGGCAACCTTAGGAGGTGTCCACTTTCACTAGGATGAATACCAGGTCAGTCCCCGCTGTCTCCGCCCGTCGGGTGAAGACCTCACCGCCTGCGATGACCCGTTAATACTCGAGCAGATGTTCGCGCAGAGTGCTGTGGCTGTAGCCGTCTCGGACGAGTCCGCGTCGCCGCAGCGCTGGGGCGAGGCCATCGGCTATCTCGGCGATGCGACGACGGGTGAAATCCCATCCTCCGATGAGGAAGCCGTCGCCGCCAACCTCGTCGATCACCTCTCCCATCTGTGCAGCTACGGCGTCAGGCGTTCCGGCGATGTCCATAACCGACATGTCGAGCGTGGGGAGCACCTCGCGCAGAGTCGAACCGACTGCCATCATCTGCTCGAAGACTGCTCGGTGGCCTTCTTCGGGTCGGTGGTCGACCAATGGCTCGTCCAGATCGATGTTGGAGAGGTCCAGGCCGCCGACAGCCGAGTAGCCGGCCATCGTCAGGGTGCCGTCTAGGCCGCCAGCGCGACTCGCGTCTCGGATCGCGATGCGAGCATCTACCTCGTGTTGGGTCTCGCCGACGACGGGGTCGAGCAGATAGAGCACCTTTACCGTGTCCGGGTCTCGCCCAACATCAGCCGCTCGAGCCCTCACTTGGTCGCGGAACGCCTTCATGTTCTCGGGGCCCTTCGCCATACAGACGACGGCCTCAGCATGTTCGGCCGCGAAGCGGATGCCGCGCGGCGAACCACCCGCTTGGACATAAACCGGCCGGCCCTGCGGGCTGGGTTGGACGTTGAGAGGCCCGGTACTGCGGTAGTACTTACCCTCGAAGTCGACCGGCGAGACCTTCGTATGGTCCGCATAGACGCCACGCTCTTCATCAATGGGGACGCTCCCTGGTTCCCAGGAGTCCCATAGCTGCTCCACCAGGTCGACGAACTCGTCAGCGATCTCATAGCGTTCGTCGTGCTCGGGAAGGTCAACGCCGAAGCAATCCGCAGCCTGGCGGCTACTGGTGGTGACGATGTTCCAGCCGAACCGGCCGCCGGTCATATTGTCGAGCGTCCCGGCGAGTCGGGCGAGCGCGTACGGATGGTAAAAGGTTGTCGAGAGTGTCGTGACCAGGCCGATCCGCTTGGTCATGTAACCAAGCACCGGGATAATGGAAGCCGGATCGTGCATCGGCGTCATGTGACCCCGGTCCAAGTAGGCCTTGGCGGAGCCACCGAACGTGTCGGGAACATAGGCAGTGTCGGCGAACATCATAATGTCGAAGCATGCGCGCTCAAGCGCTTGGGCCCATTCGACGAAGAAGTCGCCTCGAGTCCATTCTCTAGCCATCGCATTGCCGGTCCATGTGCGATTCCAAGTTGGCAGCCCATACCCGCGGCCAATGAACCAACCCATGTGAAACATGTTGTTTGACATTACATCCCCGATTTCTTTGCACTCTAAGCATGGTGTAGAGATGAAGGTAACGCCAGAATGGCGCGCAAGTTTGGGCGCGTGGAATCCGACTACCGGTGACGTCAAGAGGGCTACGGGAGGTTTCAATGGCTACAACACTGATCGATTCGAAACCGCCACTGCATCCTCTCGCAACCTATGCAGGCAGCGGTCACTTCCTCTGCGGCGACCCCATCGATGGGGGGCTATTGGTGTGGCAGTCGCCATCGCTATGTTCCACGCCGCGACCGCCGTCAGCGTCCCGGTCTGGGGTGCCACCGCTGTGCTCGATCGAGCCGACGTTAGGCGCAGT
>Ga0302127_10000654_pt1 | contig 19489 bp, 14 predicted proteins | sample CB4_SCM_MG_FD_204452 | JGI IMG/M metagenome (GOLD analysis project Ga0302127, IMG submission 204452) | Marine microbial communities from Western Arctic Ocean, Canada - CB4_SCM | ecosystem: Environmental > Aquatic > Marine > Oceanic | place: Canada: Western Arctic Ocean | collected 2017-09-24
CTCCAACTGGAACAAAGTTTATAGCCGTGCAAGTCTTTTTTAAAGACGGGACGAAATCAAAAGTGCGGATTACGAAAATTAAATAAGGGCGGACTCAACTCGTAAGTGCAACCGGTGGGTTGATCCCAAAGAATATCTGATTGTGGGTCTTGAAGCCAAGACATTTACGGGGCCGGTTGTTGAGTTTGTCCATGATGTCCTGGACCCCCTCGTGTGTGAGCGCCTGGAATTCCGTGCCTTTGGAAAGGTATTGGAGAATGAGGACGTTGGTGTTCTCGTTGAGTCCGCGTTCCCAAGAGTGATAGGGGTGGTCGAAGTAGCCATGGGCGTAGAGTCCCTCGGCGACGGTCTAACGGTGGGCGAACTCCTTGCCGTTATCATAGTTGAATTCTCCTAAACCAACTCAATCATGTCATTCCAGCAAAATGAAAACTCAAATCAAGCAACTTTTGTATGGAATTCTTGCAACCAGCTTTTTATTCCTTTCCTGTACATCCTGTACTCTAGGGCCAAAAAAATATCACTGGCCACCTAAAAAAGGTAAGCCTATGGTGACTCTTCTTGGCCCAGTTTACGAAACCGGAAGAGAGACTCAAGTACCACTTTTTAAGGCACTTGAGCAAGCCATGACCGAAATTGTAGAAAACCAACAAACACACCTGCCGGAATTTTATCAGCAGCGCATTGCAGGAATGAATCACCAACTCTTCCGGTCCGGATACTCCAATGAAGAGGAATGGGGAAGCATCAAAAGCCTGAGCAGCAAAGCCGAAGACTACGATGCCGAGCGCATTGCCGGAATCCTCCAAACCAGCGAAAATCGGAAACAAGGACTTGAAATGGCGATTCGGATGCAGCCCGTCTCAAATCAGAATCCAGCTTCAGTCACATTGGAAGGTTACCGCTTTGTTTTGCAACCCAGTGGTAAAGGGCAAGCCGAATGGTTCACGCAGGAAGTTAAATTGACGGGCCGTGAAGTGGGGGATGCATTTCAGATTGCTCTTGTCTGGTTATTGGCAAAACCATTTGCTCAGGTGCAAAAAATATTTGTACTTGACAGTAAGGAAGTACCGGTCTGGGTAGGGGAAAAAACTGCCGGAGTCTTGACCTTTGCCAAGAAAGAATTTACTGCAGATGCAGAACCGATCCGTAAAGAAATAGTGAAATCCTGTGTGCAAACAAGGTTCTGTCCAGAAATAAAAATCGAAGGTGAGGAGTTTCCGCTTGTCGCTAATTTTGCAGATGCGCAGATGATTTGTAGTAATTTTGGCAGAGAGTTGATTGAAAAAGAAACTCTGCTTCGACTTTCATTGACAGATGAAGGAAGTGATTTACTGGACGAGAAAAATAGTTCGGCATGGCACAGTGGAGGAGAAACTGGCTACTTTAATAAACGCTCGGATCACCAAGAGTTTGTTCAAGCAAAAAAAGGCTTGGTTTGGTGTAAACTAGCTAAGCAGGAGACATCACCGACATTAGAGCTTCGTACACATATTTTGTCTGATGGAAGTAAATATGTTGGTGAAATTGAAAATGAGGAACCAAATGGTCAAGGAACACGTACTTTATATGGAACACGAACAGTAGGGGAATTCAGGGGGGGAGAACTAATTAAAGGTACACATACTTGGGGCGATGGGTCGAGGTATGTTGGAGAAAACAAAATCGTTTGTACAGAAATAGGTAGAGGTAGGTACTCCTTAAATGCCGAAAACTGGAACGGAATCAATTACGATAAAGACGGAAATATTTATATGAAGTTTGTGAACGGGAAAATTCTCGATAAAGACGGAAATATCTCAGAAAAGTTCAAGTCCAAAAAAATATTCCCTGATGAGAAATGTGAAGGCAGGGATGAGTATGGCAATTAATGGGTATTATAGGGATTTTAGAACGAATGTTATAATTAGTGGAAGAACGCTTTCTTCATGATACTAAATGGGTCGGGCACATTATTATCCCTAGTCACAAAGTTATACCTTATTGTGAGACGAAAGCGAGACTAAAAATCAACCACCAGAACTAGCACTAAAAACTGAAAGAATAACACTCACCAAAATACCACAAAGTCAAAAATCCCTACAATATCGTAAATACCCACATCATTGTAATCCAAAACGATTGATGTTATATATTAGGTGCAACCAAACCACTTATAAGAAACTAAGTGAAACACTCACTCATCATCATCATCTCTCTCCTTATTCTTTCTTCTCCTGAAGTAAATTAGAATAGGAGCTTTGGGATCCCGAGCTCTGCCACATTACCTTTCGCATCCGGGTTTACTGGTATCTTGTTATACTCTCTTACTTTAGTTGATATACAGCAGCTGCAGCAGGTCATATTTAGGTGTCCATACAGATGTCTATCAGTCCTGTCCTGACCTAAAGCGCACCCTTGAACCCAACCGACTTGATGGAGATGCAGGAGCTCTGAAGGTTAGGGGGGAGTCCACTGGCCCCTCCCGTCAATACATAAAGTAGCTAGACTCATTTATGCCAAGATGATCCATCAGATTGTCCACCAATCAGACACCCTCCAAGTAAAATCCCATATTTATTGTAAAATCTCCTCAACAAAAAAGACTATTGATAAACATCACTAAGAAAATAAAACAATTGACAAGGGGCTACTTTACTTCTATAGTTTCTGCCAACATCTTTAAGTAAAATAAAGGGAATACATGGCAAAGAGTTACTACAAGACGATTCAGGGTGTCCGCTATGATAGAGCCCTATTGGAAGCAGCGGAAGAGCGGATTTACGGTCAAGGAGACGGTCGCATTTCTGAGAAGGATGCAGAAGAAATTGTCGAGTTGTCAAAGGACGGCGGGCGGATCACGGAAACGGAACTCAGAACTCTCAAGTATATCAGTGAGAACTACCATTTCACGCCAAAGGCTGCTACGTGGTTTGCCGGCAAACTTCCTGATATTGAACAGGCCGTGGATCCCGATCAAATCGACGAGGCTCAACCGCTCACTCAACAGCTGCCGGAACTTGATAAAGCTTCATCTCCTCTTCCGGAACAGGATCTATCGACTATGACGACTCCGCAATCGGAGAAATTTACCCCAGTAGAGGACCCCATCGTACGCATTCCGCATTTGATCTGGGGAGTTCTGCTGTTTGTCGCTATTCTAGTTGGTGTGGTCTTATATCAAGGGGCGATAAAAGAAATAGAAACTCTTGAGTTAAAACTCTCGGCAGTTCCAAGCATACAAGAATTGGAGCAACAGGTCTCTGACCTTCGAAGCGAGCGAAGTGCCTTGCAAACCATAGTCATTGAACTCAACCAGAAGGTTGCGGAAACTAACAGTGATCAAGCGCAATTTAAAAAGGCCCTCCACGCCGAACAAGAAAGGCTGGCGTCCGCGAGTTCAGAAATTACCAACCTGCGTTCTGAGGTACAAGCCTTGCGCGGCGAGCGAAGTGCCTTGCAACCCATAGTCAATGAACTCAACAAGAAGGCTACTCACTCTCATTATGATAAAATAACCGATACATGGACAAAGTATTATAAATGAGCGCAGGTCAGTAATTCGCTATTGGAATTTTGCCATCCGCTGATCATTGATTAGTTCGGTTGAGGGATGTTCCGTAATTCTCCGCGCCGAACAAGACAGGCCGACTTCCGAGAGTCCGAAAATTACCATCCTGTGTTATGAGGTGCAAGCCTTGCGCGACAGAGCAGTTCAGGCTGGACAATCAGCCAAATTTGCTAAAAACCGGAAATGACAAAGCAACTGCGGAGGAGCTGCGGGTGTAGCAAGAGAATGAATTCACCCATTCCAACTTGTTCAACTATCGATACATAAAGTAGTTAGACTCATTTATGCCTAGATGCTTCCTCAGATGACGTCACCAGTCAGACACCCAACACAACCTTAAGTTTAATAACAATCGCCGATGAAACGGTTAAATTATTTCCTCGAAAGGTTTTGAATTCCCTATACTTCAACACCGTAAAATCAAATCCCTCAACCCTCCGCTAGATGCCATTGGAGCCGTGAAAATTATTTCCTTGACTCCTTTTGAATTTACTATAGCATAAATTCTTCATAACAATAAAAAATAACAAAAGGAGGAATAAAATGGCATTAACACAATCAGAAGCAATCATAGGTCAAAAACTCCGTACCCCCTATTCACAGGAATAGTTGTATGGATAGTTTGATTCAGCAATTGACGGACAATCCAATTCTTCTGGCTGTCGCTTTGATAATTGTAGCTGTTGTGGGTTACACGCTGGTGAGACGGATGATGAGGCATTCACTGTTTCTTTTAGTACTGCTGGTGGTGTACATCGGTTATCTGGTGATGATTGAGCAAGCAGTGCCTGAATAACTTCAAAAAGGGGAAGAGTTTATTGAAGAAGTAGCACAGTAACAACATGTTTTTTCCATTTGAATCACCACCCGTTGGATGCAGAAACTCCGCCTGAGGTTGTTTGCTTATGCATCTGCAAGGTGCTGTTCTGGGGATCGTATCTCGGGATTGGGAATGCCACGATACCCAGTAGCCTCAATTGTTTTATTACTACCCTTCTCAACCCTCCATTAAGTGACATTATGCTGTCGTCACACCGGCCTGATTGATATGCAAGAGCCCTGAAGAGTGAGGGGGCACTCTGAGGCCGCTCATGATACAGAAAGTAGTTAGACTCATTTATGCCTAGATGCTCCCTCAGATGGCGCCACCAGTCAGACACCCCACCACAACCTCCCTCCTCCCTTGAATAATTCACCAGATGATGTTATGTATTGTGTTCTCCTAAAAAAACCAATTTCTATTTTATGATGATTATCAATTTAAAAAACCCAAAAGATCTTGTTATTTGCTTGAAGTTTTTGATCCATCTCTCACTTACAGATGAAGAAAGCAAACAAAATATAAAAAGTATCATAACAAAGTACATGGGTATGTCTTTTGAGGAAAACGAATCCCAATCCGAAAATCTTCTTGCACCACTTGATGAAAAAGAACAAATAAAACTTACCATAGAAAGTTTCCTGCACCTGAAGGAAGAGGATGAGGTGACCAAAAAGGGAATTATGATGATGATAGAGGAAATAATTTTTGCTGACGAAGCGGTACTACCTTCTGAAAGGAAGTTTTACGACATCGCAAAAAAGTATCTAAATGTCAATTACCATAGAGTCCAACCAACTGTTGAACTATTTGAATTCTTGAGCGTACTGAATTTAGTTTCTGGATCTGATTTTGCCAATATTGAAGAATTCGAAGAGATTTGGATCAAATATATGGGGCCTGACATCAATGTTTACTTCAAAGAAGCATTTCAGAATTTGAAGAATCTAGACCTTGAAGAACAGATCCATAAAATTGGAAATGACCTCCAAAAACTTAAAGACATTGATGAGGAACAAAAACTCAGTATCAGATCAATGGTTGAGGAAATAATTTTTGCAGATGGAGAATTTACAGATGAAGAAAAAATCCTCTATGATCTGATTTTGGAAAACATGGAAATTACTTCCAGTACTGAAAATTTTGGAGGAAAAAAAGGATTTGAGTATATTTTTTCAAATATCGAAAATAATCGTTATTTTAATATTTTTATCAGTTATGTGATTGTCTTTACAGGTATTCTGGTCGGGATTGAGACAAACAATGATTTAGTTGAAGACTACCAATCTCTGTTCCACATGATTGACCAAACTATTAAATATATTTTTTTAGCAGAAATTCTTATCCGTTTTACTGCAAAATGTAAAAAACCTTTAGAATTTGTTTCAGATGGTTGGAATATTTTTGATTCTATACTGGTTATTGCTACATTCCTACCTTTCGGATCCTACCCATTTATCTTAAGAGTCTTAAGACTACTTCGTTTTTCAAGGATTTTCCGTAGAGTTCCACAACTGAGAATGATTATTATATCTTTAATCCAAAGCATAAAACCGATCGGATTTGTTGGACTTATTTTAGTCCTGTTGATCTATATCTACGGTGTTGTAGGTAAGACAGCCTTCTCAGAAAATGATCCTGTTCACTTCGGAAGCCTAGGAATTTCTATGGTTTCATTGGTTCGGGCAGCCACTTTCGAAGACTGGACAGATTTGATGTACATTCAGATGTATGGATGCAATAATTATGGTTACGAGAGTACCCCAGAAAAGTGCACCTCTCCTTCAAAAATGCCTAACTTTAGCATATTTTATTTCATTTCTTTTATTATCATAAGTGGTCTTATCATCATCAACTTTGTTATAGGTGTCATAATTCAGAGCATGTCTGATTCAAAGGAAAAATTGAGGAAAATGGAAGAATTATCCAGTACTCTCAAAAATATAGACTTTATCGTCAAAAACATTAGATCAAAAAATATGGCAAAATTAATTGAGGAAAATGAAACAAAAGATATCCGGTGAGTAACCCCCACTAATTCTTCACAGTCAGACACCCTCCAAGTAAAATCTAACACACATTGTAAAACAACCCGATTGATGTTATATATAGGGTTATCCTAAAACACCAGTAGTAAACCAAGTGAAATATATACTCATTTTTCTCTCAATCCTTCTTCTTTTTTCACCCCTGTTTGGTGAAGAGAAACCTTGTTATGTTTCTGTGACTTCGTCTGATGATTTTAATCAGACACTATTGAATAACATATCTATTTCAGTCATCTCTCAATATTTAAAAAATGTCAAACAATTTCCATCTTCTGGATTAAGTGGAATTGATCATTGTGTTTATGAAGTGACTGCAACAAAAAATAAAGAAAAGACATTTGTTACATTACAAGGGAATAATTTTAATTCATTTGGAGATGCTAATATTGAAGGCATAGATGGATTTCAACAATCACTTCTTCGTGCCATCTACCGTTCCCAAAGAAACAAGAGGGAATTGATATGTTCTGACTATCCGAATATTCTTAAGGAATGTGGCGGTGTGGTTAAGAAGAGTACGAAGTTTTTAATAAAGGTGTTAAAAAATTCCCATAAATTTATTAAAAATAAATTACATCCAACTGAGATTGCAGAATAAGACTAAACCAACATTGATTGAATTAGCAAATTAACAAACCTGTGATGAACATTCTACTATTACAGAGTAGGAGAACTGCAGGGAAGTGTCTTAAAACTATATACATGGATTATCTGGCAAGAATGCAAATTTCGCCATTAGTGCCACCTAGAGCTCAAGCGCACCCTTGTGGCTATGTCAGAGCGTACTGGCATGAGCGTAAGTCAGGTAACTGATGAAGTGCTGTACACAGGCCTGATTGAGATGCAGGAGCTACCAGAGCTATAAGAATGCGGGGGGGTAGGGACCGCACTGGCCCCTCCCATTGATACATAAAGTAGTTAGTCACATTTGTGCCTTGATGCTTCCTCAGATGGCGCCACCAGTCAGACGCCCACCACAACCTCCCTCCTCCCTTGAATAATTCACCAGATGATGGTATATATTGGGTACACCTAAATCAATCATATAATTCCAGCAGATGAAAACTCAAATCAAGCAAATTTCATATTGTATTACGTTGTGGAAATATAGAAGTAGGCTTTGGATATTCATATATTAACAGAGCTCTGAGCAATAGAGATGCAAACACTCATCAACACGTTACTGAAGATACTCAAGTGGCCAATAGCAATTGCTTCGCTGTTGGCTCTGCCCGGTGTGGTGCTAAGCCTGTATGATGAGTTGAAATCAATTGCGGCGGTGCATGCTCAGATGCAGCACTTTCTCATTGGTGTGGGGGTCTACGTGTTGGCCTGGTTGCTGCTCTTTCGCAAGTCGGGAACAGGCTCTGTGTTTTCTACCCTGGAGCACGAGATCACCCATTCGGTCTTTGCGCTGGCAACTTTTCACCCTGTGACAGCCCTGAAGACCACTTGGAAAGAAGGCGGGCACATGAGCTTCCGTGGTGACGGGAACTGGCTGATCTTTTCATCACCCTATTTCTTCCCGACACTGTCAGTTGTTGTGATGGTCGTTATAGTCTTTGTTGACTCCATTTACCAGGATATTGCTTCAGGTATCCTGGGAGCCACCGTCGCCTACCACGCCACCTCGACCTGGCGCGAGACCCACTGGCAGCAGAGCGATCTGAGCAAAATCGGTTTCCCCTTTGCCTTCCTGTTCCTACCTAGCGCGAACCTTCTCAGCTACGGTCTTGTGCTGAGCATGGCGCGTGCGTCAGTCGAGGGGGGAAAGGGCTTCCTCACCAACGTTCTGCTCCATACCGAGAGCCTGTTGTTGGTGCTGGAAGATGCTTTTATCACCTGAGATCTCACGATACCCAGTAGCCTCAATTGTTGTATTACAACCCTTCTCAGTCCTCCTTTAAGTGACACCATCCTGTCTAGCCCGACCCCACCGGCTTGGTTGAGATGCAGGAGCTGCCTGAACTAGCAGAATGAGGGGGATAGGGAGAGTCTGGGGCCGCTCAACATACAGAAAGTAGTTAATTGCAAATGTGTACTGTCACTTGCCTGTCGTTCTGGGACAATTTAGATGTACTTTGAGAGTTTTTTAAATGTTAAAACTTTTGGCAAGGTGTGGATTGATGAATAAGCATCTAAATTTCTGCCTTGACATCTATGCCGGCATGGAGTAGGTTTAGCTGCTAAAAAATGTGTCAAACTTAAATTAGCATATAAGTGAGGGTAATTATGTCTGAAAAATATGAAAAATGCCCTAATTGTGATGCAAAACTAAGTAACATGTTTAGTAGCAGTATTGTATAAGACCAAGTGATCAAAGGAATAAATGAAAAGATAAAAAAGATAAAAGACGAACCTGAGTTGAGATCTAATGATTTAGAAGAAAAGGAAGCATACTGCACAGGATGTCTCGATGATGTAGAAGCAGCAATCGTAAAATTTGATCCAGATTTGGTTAGGTTGGAAGAAAACCGTCTTAGGATAGAATCCGATCCAAAATTTCCTTCCTGCGAAATTGTAGGAATGGATTATATTTCAAGCTTTAGTAGCAAACAAAGCGCTCAGGGTGGTAGTCCTTGGTTTGGAATTGTTGCATGTCACAAATGTGGCCATGTTTATGGAACTATCAAAACTTGAGTTGGGCAACGGCTCCACAATGAGCAGTCATTCTACTCCGGTTGAAGTATTAGGATTTTGATAGGTAATTTATCAAGTCTTTGGATTTTTACCAAGCTGAACTTGACGTAGACGAAGTGATGGATTCACTCATTTCAAAACAAAATCTACATGAAGAACCAAAGAAATATGCAACTAATAATTCCATGTAACTATCTACAATGGTATGCTGAAGAAACGGATTGGAATGACGCTAAAGATTCTGGTGATATTGAGTTGTTTAACTTCTATTTATTTTAATGCGTTCCCAAAAGCTTCTTAAAACTCTAGAAGGTCTGAGGATTTATGCTTGATATTGGCTTGTACCGCTGACGTATAATTAAATATTTAATTCAAAAAGAACTTTAGGTTTTACAAAGATCTATTTTTCTGCAGATTCGACAGATATGCAAATTTTAAAGGATATAAAGAGAATAACCGGTAATATTATCCACCGTTTTTTTGAGGATCAGTGCCTACGCATTGCGGCCTCTCTAAGTTTCACAAGCCTCCTCTCGCTGGTACCTTTACTGGCAGTCAGTTTTGCTATTTTTGCGGCATTTCCAGCATTTAACGGTATTCAAAATCAATTACAGGATTTTGTCTTTCAGAATTTTGTGCCATCTGCTGGGAATGTTATCTCGGAGTATTTTACCAACTTTACACAGAATGCAGGAAAGCTCACAGCATTAGGAATTACGGGTTTGGCTGTAACAGCAATCATGCTCCTTGCCACGATAGAAAATTGCCTGAACCGGATTTTCCGTGTTCAGATCCGCCGTTCAAGGGCTTCCCGGTTATTGATTTTCTGGGCTTTGTTAACCATGGGACCTTTGCTGATAGGAATGAGTCTGTCTTTATCCACATATTATTATGCTTTATCAGCTTGGTTCGACGTTGTTCAAATCGATTTATCCGTTGGATCCTTAATTATTCGGGAGGTCTTGCCGAATTTGATCATGATGCTTGCGTTGAGCATCGTATATATATTTGTCCCCAATAGAAGAGTTCACTGGCAAAGCGGAGTGACAGGTGGAATTCTGGCAGGTATTTTGTTTGCCATCCTCAAGAAGCTCTTCGCTCTTTTTGTTTCGAATTTTACTGCCTACCAAACTATTTATGGTGTACTGGCATCAATACCCATCTTTCTTGTATGGATGTACCTCGCATGGACAGTAGTTCTGATTGGAGCATTAACGACTGCAGTTCTTGAGGACCCGGGTCAGGCTAGGTTACTTAAGCAACAAAAGATTAAACCAGCCGAAAGAATGGCTGCTGTTTTATACGCCCTTCATCTTCTCAGAAAGCAGCAACAGATGGGAGGGGGATTGAGTAAGGACACCCTCCTGCAAAAACTGGGTATTGATGCAGTCGATGAAGTCATGAATGATCTTCAACAGGCAGGTTACTGCATACTCGCAGATAATCAAAAGTGGGTACTTGCACGCGATTTAAATGAATCCACTCTGGATGAACTCTATCGTCAAATGGGTTTTGATCTGACTCAAGCATCCTACAGAAATCCCAATTCGGCAGAGGCCATAACCGTTGCAGAAGAGGCACGATTGAAGGCTATGCACAGACCTCTTTCGGAGGTGGTGTAAGAATTGATCATTGTTATATGATGAAAGGATATAAACCAGATTTATTCTTGCGGATATGAATGACAACAATAGTATAGGAGTTATTGTCAAAAGTGGTGTTTGAGTTGTGAGTCAAGCGACAATCAGTATTTCAGGAATCACTATTTGGTTATGTAGAAAATTTTCAGGGATTCTATCGATAGTGCAACCAATCATTCCACAGGGTCTTATCAGTTGTCGAGACAAGACCGTGTTCCTACCCATAAGGTATTGGTAAAGGGCTTGAGAGAAAATGAGGTGTACATCAGGAACGTTTTAGAACTAGAAGAGCACTTTATACAGATACCAATGCTAGCTAGTCATGCTGTACTCCGGCTTGGTTGAGATGTAGGAGCTCTGAGGGGGGCACACTGGTCCCCCCATCGATACATAAAGTAGTTTTATACTAGTTTCTGTCTAGATGCTTCCTCAGATTGTCCACCAGTTAGACATCCACTGAGAAAAATCCCTGATTCTTGTTAATTCCCCACTCTTAATCAGAGAATAAAGTCTTGACATTATATGATCTTAGGTCTAGGATGCGCTATTTTATAGAATTAATTGGTAATAAATTTTAATTAAAAAGGGAGTTATGAATAGTTTGATTCAGCAATTGACGGACAATCCCATTCTTCTGGCTGCCGCTTTGTTACTTGTAGTTGTTGTGGGTTTAACCTTGGTGAGACGGCTGATAAAGTCGGCAATATTTCTTTTAGTATTGCTGGCGGTGTACATCGGTTATCTGGGGATGACTGAACAAGAACTACCTGAAGAACTTCAAAAAGGGAAAGAGTTTATTGAAGAAATAGCGGGTAATGCTGAAAAAGTAAAGGATAAGTAAATAGAGACCTGTTTTACTTGACTTTGGCTTGGGGAGAGAATTATAAAGTAGCCTCTATTGTTGTATTACAACCCTTCTCAGTCCTCCTTTAATGAGTGTTAATCAAGTTACAGATGAGGTGCTATATGCTGGCTTGGTTGGCATGCAGGAACTCTGAGGGCGCTCTGATAAGATTTCAATTTATTCTCGGCTTCAGCCTATTGGACTTAATCCGTCTAAAAAGAAATATGCAAATGCCGATAAATCCAATAGGTACAACAAGTTTTAATCCAGTCATTGTAATCAAGAAAATCTTTTCACCAAAAAGTGATGTTACTGAAGTAACAATAATCGTGACCCCAGTTAGCACATAATACCAAAGAAAAATAAGATCTACTGTTGTCATCCTCAGTGGTTGTGGTCTTTCAGTAGAAAAATATAACGCAATACCGGACAAGAATGCTGTCGTCAGGAAACCGATTGAACCACCTATATCTCCAAACTCTCTAAAAAGGCTGAAGTAGTTCAAAAACAATAGAAATGACAGCGGAATACCGATTTTCATCATAGTGACTGAGTTTGTACGTCCAAGGGTCCATCCTACCCTTGCTTCTTCTCTGACTTCAACCTTCTTCACCAGCATAGTCCCTTTATAAGAGACTTCTTTTTTCCTGAGAACTCCGGTAGTAGATTCTTTCAATTTCCATCCATCTATTTTGAATTCCCTGTCGAGGAGAGCTTCTGGAATGGGTTGAATGATACCAAATTTGTTTTTGTCCGATACGCTGTAGGATATATATATGTGTTGCCAATCAAACGGATAGTTGTCTGCCAGAGGGACAAAGTCAAAGTTTGCCATAATATAAAATCTACTCGACTTCGCTTCTTCTTCGTCGACGTTTTCTTTCCAAATAGGTTTGACCTGAAACTTTGGATTAATCGAGCTAAGGTTGTTAAAATTGATAATCTCCAGTGGGTTTTCATGAGGTGAAACAATGTCCATATAGAAATCACAGCCCCAGGTACCTTCACCAATGTTGATGTTGTTTACACGGAGTATATCAATATATAGGTAGTTGACTGTGACTTCTTCTGTAGCCTCACCTTCAGGAAAAAACTGTTTTGGGTAAAATATTTTTGGATACGAAAGTGGGGTCTGTAAGGACTGAGGAAACTGGTAAAGGTAATTCGTTTTCAACAAGTTAGTATTGTCTTCAAATGCGTAAGCTATCCGATTCCCAATGAATATATCACGCTCACCATCGATACTGTTCAAAGCACTCCTCATGTCCTCAATGAACTGTTCTTTAGTCGAAAACACCAAACCAGCCTGCCGTGCCGCATAAGCAACCAATAAGGGTAATTCCAGCCGCCAAGAGGCATCGGTGACTAGAGCTTTTTGCGTATCGTCCAACGAAATATTCGTTTGCTTAATAAGATTCTCAAAGTCAAGATATGGGAAGAAGACGTCTCCGGTAAATTCTATTAGAGGAAATCCTATTTTTTGGAACCTACCCTCAATTGAGCCAAACATTTTTAACACCAACGGATGCTTTCCAGTTTCGTTTAGATGATTAAAAATATCTTTAAAAACTCTGAGGCCTACATCCAAAATAATTATATCTTCGTTGCCTATTTCAACTAAAATAGGCATAAGATGTTTTTCGATTTCCGGCGCTGCTTGGTAGTCTGAGAAGTTAATGGATTTGACCTCACCTTTATGGTTGGAAGTAAAGTCATTCTCATAGTCTGCAATGCGCTTACCGTCGTGAATAAAAATAACTCTGGCGGCCGTATTTACATTTTCCAGTAAACGTGCTATGGCTGTTGATTTTGTAACCTGTTTAACTCGAGAAATATTAAATTTATTTGGATGTAATTCACCACCCATAGTAGTGAAAAGAAAGTGAGAATCCAGGTCGAGACCATCAACAAATTTTTGGTTACTTCCCGCCATAACATGTCCGTGAGTAAATAAAATATCTGGCGTATTACGGACTGAATTGAGAACTTTTTTTATGCCCTCCTCCCCTTTAACTACCCGCTCAGAAGTAATTGTCATTTGCTTTCCACCTATTCCGCCGTCTTCGTTGATCTCAGTCTCTATTACTTCGGACGCTTTCCGGAGAAAACTTGAAACCAGAGCATTCCCTTCCTCTCCAATTGCAAGATCAGAATTCCAAATTTTAAAACCTATTTTTTCCATAAGTAATCCAAACTAATTAAAATATATTAAAGTTGCTTTGCGTTGTACGTAACAGATGCAACATAAAAATGAAAAGATAATCAAATTATGATGATGGTTTCTTCTTATCTAAAAACAAAATGATAATATAGTGAACGATTACTCCTAAGAATGCAAATTCCACCGTTAGTGCTACCATCCACCCTGACCTTAAGCGCACACTTGTGGCTATGTCAGAGAGGACAGGGCTTAGTGTCAGTCAGGCTACTGATGAGGTGTTATACACCGACTTGGTTGAGATGCAGGAACTCTGAGGGGTGGGGAGTCCTCTGGCCACGTCTCCTGATGGACACTTCCGCTATATTGCGGCGAAAAGTATTGTTAATGCAGATTTTTCAGAAGCAAAACGGAAAGACAGGATGCTAAAAATAAGTTTCTCCTTTTGCTTTTATATGTATATGCTAATTGGTAAATTGTCCGGACTCAGTTTTGAGTTGTTTTAAATTATGTGAACGGAGAGTAATTCCGGTGTTGGTTAACACCATAACTGGTAAAGTAAGGTAGCAATAATCCTGCATTATTCTTTTAATGAAAAAGTTACTATTTTGGATGGTCTTAATCTTTGGCATAGAGGCACTTAAGAGATTAATTAAATGATAAAGATAATTAAAAAACCAATTGAATTATTTATTTTAATAAATACTCTAAATCTGATTTTACCGCCAAGTATAGACAAAAATAATCGATTAAAAAAATTAATACGTAAACATATTGGACCTGATTTTACAGACCAACAAGAATTGGCAAAAAAAGTATTAGAACCTCTTATAATTGAGGAAATACTTGTTCTTGCAACTGAAAGCATAAAAATTCTGGAAAAAGAAAATGAAGATACCAAAAACAAAATATTTTTGTTAATAGAAAAAATTATTTTTTCAGGTCACGAAATTTTTCCGGCTGAAAGAATGTTTTATGATCTTGCCAAAAAGCATCTTTTTGATAAATCTTTACGAATATCTCCGAGCATTGAACTTTTAGAATACCTCCATGTCCTGAGTTATGCATCCAAATCAGCCTTCGTATCTTTGAAAGATATTATTCATATCTGGAAAAAATATATGGGGCCAGATGTCTTCTATTATTATCATGATGCACAAAAAAACTTGCTGAATCTTTCACTTGAGGATCGGTTGTTAAAGATTGGAAATAATCTCCAGAACATGAGTTCACTTTGTAGTGAAGAAAAAGATAAAATTTTATTAATGGTTGATGAAATTTTATGTGCAGACAATATAATAACTAAACAGGAGTCAGTTATTTACAAAATTCTTGTGGACAATCTTGAAGTGGAATCCACTAGAGATGAATATTTTAAAAAGCAAAATATAAAACGAATTTGCACACAAATAGTACTTAACCAAAACTTCCATCACTTTATTAACATATTTATAATATTTTCCAGTGTCATTGTTGGAATAGAAACCAATAAGAAGTTTATATTTGAATTTGAAATTGAATTCCAAATTATTAATTTAGTGATCCAATACATTTTTGTAACAGAGATTATAATTAGATATTTGGCAAGATGGGACAATCCTAAAGGTTTTTTTTTTGATAGTTGGAATATATTTGACTTAACTCTGGTTGTTTTTTCTTTTCTGCAATTCGGGCCTTTTGCATACGTCTTGAGATTGTTAAGGCTGGCACGTTTAGCCAGGATCCTAAGAGATGTTCACCAGCTTAGGATCATTTGCCTCTCACTTGTGCACAGCGTAAAACCAACAGGATTTGTTTGCCTACTTTTATTTTTGCTAATTTATGTATACGGCGTCATCGGTCATACAATATTTTCAGAAAACGACCCAATTCACTTCGGTACTCTGGCAGTTAGTATGAGTTCACTTTTGCAGACAAGTTTTGAAGGCTGGAGCGACGTATTGTTTATCCAGATGTACGGGTGTAAAGATTACGGATACACGAGTTATGGGCACCTTTGTAACAATCCAACGTCTAAGCCTATAATATCACTTATTTTCTTTCTTTCATTTATTGTGATAAATGGCTTAGTAATCATGAACCTTATTATTGGCATCATTATACATAATATGGAAATGGTAAAGAATAAAATGAGTGAAGAAGATGATATTGAAAATACAATGCTAAATATCGAAAATGTTTTAAGTAAAATTCGTAGTAAAAAATTTGAAAAAATGTTCCAAAAAAAATGAAAAAATAAATTTGTATTTTAGTGGTTAACTACTTAGGAATTATAATATGAGTGTCAGCAGTACCAGACTAGGACGCACTGGCACCTCCCATCAATATACAAAGTAGTTTTAGACTTATTTATGCCTAGATAGATGCTTCCTCAGACTCCGCCAGCAGTCAGACAACCCTCCAAGTAAAATCCCCACATTCTTGTTAAATTCACCTCAGCAAAGAGTGTAAACAAGTATTGACATTTGAGTGACATAGTTCTATTGTTCGTAATAATATGGGATTGATTCGGCAATATCATGCGAAGAATACTTAATTTTAAGCTAACTTCAAAGTATTTTTGTCTCCCCTAAACCGCCTCAATCATATAATTCTAACAAAATATTGAAAACTCAAATCAAGCAACTTTTGTATGGAATTCTGGCAACCAGCTTTTTCAGTCTTTCCTGTACGTCCTTAACTTGGGCTGCAGAAGAATTTGAGTGGCCACCCAAAGACGATGAGCCGATAGTGACTCTGCTTGGCCCAGTTTACGAAACCGGAAGAGAAACTCGAGCACCGCTTTTTAAGGCGCTTGAGCAGGCCATGACTGAAATTGTAGAAAACCAACAGACGCATCTGCCGGAATTTTATCAAAAACGGATTACCGGCATGAATCACCAACTATTCCGGCCCGGTTACTCCAATGAAGAGGAATGGGGAAGCATCAAAAGCCTGAGCAGCAAAGCTGAAGACTACGATCCGGAAAGCATGGCCGGAATCCTGGAATCCAGCGAATATCGAAAACCTGGACTTGAAATGGGAATCCGGATGCAGCCGACTATTGACCCACAGCCTGCTTCCGTCACATTGGAAGGCTACCGCTTTGTTTTGCAGCCTAGCGGCAAAGGGCAAGCCGAATGGTTCACGCAGGAAGTTAAATTGAAAGGCAGGAACCCAGATGATGCCTTCCGGAATGCTTTGATTTGGGAATTGGTCAAACCCTTTGAAAAAATACAAAAAACCTTTGTCTTGGACGACTTGGATGTGCCGGTTTGGAAAGATAAAATAACTGCCGGAGTCTTGACCTTTGCCAAGAAAGAATTTACTGCAGACGCAGAACCGGTCCGGAAAGAAACTGTGGAAGTATGTGTGCAAACAAGGCTTTGTCCGGAAATGAATGTAAAAGGTGATGAATTTGTGCTTGTCTCAAAAATTACTGATGCACAAACTATTTGTCGTATATTTGGGCGTGAATTGATTGACAAAGAAACCCTGCTCCGCCTTTCGTTAACCGAGGAAGGAAGTAATTTGCTGGACGAGGAAAACGGGGTGGCCTGGCACAGTGGACTGCAAGCATGGATTCAGAAGAAGGAGGAAGCTATGAAGGTGCAGATGGCTCATCCGGTACTTGGGCTTGAGGAGGAAGCTATCAAGGTGGAGATGGCTCATCCGGCACTTGGGATGCAGAAGGAGGAGGAACCTATACTGATCCCGATGGTTTTTCTCCGAGAATCTGGATTTTTTGAGGAAAACTATAATCATCATGATTTCATCCTAGGAAAAAGTCAATCCGGTGTAGTTTGGTGCCGTAGCTCCGTTCAGGACACATTTAATTTTCAGGAACGACCTTACAATTTTGTAATGGATCGGGGATGGCGGACGATAAAACTCTATAAAAGCAATGGGGTGGGTCTTAGAATTTTGGATGAAGAACTGGTGGTTGAGTTTTTGGAAAATGATGAGCTTTATTCCCCCGTCATGCATGGAAGGATATTGGATAATACTTTTTCAGATGAAGCCAGTCAAGGGGAAAGTGTCTCAGTCAGGACTCCACAAAGCAGATTTGTTTTTGGCATTAGTTTCGAACGTTATCCAATCGACGTGATCTTTTCAGGAAGCGGATGGGAGAGGTCGATTGAAACGCCAGTTTGGCGGCTTGGGGGAACTGGTATGGTAACGGAAATAAGAAAGTTATGGAATTTGGAAAATGTGAATATGCAATTCGGTTTGGGATTTTCAATACCCCGATTATCGCTGGCATACCTTGATGATAAAAGTAGTACGACAATCAATGGGGAGATAGGAGGACATTTTCTGGCAGGTCTCTGGGGGTACCTAAAACTATTACCAAATATTAAATGGCAAGGGAACTTAGGGCTTGAAAAGTTTGGGTTGAGCAGCAGTGCGGCCGACACGGTCGATTTATTTTTTCTAAATGCAGATGTCAGGCTCCACTATCAATGGCAAAAATTAGAACTGTCTGTCGGAATGCTTGGTCATACAGGAGCCAGAGGTACATTCGAACAAGGATGTATTCAAAGTACAACAACCTCAAAAACAACATTATCTGGAGGAGGATGTGACCTAAATTCATCACTAGTAGATAGTGTTAGTATTCCAACAGGAGTAACTACATTGTTAGGCATCCAATATGATTTTTTTTAATCAAACAAAACATAATCATATGAAACAAACTATACACATTTATTTCATCTTCTTTTTAATTGCACTGACATTAGTTGCGGCCTGTAATCGCAGAAATGATCAACTAGATATGAGGTGTCCGGGACCGACCACAGGCGAATCTTTTGTATATAACGAGGTCAAAACAGGCTCTTGCGGTAGCAGTTCTAGTTCTTCATCAGGATGCGATGTTTCTCTTATTTTTAGCATTCCCAGTGACGCCTCAAACGTTTTTGCTACGCTGAAAATGGCCGGAGATTTTTATTACCCAAGTTCTGATTATGCAACTGTCAAATTGAACGGAACCACCTTCGACATCGTCAGCACGGAAAAGCAAGAGACCACATTACGCAGTCCCGACGGCTGGAGTGATAAGTTGCTGCCTACAAGATTTTGGACAGCAGGGGGTACACTCACCATTCTGTTGGATGCCTCAAGTTCTGTGAGTAGATGGTACAGTAACGGTACTTATCAACCTGCCGCCAGCTACGAAGTAACTCTGTTTTATGTAGATTATCGATTTGAAAGTAGCAGCATCTCCGGAAACTTTACTATGAGCGGAGACACCAACTGGCAAACAGACAATGAGTCAGCATTGGGTGGAGCTTCTGCCGCACGTTCCGGAACACTTTCTTCCGGACAAACTTCCTGCATGAGCTTACCTGTTCAAAATGCGGGTGAAGTGAAGTTTCACCAAACTGTGGATTCGGACAGTTGTGAGGATTATCTCAGTTTGTATGTCAATGATGTGGAACAGACAGACCTTCGAATTTCCGGATACAAAGCATGGCAAGGACAAAAAACAACGGTGACGGCAAACTCAACACTCAAGTGGTGCTACACCAGAGGCTCCACTTCAGGTTCTCCCTACGCTTGGCTGGATGAGATTATCACTCCAGACAATACGTCCGTTTCAACCTATTCGCCCTCCTCCGTTTCTGCAGGAGCTTCTCATACCTGCGCGGTGCTCTCTGGAGGCACAGTCAAATGCTGGGGGTACGGCAATTCCGGTCGGCTGGGCAACGGTTCAACGAGCAGTCAAACTACTCCGGTTTCAGTGAGCAGCATCAGCACTACCACCTCCGTTTCTGCAGGAGCTTCTCATACCTGCGCGGTGCTCTCCG
>Ga0302127_10000655_pt1 | contig 19450 bp, 14 predicted proteins | sample CB4_SCM_MG_FD_204452 | JGI IMG/M metagenome (GOLD analysis project Ga0302127, IMG submission 204452) | Marine microbial communities from Western Arctic Ocean, Canada - CB4_SCM | ecosystem: Environmental > Aquatic > Marine > Oceanic | place: Canada: Western Arctic Ocean | collected 2017-09-24
GCGCAAGCATGCGCAAAACATCATTCTGTAGAAAGCCTTGGCCGTTAATGTACATGACGCCAAGATTGGATTAGGCCTTAGTATACCCTTGCTCAGCAGCTAATCGATACCTCTTTACTGCTTCAGCATAGTCCTAGGAAACGCCTTTGCCTTTAGAGTACATACGATAAACCCTGGGCATCAGCTATTACCTCGCTCTGCGCGGCAGTTACGGCAAGCTAACAGCGCTAATGTCGAAAATGACGCACGCCAGTCATCACCATCGCGACGTCAGCTCGGTTGGCTGCCTCTATCACTTCGTCATCACGCATCGACCCGCCAGGCTGTATTACCGCCGTCGCACCAGCCTCGATTGCCACCTCAAGCCCATCGGAGAATGGGAAAAAGGCATCCGATGCCACTACCGAACCTTCGGTAAGCGGTTGATATATACCAGCTGCGCGCGCCGCTGCCTCAGCTTTGATGACAGCTATCTTCGCAGAGTCCACCCGGCTCATTTGCCCCGCGCCAATACCAACACTTGCACCATCTTTCACATAAACGATCGCGTTCGATTTCACATGTTTAGCAATCCGAAACGCAAACAAAAGATCAGCCATCTCAGCAGCACTTGGTCGTCGTTCTGTAACTATTTTAAGATCGGGAACACTTATGCGCGCTGTATCACCCGACTGAACCAAAAATCCACCCGCAAGTGACCGCCATACAGACTTCGACACCGCACAATCAGGAAGATCATCGAGCAGCAAGAGCCGTAGATTCTTTTTTGCCGCAAGAACAGCGCGCGCATCTTGGTCTGCCCCCGGTGCTATAATAACTTCAGTAAAAACTTTTACGAGTTCGCTCGCCACCGCACCGTCAAGCGGCATATTGGCGGCTACTATTCCTCCAAACGCGCTCTCTGGATCACAGCGCAGCGCAAGACGATACGCATCTGCAAGATTTTGCGCACGCGCAACACCGCAAGGATTAGCATGTTTAATGATGGCGATAGATGCATGATCGCATTCAAGATCACTTACAAGGTTTAAAGCCGCGTCAGCGTCATTGATATTATTATAGGAAAGTTCCTTGCCCTGAACTTGGCGTGCAGCTGCGATCCCCTCATCTTTATATCCGGTAGCGTAGAACGCGGCACTTTGGTGTGGATTCTCCCCGTAGCGTAAAGTTGATTTCAACCGGCCAGCTAAAACCTGCCGCTCAGGAAAAGGCACGTCAACAAGATCCGTTATCCATTGCCCGATGGCGGCATCATAGGCCGCTGTGCGTACAAATGCGCGCGCAGCAAGCCTTAGGCGCGTCTCCTCGCTAGTGCCACCCTGCTGGATAATCTCATCAAGAACTAGACCATAGTCCATAGGATCAACGATGATAGCGACGCGGTCATGATTCTTGGCCGAAGCGCGGATCAGGGCAGGTCCGCCAATATCGATATTCTCAATCGCATCAGCAAACTCAGCACGTCCGGAGACAGTCTCCTCAAACGGATAAAGGTTGACGACAACCAGATCGATCGCTCCAATAACATGTTTGGCCATCGCCTCGTCATCCTCACCGTGCTCGCGGCGACTAAGAATTGCACCATGAATTTTCGGGTGAAGTGTCTTAACCCTCCCACCCATGATTTCAGGGAACCCGGTGACAGATGAAACATCCGTGACCCGAAGTCCAACTTCGCCAAGCGCTCTAGCTGTTCCGCCAGTCGAGATCAACTCGATACCTGCATCACGGAGTGAGGTGGCAAACGGAACTAGATCTGTCTTATCGGAAACAGATATGAGAGCGCGGCGCACAGGCTGGATTCGACTGGTCATTGCATTCCCTGAAGATTAAGTGAGCGAGCGGAATAGCATACAAAAACCGACGCCTTCAATTCAAAGCGTCTATGGTTTTTCATCACCCTTGAAAGCATCGTCATCAACTGCTGGATTCTCGTCTGAAGACGTCTCCTCCATCTCATAAGTATTTTCCTCGCCTATACAATTTTTATTTTTCCACCACCATAAATTGAGGTTAAAATCTGGTTCCACCTGCTCATATTTACTCACATAATCTGAAAAATTTTTTGGTTCTTTATATCTCTTAATCAGAACCATTTCCAAAGCAGGCCCACGCCGATCATCTAGTAACTAGCGCATCTCATCATCCGAACTCGCCTGCGTCACAATAGGTGTGGCAAGGCTAAGAAATAGCTTGTCTAGCTCAGCTTCTGCTTTGTTAACGCCAGGTTGATCACCTTTGTATCAGCAGCGCCAGAACGGAATTCTAAACTTTGATACATCTTTGAACTTGTCGTTATTGGGCCCAACTTCCCCCTCACGACCCACTACCGCCGACGCAAGTTGCTCGGCATCGATTGCCTCCTTAACTACCCCCTATCAACTGTCTTATCAGCATCCGCGTCAGGTGACTTACTGCTACCAACGCTATTCTTTTCAGACGACAGTATCTCGTCCTGAGCCAATCCCGGCACCTCACCACGACCCAGAGCCTGTAACTCAAGCGATCCTACATTAGCTGAAAGTACGCCAGATATGGACGGATCGACAGTCAGAGGTAACACCTGTTCTTGACGTTCGCCTTTACGCACTTCACGCACCCGCGGCACGATATGAACACCCTCCATCTTCAGGGTCCATCTGATCAGCGCTTCATTGCCGCATTCACCAGTCACAACAAGCTGGGTTGTCCGGCTCACGCCCTTGGGATCTACTAGATAGACGCTCTCTTCCAGTCGCACGTTTGAGTCCAAGATCGATAAACGCCAAGTCTCGCGATTTGGTAATGTCAAAAGCACGGATCTGGCATCCTGAGATACCGAAGCCTGCACCACCGGATGAAGATGAAATCGAAGCGAAAACCGGCGCGTACGACTGAACAGCGTGTTAGAACGAGTCAAACGATCCTGTCCCTCTATCATCTGTCCTGCAGCTGATGAGACAATCCGACGATGGTGAATGACACCAAATCGTCGATACCCATCATGCCGCGCCTCGACGACAAGATCATCGGCGCTATCTTCCCGGCTAACCACCACATCACGCGGTCCAGAAACAACCAGCGTTCCTAAATACCGAGCGAGAAGCCCACGAGTTATATACCGAGCGGATGAAACCTCCCCGATCACCATGGTGGAATGGGCTGCACTAGCACGAGCCGCCTGACGCCACTCATCTCTAAGTGTCTCGCCACTACCGCAATTAGTAATGATCCGGTAGGGACCAGACGAAAGCTCAAACGACAGACATCCCGCATGCGCATCGCCGCTGACCTGCGTTGGTGGCGGACAGCCAACATCCATAATGATCACGCTCTTCTCTGCTGCCAAGCGCTGATAACCAGAATGCAGAGCCTGATCAGGTGCCCGACCGTGTGTCTCATCATAGGCTAATATCGCTGATACAATCTCAACTTTTGTACGACCCATTCCATTAAATAGCGCGAAAGAACCATCGCTTGCGCGAAAGAATCTGACCATCGGGATCATCCTATCGATCGCACTGATCAGTGCCTGTGGCGGTGTGATCTCACAGCTAATAAATGTCTGACGCAGAGGCAGAAGTTCCAGAAGAAGTGATAAAATCACATCGGGATTGCGGCTAATGTGCCCACCATCCGGTAACACCTGACGATCGAGCTCTTCGGCTAGTAGCCGTGCGGCGCGCACCTGAAGCCGCTCATGACCACTGATACATAATGTCGCGTAAGCCATTGCAATCTGCACAGTAAGACGGGGTAATCCGTCAGGTGCATTATTCACATTGCGAGCCAGATATCTGAGTTGCCGGCCAAGACTACGCATGACAAGACGGTAAAAATCCGGATTGGCTTGAGTAAGATAGGCCGGTGAATGTGCAAGCCACGAGATGACCCTACGCGCCACAACATGAGGTTTCCATCCGACCGGATGGAACTTGCCCTGAACCTCTATCCAATCGCCAATCAATGCGCGTGCATTGACCCTACCGATAGGCTTGTCGGCGGCATGAAAGTGGCGCAGCCAGGAAAAACCGAGCAACTCCTCTTCCCAGCTATCGCTAGGCGGCAACATCGCAAACGGCGAAACCGCACCTATATCAACCGCCGTACCTGACAGAGAAAATCTGCCCCTATAAATATCTGCGGCGACTGTCGGATCTGTGGTTCTGAGATCGTGCGGAGCGATGAGCAATCGTGACGGCGCGCGTCCATTAAAAGGCAAGCCGCCCGCGAAGATATTGGCACAACGAGAAACAATTCTCCTAGTGCCTCTCACAGCTACAAAACCGATTAACCTCGCCCTATCACTAACTTGGGTCATTTCCCTCCTTCACCTGCAGCGCCGCGGATAAGAGGTTCCCACACATCCTTCGCTGCGAAAGATGAAGAGAATTCCCGTATAAAATTATCATCATTTCTACAAAGTCAGAAAAGAAATATCTAGCATTTTTCTTGCTGATTCGTCGGCAATTTCTTTAATTGTGCAATGAAGAAGCCATCATTGTCACCTGGCACAGCAAGAGTGTTTGGCAAAACACGCATTTCTCCGTTTTCAGTGAGCGCGCCTTCAAATCCAGGTGCGCTATTTACGTCGATTTTCATACGTTCAACTGTTGCATCACACGCTAGAAAATTTTTGATCTGCTCCTCGCCTTCTTCATACTCAAGCGAACAGGTGCAATAAATGATGGTTCCGCCTGGCTTTACCATCGATGCCGCGTTCATCAACAGTTTTTTCTGAACGACTGCCATTGAAAAGACGTGTTCTAGCTTACACCGATGCGCTATATCTGGGTGGCGCCTCATAATGCCGGTTGCGCTGCATGGTGCATCGATAATAACCACATCTGCACGCTGTTCTGGCTGCCAATGCACCCCATCACTGACTACCTGCTCGACTGTTAGTTTGAGCCGTTTCATATTATCGCTCAACCGGCACATACGGTACTTATCAAAGTCAACCGCCGTCACTCTCGCACCCGCTGCCGCAAGCTGGGCACTCTTGCCTCCCGGAGCAGCGCACAAATCAATCACGTGCAGACTATTAACATCACCAAGCAGACGAACCGGCAACGCGGCCGCAACATCCTGAACCCACCACGCGCCTTCTTCATATCCATCAAGTTGCACAATTTGGCCGGCCTTTTTTAGACGCACCGTCCCCGGTGCTATAATGACTCCATCAAGCCTCCGCGCCCAGTCTTGGCATGCCAAAGAAGCACCAATAGTCAGATCAAGCGGTGGATCGGCCAACAGACACTCCGAAATCTCCCGGACCGCCTGCGTGCCGTATGCCTTTTCCCAGCGCAAGGACAGCCATTCAGGCAGCACCATGGAAGCTGCATCCTGCTGAGCGATAAGATCTTCTCCCTCACTGGCAACACGCCTGAGGACCGCATTGACCAGCCCTTTGAAACCGCGGCCGGAGCGCTCATGTGCACATAAGGCAGCCGCTATATTAACCACCGCATGAGTGGGTATTCGTAAAAAAAGTATCTGTGCCACAGCACTTGCCAATATCAGCCGAACCTTACCTGCTCGCTCATCAATCGGGGTATGAAGATAGGCACCAAGGGTAGCTTCGATCTGGAGCCAACGACGTAACGTGGTCGCCACGATCTGCCGTGCAAGAGAACGATCACGAACCGCAAGCTGCCCCATTGAACCGATGGCAAGACTGCTGGAAAGCGCCTGATCAAGTCCGTCCCCGGCATTAAGAACCCTGTCAAGGATATCAACAGCAGCACGCCGTGCCGGCAATCCTTTTATGTCCGCTTTCCGGACAGGACGATCGCGTTTGCCTGCCACCTAGTCAGTTCCAGGAGCGGAGACAGGGACAGCTGGCACTAAGCATTTGTTCACGTTTTGCTAACCCTCTGCTAATGTGCCGCACATATAAATATCATTCAATCAGTAATGCATACCTTAGATCAAGGTGGTCTTATGTCTAATCACCTAATGTCCTTTCTCGCTGAAACAAACTGGGATATCATCATCGTTGGTTGCGGTAATGCTGGAGTCTGTGCGGCGATCACAGCAGCCGAGTATGACTGCAAGATACTGATCATGGATTCGGCTCCGCGCGAGATGCGTGGCGGCAATACACGTCACACGCGGAACCTGCGTGCGGTACATGATTCACCAACCGATGTCATGACCGATCACTACAGTTTCGAGGAATATTTGGACGATCTGATGCGAGTTACTAAAGGCATAACAAATGAGCATCTGGCGGAAGTCGCATTACGCGGATCAGAGCTGTTACCCGCATGGCTTAGTAAACGCGGAGTGCGATTCCAGCCGGCTCTAACTGGCACCTTGGATCTTGGCCGTACGAATGCCTTTTTTCTGGGCGGCGGTCGCTCCATGCTGAACAGTCTTTGCCGCCATGCTGAATCGATTGGAGTTACTTTTATCTATGACGCCGAGGCAACTAATATCGCTCTTGTCGATGGGTTTTGTGAAGATATTGAGGTCAAATGGCAGGGTACAAACCATCGTCTTTCATGCAAACAGCTAATTACTGCCTCCGGCGGGTTCGAGGCTGATCTGGATTGGCTTTCCGAAGGCTGGGGTGCTGCGGCAAAAAATTTTCTGGTGCGGGGCACACCTTATAACAAAGGTGTGGTGCTACGCACTTTACTAGATTGCGGCGTGCAATCAGTTGGCGCGCTTGATCAGTGTCATGCTGTGGCGATTGATGCGCGAGCACCACAATATGATGGCGGTATTTCTAGCCGGGTTGATGCTGTTCCATTTGCCGTGGTCCTTAACAAAAATGCCGAGCGGTTCTATGATGAAGGCGAGGATTTTTGGCCTAAACGCTATGCGATATGGGGGCGCCTTGTTGCCTCCCAGCCTGACCAGATTGCCTATGCTATCATAGACGCAGATGGTCTTGACCGCTTTATGCCATCCGTGTTCACGCCAATTATCGATAATACTATCGAAGGGCTTGCGGGCCAATTGGGACTGGATCCGACAATAGTACGGCAGACTATTGACGTTTTTAATGCCGCCTGTCCAAAGAAACCCATCGACCAGACGATCCTTGATGGTAACACCACAACCGGACTGGGTATTGAAAAAACCAACTGGGCGTCACCACTTGTAAAACCTCCTTTTTATGGCTACCCACTGCGCCCCGGGATCACCTTTACCTATATGGGGGTTGCTGTGAACGACCGTGCCCAGGTGCTAATGCAAGATGGAATGCCAGCAGCAAATCTGTTTGCGGCTGGTGAAATTATGGCTGGCAATGTGCTTGGTCAGGGCTATCTTGCTGGCGTTGGCATGACAATCGGCGGCGTTTTTGGCTGCATTGCAGGAGCGGAGGCAGCACGTGCCCTTAACCGATAAAACGGCAACGACAACCACAGGGTTCAATTTGAAGAGCCTACTTGACCCGGAAGCCGCAGATGAAGTCATCCGCATTATGCAGATCTGCAATGCGTGTCGCTTTTGCGAAGGCTTTTGTGCGGTATTTCCTGCTATGGAGCGGCGCCGTGATTTCGACGAGCATGATGTCGGTTATCTTGCCAACCTATGTCATAGTTGCGGCGCCTGCTATCATTCCTGCCAATACGCACCGCCACATGAATTTGGGGTGAACGTACCGCAAGCACTATCTGCCGCCCGCATCGATAGCTATGCGGCCTATGCGTGGCCGACGTTTCTGGCCGACCTGTTCCGGCGCAATGGTACGGTAGTTACGCTTGGCATTTCAGCAGGATTTGCTGTGACAGTCGGGCTGATGTTGGCAATGATCTCACCGCAACTGTTCTGGAATGTGCATCTCGGCGAAGGTGCGTTCTATCAGATTATGCCGCACACGGTTATGGCCGGAATTCCGATGGCTATTTCAGCTTTAGTTATGGTTATTTTTGTTATGGGCTGGCATCGCTACTGGACCCACACCGGAGCCGTATGGGGTGGCATGTCTGCATTGCTGGATGCGGTAAAAGCCAGCCTCACCCTGCGCCATCTCGGCGGTGATACGGCAAGTAGCGAATTCTCCGGTCCTGGATGCCCCACAGCAGATGATAGAGCAAGCAACGCGCGCCGTATTTACCACCAGCTGACGATGTACGGGTTTTTGCTGTGCTTTTCAGCGACTTCGGCAGGGACCATCTATCACTATGGGTTTGGTTTCCAGGCACCTTATGGGTATTTTGATCTTCCAGTTCTTCTGGGTACCGTCGGCGGTATTGTCCTGTGCATAGGTACGGGAGGACTTTTTGCCGAGAAACGCCGGCTTAATACAGCTGTTCGCCACGAGAGCGGGCTGGGCATGGATTACGCCTTTATCATCTCGCTATTTCTGGTCAGCTTTAGCGGCTTGCTGCTGTTGGCACTGCGTGAAACCAGCTTTATGGGCCTGACGCTGGCGGTACATCTTGGCCTTGTTTACGGCTTTTTCCTGATTTTACCTTATTCAAAATTTGTGCATGGACTATACCGCTTCGCTGCTCTCATCGCGAACGCAGGCGAAGCACACCATGAAAAGGCCAACCAGCTCCGAGAATCTCAATAACGTTTTAAAAAATTATTTTGCAGAACAATCCAATTAGCTTTTCCTTGACCTCTGTTGGGTCATGCTCTTGCTCACAAGCCCAGATCGCGTCATAGAAAGATAATGAGCAAGAAAAAATGAGTCCCCTTAGACCAGAAAACTACCGCAAACTGACCCCCCAAGCATGCCGTGCACTGGCTGAGGCTAACCAGCGCCATAATGCCACGGAAAAGGCTCGGCAAGAACAAGATCCTCCTGAGCAAGAATTCAACGGCCCCAAAGGCCCTGAGCCAACCCGCTACGGAGATTGGGAGCGAAAAGGCCTTGCCTCGGACTTTTAGAGCATAGTTTTCAGAAATATGAGTCTATGACTCAATAAAATTTATATAAGAAAATTTGAGTATTCTAAGCTAGCCAAGAGCACAACATCGTCAGCATCAAACTCTACCGATAACAAAACCAATGGCCCCGGCGGCTACCAACGTCAACCAATCTATTCTGGCGAATGGCATCGTCACTCCCCGAGCAGCAATCTATGACTGATATGGTTTCGAACCTAGGTGCAATTGATTGGCCGTTCACTCGGATTTTAGTGGCCGATCAAGAAGAGATATTACTGCCTCATCAATACCTATCTTTTCGGTAAGGACCTGCCATACGGCTCTGCAGATAGGCATCTCAACTCCCACCTCACTCGCTCTAGCAAGAACAGCTGGCGCAGTGTGTATCCCCTCGGCCAAAGGGACGTTTTTTTCTAGAGTAGGGCTGGCTGCACCCATGCTACCCAATGCAATGCCAACCTGTGTATTGCGCGATTTCAGACTATTGGCGGTAAGAACTAAATCTCCAAGTCCTGATAAGCCAGCAAATGTCTCGCGCCGAGCGCCCAGCGCAAGCCCAAAACGGGTGAGCTCAGCAAGGCCGCGCGCGACCAATCCCGCCCGCGCACTATCGCCAAGACCACGTCCAACCACGATCCCAACAGCGATCGCCAAAACATTTTTAACCGCACCACCAAGCGCGGTACCAATAAGATCATCTCCAACATACGGCCTAAAGTTCGCCGAAGCGAAGATATCGGCAATCACACGGGCTAGCGCTTCATCACTCGCCGCGACGGTAACCGCTGCCGGCAACCCTGATGCCACATCATCGGCAAATCCTGGGCCTGACAAAATAACCGGAACAGCACCCGGTAGCACTTCGCCAACAACCTCATGCATCATCAAATTGCTTTGCTGCTCAATACCCTTTGCCGCTATCACAGCGTAACAACCCTCTCCCAAAAACGGAGAGATCAACATGCAAACCTCGCGCGTTTCTTGTGCGGGCACGGCAAGAACAACAACATCCGCCCCCACAATCATCTCAAGCTTATTCGTAACCAATATTGACGGTGCGATGCGGTAGTCGGGTAAAGCAGGATGAGTTCTTTCCTGGTCGAGCTGCCGAACTAATTCGGCTCGCCGCGCCCACAGCATCACCTCCCTCCCACCAAGACCATCAGATGACCCGGCGGCAAGCCCCGCCAGTACACTACCCCATGCCCCAGCTCCCAGAACACACACCCGTGGGCGCAGCGTCACGTTCACGCCTTGACCCCCGCGCCAGACGCCACAGGAGCTTGTGGGTCAAGCGGCCAACGCGCCCTTGCCGGCGTCTCCAGATTGTCAACAAGACCAAGCGCCAACCTCTCTGCTCCAGCCCAGGCAATCATCACGCCATTATCAGTACACAGCCTTGCCGGCGGGATAATAATATCAATCCCGCACAGCTCTTTAACGTCTGAGAGGCGACGGGCCATTTCCAGATTTGCGGCAACTCCTCCAGCAACCACCAGAGTATTGCAGGTATGATTAATTCCCTGAACCGCCAAACCCGAGATAGCCCGATCCAGCCGATCGCAAACCACATCAAACGCGGCGGCCTGAAACGAGGAACATAGATCCGATACCGCTTGATCAGAAAGAGGTGACAACGACAACGCCTTGCGCCTAAGCGCCGTCTTAAGACCGGAAAAAGAAAAATGAGCATGATCGGTACCGATAAAAGGGCGTGGAAAATGAAATTTTTCAGGATCACCAGAGCGTGCCCAGCGCTCAACTTCCGGGCCGCCCGGATAACCAAGACCTAGCAATTTGGCAGTCTTATCGAACGCTTCGCCCAGCGCGTCATCAAGCGTTGTGCCAAGACGAACATACTTGCCAATCCCATTGACCTGGAGGATCTGCGTATGGCCACCCGAGACCAAAAGTAGAAAGTATGGAAAATTAACATCATTGGTCAGCCGTGCAGTCAGCGCATGACCTTCCAGGTGATTGATCACAAGAAGCGGACACGATAGAGCATAAGCGATAGCTTTTGCGGTTGTAAGACCTACCAGAACACCACCAATCAACCCCGGGCCTCCAGTTGCAGCTACACCATCAATCTCACTGAGTAAAACTCCGGACTTTTGGACCACCTCACCAATAATACGATCAATAATAGCCACATGCGCACGTGCTGCAATTTCAGGAACCACGCCCCCATAAGGCGCATGATCTTTTACTTGCGAATAAACCTGCTCGCTTAGAATTTCTCCGTGTCCATCACCATAGCGCGCAACAATCGCAGCTGCGGTTTCATCGCAGCTCGTTTCAATGCCTAAAACAATTTGTGGTCTCGCGTTCACATCAGTCCTTTTCACAAGGCTTACCTCACCGCCGAACGACTAAGCACGATTGCAATTGACGCCAAGCCACCCTATGCCCGCAGACATGGCAAGCCCAGAAAGAGCGGGTATAGTGCCAAAGTCGATCAAAATCGAGAGAGCTTATAATGCAAAGATTACCTATCCGGATTGCCACCCGACGCTCGCCACTCGCTCTTGCACAGGCAAATCTGGTGGCACGGTGTTTGCGGAGTTCACACAATTTGACAAAAGACGACATCGAAATAGTTCCAATCACTACCCAAGGGGACCAGATACTGGACCACCCTATGTCGGAAATTGGCGGCAAGGGCATGTTCACCAAAGAAATAGAAGACACCCTGTTATCGAACAACGCCGATCTTGCAATTCACTCAATGAAGGATGTCGCTACGCTGTTGCCCAACGGCCTGGAAATCGCGGCCATTCTCAAGCGCGAAGACCCGCGCGACGTTCTTATTTCACGAAACTCAGCGCGTTCCATCACTGATCTGCCAACTCAATCAACCCTAGGTACAGCATCATTGCGGCGTGCCGCACAAGTCAAATCTTTACGCCCCGATATTAAGATCGTGATGCTGCGCGGAAATGTCGGCACGCGGCTGGAAAAAGTAAGAGCTGGTCATGTTGGAGCAACACTGCTGGCAAAAGCAGGCCTCAGCCGACTCGGCATCGAGCCAGATGGCTCGGCCATATTATCAGATGAAGAAATGTTACCTGCAGTTGGCCAAGGAGCGATCGGCATCGAAATACGAAAGAATGATGATGAAGCTCGCATAATCATCGCTCCACTCAATCATGAATTAACAGAGCTTGCCGTGCGTGCCGAGCGCGCATTCCTTAGGGCACTGGATGGCTCATGCCGCACGCCAATCGCCGCACTAGCATGTCTCATCGATGGAACACTGTCCTTGCGCGGATTAATCTCAACGCCAGATGGCAGCATCATCCATCGGACTGAAAAAACTGGCCCCGCCAAGAAAGCAGATGAGATTGGGCGTAATGCTGGCGAGCAGCTCCTCGATAAAGCTGGTCATGATTTTCTGCAAACTAAAGTTTCCAAGGCCCTTATGGAAAAATGAACCGTCTCATCCTCACTCGCCCACAAGAAGATAGCGCACATCTAGCCAGTCGCCTTCTACCTCTTGAAATTTACTGCCTGATCGAGCCGCTTTTGACGATTTCACCACGGCCATTCGAGCTTCCCAAAAAACACCTAAGCGCCATAGTGCTCACCAGCCGACATGCAGCAAATATGTTGGGTAAGGTTACTCCGGACGAATGGGACCGGGATACCCCTGTCATTTGTGTTGGCAAGGCGAGCGCGCACGCAACAGAATCTGCCGGCGCCACCAATATCATCAACGCAGCGGGCGATGCCCACGCCCTCATCGAGTGCGTTAAGCTGAATGTGTTGCCGAAATCAGGACTTATCGTCCATCTGCGCGGCGTTGATAGCCGGGGAGCAGTGAGCAGTGAGTTGCACAGGGCGGGATTTGAGTGCTGCGATATCATCGCCTACGAGGCAGTCGCGGCCCGACAACTCACGGAAAATACAATAAATGCTCTTAAAACCAGTGCTATTGACGGGGTTTTATTCTTCTCACCGCGCAGTGCGCAAATATTCAGCCAACTTGTGGCAGCTATCCAGCTTGGGACCCACGTCACGGGCATTCATGCCTATTGCCTTTCACACGCGGTCGCCGGAAGACTAGCTGATCTCAACATGAACCATGTTATTGCCGACCAACCCAATCTTAATTCCCTGATTGCAAAATTACAAGAAAACACACTCTCTTAACCTGTATATCGGAGCATAGTTCATTCACGGGTGCACCGTTTGTCTCTTGTTGAATAGGGTACTGACAAAGGGCTAAGTGTAGCTTCGCTAAAACACAGGCGGATGCCATGCAGAGCGATAAAAAAACCAGGGGCGCTCAGCGTCCCAAAGCAACTATTGAGGGAAGCGTGGCCAAGGTTTTGCCGGACAGCGTGTCTGATACCCTAGGTTCGACCACCGCTGTGTCAGAAAACAGCGTACCAATGCCGGCTGATGGACTACCTCCGATGAACACACCACAATGGAGACAAATCGTTATTACATCAGGCATTACGACGTTATGCGTGGTCATTTTAATATTTGCCACACTGGGAATTCTACGGTTTGCCAGCGATACTACCGCCAACGGATTGCGCACGCTCACCGGCGCAGATATGCCAGCAACCGGTGTTACCAAACTCACATCAATAACTGATACTCTTGCACAGCGCATCGACCGCCTAGATGGGCTGACCAACGAAGTGACAGGTCTTAGTTTACAAATTGAAACGGTCCAGAAGGCTTTTAATGATGAGGCCAAAACACTTCAGAACCAGCTCGGTGCGCAGGAAACTCAGTTTCACCAATTGACAAACCAGTTTCGTGATCTCGATAGCTCGATGCATAATACCGCAACCGGGCTTATTGACCTGAGGGATGAAATTTCGGTAGCAGCTCAATCTAGCGCAAGGACTGAGACCGCAAGTCTTAACCGCGAAAGCAAAAATAATTCCGCACTGGAAAATACCGCACGCGGCTTTGAAAAAACTCTTGCCGCATTAAGCGAGGATAACGCTAACACTAAAGAGCAGCTGGCAGCTCTTCTAAGCCGGCAACAAACACTGGAAAGCAGATTTCCATCCCCCAGAACGACTGAGAACAACAGCAGCATCACAGTCATCCGCGAAGAACTTAATGAGCTCAAGACTCTGGCCAAGCGGTTACACTCGCGCATTAACGCCATGGAACTACCATCTATTTTGAATGCCCATGACGCGCTCACCTCAAAGGTAGTTTCTGGACAAAGTTTCGTGCGAGAATTTGCAGCCCTATCCGCACAGTTGGATGCAAATCCAGCACTAAGCGCTCTGGAACCATTCGCGGATCGCCAGGTACCGACGCGTGATATGCTAGCAGCTCAGTTGGCAACGCTCACCTATACAACTGAAACGCTGTTACCCGAACCCGTCCCGCCTCAGCAAACCGAAACATCCATTATCTCTCGCCTACTTAACAGAGCAAGTAAGGCAGTGAAAATACGCCGCACAGATCAAAGCAGCGGGCAAAAAACTCTAGAAAAAGCGCGCGCAATGTTAGTACTTGGTAACATCAAAGTTGCGGCCACCATCATCGCGGCTCTGCCCCAATCTTCGTCGCGCGATAAATGGCTGGCCGATGCCCGCGCCCATATTGATCTTGACCAAGGCCTAGCAGGACTAGCAGTACTGATCGACACACATGTCGCGAACGCAAGCGGTGGATAGACCTTATATGGCCCGAGTGATCATTGCATTTCTCATTGTCCTAGCACTCGCTGCTAGCGCAGCTTGGCTAGCAGATCAGCCAGGTCATATCATTATAGAGATGGCTGGCTATGAGATCGCCGCGAGCTTGTTCGTCGCTGGTCTCACACTGCTCCTATTTGCCGGCATTATAATCTTTCTCTGGCTAACCTATCGCTGGATCGTTGATGCACCATTGATTATCGGATCTTATTTTCGCAATCGAAAAAGGCGGCGTGGATTTGAGGCCCTGTCGCGCGGTCTGGTAGCTGCCGCTGCCGGTGACGGAATAACAGCTGCACGTGAAAGCTCAGCGGCGAATAAACAGCTGGCAAACACGCCCCTGTCTTTGCTGTTAAAGGTTCAAATAGCCCAATTGCGCGGCAAGGACGCAGAAGCCAAAGAAACCTTCCAAGCTATGTTGGAAAATGAACAGACTGAGGGTCTTGGCCTACGCGGATTATTCATGTTAGCTCGCGATGAAAATGACAGCGAGACAGCGCATCAATATGCCCAACGGGCGCTTAAGCGTCCGGCACAAAATCCATGGGCGAGTGAGGCTTTATTCGAGTTACAATCCTCACAGCGCAACTGGCTAGGCGCACTTAAGACCCTCGAAGCGCGCAGGCGCCACCGGCAAATCGACCGCTCAGTAGCAAATCGGCTGGCTGCGGTTTTGCGCACGGCCCGCGCGCTTGAAACGTTGGACACCGACCCTGCCACAGCCCTTGATGATGCGCTTGAAGCCCATCATCTTGAACCTGAATTTGTGCCCGCAGCCGCAACTGCCGCCCACCTCCTTGCCGAAAAAGGAGAGGCAGGAAGAGCTGCGCGCATTCTCGAGAAAACCTGGCGCATCAACCCACACCCTGAGCTTGCAACACTTTATTGCCATGTGCATCCAGGAGATTCAGCGCGTGAGCGTCTGAACCGCGCAAAAACCCTGGCTGCTCGAAATGCCAACCACAAAGAAGGTGCAATCTCTATCGCCAAAGCGGCGCTTGAGGCACGTGAATTTAATGGCGCCCGCGCGGCATTGGATAAGCTACCAGAACATCAGATAAGTCAGAGAGTTTGTTTGCTGATGGCTGAAATTGAAAATGCTGAAAATGGTGATCTTGGCCGGGTGCGTGGCTGGCTAACCCGGGCGGTAAACGCGCCGCGCGATCCGGTCTGGATTGCTGACGGACATGTATCAAATTCCTGGTTACCTATTTCACCCGTGACTGGAAAACTCGATGCCTTCAAGTGGCGCGTGATGGTTGAGGGAGCTTTGCCCGACATCGAAACTACATCACTGATCGCAGACCCCATACGCGAAGTTGACAACACAAAAATTGACTCTCAACTGATCCCCGAGGGCGATGAGCAAAAAGAGGACAGTCATGAGTCAGCTAGACCTGATGAAATAACATCGCCTCCGAATGTAGCCAGTGAGACGCTCATTCCCCACCCTCCTGATGATCCAGGCGTCAGCGGTGGTGATAGCGATTTCGATGAAAATCCAATTACCACGACCAAATCAACCATTTGACCAAAAACATACCCAATATCTAAGATCCGGAGAATAGCCGCATAGTACGCATTTCGATTGCCGCATTGCAGCAATACAGCTAAAAGATGCCGATAAGATTTTCTGTTGTGCTATTAAAATTTCTTAATCGGACGGTACCGCTCATCAGTAAGTAGAACTCAGTTGGCAGAATATCTCATTAGTAACTATCGGTTTTAATATGAGAACATCATTTAATGCCAACGAGTTAACCGTTAAAAATTTGGATCGAAGAGCCTCAAAAGGCGCTCGAAACAATGGTATGCCGCATTAGCTCAGTTGGCAGAGCACATCATTCGTAATGATGGGGTCGGGTGTTCGAGTCACCCATGCGGCACCACCCCACTTATGATATTTGTTCTAGTTAACTTTCAATTTGGGTGGGCGTTGAGCTTCCTGTGGGAACTTGAACCAATAGAGGTAAGTCCTCTTACGGTATAGAATCAATATTACGTCCCTAAACATAATCCCCTCACTGGATGTCTTCTTGAAAATAGCCGCGCTTTAACCCTCACATTAGGCGTATTACTTATGCGGGTGCGAACTAGGAATTCGGGCGACCGAAAATTTAAACGCAGCGCTCAGTATTGCTCCAACCAACCCGGTTCCAACCAAAGTTACTGATAGACCAAATAGGTCGGTCAGACTACCAAGAACAATCGCGCCCGTCGCCGAGCCTCCAATACCCATGATCATCCATAGACTCATCACACGGCTACGATAAACGTCATCGAGTTGGAGATGAATTGCCGATTGCATGCTGATTCCTACCATAGTCCCAGAAAACCCAACGACCGACGTGACGGCGAGAGCGGCGATCCAGCTATCTATCAAGCCAAGCATCATGACGGCAAAAAACCCTATATAGACGGTTATGTGGGCGTGAAGGGGAATCTGTAGATCGGAGGAATCTGTTCGACGCATGGCGATAGCAACTGAGGCAACGAGTGCTCCTCCTCCACCAGCCGCCACCATGTGACCAAGACCCTGGGCGCCACGCTGAAACACACCATCGGCAATCACCGGTAAAATCTCCATAACGCCGCGCACGGCGCATGATGACAGGCCGGTTAGAATCATACCTTCCCGGATGATTGGCCGGGCGGCGGCATGCCGGGCACCGTCGACTAGCTCGACAAAAAAGGGTTCCCGCTTGGCATCAGAAAACTGCCGCTCACGCAATACAAGAAACCGCAATGCTAACAGAATTGGCAATGTCATAGCTAAATTCATCAGGATCGCAGCGCCGGTTCCAAGAGTTGCGATCGTCATTCCCCCAATTGCTGGGCCGATCAGTCTTGCTGTGTTGAAAATGGTGGCATAAAGCGCCACAGCGTTAGGCAACGAATCCTTGTCAACCGACAGCGGCACCAGGCTCATGCGAATAGTGCGATCAGCACTGTTGGTAAAACCGACTACCAGGGTGATGAAACCCAGCGACCAAATCGTCAATGCTTCAGATGCATACAGGATGAACAGACTTAATATCGCAGCCGCTAAAATCCATTGCGTTGTCATCACCGCGCGGCGCAAATCAATGCGGTCCATAAGAACGCCAAACAACGGGCTTGAGACGATGACGGGTGCGAATAGACAAAACGACATAATACCTACCCAGGACGCAGATCCGGTAAGGTCCCAGCTCAGCCAGCCGATAATGATCCGGCTGATCCAGGCACCATTCAACGAGAAGAAGCTCCCAGCCAGGTAGATCTGGTAATTCTTACTGCGTAGCGCTGGAAGGTGCATGTGGTCGGATCCTTTAGAATAACATTCAGGTCGGTTAGGTATGATTGTTCACAAAGCCTACCCGAACTTGATAAACCCTAAGCTATGTCTATCGGACGCAAGAAGCTTATTCGGTATTTCTCAAAGGCGTAAGATATCTGGCAGATACTCCTGTGACCAAACCGGAACGGACCAAAATCTCCACTAAATTTAATTTGTGAGTATGCCTTACCCGAGATATGCGTTGATAATATAATCGTTGGCATCACAACACGGCAAGCACATCAGATAAAAGATGCGTCCCGGAAATTCATGGAATACGAAAGATGGTAGGACTAAAAATCACCCTTGCCTGTTCACCAAGTGACAGATCACGCCCAGTACTTTCAGGAGAAGTTGAAATCGAGGGCTGCGAGGTTGAACTGCTGACGCGTCCAGCATCTGAGCTTCTAGCCAGCGCGGTAAGCGATAAAACCTTTGATGTAACCGAGATGTCGATGGCAAGCCATCTTGTGCTTACCGCGCGTGAGGTACCTGAATATGTAGCAATTCCAGTATTTCATTCGCGGGTGTTCCGACACTCGTCAATCTACATCAACACGGCAGCTGGCATCGCCAAACCAAGCGACCTCAAAGGCAAGAAGATTGGCGTTCAACAATACCAACAAACCGCGGCTTTATGGGTGCGCGGCATGCTCTCAGACGATTACGGCGTCGGTCCGGCGGATGTTACCTGGTGCACCGGCGGTCTTGAGAAGCCCGGTGGCGGTGAACGCGTTGCGATTAAACTTCCCGAGCACATCAAGGTCGTACCGATCGAGCCCGATCAGACGCTCTCAGCCATGTTAGCCTCGGGCGAGATTGATGCATTGGTATCTCCGTTACAGCCAAGCGTCTTTGACACGCCATCAGTAGCGCGACTATTTCCTGATTATCGTACGGTCGAGCAGGCCTATTACCGACGCACGGGTTTTTTCCCGATAATGCATGGCATCGGCATCAGGAGAAGCCTGGCCGAGCGACATCCCTGGCTTGCCGGCGCCGTTTACAAGGCGTTCTGCGAAGCCCGGCGGCATGCGATTGATGACCTAGAATCGGTCGGCGTGCTACGCGTGTCACTGCCTTGGGTGCGTGCCGAGCTTGATGAAACGATCAAACTTATGGGGGGGGACATTTGGCCCTATGGCTTCGAGCCCAACCTGGCCGATCTCAAGGCCATGGCGCGCTATGCCCACGAGCAGGGGCTTGCAAACCGGGTGGTTGACCCGACCGAGCTATTCCACCCGGCGGTACTGTCATAGAACTGATCACACCAGCGCAGACCTAGTCGGCACCGCCACCGAACAAACGTGCAGATAACGACACCACAAAGTTTCCTAACGCACGGCGAGTGCGCTTTAGAAAACCTAACCCAACAGGTGAGGCGAGCAATATGAGCACTTTACGATTATGGGGACGTGCAAACTCGGGCAATGTCCAAAAGCCGATGTGGCTCCTGGATGAAATTGGTATCAACTATGAGCGCCTAAATGTCGGTGGTTCGTTTGGCGGCACTGATACGCGCGCATATTTGGCGATGAACCCAAATGCGCGCGTTCCGGTACTTGAAGATGGCGATACCATCATCTGGGAGTCAAACACAATCGTGCGCTACCTCGCTGCGGTT
>Ga0302127_10000657_pt1 | contig 19425 bp, 19 predicted proteins | sample CB4_SCM_MG_FD_204452 | JGI IMG/M metagenome (GOLD analysis project Ga0302127, IMG submission 204452) | Marine microbial communities from Western Arctic Ocean, Canada - CB4_SCM | ecosystem: Environmental > Aquatic > Marine > Oceanic | place: Canada: Western Arctic Ocean | collected 2017-09-24
CAGGCGTACGAAAACTCACTGCACTATCAGTAGTGGATGGATCTCGAGACAACGCCAGTGCTCACTCTCGAAGACGCGCTTCCAACCATCATGAATGTGTAGGGCTAGAACGCACCGAAGCGCGTCACGACTGGACCGCCTAGTCCAACCAAAGCCCGACGTCTAGGCGGTTCTGTTCTGAGGCCCGCTACGTCGAGCCGGTCAACCACCGTGTCCGACGCCGTCGACAACTCACACCTGAGAGGTGACTACTCGTCAGCTGGCACTCGTTCGACAGTCTCGTCTGCCTTCAGCCGTTCCTGCTCTTCCCAACTCTGGTATCTCGTGAGTCCGTCGTCATCGAAGTAGATGATGGGTCCCTCACAGACGAAAAGATACTCGGTGTCTTCGAGCGCCTTCGTGGCACCGTGGAGGATGCCACACGGCTCGTAGTCATAGTCACCGGCCTCGAGCACCCCATCACGAACTTGCAGCTTGCCCTTGAGCACATAGGTATGGGCGTCGGAGAGGTGCTTGTGCGACGGCGCCGTGTAGCCCTTCTTCCAGCGGTAGAGGGCAACCCAGCGGCCGGTCTCGGCGCCCGTCCAGAGGACCTTCTTCCAGGCCATTCCGGGGCTGGTCTCGATCCACGGCTCGTCAGCACGAACGATGATGTCGGCCAAATGGCTGTTGAGAGGGGTCACGTCTTGTAGTGGCATGGAAGCGCTCCTGTGGTGAGGCGTGCAGAGCGATCCACCGGGCTGCACCCAGCGCGTCTACGAATGCCAGCATAGGTTGGACTCGGAGCACCGAACCCAGTTCCGAAGATGCTTCCGCGTGGCTGTCGAGCATCGACTTCCCTCACTCCCGCCCCGCCACTCCCGCCCCGCCGTTCATGCCCTCCCCAAGACGCAGGGCAGCTCAGCGAGTCTGCGCCCATCGGTCCCAGTAGGTCCGGTCTCGCGCCGCGTTTCGCCCAGCAGGCCGAAACGTTTCGCCGGTGTAGTAGCCGAAGGGAACAAGACCAACCTGTGTCACATCATCGGGGACACCGAGAATTTCGGCCGCCTCGGCCTCATACATCAGATGCAGCGTCGTGAGCGACGAACCAATACCCTGCGCCCGAAGTGCCAGCATGAACGACCAGACGGCCGGGAAGATCGAACCATAGGCACCCGCCTGATGGAAGACGCTCAGCTTGTCCCACCGGCCTTCGACACAGGGGACCATCATCATCGGCACCTCGTGGAGCCGCTTGTTGAGATATGCGGCCGACCCGAGAATGCCGCGCATCTGACCGGCTCGTGGATCGTCGCGATCAAACCGAGGGACCTCAGGAACGTCGGCATAGTGGTTGAAGGCTCGCCGGTAGAGCTCGGCCAACGCCTGCTTTCTTGCAGGATCGCTGACCATCACGAAATGCCACCCTTGACTGTTGGAGCCGGTGGGGGCTTGGATCGCGGTCTCGACGCAATCTTGCACGATCTCCGCTGGGATTTCTCGCTCGAAGTCGATCCGCTTGCGGACCGAACGAGTGGTCCTCAACAGATGTGTCGCAGCATGGAGATCTATGTCGGCAGCAGCTTCGGGGTTGGGCACGTCCCTCCTCCAGGTCGGGGCAGCAAGGGTAGCCGGGCCTGCGTTCGCGCCACGGGGCTGTTCGACGCCAGGATTCTTGCGTAACGTTCCCCCATGATCAATATCGGCCGTAACGGCCTCTGGGTAGGAACACTCGACCAGCAGCCGACCAGTCGGGTGCGCGAAGTCTGCGCGGAGATCGAGGCAATGGGCTGGCCGACGCTGTGGCGCCCCGAATCGATCGGGCGAGATGCGCTGGTGGCATCGGCCACAATGCTCGAAGCGACCACAACGCTCAACGTCGCGACCGGCATCGCCCAGATCCACGCGCGCCACCCCCAAACAACCGCGGCAGCGCAGCGAACGTTGCACGAAAGCTCGGGCGGCCGCTTCCTATTGGGTCTCGGTGTCAGCCACGCTCCTTTGATTGCCGGGGTCCGTGGCCTCGACTACTCAACCCCCTACAGCGACATGGTCGCCTACCTCGATGCAATGGCTAGCGGGCCATTCGACGCCGTCGCCGCGCCCGACGAGCCCGACACTGTCCTCGCCGCGCTCGGTCCGCGCATGTTGCGCCTAGCCGCTGACAAGACCGGCGGCGCACACCCGTACTTCGTACCGCCAGAGCACTCGGCATACGCTCGCGACATCATGGGACCCGACGCGCTCTTGGCGCCCGAACAAATGGTCGTCATCGCCAGCGACCGAGGGCAAGCCCGCGAACTGGCCAAGCCGCACATGGCCCGGTATCTCGCCCTCCCGAACTACGCCAACAACCTGCTGCGTTTGGGGTTTACCGAGGCGGACGTCGCAGGGCCGAGCGACAAACTCGCCGACGCCATCGTTGCTTGCGGCACCATCGACCACGCGTTGGAGCGCGTCCGCGAACACCACGATGCAGGCGCAGACCACGTGTGCCTCCAAGTGCTGGTCGCCGACCCAACTCAACTTCCCATTGAGGTTTGGCGCGACCTCGCTGCCGCTCTCGAACTTCGTTGAACCCAGCCCGGGGCTCGGGACCTAGGCGCCATTCATCCCGGCGCTGGGTCAGCCCGGCGGGTAGGGGTGGCAGCGAGCAAATCCAGAAGAACATCCTGGGCGAACGCATGCTCGGGTTGGCTCGAGAACCAAGCGTCCATCGTGATGTACCGTTCCGCTACCTACTGGTGCAAACCCGTAAGAGAAGCGTGAGAGGAACGGACCCATGGCCGTTGACAAGTTTGCCGTCGAGGCAAGCCACATCATGATGTTCGCCCGTTCGGTGGGTGATGACAATCCGGTTTATTTTGATGCAGAGTACGCGGCCGAGGCCGAGGTCGGCGGAATCATCGCTCCCCCAACGTTCGTTCAGGCGAGCGCCCAGTTCGACCCTGACTACGGCCTCCGACCCAAGGTCGGCGAGCCATGGCTCGGGTCCGGCGCCGAAGCGACCGGCGTGGTTCGCGAGAAGGAAACCGGCAGCGGACAGGCTGCCGGCGGACTGCACGCCGAGCAGCACTACGAGTACCACCGGCATCCACGTCCCGGCGACATTCTGACGGCGACCACCATCGTCGGCGAGAGGTGGGAGAAGCAAAGCAAGAGAGCGGGCAAGCTGTCTTTCACCGAGACAGTCATTGAGTATCGCGACCAGAACGGCGAACTGGTTGTCACGGCTCGAGGCGTTGGCGTGAAGACCGAGAAAGTCATCGGGAGCTGATTCATGGCACTTCATGCAGCAGACGTCACCGTGGGCGATACCCACAGCGCCACCCTCGTCGAGGATCTCAAGCGAACCCAGATCGTGCAGTACGCCGGTGCCTCAGGTGACTACAACCCCATTCACACCGACGAGCCGTTTGCGAAAGAGATCGCTGGGTACCCCACCGTGTTTGCGCACGGCATGTTGACCATGGGTCTCACCGGGAAACTCCTCACCGACTACGTCGGTGATGGCCGCCTCACAAACTTTGGTGTCCGTTTCGTCAACCAGGTCTGGCCGGGCGACACACTCACCGGGACTGCCGAGGTCGTGGCAATGCGCGAAGAAGCCGGCGAGCACTTCGTAGACCTCTCACTCACCACGGTCAACCAAGACGGGGCCGCTGTCGTCACCGGTACTGCGAGTGCTCGCATCGACGCCTAAGGAGCCGAGCTGTTAGGCGAGGGAAGGGCCCGAGCGGCCCATGCGCTAGGAACTCCAGGTGTTCGGTATCGGCTGGTCAGTCTTGGATTGGCCGCCCGAACGTGACCGCTGCGACCACTTCGGGACCCGAGAACTCTCGAAGTTCAGCGTCCGGTCGGGCACCGAGGGCATCGTTGATGGCTGAGAACGCCATCCGTGCGGCAGCGAACGCAGTGACTCCGAATATTCGTTGATCGTCAAAGCCTGCTGCGCGGAGACGATCGATGTCTGCCTGGGTGGTCGCGTTTGGATCTCGAACCACGAGACGCACCCAACGCACCAGCTCGCGCTCGGCGTCGGTGAGGCCTTCATCGGTCCCGGCGATGACGCTGGCGGCGGTTGCAGCGTCTGTCTCAGCGGCGAGCTTTCCTCCCCAGGCCAGCGAGCAATACGAGTCACCGAACGCGGACATCGAGGCAACCACCAACAGTCCGCGTTCTCGCATGCTCATCCCGGGCGTGACATGAGCCATGAAGTCGAACAGCTTGTCGAACCCTTGCGGGCTCCACGACCACGCACGCGTGGCATTCATGACAAAGCCCATGTATTGCTGATCGTCGGCGAACAACTTGTCCGTATGTTCGTCGGCCTCGCGCTCGTTCAGAAACATGGGACCAAGCTAGTCATGAGTACGTCCACAGCCGGACTGTTCCGACGACCTATAGCCAGCTCCTTCGCGACACGGCGTCGCCGACTGACCATCCCGCGCCGAACAGCGGCTAGGTGTCGTCGTCGGGCGACCAGAGGATCGGGAACACGTCACTGAACTCCGTGAGTAACTGGCCCGATACCGGCTCGTGGGCATAGAGCGCAATGGGGTCGGGGATGATCTGGCCGATGCGGTGCTGATAGTGGACGTCGCGCCCGGCCCACAGCGATGCATGGGAGCGGCGAGGGTGCTCCGAAACGGCGTTGCCCAAGGCCGAATGCAGAATGTGTCCGTGGAAGAGGAGAACGTCGCCGGGCTCATAGTCCCAGCCCATGATGTCAAACGAGGCCCGATTGGCATCGATGTCGGGAACGTCGGGCAGCGACGTGTCCTTTACGCCGCTGCCATATCCCCAGTCTTCGTACGCGTCCGCGCCCAGCATCGGCTTGTCCGGGTCGGCATCGCGAAGTTGGGCCGTCGCTGTTTCGCTGAGTTCGGCCTCTCGCCCTGCCAGCGTCCGGTAGGTAACACCCCAGCGATGCGAGCCGCGGACAACCTCGAGGCTGAGGTGACGGGGCACGATGTCTGGGGAGACCCAGGCTCGGATGAGGTCCCCACCGTCGACGTTGTAGTAGCAGGTGTCCTGGTGCCAGAGCGTCGGCGGGACCATCCCTGCGGGCTTCGCGAACAGTTGGTCCATGTAGAAACTGACCGGGCTTCGCAGCGCCCGCCCAACAATCTCAGCCAGCGGAGAATCGTGAATCAGCGAACGAAGCTGCGCCGAGCGCGCCGCCGGAAACTGATCTACTCGCAACGCGCCCAACTCTTCAGACATCACGTCGGGCGTAGCAATAGCGGCGTCGAGCCCGGCCTCGGCAACCTCGACCCATGCCAACGGCAGGATGTTCTTGATCAGCACCGCACCGTCGCGATGAAATGCCTCGATCTCGTCGCCTGTCACTGAGCGCAGCGGAGCTGATGTCACGCGTCGATCACCCATCATCCACTCACTCCCTGTGGGCCGATCTCAGTGTCGCACGCCGCACCAAGTCGGTAACGACGCACCCCACGGCCAACCAACGTGCACCCGCCAACAGGAGTCCATAGTGTCGGCCCATGTCAGACACCGAGAAGACCGTTCGCCATGTCGTGCTCGTGAAATTCCGCGAAGACTCGACCGCCGAGCAACGTGCGGAGTTCATCGCTCGATCCCAGTGGAGTCTCGAGGCTGACTATGTGTCGGGCTATGTCTCCGGCTGGGGGGTACAGCCCAACCCCTACCCGTCCTCCGCGAGCGACGACTGGGACTGGGGAATGACCCTCGACATCGCTGAATCAGACGTCGACACCTACAAGCACGACCCGATTCACCGCGCAGTAGGCCCGGCGGTCAGCAAGTACGCGCAGGGTTACGCAATCTTGGACTTCATCATCGACTGACTCTGCGGCCCTCTGACGAAGGGGCTGGGTTCTAAGGACGCCTATCCCCCACTCGTTCGCCTCCGGGGCGGGCCTCTCGGGCCCGAGAGGCGGCTCCTAAGGCAACGACAGAATCCGCACTTCGCCGGTTCCGCCATTCACCTCGATGGTCGCACCATCGGGGATTCGGTCACTGGCATCGGGGACCGACACAGCGCACGGCATCCCCAGTTCACGGCTCACGATTACGGCGTGGCTGATCTGACCACCAACGTTGACCACGATGGCATCAGCCGCCATAAACAGTGGGGTCCACGCAGGGTCGGTGAGCGGCGCGACCATGATGTCTCCGGGCAACAGCTCCGGTGGGTCAGTTGGGTCGAGCACAATCCGTGCCCGGCCTGTGACAACGCCCGGGCTTCCCGGAACCCCAGTGAGCACCTCATCAGGAACGACCATCGCCGCACCAGAGGCCCCTTTCCGGTCCCAGCTGTTGAGCGGCGGGACGTATCCGTTGCTGATGAAGAACGGCGGCTCGAGCTCCCAAAGCTCATCCCACTCGGTCGCACGGGCAGCGAGGCGGTCGGTCTGCCCGGCTGGGTCGGCGATGAAGCCATCCAGCTCGTCTGCGGTGAGCATGAAGATGTGATCGGCACTGGCGAGGTTCCCGGCCTCGGCGTGACGCCGGCCCAGCTCAAGAAAGGCCATGCGGATCTCGTGGAGCACCCGTACAACGGTGGTCTTGCCGCGCTCGCGGTAGACCATCATGTTCCCGCCAATGAGCGCGCCCTCGAAGGTTGCGGCGAGCTCTTCATTGCCCAGCTCGGCAAGCTTGGCCCGGAGCTCAACAATGAGCAGGTCACGTTCTCCGGCGAGCCTGGCCTGGCCTGCCGTGGGGGACTTATCGTCGTCTTGACGACGGACGTTGTTGAGCGCGGCGAGGGCAATAGTGGGGTCGGTTTCCCACGTTCTTGCGCTGAGCTCCCACTCGTTCGGGCCGCGAGATCCATACTCGAAGACGAAGCTCTCGAACGCTTTGGTGAACGCCGCCGCATCGCTGGAGCCGCTGGCAGCAACGGCTCCAAGGACTGAGTTGACACCGGCATCGAAGGCCGCTGTCAGCTCTGGGCTGTGACGAACCAAGCGGGAGATCTCCCACATGGCGAACGACGGAGCGGCAGAATCGACGCCACCCATCCCCGACAGCAACCGCATTGGAATCGTTGGATCGCCGACGGCCTCGCCGACCGCTGCGAGCATGCCGGGCGCGATTCCACTGGAACCCGCAGCCACCATGTGGATATCGCAGAACCGCCGGAGGTCGGGCAGAAGCCGTGAAACGTGCGCGCTCAACTCGGCGTCGCTCAGCGCCGTGAAGTCGGGTCGATCGACCCGGATCGCTGCGGCATCAGCCTTGTCGACAAGCTGTTGGGGCCACTCAGTAGCCGATAACACGAAGCCCATGTGTCGCTCGGCTTCGGGCAGCAGGTGCGGCTTGTCATCGTCGGGGTGCGCTTCGTACGGCGGCGTCTCGGAATTGGCACCAAAGATCGCCAGATCAAGCTGATCCACCGTGATCGCAGGGTTTCGGACAGCCTGCATGCGGACGTTCGAGAGGTTCACGTAGAAGTGTGCACCAAAGAAGCCGCATATCTCGGGTGCGCCGTCGCGATAGTCGGCCGCCTCGTACGCACCCATCCGACAAGACCCCTCTTGAAACCCGGGCAGGATGGCCTGGTCGAACGCCAGGGTTTGGCCCAATGGACTCGCTGGCGTCGGCAAGACCTCACCGGCGTTGGCGCGCGTGTAGTGCGGGAACCGGGTGCTTGGCGGATGGTCCGTGAACCATTGGTCTTGCATGTGCAACGTCCCCTGAGGCTCGAGTGGGACCGAACCATAGTTGACGACCCATCGACGACCCCAGGCAACAGCCCATGTCGCCAAAGAACTGCAGCTCGCTACTTCGGGCCTCTCTATGAAATCTTGGCCGAGCTGCATGAGTCAGACGTGTCGAGCCGCGACACCAACGGCGCGCTGTCAAATCCCCGCGGCGCCCACCCCCCAGCGGCCGCTCAAGGCGAGGTTGGCGTTGAGACTTCGATGATCGGCGAGGAACGGTCCCTGTGTTGTCGGCGTGTTTGGCGCGATCTTGTCCTTTCCGTCGGGCAACTACGGTGCCAGTGATGGAGGCGACACTGAGTTTCACGGCAGAGCTCTACCTGTGGAAGCAGGACGCCTCGTGGGTTTTCGTGTCGCTCCCGGTCGAGCTCGCCGAGGAGATCCAGGACATGCCGCTCCCCCGCCGAGGCTTCGGTTCGGTGAAGGTGCAGGTCCGTACCGGTGGATCGGAGTGGTCAACGTCGGTGTTTCCCGACAAGGGCACGGGCTCATATGTGCTCCCGATCAAGAAAGCCATTCGCACGAAGGAGCAGATCGACATCGGCGACACTGCCGAGTTCGAGATCGACATCAGGTTCGAGTGACCCCAAGCCGGCGTGCACCGCTCGCCTCCTCGAGACCCCAGGCCTCAGAACCCCAGCGCCGACCATTGTGAATGGGAACCGTTCTCACTAGCCTCGGGAAGGTTCCCCTTCAGGAGAACCGGACGAAACCCATGATGAGAGGTAATTGGTGACAAAGCACGCGCCATCGGCCCCCCAAATAGGCGCCCGCTCCCGTCAGTGGAAGCGATTTCTGGCGACGACCGCAGTTGCCGCCATCGTCGCCAGCTCGTGCGGCGGCGACAACGCTGCCGACTCTTCAGGTTCGGAAGAGCCGACGGTCCTGGTTACAACGAGCATCTGGGCCGACATCGTCGCCAACGTGGCCTGCGATGGGCTGGTCGAGATCGAAACGATCGTTCCCCCTGGTGCAGATCCTCACGCGTTCGAACCATCGCTGTCAGGACGGCAGCGGATGGACGACGCTGCACTGATCATCACGAATGGTCTCGGGCTCGAGGAAGGCCTCGATGACACGATCGATGCAGCCGTCAACGCCGGCACCCCAGTGCTGCGCGTTGCCGAACACATCGACACAATTGTGTTCTCATTCGACCGCGACGATGACGGGAACGCCCGTGACCCTCACGTCTGGTTCGATCCCGTGCGGGTGTCGGACGTACTCCCGCAGATCGCCCAACGCCTTGTCGACGAGCTCAACATCGAAGCAGATGCCGTTGATGGCTGCCTCAGGGCCTACCAAGCGGAACTCGCAGCGGTCGATGCCGAGATTGCCGCGATGGTGGGGCAAATACCGGAGCGAGACCGGAACTTGGTTACCAGCCACGACGCGCTCGGCTACTTCGCCGATCGCTACGGATTCGACGTCATCGGCACGGTCATCCCGTCAGCGTCCACCCTGGCCGAGACCAACCCTCGACAGCTCGAAGAGCTCGCCCAGATCATTGAACGTGCGGGCGTGTCCGCGATCTTCGCCGAGCGGGAACACGCCACCGACGATGCAGGCGCCCTTGCTTCGCGCGTCGGCAACGTAGCTGTGGTGACCTTGCGCACCGGGAGCCTTGGCGAGCCTGACGGCGAGGCCGGCACCTACCTCCGCTTCCTCTTGAGCAACGCCGAACTGATCGCCGGCGCATTGGGCTGAGCCTGCTGGTGCCGGTGACACGGGTCCCACAAGCAGGCATAGGCGCCACGATGAAATCACCGATTCTGGCGAGGTCCGCCTGTGACCGCCAGCTCTCGTCCCTGCTCACCGAACAGGCCATTCAAGGGATTACTTGACAATGACTCCAAGACCGACCATATTCAAACTACTGCTTGATTAGAGGGTTCGCTGGGCTATGCCGGCGCGCTGCTAGCAGCGACGTGGTGGCTTGAGTCACGAATCGAGGATGGCGTTGCCGAAGACCAACACAGGGCCAGCGAGAGATGTTGTCCAGCTCGGGCTGAAGCAGAACCTGGCCCAGTTCTCGCTTCTCGTCGGCGTGAACGCCCTGGTGGGCGGCATGATCGGCCAGGAACGCACGGTGTTGCCGTTACTGGCAACCGAAGAGTTCGGGTTGACGGCATTCACGGCGACCCTGACGTTCATCGCAGCGTTTGGCATCGTGAAGGCCGCCACCAACTTCTTCGCGGGCACGTTGTCCGACCGCTATGGCCGTAAACCCGTTCTGATCGCCGGTTGGATCATCGGCGTTCCAGTCCCGCTCTTGTTGATCTGGGCACCCAGTTGGGGGTGGGTGATCTTTGCCAACGTCTTGTTGGGCATCAACCAGGGGCTCACGTGGTCGACCACCGTGATCATGAAGATCGACCTAGCTGGACCAGAGCGACGCGGCTTTGCCATGGGCCTCAACGAGGCCGCAGGGTACGGGGCGGTGGCCCTGACGGCGCTCGCGACGGGAGCGATTGCACAACGCTGGGGCCTGCGTCCTGAGCCGTTCTTTCTCGGGCTGGCATATGCAGGGCTCGGGCTCAGCCTCTCCGTGTTGTTCGTCAAGGAGACTCGCGGCCACGCGCAACTCGAAGCAGCCGGCCACGCGGCCACGCGGGACGCCCCCGACGATCTTTCCAGCGGCCAGATATTTACGCTGACGAGCTTCCGCGAAAAAGCGCTCTCGGCGGCAAGCCAAGCGGGCATGGTCAACAACCTCAACGACGGCCTCGCATGGGGCCTCTTCCCCATCTTCTTCGCTGCCGACGGCCTCTCAATAGGCCGGATCGGAATCTTGGCTGCCATCTACCCAGGCGTGTGGGGCGTTGGCCAGTTGCACACGGGCGGGCTGTCCGACCGTATTGGCCGCAAGCCCTTGATCGCGACGGGCATGATGACCCAAGCAGTGGCGATCGCGTGGATGGCCGCTGTATCGGGGTTCTGGCCTTGGGCCGCCGGCGCCGCTGTTCTGGGCGCCGGTACGGCCATGGTCTACCCCACACTGCTGGCCACGATCAGCGACGTCGCGCACCCCGCATGGCGAGCTCGCTCGGTCGGCATCTATCGGCTGTGGCGCGACGCCGGGTTCGCCGTTGGGGCACTGACGGCGGGGGTGTTGGCCGACCTCGCCTCGATCCAAGTTGCGATCTATGCCGTTGCGGCGCTCACCGCAGTATCGGGCCTAGTGGTTGTCATCCGGATGTACGAAACCCACCCTCCCTCAACCTCTGGGTAGCAGCAAAGGGGTCCGAGTGCACTGCCGCTGACGAACCTGGCCGTTGAGCCTGGCGGTGAACCGCCACTTCGCTACTCAGACCGCATTCGCACGTCAGTGGCTCCCAAACGTGTGCGCCTGCAGCCGTCAGCCGCTGTAGACGGGTGGTATCTGATCAGATACCATAACGCGATGGACTCCGCAAGCATCCTCCGCAACGCGCGCACCCGGTCTGGCCTGACGCTCCGCCAGTTGGCGTCGCTGGCCGAGACATCACACTCAACGCTGGCGGCCTATGAGTCGGCATCCAAGACCCCAAACGTTGCCACTCTCAACCGGGTACTTCGGGCCGCCGGTTTCGAGGCAGACGTATCGCTGCATCGTCGCCACCGATCAGGGCTAGGGATCACCAAGGGACAAGAGCTCGCCGCGGTACTTGAGCTGGCAGCGGCGTTCCCGGCGCGACACTCCCCCCGTCTCGAAGCACCGGTCTTCGGGAAGTCGACCGGTGCGTCGTGAATCTGGTCGACCAGATCGTTGTCCTCCATCGACGTCTGGAGCATGCCGAAATCCCTCACGCGTTCGGTGGCGCCCTCGCATTGGCTTGGTGCACCGAGCGGGCGCGCGCAACGATCGATATCGACGTCAACCTGTTCATGTCGAAAGACGCGGCCGATGATGTCTTCGCAGCATTGCCCGAGGCAGTCGTCGTGACACCCGACGATCGGTTGGCGATCGAGCGTGATAGCCAAACCCGGCTGTGGTGGGGACCAACACCGGTTGATGTGTTCTTCAACACGACATCGTTCCACTCCGACATCGCAACCCGATGCCGGTCCGAGCACTTCGGCGGCGAAGAGGTCCCCTTCTTGGCCTGTCGCGACCTGGCGGTGTTCAAAGCCTTCTTCGCCCGCACCAAGGATTGGGCCGATCTCGAAGAGATGGCCGCCGCCGACTCTCTCGATGTCGAGGCGGTCCTCGGTGTCTTGTCGCAGTACCTCGGCGCCGACGACCACCGCATCGATCGCCTCCGCAGAATCAGCGACACCATCGACCCCGCCCCGAACAAACCCCGAACCGGGTGACGCTCGGTGCCAGGCACCACCCGTCACCGGCCCCCACACCCCCGAACCGGGTGACGATCCGTGGTCTCACCCTGCCTCTGACGGTGATTCGACGCTCCGTCACTGTCGAGCAATTCGAAGCCTTACGAGCCACCCGGAAGTCCGTCATCAAGGTCTGGGATTCGCCAAACGACGCAGTCTCCTAGTGTGAGACCATGGGGGGAACGACACCCGATCGCATCCCACCACACGACATTGGAGGTCGCCACATGGAACTTCGTAAAGCACGGCCAAGCGAGGCGCGCTTGGGGCTGGACATTGTTCTAGACGGATCTGCGCCCCACGAGATCTCACCCACGTGGACCGTGGCCGGCTGGCATATCCAGTTCGTCCGGCTCCAGGCTCGCCAGACTGCGCCACTGGACCAGTCGGCCGGCGACGTCTACTTGAAGGTCATCACCGGCGCGTTGGTCGACCCAGCGCTCGGCCAGTTTGCCCCGGCGCGAACCGTACGAAACACCCATACCGAAGCCACCGGGGCAACGGCAGGCCTAGACGGGGCGCTCTTCACCGTGCTCACGGCAACCCCCTCAGTCCCCGAAGACCTCAAGAGCATGGACCAGCTCGGGTTCGAGGGCCCTGAGGCCGACACGTTTGTCTGGGACACGTTCTTCGATCGATTCCGGGGCGCCGAGATCTTCAACGGAGTCGATGCACACATCGTCCCGGGCTTTCATCTGCTCGATGCTGGCGGAGTAGAGATTGCCTACGTCCACTTCTGGACGATGGGCAAGGGTGGCGATGCGTCCACCCACGACCACTCCCGCGGCCCGTCGCCGAGCGCTCCCGCGTTCGCCGAAGTCCACTGGGTGTTCAGCAATGGCACCGGGACAGGCGCCATGTACGAATGTGATGCGCCAGGCGGACCTCGCAGCAGGTTGGTCATGCAACGCGGAGAAGAACACGGCCCGCTCTTTCGCGTCGACCCCGACACATCGATGCCGAAGCTCCGTGACAACGGCGCCGTCGAGTACGGATTCCATGGCTGGGAGGGTGGCACTAACGACAGCCCAACCCAGGCGTTCGACTTCGTCGCCGCCTTCGAGATCAACCCCGACTACGCACCGGTCACGGCGGACTAAGGGCTTCCGCCTATCCCCCACTCGTGCCCCTCCGGGGCGGGCCGTTCGGGCCCGGAAGCCTGGTCGCAGTCTCGCTGCGCCCGCCTACTGGCGCGGCTCCTAAGCCTCGATCCACCGATCGTGGGCCGAGACCGTGGAGGTCGCCCAGGTCAGCGCCAGATTCAACCCTCGTAGACCTGCCACATCGGGTGAGTCTTGCCAAGGAGCCTCCGTGGCTGGCGGCAAACCTAAGAACGGCGGCCCGGAGAGCAGTGATCGCGACAGCCGGGACACCGACGTCTGCCAAACTCGGTGGACCCGGGCTAGATATCGCCAGCGAGATATCGCTCGAGGGTCTGGTGGAAGACCCGGATGCGATTCTCCTGGTAGTTGGCCAAGCTCACCGCTCCCCTGCTGCTGGCGCGAAGACCCTTCTGGATCCGCGGGAAGTTCGGCGTGTCCTGATCGATGACCGGCCCGTAGTTTCCAAGCTCGCGGACCTCGGACCAGGCTTGGTCATCGGCCAGCCGAAGTTCGGGCATGGGGTCGGGGTGGGTGCCGTCGTCGGCGATGGGATAGAGCATCCAGATCTCGAAGATCGAGCGCTGAGGATCGTCGCCGTCGGGTCGGAAGCGATAGATCAGCGGCGCCACCACCGTTGGCCACACCGTGAAGTTCGGGAAGACGGTGTACTGAATCTGGTCGATCATTTCAGCGTCGCTGAACTCTGAGAGGTCGACGTTGTGCCGCTCGCTCCACACCTTGCGGTTGTGGTCGCCGATCATCGCACGCGCTGTTTGTCCCTCGGTCAAGGTTGGCGATTCACCGTCGCGGCGAGCAAAGTACGCGTCGCCGATGGCTTGTTCCGTGGGCAGCTGATCGGCGATGTAGCCGCTGGGGATACCCCCCAGCATGTTCATGCGTGTCACGTGCGGGGGCCAGTAGTCGTACTGGATGGACGTGTCGTAGTTCGACGCCGCTGCCCCGGTTGCGGCCAGGTTGCCGTCAGCATCCTTGTCGTAGTGGGTCTCAGCCACGTGGTAGCCCTCGATGAATGCTTCCTGGGCCACCTTCCAGTTGCACGGAATGACTTTAGAGACGTGGACGGCTTTGTAACGCTTGTCGATGTTGAAGTCGTCGAGATGCTCAGGGAGAACACCGAGATAGTCCTTAAGCGGCCCACAGCCAGAATCGAGGTTGACGAATACGAATCCGGCCCAGACGTCGACGTGCACCGTTGGGAGTTGGATGTTCTCGAGGTCGAGGTGAGAGAAATCCCAGTCGCCAGGAACAAAGGTGAGCTTGCCATCGAGGTTGTAGGTCCAGCCATGGAACGGGCATCGAAAGCTGGTCGCACAACCGGAGTCCTCGGCCAATGCTGTGGCTCGATGCATGCACGAGTTCGTGTAGGCGGCGAGTTCGCCAGACTCGGTCCGAACCACGAGCACGCTGTCGTCGACGATGTCGTAAACGATGTAATCGCCGACATTGGGCACCTCTTCGACACGACATGCCACCTGCCAGGTCTTTCGCCAGACGTGTTCGACCTCTTGGCGATGCCACTCGTAGGAGAAGTAGCGATCGGTTGGGATGTCATTGGTCGACAGATCAGCCGCCGAGGAGTTGAGGAGCCCGGCTGGGGCCGGATTGTCATCGTTGGGGTACAACTCCTGCACCCACGGCTTCGGGACACGATCTGCAAAGCGAGTGGTCACCGGCGTCTCCGACGATGCCGCTCTTGGCAGCGTTGTGTCTGACATCTTGCCCTCCAACTTTGTGCGGCGGTGCCTGATCAATTCTGGCGCCAAGAACGCCCTCCATCGAACCACAACCCGGCGCAGACTGCTGGCCAACGGGGTCAACGGCCTCGGCCTCGCCATCATCAGAGAGCTCACGGCGGTGAAGTGGTCGTGACCGACAGCCCAATGGGCGGCGCCCGCTTCACACTGACACTCCCCCTGGGCGGCTGATCGGCCCACGAGCCACGTCTGCCTTGGCTTCACGTTTATTTGTTGTTACTGTCACATAACCATGCCGAAGCTCGTTGATCACGCGGAGCGACGCGACCGCGTCGCAACCCTGGCCCAAGAGGTCATCCGCGAGCGCGGCCTCGCCAGCCTCACCCTGCGCGACGTCGCAGGGCGAGGCGGATGGTCGCCAACCGCAGTCACCCACTACTTCCGCACGCGCGACGAGCTGCTCGTCTACACCTTGCAGCACTCCAGGTGTCAGGTCGACGACCGGATCACAGCTGCGATCGAATCAGGCAGTACGCCGCTCCAGGCCATCATCGAACAGACCCTTCCTCTCGATGCCGAGCGGACCAACCGCTGGCAAGTATGGCTTGCCTTTTGGGGCAGTGCCGTTGGATCCGCGTCGCTTGGCGAAGTCCAACACAAGGCACAGCATGCATTCCGCCAACAGATCGCCGAATGCCTCGTTGAGTCTGACTTCGAGGGAGATGCCCAGAGCGAGAGCGGCCGCCTGGTGGCCCTGATCGACGGCATCGCTATCCAGACGTTGTTCGCTCCCGACGACTGGCCTGCAGAGCGCCAACTCGCGCAGTTCACCAACCACTTACCGCCATCGAACGACCCAACGGAGGACTGATGGATCAAGCACTGATCGATCGCATCAAGGCCGACATGCACTACGAGTTCGCCCGGGAGGCGCCGCCCGAAGGCTTCCCGAAGTTTCACGACATTCCGACAGCCCGCCACACCAGTCAAGAGTTCTACGACCTCGAGCAAGAACACCTGTGGACCAAGACCTGGGTGATGGCCGGTCGCGTCGAAGACATTCCCGATCCCGGCGACTACTACGTCTTCAAGGACCTCGGGGTGCCCTTGCTGATCGTGCGTGGCACCGATGGCGAGATCCGGGGCTACTACAACACGTGCCAGCATCGGGGCGCGCCGGTCGTCCGCGAGGACCGAGGGTCGGCGAGGCGACTGCGCTGCCAGTACCACTCGTGGACCTACGAAATCGACGGCGGCACCCTCGTCGCCCTCCCGGACGAACGCGATTTCGTCGACCTGGATTGGGAACAACGGTGTCTTCCCAAGGTCAACACCGAAACCTTCGAAGGCTTCATCTTCGTCAACCGCGACCTCGAGGCTCAGCCGCTGCTCGAGTGGCTGGGCACGGCAGCCGACATGTTCGCCCCCTTCGGGAGCGAGTCGCTGCACGAGGTATACCGCGAGAGTGTCATCGTTCCGTGCAACTGGAAGGTGACCGCCGAGGCCTTCCTCGAGGTCTACCACTTCAAGCACATCCACTCACACAACGGCGTATCCGTCCTCGACAACCGTGGTGCCGCAATGGGCCTGTATCCCAATGGCCACAGCCGCATGATTACGCCGTTCTCGGCACAGAACTGCGACCGGTCCGGCATGGACGATTGGGCAGACTGGAAACCGATCGACAACGGCCCGTTCGCCACCATCGACGCGGTGCCCGACATGGTCGACTGCACCAGCAGCGCCGTCAGCCTGTTTCCCAATGCCATCATCCCGCTGGGCAAGTTCGGCTTTCCCATCAACCTGTTCTGGCCCATCGACAAGGACACAACCCGGCTCGACTGGCTGTACTACGCACCCAAGGACTGGGACGGCGACGAGATCCCGCCGCATTGGGAGGCCAGGCGCAAGCAATACAACATAATCATGGACCAGGACATGATGAACATGGCGCCCATGCAGGAGTCGTTGAAGTCGCCGGCGCTCACGGGTATGCCGATCAACTATCAAGAACGCCGCATCTGGCACCTGCACGAGACGATCGACCGCCTCATCGGCGCGGAGAATGTCCCCGAGGGCCTCGGCGTCGAGTCCCTTCTGGAGCCCTACATCGAGAAGTAGTCCAGCTCCGCCGCTGGTGGGCGGTCCCCCGGCCGGTGGGACTTCGCTGCAGGCTGGAGAGCTGAGCCACACCCCGACACAGCCGTCACGATCCGCTGGGTTTCGCTCCATCCCGTAGTGTCGGACAGGTGACGCGCGATCCCCGAGCGGTGCCAACTACATTCGTGAACGACACCGCTCAGCTCGGGCTGGTAGAGCAGGCTCTGACGGCGAGCGACCGCGTTGCGATCGATACCGAGGTCCCGATCTCGGGCCCGAAGGCGCAACAAATGCGGGTGATGTCCATCGCCGCACGACAGCGCGATGGCGCCGAACAAGCATTTGTGATCGACGCGCGCGACATCGACGCCCGACTGTTGGCCCCCATGCTCGTTGGCATTACCGCCGACGCATGGAATGCCAATTTTGACGCGCGGGTGGTTGATGCCGCCGTTTGGGAGAGTGCCGACACGACACCGGGTCTGGTGTGGTGGGACGCGCAGCTTGCAGATGCCCTCATCCACCAGGGCCAGAGTGGCGTCACCTGGTTCCATGGCCTCGCGTGGGCGACCCAGCACTACCTCGGCTTCGAGGCGGCCGGTAAGGGAACGACTCAGATCTCCTACACCGCCTTCGACGACCTGAGCGAAGACCAGATCACCTACGCTGGCGCCGACGCGGTCGAGACCCTCTGGGTGGCCGATGAAATCCGGACGGAGCTCCACGAAGCCGGCCTCGACCAGATCTCCGACATCGAGATGTGCGCGCGCCCCTTCCTGGACCAGATGGAACGCAGCGGCCTACCTTTCGACTGGGCGGGATGGCAGCGCGAGCTCACCCAAATCGAGGGCAAGCATCGCGATGTGGTCGGGCGACTCGCGACGCTCACCGGCGGCGGCCAAGGAACGCTGTTCGATGACGTCGTCGAGCCATCGTGGAACCCGGGGTCGGATCGCCAGGTCCGCTACGCGCTCAACGAATGGTCCGAAGAGGCGGTGCTGTCTTGGACTGCACACCGCCACGGTCGGGCCCGACTCCTCACCGAACTCGACTCGGTCACCGCGTCGGTCCTGCGAGAAGTCGGCGGAGACCTCTGCGAAGCACTCCTCGACTACCGGAACTTCTCGAAAGTGCTCAGCACCTATGGCGAGTCGATGCTCGACCACCTGCACGACGACGGACGCATCCGACCGCAATACCTACAGGTTGTGGGTACCAACACCGGCCGCCTGGCCAGCCGCAACCCCAACGCTCAGAACCTGACGCCCCTGATGAAGCCCTACTTCAGGCCGGCCACAACAGACCGGGTCTTTGTGCACGCAGATCTCAGCCAGGCCGAGCTGCGCTACCTCGCTCAGGTTGCCGACGATGCTCCACTACGCGAGGCGTTCGCCCGAGGCGTCGACGTCTATGTCAGCACGGCGGCCAGCATGTTCGGCGTCGATACAACGGCGTTGAAAGTTGACGACCCAGAACGGTTCAAGCGCCTGCGCCAAATTGCCAAGGCCTTGAACTTCGGCATCGCCTATGGATCGGGCGCCTCGGCGCTGGCTCGATCCCTGACCGCCGAGGGCTCACCAACAACGGTCGACGAGGCCGACAGACTTCTCGCCCAGTACCGCCGCACGTACCCCGGCACTGCAGCGTGGGCCGAGGCCCGCGTCGCCGAGATCCGCGCGCTGCGCGAGGAAACATCAACCATCAACTGGCCGCTGACGATGCGCTTGGCCCGTGGCTTCGGCGCAGTCTCGACAATCAGGCGCGAGTTCCGCAAGACGCAGAATCGATGGCCGACGGCAACCGAGATTGCGGACCTCCACCCGGATCGTGATGCCGCAGGAGCCACGCTCGTTAACGACATCAAGTGGCTATCGAGGTACTCCGCCCCGGTGGCCCTCTGTGACGATGGCCAACCCTTCACCTTCGCCAGCAGGACCCTGGCAGGACGCCGACAACAGTTCAACCTGCATCTCGATCGCCTGTTTCTCCAAGCAACAGTCGAAGCCATCATGACCACCTCGCCAGCCCTCATGGGTGTCCGAGATCAGTTCGAGCAGACCCACTCGGTCGTGCTGCACACACGCCGCGCGTCGCTGACCGGACCCGAGATCACTCGGGCATTCGAAGACCGCAAGCTGAGGCGGCTTTACATCGAGGCGGTCGCTTCCGAACTGGGCGACGAGGCGGCCCATCAGCACTTGGGGCGAGCTGCGAAAGAGCGCGTCTCGGCCATGGTCAATGCGTGGCGCAATGCACCAATCCAGGGTGGCGTCGCCGACATCATGTTGGCGGCCTATGCCGATCTCCACGTGAGGCTGCGCCGCTTTCCAGATGCGGTGCCGGTCCAAACCGTCCACGACTCTGTGGTCATCGAATGTGACCGAGCTGACGGTCCCCGACTCGTCGAAGAAGTGCGAGCCGCCCTCGAGCAAGCGTCGCTCCGGTTCTGCCCCGACGTTACGCCGAAGGCCGACGTCGACATCCGAACATCGCTGGCCGACG
>Ga0302127_10000659_pt1 | contig 19399 bp, 14 predicted proteins | sample CB4_SCM_MG_FD_204452 | JGI IMG/M metagenome (GOLD analysis project Ga0302127, IMG submission 204452) | Marine microbial communities from Western Arctic Ocean, Canada - CB4_SCM | ecosystem: Environmental > Aquatic > Marine > Oceanic | place: Canada: Western Arctic Ocean | collected 2017-09-24
GCATCCAGGCTCGCCGGGCCGACTCTCGCGGAGCAGGTGCACCTACCGCTGCCTGAAACACCCGACGGCCATGTCGCAGTCAGTGCTGTCAACGAACTCCGCGCAGCCGCTGAGAAGAGTAACGCGCTCGTAATTGGACCAGGCCTGGGCGATGTGGACAGCACGCGAGGCCTCTTGCAGGCGCTCCTGCTCACGGAGCCGTACCTTGCGACGCCATCGGTCATCGACGCGGACGCGCTCAATGCGTTAGCGCAGACCTATCGCTGGTGGGAGTCGCTCAAATCCCCCGCAGTGCTCACTCCCCACCCAGGAGAGATGGGACGACTGCTTGGTCAAACCGTTTCGCAGGTCCAGCGAGACCGAGTAGTAACCGCCCAGCAGGCAGCTCGCAAGTGGGGAAAGGTAGTTGTCCTAAAAGGTGCACACACCGTCGTTGTATCGCCCGATGGCCGAACGGCAATCAGTCCATTTGCGAATCCAGCGTTGGCCTCTGCCGGAACGGGGGACGTGCTATCAGGAGTTATCGGGGCGCTCCTGGCGCAAGGACTACTGCCATACGACGCAGCGCGGCTTGGCGTTTACGTCCATGCAGCCGCGGCAGAGCTAGTGACTCGAAAAATCGGGAGCAGTGGCCTGCTAGCCAGTGACCTCAACCCCGAGATTCCGGTCGCTATGCATCGGCTACGCCGCGACTACCCGTAGCGACCGTACGAGCTCTAGCACTCGGCTGCGTCACTTTAGGTAGTCGTCCCCTGATCGTAAAAACAGGAATGCGCGCAAAATGGCCGCCGCATCAAGGATTTCGTTGGGCACATCTACCGCCTACAGGATTTCGACATTCTCCAAAGGAACGCCTATTCATTTCTAGGTTCCTGTGCTACAGCTCGTAATTTTTCAGGGGTAGGCCACAGGGTAAGTAGAGTCAACCTCATCAATAACAGGCTCGCACTTGCTCACAGCGGGTACAGCGCTAGAGAGCGATTTTCATAGGCAGCACGATATACTGGCATAACCATGCTGCTCGCTCTTGACATAGGCAACACAAACATCACCATTGGCGTATTCGACGGCGAACGTATCGCCGCAACATGGCGGCTTGCCACTGATGTACACCGGCAATCGGATGAGTGCGCACTCCAACTCAAGAACCTCTTGCCGATGAAAGGCGTTGAGATAGGTGCTATCGACGGCGTTGTTTTGTGCAGCGTGGTTCCTCCATTGACGGTCGTGTTCGAGGATGCCTGTAGCTTCCTGTTCGACATTCAGCCCCTCGTAGTCGGCACCGGAATTCGCACCGGAGTTCGAGTGCGGTACGACAACCCTAGGGACGTTGGCGCTGATAGGGTGGCAGATGCCGCAGCCGCCTACCACCTCTACGGAGGACCGTGTATCGTCGTCGACTTCGGCACGGCAACCGTGTTCGACGCTATCTCAGCCGACGGGGAGTACTTGGGTGGCGCTATTGCTCCTGGCCTGCGCGTATCGGCCGAATCGCTCTACGCCGCCACATCCCAACTGCGCCGTGTTGAATTGACTGCTCCGCCGGCAGCAATCGGAAAGAACACTACTCAATCAATTCAATCAGGGCTCATCTTTGGCTACACCGGGATGATTGAGCACATGGTTCATCTCTACAGACGAGAAATGAACACCCCCAGCGCCACGGTCGTGGCGACTGGGGGTCTCGCGCCCATCATCGCTGAACAAACGGCAATATTTACCTACATGAACTTGGATTTGACGCTCCAAGGGTTGCGATTAATTTTCAATCTCAATCCTGAACAGCTTCTGGCGGCTAAGCCCCATGGGGGCCTCGCGTGACCGGGCCGTTTGACAGCAAGCGAGTGCTGCTTGGAGTCTCTGGCAGCATCGCTGCCTACAAAGCTATAGACCTTGCGAGCAAGCTAACGCAAGCAGGTGCTATCGTCAGCGTGCTAATGTCCCCCAGCGCCACGCAGTTCGTAACTCCCTTGACCTTCCGCAGCATTACCCACCAGGACGTCATAACCGACCTCTTCGACATCCACTCACGCCAGGCCATTGAGCACGTCGCACTCGCTAAGGAAGCCGACGTTCTCGTCGTCGCGCCAGCCACCGCTCACACTATAGCCAAACTCTCCCTTGGGCTAGCGGACGACCCGATTACCGTCACTGCCCTGGCGACATCCGCACCACTAGTAATCGCCCCTGCGATGGACGCTAACATGTGGCACCACCCGGCAGTGCGAGCCAACGCCGACACGCTAGTGAGCCGCGGTGCGACCATCGTGGGGCCGGGAGAAGGTAGGCTCGCCTCTGGTCTCATGGGCTGGGGTAGGCTCGCTGAAGCACCCGAAGTCATCGGCGCCATCGCCGCAGCCCTGGGGGCTCATGGCGACCTCGTAGGCCGACTCATCGTGGTGAGCGCGGGCGGTACCCAGGAATCCATTGACCCCGTTCGTGTCATCACTAATCGATCCTCCGGAAAAATGGGGTACGCCATCGCCGATGCCGCTCGAGACCGAGGGGCCAGCGTCATCCTCGTCGCTGCCCCAACAGCGCTCGCCGACCCACCATCGGTCGACACTCGTCACGTGGAATCAGCGAGCGACATGCTCAGCGCGGTGCTCACCGCATGCGAAGGAGCCGACGCCGTCATCATGGCAGCGGCAGTCGCCGATTACACTCCCATCAATCCAGCCGTTGATAAAGTCAAGAAAAATGCGACTGACGAACTCAGCGTGCAGCTCACGAAAACGACTGACATTCTGCTAGCCACGCCGCGGTCTATCGTGCGCGTCGGGTTCGCGGCCGAGAGCACGAATCTTATCGCGTATGCGCAGGGCAAGCTCGAAGCAAAGGCGTTGGATTTCATCGTCGCCAACGACATCACAGTAGCGGGATCGGGGTTTGGCGCAGACACCAACAAGGTCAGCATCGTGAGTCGCGAAGGCGTAGAAAATTTACCCATGATGCCCAAATACGATGTCGCGATTGAGATATTAAATCGCGTCGCCAAGCAACTCGCCGCTCGCAGCTAGCTATTCAGCCTGCTCGCGGCTCGCTGTTGAACTTGTTGCGCTGGTTGTAATCACGACCAGCGCGAGCACGAGCACGATAGTGAACAGGCCCACGTTCACCAAGAACACGCTCCGGAAGCCGAACAGGACCACTGCCGCGCCACCGACCATGGGGCCCAGCGCAGTGCCTATCGAATGCGCCACCTGACTGGCACCGAACGCAGCACCGTGGAGCCCAGGCGGGGTTTTTGAAGCAATCAGCCCCTGAAGCAATCCTCCTAGGCCACCCTGGAAAAGAGCAACCAGGCCCGCAAGCAACGTGAATTCAACGATTCCATGCGCGAAGAATGGGCCCAGCGAAGCGACGGCGGCAGCAGCAGCAGCAACGATGAACAATCGGCGGATCCCGATTCTGCCCGCCAGCCAGCCCATCCCAATCGATGAGATTGCGCCGGCGATGCCGATAGACGCGAACACTACCGCCGTAGCGGATGCGCTCGTAGATCCACCATCGAGAGTCGCGACCAGCCCGGCAATGGCGGGCGTAATCATGAGCACACCCGCGTGAAGCAGCATGACCATCAACAGGACAGGAAGAAAGGAGGAATTCCCCACCAGCCTCCACAGGCTTCGGAAGGGCTCGAGGGGGCTTTTGACCGCCTCTGGTTTCACGAAGTCCTCACGCACGAGCAGAACCACCATCGCTGCGGCGAACAGCAAGCCCAGCCCCGTCGCCCAGAACGCCGCCCGCATGCCGAAGTTGTCGAATATGACGCCTCCGACCAGCGGCCCTATTGCCGTACCAAACAACAGCGCAGACATCGTCGCCCCTGCGGCCAGCGACAATTTGTGCCGAGGCGTATGCGCCGCCACCAGTGCCATGATCGTAGGCACCACGCCGCTTGTTGCGCCGACGAAGAATCGGCTCACCACTAACTGAGAGGCATTCTGCGCGTACCCGGAGAGAATCAGGAATACCGCTCCCAGCACCAACGCTCGGAGGATATTCAGGCGGCGCCCGTAGCGGTCCCCAACGATTCCCCATATAGGCGCGAACAACCCCATTCCTAGGCCCAAAAGACCTCCCGAGATTCCTGCGAGAAACGCGGCGCGTTCAGCATTAACAACCCCGACTTCGCCGAAGAAGATGGGGAAGAACGGGAATGTGAAAGAGAAGCCAAGGGTAGTTACTACCTGCGCAAACCAGAGAACGATAAGGTTGCGCTTCCAAGGGAACGATGAAGGGTTCGGGGTCATTTAATTCCTGAGGTTGATTCGCTAATCAGTCTATCAGTCACGTCACACCGCACAGTGACTGTCCGCGAGTGATCAGCCACTGTACAGAGGCAAGCATCTGTTGACCGTGCTGGTAGGTACCACTAAACTCAAAGCTCTAGTCTTTACCCTTTTCACCCTCTACGGACGCTCCTTTTATGACCAACCAAGACGCCCCCCAACAACTAGCCAAGACCTACGAGGCGGCAAATGTTGAGGAGCGTCTCTATAAGTGGTGGGAATCCTCCGGCTTCTTCAAAGCCAACCCCAATCCCGACAAAAAGCCCTTCACTATTATCATGCCCCCGCCCAATGTCACGGGCGAGTTGCACTTAGGTCACGCACTCTTCGCTGCCGTCGAAGACGTACTCACGCGTTACCACAGGATGCAGGGCTTCGAAGCACTCTGGCTCCCTGGCAAGGACCACGCAGGCATCGCGACTCAAATGGTCGTCGAACGCGCTCTCGCCGAAGAGGGCCTCGACAGACATCAACTCGGCCGCGATAAGTTCCTCGAGCGTGTGTGGGCATGGGTTGACCAGTACGGCGGGATTATCGACAACCAACTTCGACGCCTCGGCGTGTCCTGTGACTGGTCTAGGCTCACTTTCACGCTCGACCCAGGCCCCAGCAAGGCAGTGCGGACTACATTCAAGAGTCTCTACGACAAGAAGCTGATCTACCGTGGCGAGCGGATGATTAACTGGTGCGTCACCTGCCGTACCGCACTCTCTGACCTTGAGGTAGACCACGCTGACGAAGACGGCGCTTTCTATCACATTCGCTACCCTCTAGAATCTGGCGCCAACGCGTCTGGTGAAAATTATATCGTTGTCGCCACCACGCGGCCCGAAACGCTACTTGGAGATACTGCCGTCGCGGTGAATCCCAACGACGACCGATTCGTCTCGTTCCGTGGCAAAAACCTATTGGTGCCAATCAGCGGCCGCTCGATTCCTATCATCCAAGACGAAGCCGTAGCCATCGATTTTGGCACAGGCGCGCTCAAAATCACCCCTGGCCATGACCCCAAGGACTTCGACACTGGCGAACGTCACGGCTTGCCCATCATCAACATACTCAACGCCGACGGCACACTCAACAGCGAAGCGGGTCCTTACGAGGGCTACGACCGCTTCGAAGCCCGCAAGTCCATCGTTGAGCAACTCGAGCGCGAGGGCCTGCTTGAGAAGGTTGAGAGCCACGTCCATTCCGTCGGCCACTGCCAGCGCAGCGGCGACATCGTTGAGCCCATTGTCAGCAAGCAATGGTTCGTAAAAGTTGCTCCGCTAGCGGAGCGCGCGCTCGATGCTGTGAAGACAGGCACGATAAAAATCGTCCCGGAGCGATTCGAGAACGAGTACTCCCACTGGATGGAAAACATTCATGACTGGTGCATCTCACGCCAACTTTGGTGGGGGCACCGCATCCCCGTCTGGTATTGCGCCGAATGCGACCACCAAACCGTCGCCCTTGAAGACCCCACGGCCTGTGATAGCTGCGGCTCGACCAGCATCGCCCAAGACGAAGACGTGCTCGACACGTGGTTTTCCTCTGGCCTCTGGCCCCACTCTACCCTGGGGTGGCCAGACCAGACCGAAGACCTTAAGTACTTCTACCCCACAGTAGTTATGGAAACGGGATACGACATTCTGTTCTTCTGGGTCGCCCGCATGATTATGCTAGGACTAGAGAACATGGACGAAGTTCCCTTCACCACCATTTACCTCCACGGTCTCATCCGCGACGAGCACGGTGTGAAGATGAGCAAGACCAAGGGCAACGTCATCGATCCCCTCAAGGCCATCGGCGAGTACGGCGCCGACGCGCTGCGGTTCGCTCTCACCACCGGCAACACACCGGGTAGCGACAGTCGGCTCAGCGCGGGCAAACTGCAGGCCGCGCGCAATTTCTCCAACAAGCTTTGGAACGTCTCGCGCTTCGTCTTCAGCCAGTTAGAAGCCGACTCCGACCTCATCGGGTGGAACGGGACACCGCCTCGGGAGCATGTCGAGGACCAGTGGATCCTCAGTCAAGCGCAGATCACCGCCATGAAAGTCAACGAACTAATCAAGGACTGGCAACTTGGCGAGGCAGAGCGGGTTCTCCATGATTTCATCTGGAACGATTTTGCGGATTGGTACATCGAACTCGCCAAGGTTCGCATCCGCTCCGGCGACGACGCTCCCCGTAAGGTACTCGCCCACGTGTTGGAGCGGTCGTTGCGACTGCTCCACCCGTTCATGCCGTTCATCACCGAAGAACTTTGGCAGCACCTCACCAAAGCTCTCCCGCACGAAGGCACCCAGCCCGTCAGCATCATGCTCGCCCCCTACCCGGACCCTGCGGCCCGCATGAGCCCCGAGGACCTCGCAGCTCGCCTCGCAGAGCAAGCGCCCGCCGGGGAAAGCATCGAGCTCATGATAGGCATCGTACGTTCCATCAGGAACATGCGCGCCGAATTCAAGCTGGAGTCCGCCCGCTCTCTCGATGTTTCTATCGAGCTAGCAGAAAACGCTCCCTCAATCGAGACTGAAGCCGGCGCGATTAAGCAATTGGCGCGCGTCGGCACCCTCACCTTCGGCCCTAGCGCTGCGGACGGCCAAACCGTAAAGCTCGTGATCGGTGCCGCAACCGTTACCCTGGCCATCGGGGACGCCGTCGATCTCGTCGCAGAGCGCAAGCGGCTGGAGGCAGAACTGCAAGATACCGAAAAGTACGCCAAAGGCCTCTCCGGTAGGCTTTCCAACGCACAATTCACCAGCAAAGCCCCCCGTGAGGTCGTCGATGGTGAGCGAGACCGCCTCAAAGAAGCACATGCGCGGGCAGGCCGCATAGGTGAACTTTTGCTTGAGATCAGTTAACAATTGGCTATTGAGTCACGGGAATATGGTCGTCACCACAAGGGCTAGGACTGCGCATCACCTCAGGAATTCCTAAACACAACCTACTCCGCCCGGAGCTAATAATCATCGTTGGTGGACTCACTGCCACTGCGCACGCAGCGATGATGATTACCATCCCCGCACTCCCTACCTTCATCAGAGAGCTTGGGGCATTTTGGGTGATTGGAGCAAGCCTTTCTTTGGGCATTGCCCTTGCATCCGCTAGCTTGGGCCGCTTCGCGACCAATATCCCCGCAGGGATTATGTCCGAGCGAATCGGCCGCAAACCCATAATGATTGCCGGTGCACTGATTGTGACGGTATTTGGTACGTTGAGTGGTATCGCGCCGAACGCGCCGACGTTTTGGTTTTTCCGTCTTCTTATGGGAGTGGGTAGTGCGATGGTCATCACCATCGCGAATGTCGTTGCAACTGACCTGAGTAGAGTTGAGAACCGAGGCAGGGTTCTTGGTCTGCTTCACGGCATGCAGCTCATTGTTGGGATTTCCACTCCGGCCCTCGGTGGATTTCTCGCCGAGTACGTTGATATTCGCGCTCCCTTCTATCTCTCTGGAGCGGGGACGGCTGTTTTCGCGACTTGGGCGTTGCTCCGCTTGCCCGAAACACGCCCTCACATCCAGCGGGTGTCACACGCCGCTGGCTCAATCATCCGACGGCCCAAAGGCGCAGCCTCCTTGCTCAAAGACCCCAGCTTCTTCTGGGTCTGTATGCTTGGCTTCGCAACTTTCTATCTGAGAAACGGAGCAACCACAGGGCTGATGCCCTTGTACATGGACGATGTGCTGGGCATGGGGCCAGGGCATCTCGGAATTCTCTTTACCGTTGCCTCTGTCATCCACGGCGTCATCATTTACCCCTCCGGATGGATTTCCGATATATGGGGTCGCAAGCCCCTAATAGTCCCCACCGGCATCTTGGTGGGGATTGGGGTCGCCGTAGTTCCGTTCATGACCGAACCTGTTTCCTTCGTCGTCATTTTCGTCCTTCTCCATGCCGCTATCGGCTGGGGAGGACAGGCCCCCACTGCGTATCTGGGCGACATCGCGCCCGAGGGGATGCGCGGCGCCTCCTTTGGCATGTATCGTACCTTTGGGGATCTTGCAGGGATAATTGGCCCGCTGATTGCCCTAGGGATTGCTGATTATGTGTCATATGCTGCGGCCTTTGGATCAGGTGCCCTCGTTTGGACCATCACTGTATTGATGTTCTGGAAAATAGCCAAAGAATCGGCGGGGAAAAAGAGAACGCACCCTCGGACCATGCACGCAGACGTAAGTTCTCCGCCAAGCCACTAGAGCGTTCGGCATTTCATCAATTATTGCGCAGTAGAGTCGTTGGGCAAACCAATGAGGCTGTCTTTAGGCAGCGTCTAAGCAGGTAGTTAACGCCTGCATACCGAGCTTTCTAGATCTAGGGGCGCGATTAGTGTGGACTGGAGCCATATCCCAGTTTCCTCAATCTTGAGATCGGATAATTCACCTTGCTGCTGGCTGGTTGTGCTTCTCATTTAGCCAGCAGCTTTCGCTAACACGCCTCCTTGAATGAATGCCCGCTTCGCAGAATAGGGTCTAGGAGGCATCATTGGGATGGCTCCTAGCTAGACAGTCCTCAGCAATGCTGAATCACTGCTCCACTGTGAAACTTGATCAAAACCAGGAACGCCCCACAACTCCTCTAACATCGTCAATCCTTTTTTCGTGTCAGATGCTATCCGCGATGAATCTTGATGCTCCAGCCGGTGCTTAAACAATGAGTATATGAATTCTTTCCACTCCGTCAGTAAGAATTTCACGCTAGTCCGCTCGGCTCGTTCTCGACGGAATCGTCGGATCAGTGTCTTCAAGTCAGCCCCGTAAAGTCGCTCGTACACTAAGTCCTGGACCCCCAATAGGTGGTGTAGCCCGCGGACGCCACGTTCCTTTTGGACCTCACGTTCGACCGCCGTCCAAAGGGCTTCCTCAACTACTACCCCGTAGAAGAAATTCAAGTGCGCGCGATACTTTTCGAACCCCAATGCTTCACGAAACAAACGCGGCGGCATGTCATCAGGAAGGCGGCCTGTCGTCAGCAAGCGTTCTATTGGTGCTTTAGGTAGCAACGCAGTCGAAATATGATCGACGCCTCGGAGTAGGCGCTCCGCAAGAACGAGCCAGTCGAAAGCCTCACCTCCAATCAGGTAAGTAATCTCAACCCCGTCTACCAGCTCGCGCGGCCCCGTCCATCGTCCTATCGCATGCACGAGCGCAGTAGCCCATGGTGTGCCAGCATCGATATCGGCGGCCAAGTGCGTCAGCGCGAAAGAGCCATAGCTGCCGGGTGGGTTTTGCAGGAGAGGAGTATCGCTAGCACCGCCTGTATTAGCGCCCTCTGCTCCGTTCCCCTCGAAAGAGCGGGCATTCAGGCCGTCCACCACCACCATTGCTAAGCCTCCAAGCCGTGGCAGCGCTTGTACTTCTTCCCGCTGCCGCAGTAGCAGGCGTTGTTTCGCCCGGGTTTTTTAACCTTTGGCCCCTGTTCTCCCGCCTGCGGACCAGCCTTCGACATCACAGTCGTCGTCGTCGTCGTGTCAATCCTTCCTGGTTTTTTCGCGTCCGCCACCGGAAATCCTTTAGCCGCCTGCCCCTGTGCTGCCGACTGCTGGTTCTGTTGAGCCGGCGCCACGTGGAAAATAGAGTGCACTATATCGTGTCGAATCCTGCCAAGCAGTTCTTCGAACGCTTCGTGACCTTCCTTCTTGTACATGACCAGGGGGTCTCGTTGCCCGTAGGCATGTAACCCTATTCCTTGGCGAAGATTCTGCATCATTGTCAGATGCTGAAGCCAAAGCCGGTCCACAATTTGCAACATGACCGCACGCTCAACCTTGCGCATAATCTCTGCCGTGAATCGTTCCTCGGACTCTTCATAGAGAGCCTCCGCCGCATCTAATATCGCGTCCTCCGTCTTCTCACGTCCGTTTTCTGCGACAAAATCCTCGTCAATGCTGTCGGGCAGCGGGAAAATCGCCTTAATCTCAGCCAACATCTTCTCAATTGGCCAATCTGCGGGGTCGCCTCGAAGTGCAGTGCGAATTGCGCGTGTAACCTCAGTGCCGACCATTTCCTGGATGTTCAGCTTGAGATCCTCACCCTCCAGTACTTTTCGGCGTTGCTCATACACGATTTCGCGCTGGCGGTTGACCACGTCATCGTAATCAACCAAGTGCTTACGGATGTCGAAGAAATACGACTCCACCTTCCCCTGGGTCATCTCCAACGTCTTGGTCAGCATTCCACTCTCGATTGGCATATCCTCCGGAAGTGCCTTACCTACCAGCTTGCCGGCGAACGTGCTTCCAAACCGAGTCATCAAGTCGTCTTCGAGTGAGCCGTAGAATCGAGTCTCGCCTGGATCCCCCTGGCGGCCTGATCGTCCACGAAGTTGATTGTCGATCCGGCGAGATTCGTGGCGTTCAGTGCCAATCACGTAAAGCCCTCCCATAGCTACAACCGCATCATGATCCACTTGCCATTGCTCCAGGGAGACCGCAAGCTTCGGGTCGCCACCGAGCACGATATCCGTGCCACGGCCGGCCATGTTGGTGGAAACGGTCACGGCCTTGGGCCTACCCGCGTTTGCCACGATTTCAGCCTCGCGCTCGTGGTTCTTTGCATTCAACACTTCGTGCTTGATACCGCGACGCCGCAGCATCTCGCTAAGTACCTCGGAATGCTCGATGGACCCGGAGCCGATGAGGAGTGGTCGTGCGCTTGAGTGCAGTTCTTCCACTTGCGTCACCACTGCATCAAGCTTGGCTGATTTCGTCTTGTAGACCAAATCAGGAAAATCATTGCGCACCATTGTCCGGTGGGTCGGGATTTCGATCACGTCAAGGGCATAAACCTTGAAAAACTCCTCGGCCTCTGTCATCGCGGTACCTGTCATACCTGACAATTTCTTATACATACGGAAGTAATTCTGCAAAGTCACCGTCGCATACGTAACGGTCTCGCGCTGAATTTTGACGCCTTCCTTGGCTTCGATGGCCTGATGCAAGCCCTCTCCAAACCGTCGGCCCGTCATCTTCCGCCCGGTGAACTCGTCGACGATGATGACCTCGCCGCTCTCAACCACGTAATCCTTGTCTCGTAGGTAGACTGCGTGGGCGCGCAACCCATTCTCGACGTAGTGGGTTATCACTGAATTCTCAGGCGCGTACAGGTTGGCGACGTTCAGCAACCGCTCAAGCTTAGTGATGCCCTCGTCCGTGAGCATCGCCTGGCGTTCCTTCTCCTCGATATAGAAATCCTCGTCGCGAACCAGCCGAGGTATGGTTTGGGAGATTGTCTGGTACAGGTTCGCTGGCTCGTCAGCCTGGCCGCTGATAATCAACGGTGTTCGTGCCTCGTCGATTAGGATGTTGTCCACCTCGTCAACAATCGCGTAGGCAAGTCCTGTTTGCACTTGCAGCGCCCCATCTGTCGCCATATTGTCCCGCAGGTAGTCGAAACCGAACTCGTTGTTCGTGCCGTAAGTAATATCGGCCGCGTATGCATCCTTACGAGAACACGGTCGCATGCCATCCGACCCCGTAGCATCGCCGTCGGTGCCGGGCTCGTAGATTAGTGATGCTTCGTGCTGTAGGCAGCCGATAGTCATACCTAGGGCATCGTAAACCGCCCCCATCCACGCAGAGTCACGCCGGGCAAGGTAATCATTGACCGTAACAACGTGGACACCACCACCTTCGATCGCATTCAGGTACGTAGCAAGCGTCGCAACGAGCGTCTTGCCTTCCCCTGTCCTCATCTCGGCGACTTTACCCTCGTGAAGAACTGCACCGCCGATAAGCTGAACATCGAAGTGCCGCATACCCAATGACCGTACGGCCGCCTCGCGCACTACCGCAAACGCCTCGGGAAGCAAATCGTCAAGAGTCTCATCCGCATCCAAGCGGCTCTGGAACTCACCTGTCTTGGCTCGCAGTTGGTCATTAGACAGGGCCTGGAACTCGGGTTCGAGTTCATTAACCTCATTCACCACCCACTGGTAGCGCTTGATCTGCTTATCGTTAGAGTCCTTGAAGACGCCGAGGAGCTTGCTGATCATGAAAATCTCCCGTTTGGCCGCACTTACAGCAGCCCCTCCATCCTACCAGCCGTACCCCGAGCCACCCCCATTGTTGATGTTCGGTTCACAGCAACCCTATGACGAGGCTCCAATTGGTTGAGTGCCATGACGGTGGGAAAAATTTGCGAGGGAACCCCGTAGTCCAGGCAGCGGTGGAGCTCGCCTTCCTTGAGCAGATCAAGGGCTAGCAATCGGCCTCGCCTCGGACGCATTTAATAAATAAATGCTCTGGCTCCGGCACTTACCTGAAACGCTCATCCTTGCCTCTGGTCATCGCTAGCAATCGACGTTCGTACCGCTTCAGTAAAAACGGCAAGCCAGGCATCCTCCCTAACCTTGTTGCATAGAACGGTTATCGCAGAAAATTTAGGCCATACCCACCGGCAAGCCAGGGATATTCACACGCATACGGTAGAGCCCTGTTCGCGCCGTCATGTACAGGCCTTTCCAGTCAGGGTCGCCCCACGCGCAATTCGCAGGGATTTCAGGAGTTCTAATTCGGCCCAGCAGCGTCCCCTTCGGTGAGAAAACCCACAATCCCGACGGCCCCGTAGAGTAGACATTGCCTTCAACGTCTACTTTCATACCGTCAGGATTGCCCTGTTCGAGTTCCTGCGCTGTCATCTCCGCGAATGCCCGCCCTGCGCCCACCGTACCGTTCGTGCTTACCGGGTAGGCGTTGATCAATCGAGGTGCCGAGTCGATAACGTAGAGAGTCTTTTGGTCGGGCGAGAACGCAAGGCCGTTCGGCCGCTCCAGGTCGTTGATTACCATCGTCAACTCTGTTCCGTCAGGTCTCATCTTGAAGACGCCGTTGAACGGCACTTGCTTGTCACGGGTCTGGTTCGTAAGCCCGTACGGAGGGTCAGTGAAAAAAATCGTGCCATCGTTGCGCACCACCACGTCGTTAGGGCTGCTCAGGCGCCAGGTCTCGAAGCGCGAAGCCAACACTGTCACCGTGCCATCCAGCTCCGTACGTGTTACTCGCCTTGTGCCATGCTCGCACGTGATCAACCGCCCCTGCGAGTCCAGCGTCTGACCATTCGAATTGCCACTGGGGTACCTGAAGGTCGTAACCGCCGGTCCTTCTTCCAACATCTCATAACGAACGATTCGATTCGAAGGAATGTCAGAAAACAACAAGTGGTCTCCCCGCCAAATCGGGCCCTCCGTGAAAGCGAATCCTGTCGCCAGGAGCTCAACCTTGGGGTTCCTTCCAATCAAGCGCACGAAATCAGGATGGATGGACTCAACACTGGTCATTGGATCAACCTCCATGGCCCGAGAGATTAGAGCGGCTTAAAGCCGCTCATTCGTTCACGCACGTTTTCACGCATCGCTCAAAACGTCAAGTTAGCACAGGCTTACATGCCTCGCGGCTCTGCACGTCAACTAACATTAGGCCATGCTCCCACGTAACCCCGTCAGCAAAATCATGTCACTAAGTTCGCTCATCAATGAGTGGCATCTTTCATCAACGAGCCGAGGGTCGACGATAGTCGGGGTTGATGGCCCGGCAGGCGCAGGCAAGAGTTCACTCTGTGCCGCGTTAGTGAGCATAGATCCGAGTATCACCATCGTCCCCATGGACGACTTTTTCCTGCCTCCCGGCCTCCGCCGGGCGCCGGCCAGTGAAGCTGGTCGCCAGATTGACTGGCGCCGTGTATTGAATCAAGTCATCATCCCTCTGACCCATCGAAATGCCGTTCGCTACCAGCGGTTTGACTGGCAAAGCCACACCTTGAAAGAATGGCATTCCGTGCCGGCAGGCGGGATAGTGCTTCTCGATGGCGTCTACTCGACTCGTGAGGAGCTCGTCCCATTCCTCGCACAGCGAATGTGGATCCACGTGCCTGGGAATCTCGGGCTGAAACGTGGCATCGAACGCGACGGTGAGGCGAGCCGAGCCTGGTGGATGGCAGATTGGGTAGAGGACGAGGATCGTTACATCCTCGCGCATCACCCTGAAGACCTCGCAGACATCGTTATTAACGGTATCCATGGCCAAGAACACTACCTGCGTGGTCAATACGACCGCCTACGCTGATATCAAAACATTCTGCAGGAGCGGCTGCTAAAATCGCGAACGTCTCGCCAATCCCAGAATCTCGCTCGCAGCACTCATCATTGGAGGCATCTCTCATGCGCGTCGATGTCCATGCCCATTTCCTTCCTGAATCCCTCGAAGACCAGATACGCAATCGCGGTGGTGCTGCTGGACCCGCTGCCAACATGCGCGACTCGCTATCCAATCTCGACATTAGGCTCGCCGACATGACCGAGCGTGGCATCGACATTGAACTCATCTCGCCAGCGCCTTGGACAATCAACTCTGATTCGGCCAATGTAACCTTGGTAAACAACGAGATTGCCAAGGCCATCTCACCTCATTCCAATCGTCTCATAGGTCTAGCGGGCGTCTCGATGCAAGAGCCTGAACAAGCCGCTCGCGAACTTGAGCGTTGCGTCAAAGACCTCGGTTTCCGTGGCTGCGAAATCCTCACTAACGTCCACAGCGAAAACCTCCATGAGCGCAAGTTCGCCCCTTTCTACAAGAAACTCGCGGAACTAGACGTGCCGGCCTTCGTCCATCCTGCCAATGTCCTCGGAGCCGACCGTCTCAAGCCATTTTTCCTCAATAACCTCATCGGCAACCCCACAGACACTGCGGTGGCTGCCGCCAGTTTGATTTTCGGCGGCGTACTCGCCGAGTTACCTGCCTTGAAGTTCGTCCTCGCCCACGGTGGGGGCACCTGCCCGCTCCTCCGCGGACGCTGGGAACATGCCTGGGAGTTGCACCTCGTCGAAGATGCCATGATCACCCGCCCACCGTCCGAGTACTTCCGCAAGCTCTACTTCGATACACTCACACATAGCACCCAAGCACTCAACGCACTCGTCGAGCAGGTTGGTGCCGACCGTGTCATGCTCGGCAGCGACTATCCCTTCGGCATGGGTGATTTCACGCCTGCAGCTTCGGTCGCCGCCCTACCTCACGCGTCCGATGCCGACAAAGACCTTATGTATTCCGGCAACGCCATTCGCCTCTTCGGCCTGAATCTGTAGGATCGGGGGTAAGATCAGTATGGTGCTAGCCAATAGTCCTCTAAAAAGCAAGGTTGCGCTCGTAACTGGCGGCGGCTCTGGTATCGGCAAAGCCATTGCAGAGCGCCTCTCCGCGGCTGGCGCCCACGTGGCAGTCAGCACTCGCTCAGGCGCTGGCCAAGCTGTCGCTGATGCGGTAGGCGGTTCGTTCTATCAAGCAGACCTGGCGAGCATGGATGCCACTCGTTCTTTGGGCCAGCGCGTACTGGCAGACCTCGGCCGAGTCGACATCCTCGTCAACAATGCGGGCTACAACCACATTGCCCCCGTTGATGAATTCCCCGAAGAAATATTCGCCGAAATGCTCCAGGTAATGACCATTGCGCCGTTCCAGCTTGCTAAGCAAATGCTCCCGGGAATGAGGGCGCGGCGCTGGGGCCGCGTCATCTCCATCGCATCAACGCATGCAGTCATCGCCAGCCCCAATAAATCCGCGTACGCAGCAGCGAAACACGGTATCGTCGGATTCACCAAAGCCCTCGCACTTGAAGTCGGCGAGTTCGGGATCACCGCCAACGCCATCTGCCCCGCCTTCGTACGAACCCCGATGACAGAGCGTCAGATCGCATTTCAGGTTAAATCGAGCGGTCTGACCGAAGACCAAGTCATACGCACCCTCATGGTTGGCCCCTCCGCCACCAAGCGCATGATTGAGCCCAAGGAAGTCGCGGCACTCACTGCATACCTCGCCTCCGACGACGCCCGGTCCATCACCGGCACTGCCCAACTTATCGACGCCGGTTGGACAGCTTCCTAACCGGGGCCACGCAGAGCTGAGCCTCTATTCAGCCGCACTCACTCGCTGCCAACCGGCCCGGTAAGGGCCATTGCCAATTCCTCCTCCCTCTGCTCGCCTCTAGCACATACCTGCCCTCTTGCCTTCCGCTGCTATACTCCGCCAAAACTACCAATCACCGCCCCAGGAGATGCTCACATGACTGACCTAGCAAAACGGCCTCTCGGACGCACCGGCGTCGAGGTCACCACTCTTGGGTTCGGCGCCATGGAACTACGCGGAGTACCCCGTGGACGCGAGGTCTCAGACGCAGACATCGGCAAGCTGCTCAACACCGTCCTCGACTCAGGTATCACCTTCATAGATACCTCCATCGATTACGGTGCCAGCGAAGAGCGCATCGGCAAGCACATCTCGCATCGCCGCAAGGAATATTTCCTCGCCAGCAAGTGCGGATGTCTCGTCGGTTGGGAGCCCAACGCGGGTGAAGATCGCGGAGGTCCTCACGTTTACGACCGCGCGAACATAACAGCAGGCGTCGAGCAAAGCCTTCGCCGTTTGAACACTGATCACCTAGACCTCCTCCAAATTCACATGACTCCTTCCAAGAAAGTATTGGAAGAGAATGACACTATCCAGGTCATGAAGGATCTCCAGAAGGAAGGGAAAATTCGATTCCTGGGAATGTCAGGCACCCTTCCTAACATCACCGACCACATCGCCATGGGAGTCTTCGACACCTTCCAGATTCCGTACTCCTGCTCCCAACGCGAGCATGAGGATGCCATCAGCCAAGCGTCTGGCGCAGGCGCAGGTATCATCATCCGTGGTGGCGCAGCCCGGGGCGCACCGTCGACCGACAACGAGCGCGCCCACAGCCGCAACCCTGAACTCAAGTCGGTCTTCGAACAGGCAGGCCTCGATGACCTCCTGAACGGCGACACCGCTATGGAATTCGTCATGCGATTCACCGCCACTCATCCGGGCATGACCACCAACATAGTCGGCACCATGAATCCCGAGCACCTCAAAGCCAACATTGCTTCCATGGCCAAGGGCCCGCTGGCAGCGGACGTCTACGAAGAAGCAAAGCGTCGACTAGCAGCAGCAGGCTCCGCGCCCCAGGCATAGGCACGGATATAAACGTGGCAATACACACTGTCGGCATCATCAGCGCCGGAGAGATGGGAGCCGCCATAGGCAACACTCTTACCAATGGCGGCCTCCAAGTGATAACAGCGCTCGATGGTCGATCCGACCTCTCATGCATGCGTGCGTACGAGTCGCACATGCATGACGTCGGCACAGTGGAAGCTCTCGTTCACGAAGCCGACATCATCCTTTCGGTACTCGTTCCGGCTAAGGCGGAGGGCATCGCCGCAACTGTGGTAGAGGCCATGGCTGCTACCGGAAAGTGCCCCACATTCGTCGACTGCAACGCCATCGCACCACAAACGGTCTCCCGTATCGCGAAGCACATCACCGCAGCCGGGGCAACCTTCATCGATGCGGGTATCATCGGTTCGCCCCCGAAGCCAGGTGGCCACAGCACTCGCGTCCACTGCTCCGGGGCTGATATTTCAGCAATCGAAGAATTGGCCGAACACGGCCTGGATGTTCGATGCGTTGGCCCCAACGTCGGCCAAGCATCAGGACTCAAAATGGTTTACGCCGCCACCACCAAAGGAACGTACGCCCTCTGGACCGAACTACTCGTTGCTGCCAGGGCGTTAGGGCTCGATGACGCCCTTCGAGCTGAATTGGGCGAAGGCGTCATCGCACAACAGATGTTCAAGGGACTCCCCAGTACTCCACGTCGCGCGCGGCGCTGGGTGGGAGAGATGGAAGAAATAGCGCTGACTTTCGAGGGACTAGGCCTGACTCCAAAAATCCTCGAAGGCGCTGCAGACATGTTCCGGCTCGAAAGTGACTCTCCTCTAGGTAACCTAACGTCCCGTGACCCCGAACCCAATCTCGCCGACATGCTCGCTATTCTTGCCATCAAAGCAGCCGAAAGCAGACCATGACACAATTCTCAGGACTCGCAACATTTTTACGACACCCGCGACAGCAACCAACCAATCTCGCGTTCAGCAACGGGGTCATGTACGGTCTCTGTCTTAATTCGATGATGCTGCTCGTCCCCTTGTACGCAATCGAGCAAGGGTTCCGTCTGTCGGACCAAGGCATCGTCATCGCAGCACCTGCAGTCTTCATGATTGCGCTGCGGCTCCCGGGGGGGGCGATATCAGACCGGTTCGGTGAGCGTGTCGTAATCTGGTTCGGGTTTGCTACGCTGCTAGCCGCAGCGGTGATTGCTGCCCTATCGGACAGCATTCTTCCGCTGATAGCATCGCAGTTATTCAGTGGCGCCTCCCGCTCTGTTTACTGGTCTGCTGCGCAGTCATACATCAGCCGCAGCGCAGAGGGGCAAGCAGGCAAAGTCATGGGTCGCCAGTTGGCATTCGAGTCTGGCGCCGGGATTATTGGAGCCATTGCTGCAGGGTTCATCGCTGAGATTGCCGGCTTCGGGGTTGCCTTCGGTATAGCCGCGGGCTTGTGCGTAATCGGCATCACAGTCACCTCGAACCTTCCATCCCTTCCGCGCAAAGACCAAGTGCGCTCGATGATGGCGAGCTTTGCGCCCGTCAAAACGATGCTCTTCTCGCGATCGCTCGCCTTCGCGCATCTCGTATCGTTCATGGCCGCTGCATACGCAGGCCTCATGGGGGGGTTATTCATCGCCTTCTTCAGGGATACGGGCTATAGCGAGGGATTCACCGGGCTCGTGCGAGCCTTCAGCGGGGTCGGGGTCGTACTAGTTTCAATGAATTTCGGATTCATCTTCACCAGGTTCGGCGCACAGTGGACGGGCATTTTTGGCATGGTCTCTACCGGGGTCGTCGCAATTGGCGTTGCCAGCACAGGTGACATGCCAGCCCTGCCCGTAGCACTCATGGCCATGTCCGGAGTGACCTTCGGGGCACTCCGGACCCTCTATCCTGCGCTTGCAGCCCAGAAAAGTGCTCCTAATCAAAGAGCCATGGCCCTTGCCGTTGTCAGTCTTTATTGGGCCGTCGCCATGTTGCTATCTCCGTTGATTTTCGGGTTCATTGCGGACTCCACGAGCATCCGCACCGCGATATACATCTTCGGCACGTTCTCAATCATAGTAGGGCTGATATCACCGCTAATTTACGCTCTTGGCAACACTAAGGCAGAAGCGGCATAGCAGGCCGCACAGCCCGCAGCCAGCGAGATCCGCAGTC
>Ga0302127_10000660_pt1 | contig 19396 bp, 19 predicted proteins | sample CB4_SCM_MG_FD_204452 | JGI IMG/M metagenome (GOLD analysis project Ga0302127, IMG submission 204452) | Marine microbial communities from Western Arctic Ocean, Canada - CB4_SCM | ecosystem: Environmental > Aquatic > Marine > Oceanic | place: Canada: Western Arctic Ocean | collected 2017-09-24
GTAAGCTCAATTCGTAATTTCCCTCCATTCGGCAGGGGAATACCTTCTACTAAACTACCATATTGCCGGCACTCATCTAACATTTGACTGACAATTTGAGCAGAACGCCCTTTTTCTCCTAAATCCAGCTTCAGTGAATCCAGTTCTTCAAGAATTGTGACTGGAATTACAATCTCTTTATCTGGAAACTCGAAAAGAGCTCCCGGTGTACAAAGCAATACGCTGATGTCAAGAACGTAAACAGATACTTGGTTCATACTTATTTTGCAGGAAAATAAAAATGGTCTCAGTGTAAACAGATTGAATCATGAAGAATTAATAATTTTTTTATTTGATCTCAAAACAGTAATTTGCACAGGAATAGCACCTTGCAGCAGAATTCATTCTAAACCAGATCTTTCAGAACATCAATGAAAGAGCAGTTTCTGTCAGGGCGGAATATGCTGTTTTCAGAATTTAATTATGATCTGAGAATAAAATAATTAACATTAACTTGTTCTTCAATGAGAAAAAATCAGGAATTTTAAACTCATTTTCTTGCACTTTTCGGAAAACTCAGTTAATAAGGTTAGTGAAAAGAATTCTACTCTCATTTTAAGTCAGCTAAGGAAAAAATGGAATTTCAATTAACATCTGGTTTACAACCGGAACTGCTGGAAGACGACCAGAAGAAGTGGCTTGCCTATGCGATCTGCGGTGCAATAACTTCCGATGGTTCAGTTGCTCCCGAGGAGCTTGAATACCTTGAACGGGCACTTTCTTTTTTACCCTCTGAGTCAGAAGTGAATAACATGATGCGGGCCGTAAAAGACCAAAAGATTCCCGAATTAGACCGGTTTCCTGGTGCAACGAGAGAAATGGAAGTGAAAATATTCATCGACCTGACCTCAGTTATCTCTGTTGACAATGTCCTTGGTGCAAACGAGATCGACTATCTTCTGCACATTGGCCGCAAACTCGGTTTCGGTCGAGAATTTGTCCGGGTTGTCATCCGCTGGGCCAGCGAGGGAATTGTCTGGAGACGTAAAATGCAGCACCTTATTGACGCAGGAAGTTCACTTGAAGCAGAATATACAGATTAATCGCCAGCCTGCTCTCCAAATTTAATGACAGAATTTCTGCAAATCTGGACCGCAGAGATTTTCTTTTCAAAATTATTCTGGCAGAATGAGACTGGTCAGAACGTGTCTGGTTTTTCCTGCTTTGAACTGGAGCAGGTGGTAGGGAGAGGTTGCTGAAAAGGTAAATTCAAAATGAGTTTTTTCCCGAGGCAGAAGGGCGAGTAACAATCCGGATTGCGGTGAAACCAGAATCGTGTGTGCATTCATGACTCCAAGTGGAGTGTCAATTCTGATTTTTTCCTGTGGTTCGGCCCACATGCCGATCATGCTCATTGAACGTGGGAGTCCTTTTTTTTCCAACTCAATGGCCAGCAGCGGGATAAAAAGTGTGAAGGAAAAATTTTTGGTCTGTAGAATTTGTTTTAAATATTTTCGCAGAAAAAAAATAACGACCTCAAAAGGAACCGCATTTTCGGCACTCAAGTTTGTTTTGAACTCCAGAATCTGTCCGTCTTCCAATAGTCTGGTGTGCATGATTTGTCCGGTATAGCTGTTTGTTATCCGGAACTCCTTTCGTAAATCCTCTTCCTCATACCATTTTGGAATACCAGAATCTGCATCAAACCAGAGCGTCTTCCGGGTAAAAACTTCGCCATCAGACTTTGTGTTTTCATTTTTTTCAACAACGAACCGGGTTCCTTCCTTTATCAATATTTCGTAGCGGAAATGGCTCTTCCCTGTTATTTTAGAACTCTCCAAATTCAAGTGCTGAAAGGAAGACTCGGTACCCGGCAGCAATTCATTGAGATAGCTTTCCTGACCAAAAATTGCAGTTTCAGTCATCAGAAATCCAGTCATGTAAAGACAAAAAATAAAAAATAATTTACTGCACTTATTATTTATCTGCTGCATCAGTTATAAGCTCCCTCACATTTTCGACAAATATTCCAATTGGTTTTTATATGTGCTACATCCACAAGGCATTGGCGGCAAACAACTTCTTTGCAGCGCTGGCAAATCATTTTATGTGCCTGGAAACGTGAAATCACTTTACCACAAATATTACAATTTTCCGCAAGTCTTCTCACTATTCTATACCTGATCCTAATTGTTTCATTTTATCAAAATCCTGTTGAATAACTAAGAGGACACGATACTTAATTTAAATAATAATTAAACATCATTTTCACAAAATTCTCCAAACACAGTGAGTCATTATTATGACAAGTTGTTTTTTCTGGCGCAAGTACAATGCAAAAGCCGGTTTTTTACTCACGTATTTAATTATAATAATTTTTACAAAAAAAACACTTTTGAACCAGTGTATTGTTGGCAGGAACAGTTGTCCGGCGGTTTAATTATGGCCTGGTTTTGTTAATACATAAAATGTTTTTTTGCTTTATCATCAGAAAATCTTTAATTGGATTTGATTTTGCAGAAAGAATTTGCTTAAATTTGACTGTACGTATAATAATGGATTTTACCCCAACATGTAATACTAACAAATAATTAAGCTGTCATGGAAGATATAAAGCGCCTGTTATTGGAAGAGAAGGCGGCACTACTCTCCGGGATTCAGGAGAAAACAGAAAATAAACCCGAAATAAATAAGGATATTGGCGACGCCATCGATTCTTCTGTAGAAGAACAGAAACGGGAGTTGGATCTGTTACTGCAGGATAGAGAACAGGCAAGACTTACAGGAATTGAGATTGCCCTTAAAAAAATTGAATCAGATGACTTCGGATACTGCGACGAATGCGGCGAGGCAATTTCTAAGAAACGTCTGCTGGCTGTTCCCCTGGCAATAATGTGTATCAATTGTCAGTCAAATGAAGAACGCAGCCGACTTGCGCAGAATGCATTTTCCCGTGCAGATTACTCCAGTCAAATATTAATTGATGATTGATTTATCTATGCACTCAGTGCTCTACGTTTATCGAATAAACTGTCAAATAAAACCTGCCTGAACACCTTAAAAATGGATGCAGAATCCTGTTTTTATGTGACTATTAATAATGATCCTATGTAACAAGTGCCGTGTTTAGCGGCTTGTTAATTCCTGTACTTTATGGCCAATCTGCTGAGTTATGATGCCAGTCAGCTACTGGCTTTTATTCTGGTACTGGTACGAGTCAGTGGAATAATCGCTACTGCACCGGTTTTTGGCAGTTCAAATATTCCACCCCAAATCAAGGTAGTTCTGAGTCTCATGCTGGCACTGATTCTCTATCCTTTTATTCCACTGATCACTGTTTATCCAGATCGTCCAGATCATTACATTATGCTCATTGCCAGCGAAATGTTGATTGGTCTGGTCCTTGGCATAATTGCCCGGTTTTTATTTGGAGCAGTTGAATTTGCAGGAACAGTCATTGGATTTCAAATGGGACTGGGTATGGCCATGGTCTTCGACCCGCAGTCACAGGAACAAATATCTTTAGTTGGAAGATTTGAAAATACAACTGCTACACTAATATTTTTAGCAATGGACGGTCACCTGATTGTTCTTCAAGCTCTGGTCAGGAGTTACTCTGTTCTCCCTCCGGGAGGTGCAAGTATCAGCAGGCCTTTAGTTGAAAATCTAACTGAACTTTCTGCAAGTGTATTTGTTATTGGATTGCAGATCGGAGCACCTCTGATTGTTGCTCTTTTTCTCGCAAATGCCGTGGTTGGTCTTTTGGCACGTTCGGTACCGCAAATTCAAGTATTTGTAGTCGGTTTCCCACTGACATTAATGCTTGGTTTTCTGTTTCTGTTTTTCGGAATGCCCTTTTTTGCACAGGCAGTACATCAAATGTTTGAGAAGCTTGACACACAATATTTTGAAGCCATCAAGTTGCTGGGTGGTTGATTAGGAAATAATGAAATTACAACAGTACTTTTTTGGTAGAACGACCTAGTGCACATTCGTTTTGTATTAAACATTACAGTTAACAGCATTAGATTTTTGAAGACAAATGGCAGAACAAGAAGGTCAGGAAAAAACTGAAGTTCCAACGGAAAAAAAGCGTAGGGAATCGAGAGAAGAAGGACAAGTAGCCTTTAGCAAGGAACTTTCTTCTGCAGCTTTGCTTGCCGGGATTGTGCTGACCCTTGTTGCCACCAGTCCCATAATTCTTGATGCCATGCGGAAACTAATGTCCCAAATTTTTCGGGACCTGGCGCAAAGAGGAGAATTATCAATCGACAGTATTTTTACATTATCGGGAGAAATTCTTTCCATACTCCTTCCTGCATTTGCACCTTTTGCAGCAGTAATTATATTTGTTGGAATATTTGCTTCCGTTCTGCAGGTCGGAGTCATGATTACCTTCAAAGCAATCGCGCCCAAGTTTAACAAAATAAGTCCATTGACTGGCCTCAAACGACTTTTTTCGTCACAGTCACTGGCAGATTTTCTTAAGAGTATGGCAAAACTGATCATAGTAGGTTTTGTTGGCTATTTAACCTACATTGATAAAATCACTGAATTAAATGGACTATCTGTTTCTACTCCAGAGTCCATTCTCATATACAATTTTACTGTGGTAGCAGAAGTTGCAGGCAAGATAGTTTTGGCACTTGTGGCAATTGCCATTTTTGATTATTTTTACCAACGCTGGCATCATGAGCAACAATTGATGATGACAAAACAGGAAGTCAAAGATGAAACCAAACAAACAGAAGGAGACCCTCAGCTTAAAGCAAGAATACGTCAGATTCAGCGGGAGATGTCCAACGCAAGAATGATGCAGGAAGTTCCGAAAGCAGATGCAGTGATCGTTAATCCAACCCACTTTTCTGTAGCCATCCTTTATGACAGGGATGTCATGTCAGCTCCAGAAGTGATTGCAAAAGGGGCTGACCATTTAGCCCTGCGAATGAGGACAGTTGCCCGTGAAAATAATGTTCCCATCCTTGAACGACCGGAACTAGCCCGCGATTTATATGCAAATGTAGAAATCGGTGATGATATCCCGGAACGATTTTATAAAGCAATTGCAGAAATTCTAGCCTTCGTTTACCGCCTCCGGAAGAGATAAAGTTTTAGCAGTTCAACTCCCCTCAAAATTGATTCACCCAGGTTAAGTAGAATATTTTTCAATAATTGTTTTTGGAGCAGTATTTGCAACAGGCACATCCGAGCGTTTCAGTTTAGAGACGCAGTAATTTTAACGACCTTCTTGGTAATGGATGACCGGTGGCCGCAGCAAGCATTCCCCTAAATAATATAGTCAGTAAGTCAGATATCGTTCTCGCTGCAGGCGTGATGTCGATGCTTCTGATAATGGTGGTTCCTCTTCCACTTGTAATACTGGATCTACTCCTTGCTTTAAGCATCACAGTAGGTGTACTCATTCTTTTTGTAGCGTTATTTACCAAAAGCTCTCTTGAGTTTTCTTCTTTCCCTTCAGTACTGCTAATTGCAACTATTTTCCGTCTTTCTCTCAATGTAGCTTCTACGAGGCTAATCCTCCTTGAAGGCCATCAGGGACCGGGTGCTGCAGGAGCGGTAATCAATTCTTTTGGCGAATTTGTAGTCGGCGGGAATCAAATTGTCGGAATCATCATCTTCCTGATTTTGGTTATCATTAATTTTGTTGTTATCACAAAAGGTACAGGTCGTATTGCTGAAGTTGCCGCACGTTTTACTTTGGATGCCATGCCAGGAAAGCAGATGGCGATTGATGCGGATTTAAACGCAGGCTTGATTGATGAAGACGAAGCCCGTGAACGCCGTTCAATCATCCAGCGCGAGTCAGATTATTTTGGTGCCCTTGACGGTGCAAGCAAGTTTGTGCGTGGTGACACAATTGCGGGCCTGATAATAACCTCAATTAATATTTTAGGTGGTCTGATGGTTGGAGTCACCCAGTTCGACATGTCTGCAGGAGACGCATTTGATGCTTATGCAACTTTAACCATTGGTGATGGACTTGTCTCACAAATACCTGCACTGATTATTTCCGTTGCGGCCGGTATTGCGGTCACTAAATCTTCTGGTGATAATAAAATTTCTGAGGATTTGCATACACAGATTTTCAGTAATGTTCAGGCGCTCTATGTTGTATCTGCGGTGTTGGTCTCTTTTTCGTTAATTCCGGGTCTGCCTATAGTTCCATTTATGCTGCTCGCGATTCTTACTTTCAGTCTGGCACAAGTAAGTAAACGTTCAAATGTGCAAATTGCAGATGATGAGCATCAGAATGAACAAGTACGTCTCCAGAAAGAAATAAGTGAAGAACCGGAAGATATCGAATCACTTCTACCGATTGATATACTTGGCCTGGAACTGGGTTACGGTATGATCCCGCTTGTTGATGAAGAGCAGGATGGTGAACTGCTTAAACGGATCAAGGCTATACGTCGTCAAATAGCATTGGATTTCGGCTACATCGTTCCTCCGCTGCACATCAAAGACAATCTTGAACTATCTCCCGGAGAATATTCAATTACGATAAAAGGAATTGAGATTGCCCGCAATGAATTGATGATGGGACATCACCTTGCCATGAAAACCGGAGATGTAGATGAGGAGATTCCAGGTGTGGATACAGTGGAACCGGCATTTGGATTACCGGCAATCTGGATTGCAGAAGAAGATGAGGAGCGCGCCCAATTTGCCGGCTATACAGTCGTTGACCTGCCGACTGTTTTGGCAACTCATTTGACGGAAGTCCTGAAGAATCATGCTTTTGAATTTATTGGTCGTCAGGAAACTCAGAAATTAATTGACTCTCATGCTGAATCTGAACCAAAAGTTGTTGAAGAATTGATCCCATCACTGCTATCATTAGGAGTGGTGCAGAAAGTATTGCAGAATTTGCTCAAAGAACTTGTTTCTATCCGCGACCTTCATACTGTACTCGAGACTCTTGCAGATGTTTCTCCGATTACTAAGGAGCCTGATTTGCTGACCGAACATGTCCGTCAGAGTCTTTCGCGGCAGATTACCAGACAATATCAAACTCCCGACGGTTTGCTGCCTTTGATTACAATGAACCAGGATTTAGAGAATCAAATTGCTACTGCAATTCAGGATTCCGGACAGGGAGCATATCTTGGCTTGAATCCAAACATGGCACAGGCGATTATAAATGGTATCGATGGGATGATAGAACTATTTACCATCAACAATTATCAGCCTCTTCTGCTTTGTTCACCGCTGATACGCCCTCATGTTAAAAAACTTGTGGAACGTTTCATTCCTAATCTTGTGGTACTTTCTCATAATGAGGTGGCTCAGGATGTTCGTATAGAGGCTCTTGGTGTTGTAGAGTTAAGTGGTTAGGTCAATAATAATTAAGCACAGTTTCAGGTCTTCAGGGCTGAAAAAATTAAATTTTAAACAAAATTTATAATCTTATGAATCTGAAGCGTTACCGCGTAAATAATATCAAAGAGGCTCTGAAATTTATCAAGAGGGACCTGGGATCTGACGCGATGATTGTTTCAACCCGTCAAGTTAAAGAGAACGCGGGTGCTTTTGGATTGTTCGGTAAAACTATGCTGGAAGTTACTGCCTCCGTTAGTGAAAAGAAAAAGGACAACAGGTCCTCAGTTCCTGCCACGAAGGTACTTGAGAAATACGGCGGCAGCTCTGAAACTTCAGAAACAGTTTTGGCCGATACTTTTCTTACACCACGTAACAAATCTGTGCTTTCAGTTAGAGATGAAACACGGAAGATGATGCTCCCAATTCAAAAAGAACTTCAAGGGATCAGGATTTCTTTAGGAGATTTGAGCAGTCAGTCTGACGGTTTAGACAAGCATTTGATGGGTGAATTAAAACACGAGCTTGGAGAAATGCGGCACATGATGCACATTTTGGCTACCAATACAGGCAACATTACAGATCCGGATCTGCCTGAAAATCTGCTGCTGCTTTATCAGCAAATGAAATTCAGCGGCATGGAAGAAAGATTTTCGAGACGCCTGGTTATGGAAGCACAGCTAAACATGACTACAGAGGATATAGAAAATTTTGCATATGTAAAAATTTTTATTGCCCGAATGCTGATGAAAATCATCAAAATTACCAGAGGTTTGGAAGGCCTAAAATCCCCACAAAAAATAGTTGCGCTACTTGGACCGACCGGAGTTGGTAAAACAACTACTTTAGCAAAGATAGCCTCAGAACAAATGTTGAAATACAAACGAAAAGTTGCCTTGATTTCTGTTGATACAAACCATAGTTCTGCAGCTGAACAAATTCGCTCTTTTGCTAAAAAAATCAAGGCACCGTTCAGTGTTGTTAAATATAAAGATGAAATGAACCGCATTATTGACAGCTATGAGAGTTATGATTCAATCATTATTGACACTGACGGCTGCTCTCAGCGTAATGAAAAGCAATTGTATGAAATGCGTGATATATTTGACGAACGTGGTCGGATACATAATGCACTGGTTTTGAGTGCAACAAGCAAAGACAGTGACATGAGTGAAGTAACAAGGAAATTCGGCTGCATGCCAATTGACAGCATTATTTTTACAAAACTTGATGAAAGTGCTTCCTACGGTTCGCTCTTCAACCATGCAATTCGTTTCAAAAAACCACTCTCCTATTTGACAGTAGGACAAAAAGTTCCAGAAGATATTGAGGTGGCATCAAAGGAACGTATGGTAGATTTACTGCTGAACATTTCCGGAACCTGAGGAATGAGTAAATATCATGCCCAAAAAGCAAAATCCCTATACTGAAAAAACTCAACAGAGCAGGGAAGATCAACTCATAAAACATGCCCCGCTTGTCAAAAGAGTTGTGACTAGAATGGCTGCTCGTTTTCCACCAGGAGTAGATCAGGAAGAACTGTATCAAGTTGGTATGATTGGGCTCTTGGATGCAGTGGATAAGTTCGATACCAGCAGAGATGTTAAGTTTAAAACATACGCTGAATTTCGAATCAAAGGGGCAATTCTTGATGAATTGCGTAAAATGGACTGGGTGCCGCGTTCGGTTCGTGCTGACACCAATAAATACAGCTCTGCATGGAAGGGACTGTCTTTTGAACTTGGCCGTGAACCCACTGATCAGGAAATGGCAGGGCAGATGAAAATGAGTATGGATGAATATTACGAATTCATCCGCAAGGCCAGCCCCACCCCTTTAATATCCATTGAAGAATTTAAAGGTTACTCCAATGAGGAAGACAGTGTCAGTTTACTGGAAATCCTTTCTAAACCTGGAGAAAAAGATCCCTTTTCCATACTGTCATTGCAGCAGATGAAAACCAAATTGGCTGAGGCAATTGGTCAATTGGAGGAACGGGAACAGATGGTGTTGGCTCTTTATTATGAAGAAGAAATGAACTTGAAGGAAATAGGAGAAATTCTGGGTGTAATAGAGTCAAGGGTATCACAAATCCGCTCAAAAACAATACTTAAGTTGCGTGCTAAACTGCGGATTATGACAAAAGACGGGATGGAAAATTAATAAAATTAGAAATACAGAAATGCCGAGTGAAACATCCTCAATTGCACAACTGATTCAGGAAATGGTTGATCAGCAGCTGTCCAAAGTTCTCAAAGTTGCACGCGAACTTGTAGCCGATGCAACTCCGGAAGACATCCGCAACCCCCAGGATTTTCCCAAACTATCCACAGACGCTCTTTTCAACTACGAGGACGGCATCCTCACAGGTTACCTTTCGATGCAGACCGCTCTGCGTAGCCAGGAAAAAAATGAAAGCAATGATCTTGAATGAACTCTACGGATTCGAAGAAAATCAGGCTTCGTTGGAACTGACAGAACTGCCAGATCGTATCCCATCAGCGAATAAAATTTTGTTTAATCAACATATTACTGTTAAAATATCCGGCGGATGGCCAATTCAGTCCGTCTCAGATCAGCAACAAAGGGAGTGATTCGAGGAAATCCTGCAATATTTTAGTCAGGGAACCAGAACGCTCCAGTCAGAAAGAATTTAGGGTTGCATCTCCACTATTCATCAGCCAGAGACCAGGCATGTAATTTGCGCTGTGGCAGAAATAATCGAACATCATATGCTCGTGGTTCCTCAGTAACTCATTCCCATGATTTCGGAAAAACTCAAGCACTTTCAGGGAGCGCGGTCCGCGGTCAATTATATCTCCCACCGAAACAGGATCATCGTCCGGTATCTGCTTCAACAGTGCCAGCAGAGTTCGGTAATTCCACTGGATGTAACCGATCAGGTTCATTTATTATTTTGGTCAGAATGCAGTTAAACGGAATCATCGGCTGCATCGAAAATCAATTTACTTCTTGACAAGATGAACCAATAATATATAACTTCAACCAGATAGATGTGAGGAAGAATTTTAAGGAAACGATTTAAAATCTCTGATGTAATCCAAACAAAACGATCAACAATAAACTTTAAAAAGAAAGGCACCATAATGTCAGCTAAAACAATCAGCCGCTTCCCGGTTCCCGAACTTAAAGAATTGCCGGAAGACATCCGGGAAAGGATCCTGGCAGTACAGGAAAAGTCAGGATTTGTTCCAAATGTTTTTCTGGTACTTGCTCATCGTCCGGATGAGTTCAGAGCTTTTTTTGCATATCATGATGCCTTGATGGAAAAAGAGGGAGGACTAACGAAGGGCGAGCGCGAAATGATAGTTGTTGCAACTTCTGGTGTCAATCAATGTATTTACTGTGTCGTAGCACACGGTGCAATTTTAAGAATTCGAGAGAAAAACCCGCATCTAGCAGACCAGATTGCAACTAATTACCGCAAGGCTGATATCACTCCAAGGCAAAAAGCAATGCTTGATTTTGCAGTCAAAGTTTCAATAGAGTCAAGTGATCTGAACGAATCTGATTTTGAGGAAATGCATCAACACGGTTTTTCTGATGATGACATTTGGGACACGGGTGCAATTTCAGCTTTTTTTTCCTTATCCAATCGAATGGCAGATTTAACTAACATGCGGGCAAATGATGAGTTTTACCTCCTGGGACGTATTCCAAAAAAATAGCCGGAAAAGCTCCTGTATAAATACGAATTATATGGAAAATAAAAAATTTATTCATTTGGCGAAAAAGATTCTGTGGCTGTTTTTTGCATTCTTATGGATGATTCAAACGGCATCCGGCGAAACAATTTTGCAGACAAGCAGAGGTGGCGTAACATTCCAGATAAAGACAATCGCAAAAGGACTCGGAGTTCCGTGGGGCATGGCCTTTATAAGTCCGGATCAAATCTTATTTACCGAACGTAACGGGAAGATTGGAATTCTTGCTCCTGCAAGCGGAAAAATAATCCGTATTAGCGGCGGACCGAAAGTAATGCATTCCGGACAGGGAGGATTGTTGGATGTTGCGGTTCCTCCGGATTTTAAACAGGGAAGCTGGATCTATTTTACCTACAGCAAAGAACAGAAAGGCAAGGGAGTTACCGCACTGGCACGAGCCAGGAGAAAAGGCAACCGTCTTGTAGCATTAGAGGACCTACTCGTTACTCGTTCTGCAAGCAACACCGGAAGACATTTCGGGAGCCGCATAGCATTTGATGGAGCAGGTCATCTATTTTTTTCAGTTGGTGACCGAGGTGTACGTCCCAATGCTCAGAATTTATCCACACATGCCGGTTCAATACTGCGTTTGGACTTGAACGGCAATGTGCCTGAAGACAATCCATTTGTGCATCAAACGGGCGCATTGCCGGAAATCTGGAGTTATGGACACCGCAATCCACAGGGAATGTTCTATGACAAAAATCAGCAGCATCTCTGGTCAATTGAGCACGGTCCCCGCGGAGGAGATGAAATCAATCTAATCCTGCCGGGATTAAACTACGGCTGGCCGATAATTTCCTATGGAAAGGAATACTGGAACCCTTTCCCAGTAGGAGAAGGAACTGAAAAAGAAGGCATGGAACAGCCGGTCAAATTCTATGTTCCATCCATTGCCCCCGGAAGTTTGCTGGTCTATTCCGGGAAAGCCTTTCCTGACTGGAAGGGAAATTTGTTTGCAGGCGCCTTAAAGTTGACACATCTGAATCGTGTGGAAATTGATAACACCGGAAGGGCAATTACAGAAGAACGACTTCTGGTGGGACTCAGAGAACGCATACGTGCTTTAGCCGAAAGTCCGGAAGGTTGGCTTTATCTGTCAACTGACAGCGGAAAAATTCTGAGAATCAGGCCGCAATAAAAATCAATGATTGTAGAATGTTTGTTTAAAAACCTGAAAAGACAAACAAATGCGGTATTATTATTTTACGGTTTAAACAGAAAAAGCTTTTAGTTAATGTCAGTAGAATCTGAGTAGATAAAAAGAGGTTATGTGAAAAAAGCAGTCATCATCGGAGTTGGAACAGAACAGGGACTTGGAGCTCAACTGGCTAAACGTTTTGCCTCGGAAGGACTTCATGTTTTTGTTGCCAGCAGAACTCAGTCCAGACTTGATGCGCTGACAGTTGAAATTGAACAAGCAGGAGGTAAGGCAACTGCTGTTTGCGCGGATGCAACTAACGAAGAGCAGGTGATTAAGCTTTTTGAAAAAGCAGGCAGCGGGCTGGACTTGGCAATCTATAATACCGGCAACAATTATCCAGGTCAAATCATAGATATGGATGCAGAATATTTCAAGAAGAGCTGGGAATCATGTTGCTTTGGAGGTTTCCTTTTTGGTCGGGAGGCTATCCGTCACATGGTCAAGTCCCGTAGGGGGACTCTACTATTCACTGGTGCAAGCGCCTCACTGCGAGGACGCGCCAATTTTGGCGCCTTTAATTCAGCAAAAGCAGGATTGCGTACACTTGCTCAGGCGATGGCCAAGGAATATGGTCCGAAGGGAATTCATGTAGGGCATGTTGTAATTGACGGTGCCATAGCCGGAGACAAGATTATGCGTCATCTGCCTGAACTTGCTAAAAAACTAGGAGAAGACGGTATGATAAATCTCGAAGGTATTGTTGAAAGCTATGTTCATCTTTATCGTCAATCCGCAGGAGCATGGACATTTGAACTCGATCTTCGGACCTCCATAGAAAAGTGGTAAAATGAAATATCTTTTCATGAGTGCCACCTTTTTCTTGCTGGTTTTTAACTGGACTGGGATGCATCAAAATTTTGCAAACGATTCCAAAGAAATTCAAAATGTATTGGAACTTAAACGGCAGGGATGGGAAGTCATCGAAAAAAAAAGCCGTGTGGAATCCCGTCCGGGACTAAAACCTTACCAGAACCTGAAACGAGAAGTTCAGGTTCTTAAATATCGACTTAGCAAAAACGAGCAGTTTTATTTCTGTCTTGTTGAATACGATAGCCAGTTGGATACCATCAGAGAATCCTGTGCTGACAGTGAAAAGGAGGCGAGAGAGCACCTTGGCCGATAGAGTGGTCAGGAGAGCATCAGGTAGCTGTCTCATCAAAAAGTTCCCGCCCAATCAGCATCCGCCGAATTTCGTTGGTACCTGCTCCAATATCATAAAGTTTAGCATCACGCAGCAGTCGTCCAGCCGGATAATCATTTATGTAGCCGTTTCCCCCTAAAGCCTGAATTGCTTCCAGTGAAACTTTTACTGCATTTTCTGATGCGAATAATAAGCAGGAAGCGGTATCTCTGCGTGAAACCTGGTTATTTGCGCAATTTTCTGCAATGCGATAACAAAAAGCTCTGGCAGATTGCAGTGAAGTATACATATCTGCAAGCTTTCCCTGCATAAGTTCAAAAGTGCCAATCGGCCGATCAAACTGCCAGCGTTCATGGACGTAAGGCAACACCAAATCCATTGCTGCCTGCATGATTCCAAGGGGCCCTCCGGAGAGCACAATCCTTTCTAAATTTAGTCCACTCATCAGTACCTTTACTCCATGATTGACCCCATGGATTATGTTTTCGTTTGGAATTTCACAATCTTCAAAAACAAGTTCACAAGTATTGGAACCGCGCATACCGAGTTTGTCCAATTTCTGAGCCGTTGAAAAACCTTTCATTCCTTTTTCAACGATGAAAGCAGTCATGGCTTTTGATCCCTGATCTTTAGGAGCAGTGCGCATGTAAACAATCAGCACATTGGCGTCAGGACCATTGGTGATCCACATTTTTGAACCATTGGCGATCCAGTAGTTACCATGCTTTTCTGCATGACAAGCCATTGAACCTACTACATCCGAACCTGCTCCGGATTCAGACATGGCCAGCGCACCGACATTTTCACCGGTGCAAAGTTTTAATAGATATTTTTTCTTTTGTGCGTCACTGCCGTTAAGTTTAAGTTGATTTACACACAAATTCGAGTGTGCTCCATAGGACAAGCCTACCGAAGCAGATGCTCTTGAGATTTCCTCAACTGCAACCAAATGAGCTAAATAAGACATTCCGGAGCCTCCATACTCTTCCGAAACAGTAATACCCAGGAGTCCCAGTTCGCCAAGCTCCTTCCACAAATGCTGAGGGAATTCATTGTTGCGGTCTATTTCATCAGCAATTGGTGCAATGCGTTTTTCAGCAAATTGCCGGACTGTTTCCCGAAGCAGATCTACTTCTTCATTAAGTTGAATATCCCAGTTCATTTTGATTTAACTGTAGTTTTGTTTTTCAATTCCCGGAAAAAGCAGTTCGGAGCACCTGTATGACACGCAGGTCCGGATTGATGGACTTTGTAAAGCAGGGTATCATTATCACAATCCACCAACACTTCCACAATTTTCTGCAAATTACCAGAACTCTCACCTTTTTTCCAAAGCACATCACGTGATCGTGACCAGTAGTGTGCATAACCAGTTTCCTGCGTTTTTTGCACTGCTTCCAGGTTGGCGTAAGCCAGCATCAAAACTACTCCGGAACTTTCATCTTGTGCAATCACAGGAAGCAGCCCGTTCAATTTTTCAAAATCTAAATCTGCAGGAGATAGTTTGGCTTCAGGAGTTTTGAGCTTTTCGGAGATATTTATTGACATAATGCCTCCTCACGATTCAGGACGCATGGTTGGAAAGAAGATAACATCGCGAATTGTCAATTGTCCGGTAAGCAGCATTACTATTCGGTCAATTCCAAAACCAACTCCACCCATCGGCGGCATTCCATATTCCATTGCCCTTAGGAAATCTTCGTCCAGGGGTTGAGTTTCTTTTTCACCACCGCGTCCCCGCTCGACTTGTTCCTCCATCAAACGGCGCTGAATCACGGGGTCATTCAGTTCAGAATACGCATTAGCAATTTCCCAGCCGTAGATGAAGGCTTCAAACCGCTCAAGCAACTCCGGATTTTCACGATTTTGTTTACAAAGCGGGCTGGTTTCTTTTGGATGATCGGTGATAAAAATCGGCTGAATAAGCTGAGTTTCACAAGTTTCTTCAAACACAAGCTGAGTTGCCAATCCTCGATTATAATCACCATCAAGCTCCCATCCTTTTTCTTTAAGTAAATTTTGGACTTCTGCGTCACTCATTTTTGAGAACGAAATCCCACCAAATTTTTCAATTGCATCAAGCATGCTTAAACGCGGCCACGGTGCTTTCACATCTATAGTATGCCCTTCATATTCAAATTCAGTTCTGCCGTTGACCGCAAGCGTGCAGCGTTCACAAATATTTTCTGTATGACGCATTATTTCGTTGTAATCAACATAGGCCTGATAAAATTCCAGTGCAGAAAATTCCGGATTGTGGGTCCTGTCGATACCCTCGTTCCGGAAATCTTTGACAAATTCAAAAACTGCATCAAAGCCTCCAGCAATGAGACGTTTCAAGTACAACTCATTTGAAATCCTCAAATAAAATTTTTGATCCAGTGCCTTGTGATGTGTAACAAAAGGAGTAGCATTGGCGCCGCCATAGACTGATTGCAGTGTCGGTGTTTCTACTTCCAAAAAACCTTCTTCCCTTAAATAGTCACGAATAGTCTGGTATATCAGGGAACGCTTTTTGAAAACCTCTGCTACCTGTGGATTTAGTATTAAGTCAACATATCGCTGACGATAGCGGAATTCTTTGTCTGTAACTTCATCGTGAACAATGCGTTCTCCATCCTTTTCCTCTACCTTTGGCATCGGAATTGGCCGAATTGATTTTGAAAGTAAAGTGACCGTGCTCACCCTTAAAGTCAGTTCTCCGGTTTTAGTGTGCATCAGTGTTCCTGAAAGACCAAGATGATCACCGATGTCAAACAGCTTAAACATTTCGAATTCTGAATCTCCGATTTCATCCTGACGTACATATATTTGTAGACGTGTGTGCTGGGCTTGAATGTTGCCAAAACTGGCCTTGCCCTTGCTGCGTACTGCAAGCAGGCGGCCTGCAATAGTTATTTGCTCCTCCTTTTTCAGCAGCTCTTCTGCCTGTTCGATAATATCCGGAATTGTATGGCTTCTTTGGAATGAATATGGGTAAGGTTCTGCTCCCAAATCACGAATTTTATTCAGCTTATCAAGCCGAATTTGTTGTTGATCTGCTTGTTTTTCCATTTATAAAATATTTCTGTTTATAAGCTATTTTACTTAATAATATTAATATATTGAAAGAATGGTGCTATATGGTTAAAGGGAAAGACCGTTCCAACTTTTTACATCGAAAAAGTAAAAAATTAGCACTCAACAATGAGTAGTGCTATTTTTTACTTGCATCGAATTAATTATTACGATAGTATTATTATATTGAATCAAGATTAGAATATTTTTCGAAATTTAAGATTCACTTAAACGGCTTAGCATACGCTTATCGTTGTTGAAGCTCAATTTATTTAATTAATTATAATCCTAAAAGGAGAACTATGATTCGTCCCTTACAGGACCGCGTGCTCGTACAGCGCGTCGATGCAGAAGACAAGACAGCTTCCGGTATTATTATTCCGGACACAGCTAAAGAAAAGCCTTCAGAAGGTAAAGTGGTCGCAGTAGGACCAGGAAAGCGCCTTGACAATGGATCCATTCAGGAAATGGGAGTAAAAAAAGGTGATAAAATTTTATTCAGTAAGTATGGCGGCACCGAGGTAAAAGTCGATGGCGAAGATTATATGATTATGCGTGAGGATGACATCCTAGGGGTTATGTAAATTTGAATACTTAATAAAACATTAACAATTTAACAATTAGAGATATTATGGCAAAACAAGTTATTTTTGCGGCAGAAAATCGCGAAAAACTGCTTAGAGGCGTAAATGCCTTATCCAATGCAGTTAAAGTTACTTTGGGACCAAAAGGCCGCAATGTATTAATAGATAAATCTTTTGGTGCACCACTGGTCACCAAGGATGGCGTGACAGTCGCCAAAGAAATTGAACTGGAAGACAAGCTGGAAAACATGGGCGCGCAGATGGTTAAAGAAGTTGCGTCTAAAACTTCAGATGTTGCTGGTGATGGAACTACCACTGCTACTGTGTTGGCACAAGCTGTTGTGACAGAAGGTCACCGCAACCTGGCAGCAGGCGCAAATCCAATGGATCTCAAGCGTGGAATTGACCTAGCTGTAACTGCTGCAACTACACATTTGCACAGTATTTCCAAATCAGTTTCCGGATCTAAAGAAATCTCTCAGGTGGGTACTATCTCAGCAAACAATGACACCGTAATAGGGGATATCATTGCTGAGGCCATGGAGAAAGTTGGCAAAGATGGTGTTATCACCATTGAAGAAGCGAAGGTTGCTGATACCAGTTTAGAAGTTGTTGAAGGAATGCAGTTTGACCGCGGTTATCTTTCACCTTACTTCGTAACTGACTCAGAACGAATGGAAGTTTCACTCGAAGATCCATATATAATTTTGGTGGAAAAGAAAGTAACTAACATGAAGGACATTCTTCCTGCAATTGAGCAAATCGCCAAGACAGGAAATCCTTTCTTGATCGTAGCGGAAGACATTGAAGGGGAAGCATTAGCAACACTCGTTGTCAATAAACTACGCGGTACCCTGAAGTGTGCAGCTGTAAAAGCACCAGGTTTCGGTGATCGTCGTAAAGCGATGCTTGAAGATCTCGCGATTCTTACAGGTGGAGATGTCGTTTCCGAAGATATGGGAATGAAACTCGAAGACCTGACACTTGCAAAACTTGGTAAAGCCAAGTCTGTAGTTATTGACAAAGACAACACGACCGTTGTTGACGGTGGTGGTGATAAAGCAAGTATCAAATCCCGTATCAATCAAATTCGCGCACAGATCGAAGATACATCTTCAGATTATGATCGTGAAAAGTTGCAGGAACGTCTGGCCAAGTTGGCAGGCGGGGTAGCTGTAATTAACGTTGGTGCTGCAACTGAAATTGAGATGAAAGAGAAAAAAGCTCGAGTTGAAGATGCACTGCATGCAACACGCGCAGCAGTTGAAGAAGGGATTGTTCCTGGAGGCGGAGTTGCTTTAATACGTGCCATTGAATCAGTTGAAAAGACTGTAAAAAGCATAAAACAACATGACCAGAAAGTTGGTGCTGAAATTGTTCTTAAGGCACTTGAAGCTCCTTTGCGTCAGATTGTAGCTAATGCAGGACTCGAAGGCGCACTGATTGTCGATAAAGTAAAAGCAAGCAGCACAAACGAAGGTTTTGACGCTGCCAGCGAAAAATATACCGACATGATTTCTGCCGGAATTATTGATCCGACTAAAGTCGTTCGAACTGCACTGGAAAATGCTGCATCCGTCGCCGGATTGCTGTTGACTACAGAAGCAGGAATTCATGATGCTCCTGAAGAAAAAGCAGCTGGTGGTGGAGGAATGCCAGGTGGTGCTCCTGACATGGGCGGAATGGGCGGAATGGGAGGCATGGGCGGAATGATGTAATTTCCGTTTAAAATCCTGTCTGAATAAAAAAAGGCGAGTCGGCTCTGAGAGCTGGCCCGCCTTTTTTATTTTTAGATTATTTTAAAAGAGGAATTAACTTTGAAGATTCTAAGGCGGAATCAGTTATTATTTTCTTCTGCTTCCTGGGATTCTTTGCAGATTATACAATAAGTGGTTACAGGTCGAATGAGTAATCGCTTTTCATCAATTTCCTGACCGCACTTTTCACAGTATCCAAATGTTTTCTTTTCTATCCGTTCCAGGGCTTCTTCAACCTTAGCAAGTAGTTTGCGCTCCCGATCCCGAATTCGTAAATTATTGATGTGTTCAGTTTCCAGTGAGGCCCGATCATTGGGATCAGGATAGAGCGTACTTTCTTCCTGCATGCCGTGTACGGTTTCATCAGACTCACCAATAATTTCCGTTTGCAATTCTTCCAAACGTATTTTGATTCTTTCCAGCTTTTTGTCCTGCACTCCTGTTTACTCCATATAAAATGAATTTTTTTTCATTAATTTAATACTATCAATTTTACATTTATTTAGGAATTTTGAAAGTTTTTTAAAAAAATTCAATTAAGCTTTTTTGAAAGAAAAGAAATTAAACTGCGATTTGGAAAAATGGTAACGTCGATAAGCTAACACTGTTAG
>Ga0302127_10000661_pt1 | contig 19393 bp, 5 predicted proteins | sample CB4_SCM_MG_FD_204452 | JGI IMG/M metagenome (GOLD analysis project Ga0302127, IMG submission 204452) | Marine microbial communities from Western Arctic Ocean, Canada - CB4_SCM | ecosystem: Environmental > Aquatic > Marine > Oceanic | place: Canada: Western Arctic Ocean | collected 2017-09-24
GGGGCGGGACTCCCGCAGCGCCAGTCCGTCGCCGCCGAGGCAGACGACGATGCGCGGCGGCGGCACGACTGGACGTTGCCGTGGGCGCTTGTCGATTGACGTCACCCTTCAGCGCAAATGGACGGCTGCGCTGTCGGATAAGTCCTCGACGACGCGTCATGTATAGCAAGACGGAAGAGACGCTCGTCAAAGCCGAGGCGCCCGGAGCATGAGCTTTCGTCCCGACGCGCGTCGCGGCGGGCCGACGGGCGACCCGAACACGGCGGCGGCGGCGCGGGTGCAGTCGTTGCACGCGCTGCTCGCAACCGCGCGCGCGGCCAACGACGCCTTCCAGCAACAGCCGGCGAGCGGCACGACGACGACGGGCAGCTTTGGGGTGCAGCTGCTGCCGCCCATGGGCAAGCTGCGCATCTTCGAGACGGGCGCAATGGATGCTGGCACGGAGCGCCTGCAGCGCTCGGCGCGTCGGGCGCTGGCGGCCGAGCGGTCCGCGCAGCTGGAGGCGCAGGCAAACGCCGCCGCCGCGGCCGAGGAGCGTGCTCGGAAGCTCGAGGAGGAGCGACGCGAGAGCGAGCGCCGCATGGCGCGGGGCGGCGGCGGCGGCCGCCGGGCCCGCCGCGAGGCGGCGGCGGCCGCTGCCGCTGGCCTGGCCGCCGCGTCGAAATTAATCACGGGCCCGGCGGCGAGTGCCCGTGCCGCCGCCATTGCCGCCGCCCGTGCGGCGCGCCGCACCATGACGCCCTACGCGGGCCCAGCGCCGCCGACGGTGCCGGACGACGGCGCCGCGGCCGCGGCGTCGTTGGTCGCTGCTGCGGCTGCTGCTGCGCCGATGCCGGGGGCGCCGCCGCTGCCACCGCCGCCGCCGCCCACGGCCATCACCGGGCCGGCGGCGCTCCAACCGGGCTTCTACTTCAACCCGTACGGTCCCGACGGCATGCGCTACAACCCGCGCATGCTGGCGCTGCCGCCCAAGGGCGGAGGGCCGGGCCTGGGCGCCCTCCTCCCGAGCGGCGTCTACCTACCGTGGGAGCCCACCGCCGGCAGCAAGTCTGGCTCGATCTATCTGCCAGACCTGCTCACGCGCTTCGACGGCGCGCACAGCCGCAACTGCGGTGGCGCCGTGCGCACCGAGGAGCGGTCCTACGTCGGGATGCTCGACTACTACGGCCTCCCGGTGTACGATTGCGACACGGACGGCTACTTCATGCGCTCGCCGCTGTTTCCCAATGGTGCCGACGACCAGTCGGTCAGCTACGACGCCAGCCGTGGGGATTACGTCACGACGGCCTACGGCAACCCAAGTGACTACACCAACGTGGCGGCACCGGACTTTGACCCCACGGCCGCCTCGTACCTGCTCAAGGACGCCCGGTTTGTCGACGCGGTCACGGGCCTGCCGGAGACGGGCGGCGACATCTTCTGCGCCGGCAACGTTCCGTTTCCCAAGGTCCGCAAGCATCCACCGCTGCAGTGGACAGGAGCTGCCGTCGCGACGCTGGACCCCAAGGGGTCGGGCAACCCTGAGGACTTTGTGCTCCCGGCCAACTGGAACGACCCGCAGCCCATGCGCTTTCGCGTCCTGCCCAAGAATCTGACAATGGAGGAGACGCTCGACCGCATCACCGAGCACTGCGCTCAGATCGCCATCACCGACGTCAACGGCAAGGTCCGGCCGGCCACGCCGAAGGACTTTGTCGACAACATGTGCGCCGTCGCGCCGGTGCAGGCGACGCGCAACGTGACCAAGGACTACAGCAACCTGAAGCAGCCGCCCGATCCCGAACAGGGCTACGAGGCCTACTACTTTGGCAAGGGCGATCTCAAGGCGCACGGCTACGGGCCAGGCAAGCTCGGCGTGACGGCGTTTGAGCGGTACAAGAAGGAGTCGGACCGGCTCGTCATGGGCGGCGGCGGTGTGAACAAGAAGACCAAGGACGACATACCCGTCCTTCCGAAGCGCTTCCCGGCGGCTCTGACGCTCACTGTCGATCGTTTTGGGGCCGATTTGTTCAGCATGTGCAACGTCTACTTTCTCGACGAGGACGGTCCGACGCCCCGCGGCGCCATCTTTTGTCACCACGGCGACATGAAGAGCATCTACAAGCACTACCCCGACATGCCAATCGTGCAGCCACCCTGGACGCTCTACGACGACGACGACGACGTGCGGCCCGACCAGCGCAAGCGCTGGGAGCAGTACATGACGCGCATCGTGCGCGCCAAGAGCCTGCAGATTCGGTTGCTCACCAAGGCGGAGGGTGGCCACCGCTTCTTCACGGACGACGACCTCGAGGACATCATCACGCGCGCGACAAACGCTGGCCTCGACGAGTTTTGCCCCTTTGAAATGGACGACGCGATGCCGGCGCCGCCCGACGGCACCGCGACCCAGCGGGGAGTCGCCATCAAGGGCGACTGGTACTTTGACGACGTGCCGGTGCCGCCCACGGGCACCGCCGCCGGGTACGATCTCGCGCTGCCAGGAAAGCAGGACGTCCTGTACGTCATCGCCGTGTGCGCCTCGTCGCGCATGACCACCAATGTGCTGGAAGACGACAGCGACGTGCAGCGGCCGTTTGACAATCCGACCAAGTTTGGCGCCCAGAACAACTACGGGGCCAAGCTGTTGCAGGGAGCGCGCGAGTTTGCACAAAAGGCCGGCATCCCGACGCACATGCTCTCGGCCCTGCGGCACGTCGTCGGCTACTACCACTCCAAGCACGACTTTGACCTGATGTCGCGGCACGGCGCCAGCCTCGAGTTTGCTGCCGACTACTACCGCATCGTCGCGCGCAAGGGCACGCTCTACACGGCCGGCTCGAATCCGCAAAAGGTCGAAAAGGCGACCATCGGCTGGGACACGCACCAGTACAAGCACACCAAGTCGGGCAAGGCCGCCGCCGAGCCGTGGACGCCGTTGCTGTACCAGCCGATGGGCGACCCGACCATCAAAAAAGGCAGTGATGCCGACCGCTACTACGCGGTCACGTCGAGGACGCGCGTCCTCGACCTCTACTATCCGCGCGAGGTTCCCATCGACATCCTCGAGCCGCTGCTCGACGCCGACGTCGACGCGACGGATGCCAAGGCCGCGGCCGGGGGGGAGCCCGTGCCGACGCCGCGTCCGCTGCCCAACCTGCCGCCCAACGAGCCGCTGATGGAGGAGTTTCGGGCGCGCGATCTGCTCTACGACTGGTGGGTGCAGCTGCTGATCGAGCGCGTCTACCGACCGCGCCTCGGCCAGCCCTACGCCGACTGGCCCTGGGACCTCGTCGAGCGCACGCGGCTTTCGCAGGTCGAGCTCGACAGCTTCCAGGAGTGGAACCCAAAGGCGGTCGACACGTTGCCGGCGGAGTTTGCCGAGCCGCTGAAACGGGAGCCCACTAACTATCTGATCACGCAGCGGCCCACGACCTACGTTGAGGCCTTTCACCGCGAGCTCTTCAAGCGGTTTGCCATGGACCGGTACCACTTTTTCAAGTTGCACGAGTCCCTATGGAACTATGTACGCTTCCCGCCCCGCGTCGGTGGCAAGGCCACCAAGGCCGCTGGCCAACAACGGGTATTGCCCGCGCTCACGGGCGCCGACCTCGACGCCATCGACCGACGCGGCGTGGTGCGCGACGCCTACACAAATCCCAAACAGGACGACAACAAGCGGTCCCTCACCTATGACGACAACAACCAGGCGCCGCCCGACGACTGGTTGGACAATGAGCCGACGCCGGGGCTCGCCGCTCCGCAGTTGCCCGACCTCTAGTAGGAGCCGGTGATGCGGTACCCCATGTACCGAAAGGTCGAGTAGGTGTACCCCATCGGGTACTCGGTCTTGAGCACGTCGTGCACCTCCTTGAACACGTCTGCCATCTTGCCCTCCGCGTGAAACATGTGCCTGGAGTTCATTGTCGCAATTTGCTCCATGTGGTCGAGTGCGTACGTGTGTGTGCCAGTCTGAAACCCATAGATGTTGCCATACATCATTGTCCCAGTGACGTTGTTCATGATGGACTGCACGGCCATCATGCCCTTGGTCATGCTCGAAGGGGACAGCTTGACCAGCTTGTCCCCAGTGGGATCGAGCGCCATCATCGACTTGGTCGACACGACAAAGGCATCGGCGTGCGTGCCGTCGCCGTACGAGCAGATTGCCCCGCACGGCAGTTGCGTGCCCGTGTAGCTGCTGTAGCTGCACGCGATGCGCGCGGCCTCGTGGGAGCGCGTCGCAAACGTTTCGCCCTCGTGGCCTAGCGTGAGGAGCGCGTTGGCAACGTGCGCATTGTGGGCCGCCAATGGGACGGCGCTCCGCTGGGACGCGTCCTCGGGCGACGTCCCCTGCGGGGTGCGCCGGAGGCTCATAATCGTCGTGCCCGGGCGTGTCTTGTCGTGTTACGGTCGCGCACCCACGTTATCGTGCTGGACGACGGCGGAGACGCCGGGCCAGAGATCATATTCTGCGACCGCACAGGGTCTCACTGGAACGCGGCGGGATGGCGGACGAGCAGGACCGTCTCGTCGCGCCGCGCGAGACCACCTCCGTGTGGCAGCGCGGGACGGCGGCCGGCGCGTTCCACGTGCTGACCTGGGAGGATGCGCGCGAGCCGGCGGTGGCGCGGCATCCGGTCAACACATTCGTGGATGTCAACCCGCTGGCCAAAACCACGGTCCTGCACGTTGCCAAGACGGCCGGCGGGTACCGCGCCTACGTCGACGGGTGCGCACCGCCGACGTCGCGCGTGGGCGCTGACCCGCAGGTGCCAAACAGCGGTCGTGTGGTTTACGAAGTCGTGGCGCATCGTGGTCTGCACGAGGACCCGACCGAGCCGACGATGCACGCGCTGTCGCCTTGCGCGGTCGTCGTCTCGGTGGAGGATGGCATGCCGTTGCCAGAGCGTTGCAGCGTGCGCTTGATGCAGCAGTACGCGTCCGACTTTGGCAACGCGCTTCTCGACGTGCCAGTCGTATCGGGCGATCGCACGATTTCGCCCATCCAGATGGACGCGCACCTTGCAGACGTCGTGTACACGCCGTACCCGACCGTCCGCGGACGCAAACCGCGCGTCATCATCTTCGACCAACGCAAGGTCTTTCGTGCCGAGATTGCCCGCATCAACACGACGCTGAGAAGATCCGGGCTGGCTCCCGCGACAAAGGACATCGAAAAAGACCTGGAAAAGACGCTGAAGGGGACGTCCAAGAGCGTGTTTGCCGGCATCCTCAACCTCGTCACGGTGATGTTGTCAAACAAGACGCTGGCACAGGAGGCCGCCAGGGCGGCCGCGGCAAGCCGCGCGGACGCCGACGCCAACAAGGGATTCGTGGGGCCAATCGAAAACGAGAAAAACCCCTGGGCCTGGGGTGCTCGCAACGTCTTCAGCGTCATGGGCAGCCTCATCACGACGCCCGCCGAGAGGGTGCGCGCGTGGGCCGAGTGGGATCCCGAGTCGCCAGAGGCGGTGCGGGACCAGGCGGCCGCGGACGCGGCCCAGAGCTACGCAGACAAGTACAATGCTGCGGCTCAGCAGCTCGGAGGGGCCATCACACAGAGCGGCATCAGCCTCCTGATCTCCCTACCGACCTTGATCGGCACGCTCTCGGGCATTCCGATGGCAATGGTCATTGGGCGCGCGGCGGAGTCGATGGCACGGGTCGCCGTCATCAACCCGCTTGCGGGCCCGCAGATGATTGCGTTTGCGGGCGTGGCTGGCGCGTTCCAAGGCATGATGTTGCTTCTTCAGCAGAAGCCGTTGCCCGAAGCCGACAAGGTGCACATGACGCTCGACGAGCTGGCAGACTCGCTGGAGGTGCTCTCGTCGCTGACGGTGGCCAGCGAGGCCGACCTCAATGCCGCTCTGGCGGAGAACAAGTTTCGCAGAGAGACGGTCGTGTGGGCCTGGTTGATCAATCCGGCCAAGAAGAACATCTCGACCCTCCTCGCCAAAAAGGACAACACTGGCTACTTTAGTCAGTCCACCATTGACACAAACGAGCTCTGGGACCCAGACCTCACCAACAATGACGGCATCACGGGCAACCGAGGCAACGTGCCGCGAGCAAAGTCGTGCGTGCAGACGAGCGTGAGCGTCGTCATCGAGGACGAGTCGCTCTGCGACGGTGCGCGCAAGGAGTTTGAGTTTCTGTGCACGTCCGACGACAAGCACCTGCTGGCGCTGGCGGGACAGGGCATGTTGCGGTCAGTGAGGCGGCTCGAGGCTGCGGTGCAAAAGCTGTACGACAATCTGCAACGCGCAGTCCGTGACAACATGTCGCCGCTCGCGGCGCTCGTCACTGGCCAGACGTTCAAGGCGCAGCGTCTGTACTGGTGGGACAAGCTCGTGTACGCGCCCTGGATCATCGCCCTGTTCAGAGGCATCAAGCGACTCGACTGGGGCGCCGACGGCACGCTTCGTGATCTGGGCGTGCAACGCCTCGGCATCCTGGAGCAGGTGCGCAGAAACATGCGGTACAAGCTGGTGAAGCAGTTTGTCGAGCTCGACTCGCCGGCGCAGAAGCTCGCACGGGCCATCCAGAACGCGCTCGATCGCACGGTGCCGGTGTCGATTCGGGTGCAGGGCCCTGGCTGGGTGCGGACGCTCCCGCACAAGGCCAAGAGCCCAGACCTGCTCTACCCGTCTCCCGATGTGCTCACCATCGATGCGCTCGACGTCGAGACACAGAGCATCATGGTGCGCGAGTCGTCGCCGCTCAAGGACGCTGTGCAGGACATTCGTTCGACGTTTCGACGAGAGAGCATGGCCATGCGGCACCTCGTCCCGGACTGGGAGCGCACCAACGCCGCACGGTTGATCGTGAAGACGGCGCACACGTCCAACCCGGCGCTGGGAAGCGCGAGCACGAGATACGCACCACCGCCGGACTCGTACTCGCTGGTGCTGCAGTTGCCGGCCGACATTCTCAACGAGGCAACGTATGTGTCCGAGCGGCATCGGCGTGGCATGAGCCTCGTGGCGGACCGACGCAGCAGGAGCGCATTGCAGGCGCTCGTTCCGACGCTGAAGGACGACGAGCACTCGTTCATGGCGCTCTCGCTGTTTGCCGAGCTGTGGACGGACGAGCTCGTCGCGCAGGCACAGACGAACGCGACGCAGGTAGAGTACATGCGCACCATGTTCCACTCGCCGATTGCGTCGGCCTGCAACCGAGCGGCCGCCTGCGCGCGCCTCGTGCTCGAGACGACCGAGCAGGCGGGCAACGGCTTCTTTCCCCGCGACGATCCGATGCTGATCGCGACCCAGACGGGACGAGACGCGGCTCGCTTCGGGATGCGTCTGCACCTCGACGGGAGGAGCGGCAGCACGGACATGCGCCGCGCGCGCAGCGTGGCCAAGGCGCTGGCAGTGTTTGGCACCCTGGAGTCCAAGGGCAAGCAACGGCTCGATCGACTTCCGTCCGAGCCGTTGCAGTCGCTGTTCATGTCATTCTCGCATGGTCTCGACGCGTTTGTGCGCGCGTCGCAACTGGCACAAGGAGCGCCCACGACGCACACGAAACACCGCATCGTCGAGGCCGTCAGCGCCGGCTACCCGTCGCTGATGATTGATCTCGCAAGGCACGACGTCCACGGACAGCCGCGGCCGTTGCTGTACCCACCCGGACCGTTGCCCACGCCGGAGCCTGCGCCTGCATCCGCGGCGGAATTCCAGGAGCTCATGAACGACCTGCGGATGCGCATGGCAAAGTTGCGGTTGGACTTTGGCACGCTGGAGTCGCTCGTCGGGATCGCTGGCGGTACGCGAGCACCGAGCACCGACGCGCTGGCCGCGCAGCTCGCCAAGCTCGGCTCCGTGCCGACGCTCACGGGCCGCGTGGACAACACCGGCATGTTCTACGTGCCGTTTGGCTACGGCGACCCGCTACCGGCGCTCTCACCATACCCAATGTCGGCCGTCATGTTTGGATCGGTTCCGGTCTGGGTGGACACCCTCCTTGTGACCATCGTGGATCTCATCGCATCGCTCAGCGCACTCGTACATGGCACCGGCGCCGTACATGGCACCGGCGCCGTACATGGCACCGGCGCTGCAGCGGCACCGTACATGGCACCGGCGCCGCCACGGCAACCGCACCCTCCACTCGGCGCGCGGACCGTCGTCGTGCGCGTCGGACCCTCCCGCAACCAGTGCCTCGCGGTGAGCCAAGGGCCGCTTTCGGCGCCGTCGCTTCCCGCGCCATCGATTCTGCAAGCGGACATTGTCCCAGCACGCCTCCGTTCGCCTGTCGCCGTCAGCATCGTCTTCTCGGCCAGCACCACGGTCGTCGACCTTCCCACTGCCCAGCAGGACGCTGCAGTCGCACGGGTCAACCAGACGCCCTTTGTGGTGCCCGACGCCGCGACGGCCGCGAGCGAGCACGTGCAGTCAAAGGAGTCGGCGACGCTCGCCGTCGGCATCGGAGCCCTGGCCTGGAACACGGAGCGCGTGTTGCAGAGCAGCCTGTTGGCAATGGTGCAGGGTGACTTTGCAGTCGCCAACCATCCCGTTGCGCTGTCTGTCGTGCTGCCAGACCCGCCGCGACCGCCAGACAATGTCAGGGCGCGCATCCGGGAGCTGGAGACCCTGCGCCTCAGCATCGAGGTGCAGCTGGTGTCCACGACGCGCGACGCGCTCTACTACATGCAGGCAGTCATCGCCATTGTCCGGGGGCTCGTGCCCGCGGACGGAGATCGCGACTTTCGTGTCGGCCAGGGGTCGGAGGCCGGCGGCGGCGCCAACGACGTGAGCGACCGCTTCGCGCACCTGCCGTCGGATTTGCCGCCGTTTCTTCGACGCCGCATCGTCGAACAGACCGGGGCCTTGGTCTGCATTCCCGGCCTCGACATTGACGATCCCCTCATCGTGAACGCCATCGCCAACTTGAACGTGCCTAAAATCTCAGACGACGAGTTGATGTGCCTGGCGGCGCACGTCGGAGCGCTCGAGACGCGCATGTACCGCAAGCTGGCCAACGATCCCGAGTGGCGCGACAACTTTGAGTCGGAGCTCGCGCCGCTCGCCAGTCGATGGGTCCAGGTCGGGAAAGCAATGCGCGTCGAGCTTGCCAAGTTTCTCAAGACGGAACCAGATGCGGTCATCGATCTTCGTGACGAGACCAACGACGCACTCCGCCTTCTGCGGCGCCGTGCCGAGATTGATCAGAAGCTCGCGCGCGAGCGACTCGGTCGGGCGGCGAGGGTGGCCTCCCTGGACCTGCGCGCCGAGCGTCAGCGGCGGATGCTCGCGATGAGCTACGCCCTGGGGACTGGTCTCGCGCGCGGCATCGTCGGACCCAGTGCACCGCGCATCGCCGACACCGTGTGGCCCGCTGGACTGAGCCGTAAGCAGAGACGGGCCGAGAGCGATGTGATGATTGGCGCGTTGCAAAGGTTGCACGCGACGCTGCAGCCCAGCCAAGGCAAGGTGTTGCGGTTGAGCGAGGTGTGTGCGATAACGCACCTCGTTTGCGAGTCGTAGTAGTGCAGTGCAGTGTCGAGGTCGAGTGTCCTTTTGCGGGTGTCATGTTGCCGTCGTTGCCGTTGTTGCCACTGAACACGGACGTGCCACGCGCCGTGGACAGAGGTGGGTCGATCACCCCAGCGACCGTGCCTCCGGATTCGCCACGGCAACCCGTGCCGGAGGTGCCCTCGATTGTCGTCATTCCGCCGGAAGACATGCGCACGTTTGTCAACGAGATTGCCGAAGCCACCTACCCGCTCGTGCGGCGCGATCGCTTTCCCGTGTGGACCGACAGGGGGACGGACGTCGCGGCACTGGAAGCGAGCGTGATCCTCTTTGGCAAAATGGGGCTGCTGACGCCGGCGTTTGTGCGGACGTGCCTCGACAATGTGCAGCTCGCGCATCGGCACATTGCCACCGTCGGACCCAGCATCGACGACGAGAATGTGGAGGTCTTCACAGCCGAGGAGGAGCGGTTCACAACCGAGGACGTCGTGATGATGGACGATGCTCCCAACTACGCCTTCCCGTTGGATGTGGACGAGCAAGAGGGGGTCGCACCCATGCAGACTGGGATGACGTTTGTCTTCACGGATCGCAGTTCGCTCACCGGTGAGACGCGCGCGCAGGCCGAGACCGCGTCGCGCGAGGATCGCCTGTTTGTGCTCGAGCAGCTTGGCTTCTGGCCAGCGCTGGGCTTCTCGCGCGTCGGTCGGGACTTTTGGTCGCAGCTCTACAAGCTCGGAAGGAAGAAGCTTTTCAATGAGCTGCCGCGGTTGATCTTCAAGCACATTGGCAAGCTCGCCCTTGGACTTCTCGTCCCGACACTCGGCGTCGGGATGATCGGCGGTCAGATCTTGCCCAGCCTGACCAAGCTGGTGATCGAACGCATCGCGAAACGGGAACAGTACAACAGCGGGACTGCGATTGTCCGGGGCGGCAACTGGATTGCCGAGAACGTGCTCGGAGCAGACCTCGGACCCGACCCGAGCACCGCCCCGTATGCGCAGCACGGAGAGGACCCTACAAAGTACACGAACATCCTCAACAGGCAGTTTGACAAGATCTACGACGACCCAAAGGGCTACCTGCTGCAGGCCGGCAAGGTGGGGTTCGCATGCGCTGCGATCGCAGCGATTGTCCTCGTTTTCAAGGAGTGGACGTGGGAATACAAGCCACAACGGTGTCAGGCGTACCTCGACTACTTTGGAAACAGGGCCGACGAGCGTGCCATTGGCGACGACAACCCGCAACGCTTCCACCTCAGACCGTTTCTCAAACGCCTGCGCGATCGTATCCAGCTGCTGCTGCAGTTTGCGAGCGTGCAACGGGACGAAGCGTGGAAAGCGTACTTTGAGAGCGTGCTCGACCTGCTCGATCCCAGCGGGGGTCGCTTGGAAGGAAACCTGCATCGCAAATGGGCCGGCCTGCTCCGCGGTGACGTGGACAACGCGTGTGCACGAGCCTACGAGCTGGGAGATGCGGTGATCGGACCGCTCACGAACATCATGGCCCAGCTCGAGCGATTTGGAGCGGACCTGGACTGGCACGAGCGAGCACACCAGATGCTCACCACCGTCGACGGGCTCTTTGACACGACCGGTCTCAATCGTGAGAGTACGATTCGTGTGCGACAGCACTTTGGCCACGTGCGCCCCGATGGATTTGAAGTGGGCCGATGGATCAGGGGTCGCTGGTTGCGAGAGAACACACCCGAAGGTCCGACAAACCTGTACGGCGGGGACGTGCGGAACGTGGCGAGGCAGGCGCACATGAGCAACTACGTGGAGTACATGTCGCGCCTCGCCGCTGAGCTCGCGGAGCATCGTCGTCAAATTCTGGCGTTGCCGCCCTTTCGCTACAGAGCGCCCTTGCACGTGACGGTCATGGACGACACGGGGGGCCCGGGCGAGGGTCGCCTCGAGGCCAATTTTCGGTACTACTCCAATGAACTGCGGGCTGCCGTGCCGGCCTTGTTGGGTGCCGAGGAGTTCAGTCCCAAGTCGCAGCGGATGCGACCGGAAGACTTTCTGGCGCACGCCGCGCCCGACGACAGGGCCGGCGACCTGTGCAACGGAATCCGTCGCGACGCCATGGGCGATCCTGGAATCGACAAGGACTGGGTCTGTGACGACATCGAGGACAAGCCGGGAAAGAGGATGTGGATTGCCAGGCTCAGGTCCGAGATCGGTCCCGAAGGCGGCAAAGGACGAGGACGCGGCGGTGGTGATGCTGGTCGTCGCGGTAGCGGCCGCGGCGGTCCCAGCGACGAGTCGCGCGGCTTTGAGCAGGGCCCCTACTACTACGGCTCACCCGAGGACAAGTGCGAAGGCGTTCCGCGCAGCAAGCTGCCGCCGCCGATGCCCGGTTACTTTTGGGACTGCGACGTGCTGGCCAGCGGCAAGTTCAAATGGAAACAGAGGAAGATCCCACCGCCCGACAAGGAGCCCGGAGCGGGCGGTCCGATACGCGCAGCAGCGGAGAAGAAGAAGAAGAAGGCCAAGAAGAAGGGCAAGAAGGCCGCCGCCGCAGCGGCGGCGGCGAGCGACGACGAGAGCAAGGAGGAGGACGACATCGACGGCGGCGCCGTCAGTCCGGAAGACCTCGCGGCGCTCGGGCTGGGACCGTTGGTGGCGGGCGGACCAGGAGCGCCGAGCGGCTGCGTCGTGGATGCCGTGCTCGCGCAAATGCAAGGGCTGCGCGTGCAGCAGGGATAACACAGAGTGTGGTGCGTCTCGTGATAGGAGCACGCGTGTGTGTGTGTGTGTGTGTGAGTGCCAAGAGCGGGTGTGATTTCTCAACAGACGCACGGCGTCGCCCCCCTCTCGCCATGGCGGGCACGGTGACGCCCGAGCAACAGTACGAGGCGTTTGTCACGTCCACCCTCCGGCACGTGCGCCGCGGGCTGGATCTCGACGGCACGGACAAGAAGCAGCGCGTCGGCACGGCTCTGGACAACTCGGCGCTCGACGTGAACAACTTCAAAAACGCGGCGGAGCGCGTGCTGGAGGGTCGCTTTGCGCTGGGCGGCGACGACGCGTGCTACCTGCAGACTGGCCTGTCGATGCTCTGGACGACGGCCACTGCCGATCCGGGGTATGCCAACGCCGACGAGACGCTCGCGCCGGCCGGGCTCTACGCGCCCGATGCCGTCGACGGCATTCGGCAGGGGTTGCTCCAGGGCCTGCGTGACAAGAGCGAGTCCATGAAGAACGACGCGCCGGCCGTCCTGAAGCAACTGGTCGCGCCCATCCTCGCCCTGCTCGGAATCTCGACTGTTGGCAACGCGGTTCGGGCCAATCTGGGGCTCGGCCGTGTCGCAGACGTCGTCGCGCTGGTAGACTTGGACTGGTCCGCCCAGGCCGTCTGGACCCAAACAAACCTGGACGGCCTGTCCGACGTGTTGGACGCGCTCAAGAGCTACTTTGAGGCCAACAACGATGCCCAGGGCGGCGCGACGCTCGCGGGAGGCATCGTGGACGCGATCAACCAGCAGCAGGTTGCGTTGCAGAAACAAACAGCCAAGGTCGCGAGTCTCGAGCAGGAGAAGACGCAACTGGAGGCCGACGTTCGGGCGGCCGTTGTGGCAACCAAGACCGTGCGTGCCATCATGCAAGGGCAAATCGACCAATGCAACGCAGACCTCGTGGCCGCACAGAGCGCTCGGAACGACGAGGGACGACGCCGAATCACGGCCGAGCAGGAGCGTAGCGACGCAGAAAACGCACGGGACGTCGCGGTCGCAGCGCGTGCCGACGCCGAAAAGCAACGCGCCACGGCGCAGCAGGCGCTTGGCGACGCAGCCACCGCCGCTGCCACCGCGCGTGCCAGAGCGTTGGCCGCGGAGAAGAGCCTCGCCGAGTGCGAGGCCAAGCTCGCCGCGACCGGAGGCGCGTCGTCGGCCGAGGTCGCGGCGCTGACGGCGGAACGGGACGCGCTGCAGGACGCGGTGAGCGCCGCACAGGCGGCCACGGCCGCCGCCAGGAGCGCCACGCAAGCCAGAGAGGAGGAACTGCAGCGCGCCGACGCCGCGGCGGCTGTGTCGGCAAAGAGGATGGCCGAGCTCGAAGGACGGCTGCGCACGGCGGACGAGACAATCGACAGGGCATCCGGTCGCCTGGAGCGCATGGCGGCGCAGGTGCTCGAGCTGACCCAGCGGGTCGAGGACCTCACGCGCGAAGCGAGCGACAAGGAGATTGCCATGGAGCGACTGCGCACGCAGATCAACGACGGCGGTCGAGCCGCCCTGGACGCAGCGCAGCAGCAAGCCACGACCGCCCGGGCCCTGCAGGAGGCCGAGCGCAAGGCGCGTGACTGCGAGGAGAAGCTCACAAAGGCCAGGGCCGAAAACAAATCGAGCACCGAGCGCATCCGGGCGCTGCAAAGCGCGGCGACAAAGGCAAAGGAGGCACTCGAGAAGCAACAACGCGAGAGCGCGACGGCGACGACTGCGGTCGCGACGACCAACGAGGCGCAGCGGCAGCGGTTGCAGGAGCTCGACAATCTGCTGTACAGCCAGGCGGACCCGCTCGCGGCGGAGTGGAAGGTGGCCATGGGCAACTGGATTGCCGAGCTCACCGCCGGAAGCGACGAGGAAGAACGGCTCGCGCAAGCGCGCGAGATTGCCAAGAAGCTCGGTACGCAGTCGATGCGGCGGATTCTGAACGAGCAAATCGACGACTACGCGCTCGTCGAGGTGTACTCGACGCGCGCCGTCATCGCCACGTCGGGCCTGGAGAAGGCCGTGAGTCCGAGGGATCAGGCCGTGTGCAAGGCGCTTGGTGACGCGCTGCGCAACAACGTGCCCGGGTTTAGGAACCGGATCTACGCCGAGGCGACAAAGATGGTGTGCAACACCCTCCGAGCGTGGGGCCTGTACAAGCGCAGCGACAGCGCCACGCTGGAGAAGCGCGGCACGAAGCCACTGATCCTGCACATGCCCCTCTGCGCCGAGGCGGACACGCAGGGCGTCTTCGTGCCGCTCACGGCCGAGGCCCTTCAGTTTGTGCAGAATGCCGAGGAGGGCGAGACGCGAGTGGGCGAGGTGCTGAACTATCTGTTCAATCTGCCCAATGACAGCGAGCAGGAACGTCGGTGGGAGCTCCAGTTTCTGGAAAACACAACGTTTCCGCACCTGTTTCTGAACCTCAAGGGCTCGCCGCTCGGAGCGGCCATGCAGGTGGAACAGGGCTTCTTCAGTTCGAAGGCCGCGTGGCTTGGCGGGATGATCAGTCGTGCCGCGGGCGTCTTCGCTGGCAAGAACGCGGACGCGGCTGCGCCAAAGTCGCCTGCGGCCAACGCGGCGGCCAGCGAGGCCGCGGCGACCGAGCCCGTCGCGGCCAACCGACTGGCGGCGGCGGTGGGCGGCTTTTCTGCGGCGGCCAAGGTGGCGGCGGCGACGGTCGCCGTCGCCGGAGCCGGCGTCGTGGCTGCCGGCGTGATTCAGGAAGTCGCCAGTGGTGGCGAGCCGCTCCCAGCCTTTCCAAACCGGACCATCAACGAGGAGACGATTGCCGGCGTTCGCTACTTCTTGGACGACTTTGGCATGGTCGCGCCGTCGTCCGTGGTGACCGGCATCGTGGGGCTCGAGGCGGCCAAGCAGGCCAAGATCGGCGGATCCTTGGTCGACAGCGTCGCGGGCACGTTTGCCGGCTCGACCCTCCCGACGAGCATCCGGGCTTTGCCGACGGCGTTGCAGCAAGCGGCAGAGGACGGCGACGACGACGCCGTGCAGCTGCTCGACCGAAACGCCAAAGACATGAGCACGCCCATCGACGTGCTCTCGCTGTCGAGCGACGAGCACCGCACAGCAGGGTGCGCGGCCATCGTGAGCCTGGCTGCCGCGGACAACACGTTTGAGGTCGTCGAGAGGATGGCCGGAGGCAGGGTCGCGCGGTTTGGGACGGCCCAGAGCTACCGCAAGGTTGCCAACAGCACGCACCTGGGCAACTATACGGAAATCGCACTGCAGCACGTGCCGCTGATGATGGTGGTCAACAGCTCCGTGGACACTGGCAAGCTGGCCACCTTTCGGGAGATGCGGTTCCAGCACGACCGGTACCTGGCGGATGGCGGTCGTGCGAGGAGTTTCCTGGAGCGCGAGTTGCCGAGGCGACTCGCGCTGCAGGACCAGTCGGAGCCCTCGTTGCTGCTTCCCGAACCGGACCTGCCCGCTCCGCCGCCGCCGTTGCCGATGGCAGTGCCGAGACTCGTGTCGGCTGCCGAACCGCGCAACTACACCATGCCGCCGGATGTGTTTGCACAGACCGTGCCGGCCGCCTTCTCGTTGCGCCTGTCGCCCAACCTCCTGACCAAGATTGCCGGCGAGGACACGTCTGACGAGGCGATGGTGGGGCTGGGGGTGCTGAGCAGGCAGGGCCTGGGACCCATTGTGGACGAGTTGTCGGGAGCACTCTTTGAAAAGGAACGCCCGGCACTCGTCCTTCCGGGTGCGCTGCTGGATGTCCGGGCGAGCCAGAGCGGTGCGCTCGGAAACGCTTCTCGAGCGGCGGCGGCCAAGGTCGTGACGAGGGTGTTGCGGGAGCGAGCGGAGAGGAGGAGGCAGGCGCAGCCGCAACCGCGACCTCGAGAACTGGTGCGGGGAGAGGTGGAGAAGATGGTGTACGATGCCGTGACGTCCAGCGGATCCGCGGCGATTCGTTACGGCGGCCAGATCCTGAACGCGGGGTTTTCCTTTCTCGGTGCGCTTGCGAGTGAAAACACGGAGGCGAGCTACGAGGACGACCTCGCGATGCGCATCGTCGTGTCGCGCGGCCTGGTGGGGCAACGGGCGCCGACCGAACGGGCGTCGCCCGACTGCGAGCTGGACGCGGTGCTCAAGTACGAGCTGCCCGACACGGAGGCGCTGGCGCGGTGCATGCCGGCCGTGCGTCTGCTGCTGGAGACCACGCCCGATCCCACGTCCGAGGAGGTGCGTCGGGCGCTCGCGCGTCGCGGCAGCACGGGCGCTCGGGCGCCGGTTGCCGCGTCGACGCGCCTGCGTGCCCTGCACGCGCTGGACGACAACTTTGCCATGGTTGGCAAGACAGCCGCGTCCATTGGCGACTCCCGCGCCGGCGTCGAGATGCCGCACGCCGTGCGATGGATGCCGACAGGGAGCCGTGCCGGCGCGATGGCACGCACGGCCATCCTCGAGCACGCCGTCGCGCGCTGCGCGCAGGCGCAGGCGCAGGCCGAGGCGGAGGGCGACAGTGGCATCCAATGCGCGCTCGCTGGCGCGGCGGCGGCGCTCAAGCTGCGCCAGCTCGAGGAGCTCTACGGCTTGATCGAGGCGGCGCAGTACGACGACGAGCCGCATCTGCTGGGCACGGCGACGCCGCTCGTGACGCGACCGTGCGCGGTGGTGCGTGGCGTGCTGTCCTTTCCCGTCGACCACGGCGTCGCGTCGGTGGACGCAAACGAGGTCAAGCTCGACACCAGCGAGGAGGCCCCCATGGGCGCTGCGACCGCGCTCGCCGTGGCCATGGAGAAGACGCACGTGCCGACCGCGCAGCTGCGCAACGCGCTGCGTCGCGCCGCCGTCACGGACGCCAGCCTGTACGTTGCGCCGCCGGCATCCGAGCTGGCATTTCGGCCCGCGCCGTCACGGGCCACGTCGGAGACGGGGGTGCGCCTCGACGCCTACGCCTGCCAGCGCGTGCAGTCCGGCGACTTTTCGGTGGCCGTGTGGCTGCGCATCGTAAACCGCGCCATCGTGCACCTGGACGCAATGTACGGCGACCAGCATGGGGCCATCAAGAACTTCCTGAGCGCCGCCGCGGCCGGCGACGTCCCTGGCACGTTTTTCAGCGCAACCCACCGCCGCGACGCGCTCTGGAGCGAGTTTCGACGCAACGTGGCCATCTCGCAGGACCGGCTCTGGGTATTTGTGCGGCTCGTGTCGGGGTGCGTCGGCGGCGACGTCAACGAGGTCATCACGATGGCCGACGAGGCGACGCTCAAGGCGACCAAGGCCATCCAGGACCAGCGCGTCGCCATCGCCAAGCGCGTCAGCGACATGCAGGCCAAAATTGTCGAGACGGTCGTCGGCAGCATGGTGCGCGAGTCCAAGCTGACCATGGACAAGAATGGCGCCAACGATCTGGTCGTCATCGACGGCGCCGCACGCAAGCAGCTGAACGACCTCGCCAGCGGCGAGAGCGGTCGGCCGTTCTTCGAGGCCAACGTGGCCGTGCGGCACCTCAAGGATCCGTCCAGCCCGGCCAACCAGGAGACCAAGCTGGTCGACCTGCTGCAGAGCCTGGCCAACGTCGGCAACCAGCTCCAGGAGTCGCTGGAAACGACGCTGACACAGTCTGGGTCGGCGAGCGCCTCGCTGACCGAGCTGTCGCACCCGGCCAACTGCTACTACGTGAGCATGCGCACGGATGCCATCGCGGCCATCCGCGTCGCGCACGAGCGGCTCAACGTCGAGCTCGGCATGCGCCGCGTGCTTCGTCGCATCTCCTTGTGGGAGCTCGTCGAGGGCGGGTGCACGGCGCTGACGACGCGGTTTGCCGAGTTTGCCGGCCACGTGCTGGTGCAGGCACGCTCGGCGACTGGCACCTCGGCGCTGTACGTGTCGCAGCAGGCCATCCAGACCAACGCATACCAGGCGCGCATGGCGCTCGACAAGTTGGTGCGCGCGGGCGTGCTGTACGCGACGCGCACGGGCATGCCCGACTTTGAAAACCTCGACTCCAACGCGGCGCGCCGTCTGGCCATGGATGCCGGCAATGGGCTGACCGACCTCGAAATTGGCGAGGAGCTGGCGCGGCAGCTGCTGCCGCGCGGCGTCAAGATGGCGCCGTCGATTCATGTGCACCCGTCGGGATGGGGCGCGGTTGGGTTTGCACGGTGGTGAGTGAAAACAACTAGTAACCTTGAGCAATGACAGGCGCCGCGCCCAGACACACACACACACACACACACACACACACACACACACACACACACACACACACACACGTTTCGTGTCGTTTCTCAGAGGCTGGACGGCCCGGCGTCCCACTCCTTGCGCGTCTTGTGGCAGTTGCGGCAGAGCAGCCGGCAGCGACGCTCGGCCACGGGCGGGATGTCGTCGGTGTCGACGTCAAAGTCGGGCGGCAGCCCGAGCTCCGCCAGGAGCTCACGCTTGGCGGTCGGCAACGAGCGGCGGTCGTTGACGATCTCGCCGATGCTGCGGCCCTTGCTCGTGGGGTCGACGTGGTCCCAGTCGTAGCACACCTCGAAGCCCGCGACGCACCGACCGCCCGACGGGCCGTCGCACGGGCAGTCGGGGCGCTCGCATGCGCCGACCTCGCGCTTGATACCATTGACGTAGTTGCGCTTGTCCTCGCGGTACTCGGCGTTGCGCATTGCCTTCTGGCGTTGCTCTTTCGTCTCGTACTCCTTGGCCTCGGCCTTGGCACGGCTCCCAGCATTCTCGGGCGCCGAGTCGCTCGACGGGTCGAGCGCGTGGCACGCGCGGCACAGCGGCGTGCACTTGTCCGCCTCGGCGCGCATCGCTTCGACGCCGCCGTGATTAGGCCAGTAGCTGTCGGTTTGCGAGAGACCCTCAAGCTTGCGCTCCGCCGCCGGGTAGGCGGCGTCGGCCGCTTCCTCGCCGTGCGTCGCGACCATCGCCTTGTGCGCCTTGGCGTTGGCGGCGTACGTCTCGCCGTGGTTGGCCTCGACGGCGCGCGTCGCGCCGCACCGGCGGCAGGTGGCGAAGACCTCGGCCTTGAGACGCTCCCACTCGGCGCGGCACGCGCCCTTCTTGCTCTCTGGGTTGGCCTCCGACTTGGTTTGGCTCGCGCGGCACGACGCGCACTTTCCGGTCGCAAACGTGGCGATGGTCTCGCGCGCCGCCAAGAAGGCGTCGCCGTCCTTGGCGGCGCGCGCTTCGCCGAGCGCCTCGAGCGCCTTGGTGTACGCGGCGGCGTCGCGTGGGTTCTTCTCGGGCA
>Ga0302127_10000666_pt1 | contig 19299 bp, 19 predicted proteins | sample CB4_SCM_MG_FD_204452 | JGI IMG/M metagenome (GOLD analysis project Ga0302127, IMG submission 204452) | Marine microbial communities from Western Arctic Ocean, Canada - CB4_SCM | ecosystem: Environmental > Aquatic > Marine > Oceanic | place: Canada: Western Arctic Ocean | collected 2017-09-24
GCTACAAACCAAAAACCGAAACTCCCCAAAGCGGATTGGACACCAAAGCCAGCCATGTTTTGCTGAGCAAACCGAGATGCTGAAAACTGCAGGTCATTGCCAGCGACGTTACCCCGGAGTTGCACGAATAATGCAGAAGTGTTCGCAGAGTCACCCATCACCATCCCAACATCGAATTCTCCAACTTCACCCATGGGGGCCTGATAGCGGATGGCATCAATGCCGATTCGATACTCCTGGTTAAACGTTTTTATGTTAGAGGGGATGAATACGTCTGTGGGATTGATGATGCGCGCCGAACCTAATGCGATGGCTTGTCGACCAATGGTGAGATCACCGTGTGAAAAATGTAGCTGTATATTCAGGCGGTCGAGATTCTGATGAGTCTGGCGCTTATCATCGTCCGTCAGCGTGTTGTCGATATCGGTGAGCCTATATGCATCAACGACTATAGCCAGTGTCTGGCTATCTAATCCGAGGCTATGAGAACTGAATACAGGGCTGAGATCGTAGTGAAACTCCCAGGCGAAGTCTGGATTGGTTTCACTCCACATGAGGCGCAGGCTATTTTGCGACTGGTAGGTTTTAGTCGGTGAGAGAAGTGGGACCTCGTCCTGGACCAGCGCGAAGGATTTTAAATAACCGGAGAAATCGCCATAACAGCAACTACTGAGGGTGAGCAAAAAGGCGAGTCTTAGCACTGTTATTTAGATTCGTCTCTAACGACCTGTCCATCTTCAAGGTAAATCAGGCGCTGTGCGCGATCCATTATTTTCTGGTCGTGGGTGGAAAAGACGAATGTCATGCCGTGGTTTTGATTTAGGTCGCGCATAATATCCAAGAGTGCAATACCGGTCGCTGAATCGAGGTTGGCGGTGGGTTCGTCTGCCAGAATCAAGTCGGGGTTAGATGCCATCGCGCGGGCCACCGCAACCCGTTGCTGTTGACCACCGGATAGATGTCTGGGTCTTCTCTCTCCAAGACCTTCGAGGCCTACGAGTGCCAGCATTTCCTTAACCCGACGTTGTCGCTCGGCTGCAGCCACCCCCTGTAATAACATGATGTATTCAATGTTCTCGCTCGCTGAAAGTACGGGAATCAGGTTGTAGGCCTGAAAAACAAACCCAATATGATCCCGTCTAAAATCGGATAACGCGGCGCCTGACATGTCAGCAATGTTTGTTCCGGATAGCAGAACCTGTCCTGCCGTTGGATTGTCCAGACCACCAACCAGGTGGAGCAGCGTGGTCTTACCCGACCCGGAAGGTCCAATCACCGCGGTAAACTCTCCTCGGGTGATTTCAATCGAAACATGCTCGAGGGCCTTAACGCGTATGTCTTGATCTCCAAAGTAGCGACACAGGTCGCAGGTTTCAATCACGTTCTCCATTTATAGGGACCTCTATAGGGACCGTTGCAAAGCTACTGCCGGCACAATTCGGGAGGCAAAAAGTGCAGGGTAGAGCGCAGCGGCTAATGTTAATAATACGATGTATGCTGGAAACAGGATGAATTGCTGTGCTAGTACTTTCGTTTTTATGCTGCCATCGATCGCAATACCGGATACTTCGAATTCCCCTATTGGGAGACCGTGGACCGAAAACCAGGAACTGCTCAGATAACCCAATATACCACCCAATATGCAGCTGACGACTGCAATGATTAGTGCTTCCAGCATAACTAACTGGATGATGTTGCCAGGCGTGGTACCTACGGCTTTGGCGATACCGAACTCGTGGATCCGTTCATAGATGGACATGAACAAGGAGTTGATGACTCCGAGTGACGCGATGAAAAACAGCACCACGCCTAGAATCACCGTAACGAAGTTTGATATCTGAATGACTGAGGAAATACTAGGATTAAAGTCGAGCCAACTCATTGCCTCGATGTCACCGTGAGTCAGTGACTTATAGAGTGAATGCTCGCGATTTTTTGCCAAGGCGGGATCGTGAAAACGCACAACGATTTGGTGCACGCCGTCTTCGGTCGCTACAAGTCGTTGTGCCGTGGCAAGGTTGATAAATGCAAATCTCTCGTCCATCTCCCGAGAACCAAATTCTAATATACCAGATAGGCGAAACAGTTCCTGGCGGGTCTCTCCAGTACCTATTTGCGCCACGGTGACTACGATTCGATCTTGAAGGGTTACGTCAAGGAGTTCTGCCATGCCTTTCCCCATGAGGATTTGCAGATCCGTACCGGACAGGTACTCGCCTGCGATCAACGCGTCTTTGATGCGACTGACATTGAGTTCCCGTTCCGGGTGAACACCATAGATCAGTCCCCCGGTCATGTTATAGCTTGAGGCAATCATCCCTCCGATCATTATTCGAGGCGCATAGGCCATCACATCTGAATTGGCCTTGATAGCATCGATGACACTATCGGGATTGTTAATCATAAGATCACTATCGAAATCATCCATGAAGTTCTTGTGATGTATCTGTCCTTCACCCGTCAGTGTACGTGTAATGGTGTTCTCCATCATTTCCACAAGTCCGACCACGGTGCCATCGGTAATAATCAATGCGGCCAATGAGCAGGAAATTAACATCACGGTCAGTAGTGTACGTCGGGTATTGCGAAACAAATTGCGCCAGGCCAGTTTGAGGAACAACACCGTTAATGACTCCCCATTGCAGTCTTTGGTGTCACGCTAGCGGCTCGAATCGCGGGCAGAATCGTGACCAGTACGGTAAACGAATAAATATATGCTACGGGTGCAAGGAGCGCCAAAGGAGTCACCCCGCCCCTTATTTGACTAAAGGTCATACCGCCAAGATCGACAGGTTCCGGTAATGAAAAGCCAACGTTAACCAGCCATGCCAGGATGGGCACCAGTAAAATGATACTGACCAATAAGCATAGAGTGGTTAGCATCATAGTCTCGATGAAAATTAGCTGCACGATGGTTGAGGGTCTGCTACCAATAGCGCGAATGACGCCAAATTCCCTGGTACGCTCAAGCACTGACATCAGCACCGTATTCAACACACCAATGAAAATGATAAAAATCAGAATGCCAAGTATAAATCTATTGGCTCGTTTGTCAGATTGCATGGTGCGATAAAATGTTTCGTCAATGACCTGCCACGGAGATACTGTGATTTCTGGTATTTTTAGGTGTAGTGCTGTTTCCAGCGCTTTCGCTACAACCTCGTTGTCGTTAGGTGCTCGAACCAACAATACGTATTCGTGAACCGACTCGCCCAGGCTCAAAAATTCCTGTGCAGTGGTCAGGGACAAGTATACGACCCGACTATCAGTGGATGACTTGTTCCCTACGATAGCTGTGACGGGATAAAGATCGTTGGCTATAGATCCATCAGCACCCTGAGAGATCAATGCGATTTCGTCACCAACATCAATCGCCAGTGATTTAGCGATACCTGCACCGATCATTGCCGTCCGCATGTGTGCATTATTGTAGTACTGACCAATTTTTGTCTTTTCTTTTAAGCGAGAAACTTTGGCTTCGAGGTCTGGATCAACACCAATAACCGTTACAGGTATTGTTTTTGTGCCAGCGTAAGCGAGCGCGGGTGAATACACGCGAGGTGCAAACGCCTGAACATCATCATTGGCGCTAAAGGTTTGTTCAACTAACCTTCGATCGTTGATCGTTTTATGAACCTTGGGCTTTCTTTCATAGTCAGCCCAGTGAACCTGAATATGTCCGATACTATCCAGTGTATAAAAATCGACAGCGTTTCCCCAGGCTCCTTCAACTAACGAGAACGTAAAAGTACAGAGTACGAAACCGCCGACTATCGTGAGCCCCGTCAATAAAGACCTGCGTCTCTGGCGTAGAATATTTCTGAACGCCAGTTTGAATAGCATCATCAAAAACGACTCTTCAGATTTCGCAGGGTAAACGTTTGCTCAGATATGTTGTCGGGATCAAAATCGAGATTGTCGTAAACTATTGCAGTACTATGACCCTGCTTATTCAAAGGTGTGACGGTGATGGAAGAAGGTAGGCGCACACCCTCGAATTGGGTGATCTCGCCAAATTTCATGACTCTTATTTTCACACCTCGCTCATTATAAAAAGTCTGGCTGAGTGGTAACATCTCTTTTTTGTCCACAACGTATTCGATTTTTCCCCAGACCGTGACTGTGTCCTCCCTGGGCGTCAGCATAATAACGTACTGAGTATCGGTTTCCTCGAGTTCTAGATCGTATGCCTCAACCAGTTCCGATTCTCTGAGCAAATCATCGTTGGTGAAGTCGCTGCCCATCCATGAACCGGTCATCATGGAGGGTGGCACTTTGATCACCTTGTTGATTTTAGGGAAGTAGTTCCACATTTCTTTTTCGCGTTTTAGTGTCGCGATTCCACGATCTTTTTTAGGAGACAAAATACGAAAAAAACCGTAGTCCTGACCCATGGACTCGCCAGTCATGGTTAGATGCCGCTCGAAATTGGGTGTTTGAATGGTCATGGTCAGTGTCGACCGACTGGCGTTACCTCGATAAAGTTTCTCCATTTCGGTAATAATATCGGTAGCTTGTTTCGTGGAATCGTCAGCGAAAGACGTGGTGGTGATAAATAGCAGGCAAATGAGCAGAAACTGCATGATTTCTCCTTCTGTGACTTGGTTGAATCATAACTGTGCAGACCGCAAAAAACGACATCAATGTTTATTTAGCAGGCAAAAATGAGACGTAAGTTACTATTATTATTGATAATTGTGTGTGGAAGCTCAGTGGCAGAGGAATCTCCCCTGGTGATATTGGAGGCTCAGTTATTATCTTCGCCGTTGGCCTTTGAGTTCCAAATCAACTCCTCCGGGGCGGTGGTCTCAGATATTAAGGGTAGCTTTCATTACTGTGAAGATGAACTGACTATTGAAGTGGACGGCGAATTGTTTGCTGAACCCGTTCGACTCAAGATGCGCGCTGATAGCGAACGGCTATCGCTCAATGATACCTCGATGCCTATGCCGTACCATTGACATGAAGCCATCATCGTTGGTTTTGTAAGTATGGGACTTCTTCACAATATTATTCGCTTGAGTGGAAACCTGGTTCCTGATCATGGGGAAGGGGGGTACGCGACTGGGTCGACATACCGGTTGTTTGCCAAAACAGTGATTTTCTGTTCTTCGATATTTTTGTTTCGAATACCAAAGCGGCCCACGCTGAACTGAAACTTGATGATGAGCATTTGCCGAAATCGCGCCACCAAACAATGTATTTCGGAGACGAGGAGATGTTGGTGAGCGAAAATTATGCAGTGATGACATTGTCATGTCAGCTTTAGATTTTTGTTAGTTTTCACAAACTCCTGACTTAAGGCATGGAGGAATTTGCTATACTTTCCCGTCATAACTTAAGGAAAGATCGATGTACCGTATGCTTGTTGGAGTTGCATTGTTGATTGTTGGGTGCCAGGCATTGGCAGATAGTGCCTGGTCAAACGAGGTGGAACTGGGTGCCGTTTTTACGGGTGGGAACACGGAACAGGAATCAGTGAAATTCCGTTTTGATACCCATCGCGACAGTGTCGGCTATACCCATACGCTTCATGCAGATGCGTTTCGAGCATCTGAAAATGATAGCAATACGGCCCAAAAGTATTACCTCTCTTATCGAATGGGCAAAAAGTTGAGTGAAGACCGAGGTCTTTTTTCTCGCGTAGCCTATGAACAGGACCGGTTCAGTGGTTTTGATAATCAGATGGATCTAACGGCCGGTTACAACCAGACCTCTCTTGCGACCGAGACAATGAATCTAACAGCTGACTTCGGTTTGGGTGCCAAGCGTAGCGAACTCGATACCGGAGTAGCGCAAACGGAAATGATAGGCAGGATAGCGGGCCTTTATACCTGGCAGGTCAGTAGTAACGCCCTATTCAGACAAGCACTTGGCTTTGAAATCGGTGAGGAGCCCACGACTTCACGGTCAGAAACCTCGTTAGAATCAAGCATTTCAGGTAACCTTTCGATGAAATTGGCATTCAAGGTAAAGCATAATTCTGAGGTAGTGCCAGGAAAGAATAAGTCAGACAGGGAATCAACGGTCACGCTTGTGTACAAGTTTTGAGTGACCGGAAACTTGCTATTACCATCGTAATAGTACTGTTCGTTATTTTCGGCACGCTACTTTACAGAGCGTATTTTATGAAAGCCGATATAGCCCCAAGGCCGATTGCTATCAAGGAGACCACGGTTAATCCCAAACCGTCGATCCGTACCAAAATGATTACCTGTAATCGTGTTCGCTCGATTACTCGATTACTGGGTTATGTTGAGAATACGGGAAGCGTTCCACTGTCGGCTGTGACGCTTCAGACGATCTGGAAAGACGAATATGATGCGATATTGGATACCGGGTTGGTTTATGTAGTAGGCAATGAAGAGCCGCTCTATCCCGGAGAGAAGCGCCAGTTTGAAGATACAACTGTGTTGAGGGGTGTCGCCAAGTGCAACGTTCGTGCCCTTGATTGGTGGTCGTCTGAAAGTTAAGTTGGAGCATCACGATGCTTTTTTTGTTAGGTGAGAGAATTCGAAAAGGTCAGGTGTCTGTGGGTTGCAGAGCATGTGTCTATTGCGGCGCTGATCAGAAGTTCGTTCATGTTACGGAAGACAACTACTTTACGTTCTTTGCTATACCGTTATTTCGGCTAGGTAACGTCGCTGATTATTGCCAGTGTGAATCCTGTGAGTATACCTATCAAAATTATGAGTCAGCGGAGCCGGCCCATGTATGTTGGGTGAAGTTGATCGCCACGTATGTCCTTACGGGATATGGTATGGCTAACCAACGGCGAATCATTCAAGAAATCGGCAAAAAGGTGAGCGGTGTGGATTTCCCAAGTGATGAAATCGACGAGATCTCGACGCGTCTCGAGGATGATGCATTCGAACTCTTGCGTAATGCTGCAGCGTCGTTGAACGACAAAGGTAAGCTCAAGATTGTGGAAACAGCATTTCTGGCTACCTACATCTGTTGCGAGGTTCAGTACGAAGACAGGTTGCGCATCAACCTTATCGGGAATGCGCTTGGCGTGTCGTTACAGTTTGTGGAATACGCGATTGGTGAAGTACGCCGACAAAATTACTATGGTGTGCATCGGCTGTTATCCCCGACCCGTTAACAGAGCCAGTTTAGCCAAAAAACGCAAAGTCTTCGGTATTAGTAAATTGGAAGGCTTCGTCAACCGCAGTGTTTTCAAGGCCGAGATGGCGTCGTAGGGCTTTGTGGACGTGCTTAGGGTAGATGATCGTATCATTTTCATTATCGCGTTCGAGCGTGTCTGGATTAAAGGTCTGACGATTGATATTGCTGCCAGGATTGGCGACGAAGAGCTTCGTTTCGATGGCAAGCATAGAGTCTGCAGAGGTGCTTGCTATAACCTCTGGGTCGGCGCACGCATCCGCTGACATCGCAATGGCGCTATCGAATGACTGCCAAGTTTGACCATCATCGCTGGTTTTGAATATACCGAATTCACTATCAGCACTAATGCCTGGGGATAAGGCACAGCAGACTTCGAACAGGTATTGTCGAAAGGCTATGGCGACGGTGTCCATCTGAATATCTGCAATGCGTTCCCTCGTGTTACGGAACTATCCTGCATTCCTGTCGCAGCGTAAGCAAATGCGGTAAGCCGAAGGGTAGGGTGGGCACGACAGCGGCCGCATACCCACTGATTATTCTGCCTATCTACATGATTTGTGTAAATATTTAGTTAAATTGACTAATTACACCAGAAATGGATTCCTTGGCATCACCGAACAGCATTCTGGTGTTTTCCCCAAAAAATAAGGGGTTATCAACACCGGCGAAACCGGAGGCCATGGAACGCTTCAAGACGAAAACCGTCTTTGCTTTATCCACGTTAATAATAGGCATTCCATACATCGGGCTGTCTTCCTCCCGTGAACTGGGATTAACAACATCATTGGCCCCAATCACGATGGCTACATCCACATTTTCAATCCGTGGATTGATGTCGTCCATCTCCACCAATTGCTCGTAGGGTACATCAGCCTCTGCCAGTAACACATTCATATGACCGGGCATTCGACCTGCAACCGGGTGTATGGCGTAGGATACTTCAGCACCATTTGCTTCAAGAATCTGCCCCAGCTCCTTGACGACGTGTTGAGCCTGGGCAGCGGCCATACCATAACCTGGTACGAAACATACGTTGCTGGCTGCTTCAAGCACGTAGTAGGCATCTTCGACGGAAATCGGCCTTACTTCTCCTTCGATAGCTTTGCTTTGTTTAACGGCGCCAAAGCCGCTGAACAGTACATTAGCAAGGGAGCGATTCATGGCTTTACACATAATATTGGTGAGAATAATGCCAGCAGCACCGACCAGAGATCCGGCGACGATCAAGATGTTATTGTTGATCGCGAAGCCTGCCGCACAGGCGGCGATGCCGGAGTAGCTATTCAGTAGTGAAATAACGACCGGCATATCGGCGCCACCAATCGGTATCACGGCCATGATGCCAAGAACCAGAGCAAGGCCTACGACGACATAGAGCCACTGTGAGTCAGGTGATGGGTCCATACAAAACATCACAGCAGAGGCAATCATACCCATGAGCAGCAGACTGTTGACCACGCGCTGTCCTGTGAAAACAAGGGCGCCACTCTTAATGAACGTTTCACTTAACTTGCAATAAGCGATCAGACTGCCGGTGAAAGTGATTCCGCCTATCAGAATCGCCAGTAGCACCGTGATTGCTGTAAATGTACCAATATCCCCGCTATACAATGTGCCCCAGCCGACCAGCAAGCTGGCGATGCCACCGGAGCCATTGAATAATGCGACCATTTCAGGCATGACCGTCATTTCAACCAGTCGCGCTGCTAGGGTACCAATGATAGACCCGACAATAATCCCGCCGAGAATGTACTCATACGAGACAATTCCCTCAGCGGTTAACCCGGCCACGACGGCGATAAACATCCCGAGTGCTGAAAAACCATTACCCCGTCTAGCGGTATTTGGATGGCCAAGCATTTTCAGACCAAAGATAAATAGTATCGCAGCAACGATATAAGACAGGTTTGCAATCAAATGGATACTCATTTGCTGTCTCCGCTTTTGCTTTTGCTCTTGAACATTGACAGCATTCTGTCAGTGACTAGATATCCGCCGACCACGTTGATCGTGGCAAAGGTGACGGCGAAGGTTCCAAGGAGTGTTGCCATTTGCGAATTCATCGCGCCCGCCGAAAGGAATGCACCGGCTAATGTGATGCCTGAAATCGCGTTTGCACCGGACATGAGTGGTGTGTGCAGGGTGGCCGGCACTTTCGATATAAGTTCAAATCCTAAAAATACTGACAGGACCAGAATAAAGGTTAGAAAAACAACTTCCACTGGATGCTCCTAGATTATGCTTGTTTTAGTTTCTTAAGCTTTTAATGGCTTCGTTGACGATGTCACCGGCGTGCGTAATGACGCAGCCCTTTAGAATATCATCGTCCAGGTCGAGATTGAACTTCGTGTTTTCCTCGTCCCAGTATTCAGCCACTAGATTGTAAAGGTTCGATGAATACATCTGACTGGCGTCCTTGGCCACATGGGCGGGTAAATTGGATACGCCAATGATGGAAACCCCATTTTGTATAACGGTTTCGTCTGGTGAACTACCTTCGACGTTGCCACCGGAGTCCACAGCCATGTCAACGATCACACCACCGGGTTTCATTGCGTCGACCATGTCCTTGGTGATGATACGAGGTGCCGGCCGCCCAAATAATTGTGCGGTTGTGATGACCACATCGGATTGGCCAATGACGTCTTTCATCCCCAGACGTTGAAGTTCCAGCTGTTCAGGGGTCAATTCTTTAGCGTAGCCTTCCGCGGTTTGGCCTGTCTCACCGAGGTCAATTTCGACAAATTTGGCACCCACCGAACGTACTTGTTCGGCGACGATCGGTCGAGTATCAAATGCCTCGACTCTGGCGCCTAGTCTCTTGGCGGTAGCGATTGCCTGGAGACCGGCGACACCGGCGCCGATAACGAAGACCCTGGCCGGGCTTAAGGTGCCGGCAGGCGTCATCATCATGGGTAAAATACGATCCAGCCTACTGGCCGCAAGCAGAACCATGACATAACCCGCAAGGTTGGCCTGGGAGCTTAAGGCATCCATTTTCTGTGCACGGGTTGTCCGTGGGATCATTTCCATACTGATCGCCGTAACACCTCGTTTGGCGAGGGAATCTACCAGTGCTCCCTCGTTGTAGGGATCAAGGTAGCTGATGTGAATGGCGCCACTTTTAATCAAATCAATATCTTCAGGCGTTGGCTTGCGTACCCTTAGAATAATATCCCCTTGTTGTAACAGCGCTTCACGGTCATTGGATAGGCTTGCACCGGCATCGGTGTATTCTGAGTCGGAAAAACCTGCCTGTTCACCCAGACCTGCTTGTACTGCAACGGAGAGCCCAGCCCTTGTGAGTTGTTTTACGGAATCCGGGATGAGCGCAACACGTCGTTCGTGGGGCCATGTTTCCGCGGGAACTACAATCTGCATAAAGTAACCTCTTCGCAAGTTTTGTTGCCAGTGCCATAAGGGACTGACCTAATGAAGTTTTGGGAAAGTATCATGTTCAACGAACCATTTCTAATGGTATTCAACAGAGATGCATAAGGGCAGTCACTGTCTGTTCCAGCTTGTGGTTGATAGCCGCTGAATGTATAAAGGCTCGACCTAATCGATCAACACATAAGGACCCTTACTCATGAGCTGGCACAAAGAAGCCCACGAGATTGAGTTACGTCGTGAACTCTCCAAGCAACAGGGAGGAGAGGAATCTATAGAGATTCACCATGCCAAAGGCCGGCTAACTATTCGGGAACGGATTGACGGTCTGGTTGCGCCTGATAGCTTTGAGGAACACGGTGAGGGTGCCGGATTTGCCGAAAAAGATGAAGATGGCACCATAAAGGAGTTCTCTCCCGCAAACTACGTGGTTGGGTTTGGCGAAGTGAATGGCAAACGAATCGTCGTCGGCGGAGAAGATTTTACGTTGAAAGGCGGTTCTCCCAACGGCGCGGGTTTACGTAAGAGTGTCTATGCAGAAGAATTGGCTGTGCAGTTCAAATTACCTCTTGTCAGAATGCTTGAGGGAGGTGGTGGCAGTGTGGCTGGCGGTGCAGGTCCCAGGCCGAAGACCGTAGGTAGCCCGGTGTATGCAGAACCTAGATTCAAGATTATCGCCGATGCCATGAATATGGTCCCGGTTGTATCCGGCGCGATGGGTCCCGTGGCCGGTTTCCCCGCTGGTCGGCTGGTAGCCTCGCACTTTTCAGTGATGGTCAAGCGAACCGCGCAAATCATGGTAGCGGGTCCAGCGTTGGTAGAACGCGCCCTTGGCGTATCAATGACCAAGGAAGAATTGGGTGGCTGGAAGGTTCATACACGTAGCGGTATTGTCGATAACGCCGCAGATTCAGAAGAAGAAGCTTTTGATCAAATGCGCCGGTTTCTAAGTTATATGCCGCAAAATATATGGCAGTTATCGGAACGCGTGCACTGCGAGGATTATCCGGGACGGGCGGATGATGAACTGATTTCTATCGTGCCGAGGGATGGTCGCATACCCTACGATATGCGTGCGCTGATTGAACATGTTGTTGATGTAGAGTCCTTTTTCGAGATAGCGCCTGACTTTGGTCATGGGCAGATAATCGGGCTGGCTCGCCTCAATGGCGCTGTTGTCGGCATCATTGCCAATGACTGTACTCATTTCGCAGGCGCCATGACTGCCCAGGGTTCACAAAAAGCAAAACGAATGATGGAACTGTGCGATATGTTCCACATTCCAATCGTAAATTTTCTAGATGAACCAGGTTTTATGATTGGCCCCGATGCTGAGAGTAGTGCTGCCATCCGATGCGGAATGAGTGCGGTATCGGCCGCCGTACAATCGACTGTCCCCTGGGCGACGATTGCTATCCATAAATCATTCGGCGTTGCGTCAGCAGCACATTTTGCCCCCAATACCTATCAGCTGGCATGGCCATCCTGGGAAATGGGGGCTCTGCCGGTGCAGGGTGGTGTCGCAGTGGCTTTTCATCGTGAAATTGCAGCAGCAGAAGATCCTGAAGCGAAACGTAAAGAGTTGGAAGAAAGTTTGATGAAGAACCGGTCTCCTTTTCCAATGATGGAAAGCTTCGCGGTACATGAGTTGATCGATCCGCGACAAACACGATCCAGGCTTTGTCGCTGGGTTGAATGGGTGCAGCCACTACTGGAAGACCTGAAAGGGCCGGTCAGCTGGGGTATGCGGCCTTAATCTGGCATTTTTATGACGTACGTCGCTCGACTATCGATTGTCCTTTTTGCTTGCTGGACTACTTTTTGTAGTGCAACTCCAAAGGTTGATGTGGCGCTGATTGCTGAGGTTGAGAGTGTTCAGCCAGGTCAGCCTTTTTGGGTGGGTATTCACCAGACAATCACGCCAGGCTGGCATACCTATTGGCGTACACCTGGGGATTCCGGTGCTGCCACCCAATTGCACTGGGATTTGCCGGAAGGGTTTTCGGCTTCCGAAATCCATTGGCAGTTTCCCGAGCGAATTCCTTATGGTCCGCTGGTCAATTTTGGTTATCACGACGAAGTGCTGCTACTGGTTCAATTGACTCCTCCGAAGAACATAGCAGGTGAAGTAATTCTGACGGCAAAAGCCCAATGGCTGGTGTGTGAGGAGATATGCATCCCGGAGGATGCAGATTTGAGTCTGACCTTGCCCGTCGTTTCTGATGAGCCTTTGTTTGATGATCGATACCGTGAAAAATTCCTGCTGTCGCGACAGAAGATTCCCGGAACACTACCGGTGCCAGCGTCAATCGATGTGTCTGGGCAGGATATATCACTGTCTGTCGCGCTTTCGACCGACAGCCTCTTTCAATCGCTGACGTATTTTCCTTACGAAGAAGGTGTAGTAGACCTGACCGCGCCCATTGAACCACAGGGGACGGAGGCGGGGCTCTTGCTGCGGTTGAGCCCCGGTTGGAACTTCAGTAAACAGTCTTCCTTCGATGGCGTGCTCGTATTCACGGAAAAAAGTGGTGATCAGACTGCAATTGAAGTCACGCCGACGGTCCAAACCAGCGCTGGTATAGGTTGGCTGAATGCAGTGTTGTTCGCATTTCTCGGTGGCATGATTTTGAATCTGATGCCTTGTGTATTTCCCGTACTGTCAATAAAGATTCTGTCGTTACTGGAGTCGGCAGGATCGATTCGCCTGCATGGCCTGGTTTATTTTGCCGGTGTGGTGTTGAGCTTTGTTTTTATTGCAGCAGTACTGCTTGGGTTGCGGGCAGCGGGTGAACAGATAGGTTGGGGCTTCCAGCTCCAGTCACCTTTTGTGATTGCGCTACTTTGTTACCTTTTCGTATTCATTGGTCTGAATCTGATGGGGTATTTCGAGATCGGACTGTCCTGGAGCAATATGGGTAACACCTTCGTTTCACGTGATGGGTACCTCGGTTCTTTTGCCACGGGTGTTCTTGCCAGTGTGGTGGCAGCGCCCTGTACAGCACCATTCATGGGGGCGGCGATTGGTTTTGCGATTGTCCAGGATACCGTCATTGCACTTTCGGTGTTTGCTGCATTAGGTGTCGGTATGGCGACCCCTTACCTTGCGATATGTATCACACCCGGTCTGTTGCAACGATTACCAAGACCTGGGCAGTGGATGGTGACACTTAAGCAACTTTTTGCGTTTCCCATGTTCGCGTCAGCCATTTGGCTTATTTGGGTTCTCAGTATCCAGACTGGACCTGAGGGTGTTCTTTACGTTCTCTTAGGGTTGCTATGCATTACCTTTGCAATATGGATGGCAAATCTACGGGGTGGAGTTGTCTACAAACTAATTATCGGCCTGTTGGTGCTGACGTCCCTGGCGTTGATTTCAAATCTAACTTCAGAAAAGACCACTGCGAGTAGTGATTTTGTATCCTATAGCAAGGCCGCGCTCGAAGAAGCCCGGCGTGAAGGTCCGGTGTTCGTCAATTTTACGGCAGCCTGGTGCATTACGTGCAAGGTCAACGAGTTGGTGGCGATGCAGTCTGATAGGGTCACCAGGGCCTTTGATGAAAACAATGTCACCTATATGAAAGGTGATTGGACCAATGAAGATCCCGAGATCACCGCGGCTCTTGCGGAATATGGACGCAACGGTGTCCCGCTATATCTGTATTTTGATGAAGGTGAGAAAGATGCGCAGATATTGCCGCAGATACTTACCGAGGATATTGTGATTCAGACGATTACGGGGCGCTAGCGTCATGGAGGAGAATTGTGAAGGACGATAACGAAAAAGCGGGGTACCGCAACCGGCTGGGGAAAGAGGACTCTCCTTATCTCTTGCAGCACGCTAACAACCCCGTGGACTGGTATCCCTGGGGCGATGAGGCTTTTGACAAAGCTCGGCTGGAGGACAAACCGGTATTCTTGTCCATCGGCTATTCGACCTGTCACTGGTGTCATGTGATGGAGCATGAAAGCTTTGATAATGATGACATCGCCAAATACCTGAATGAACATTTTGTCGCCATCAAGCTGGATCGGGAACAAAGGCCGGACCTTGACGATATCTATATGACCGGGACCCAGCTAATGACCGGTCACGGCGGTTGGCCCATGTCAAATTTTCTGTCCGCTGAGGGCAAGCCGTTTTACTCAGGTACCTACTTCCCGCCAGCCAATTTCATGCAACTGTTACAACAGCTGACCGAGGTATGGTCAACCCGTCGCAATGAAGTCCTGGCACAGGCGGATAAGATGGCAGTATCAATCGAGCAATACACTGCCGCCAAAAGCAACAATGCCCAACTGGGAGACCTGTTGACGCTGGCTGTGAATGAACTTCACGGCAGGTTCGATTCGGTACACGGCGGGTTTGGTGATGCTCCCAAATTTCCTAATGAATCCCAGTTAGGGCTGGTGCTGACCGATTGGCAGAGAACCGGCAATAAGCAATCGGAAATAGTGCTGCGATTAACATTGGATCGTCTTTACCAGGGCGGTATTTACGATCAGATTGCCGGTGGTTTTCATCGTTACTCAGTGGACCAGCATTGGTTGGTGCCACACTTTGAGAAAATGTTGTACAACCAGGCTCAGCTTCTGGCCCTCTATGCAAAAGCCTATGGAGTGCTTGGAGACCAGGCGTACAAGCGCGTTGCAATAGAGATTGCGGAGTATGTGCTACGGGATATGTGCTCACCGGACGGGGCCTTTTACTCCGCCACGGATGCTGATTCCGAGGGTGGAGAGGGCGTGTTTTTTGTTTGGTCTGTACAGGCGCTTGAAGAGGAACTGTCCAAAGAAGATGTTGAGCTGGTAACTGAGCTGTACGGTGTGACAGAGAATGGTAATTTTGAGGGTGGCAATATTCTGCATCTCGGTGGCTCACTGGAAGAGTACGCCGAGGATCGGAGCCTAACCCTTGATATGTTGCTGAAGCGTCTAGAGAACATCAAAAATAGGCTATACACGAAGCGTGAACAGCGAATTCACCCATTGCGGGATGAAAAAATTATCACTGGATGGAATAGTATGATGGTTTCATCCTTAGCAGCTGCGGCAACCTACCTGGACAAACCTGCGCTGTTGGCCGCTGCGCTGCGTGCTGCGGAATTTCTGTGGGAGAAACATTGGCATGATGAAGGCCTTTGGCGTATCTCCCTCGGCGGCCATCCCTCTATCACTGGTAATTTGGAAGATTACAGCGCTTTTGCCGAGGCAACTATGATGCTGTATGCACGTACCGATGAAATTAAATGGCTTGACCGGGGACTGTTGATTATTCAGCAGATGAATACGTTGTTTTGGGATGACGAAGAGGGGGGTTACTTTCTCAGCCATATTACAGATGCAGGGCCATTAATTACGAGACCTAAAAGCCCAATGGACGGCGCTACACCGTCAGCGAATTCTATGGCAATTAGCGCATTAACCCAGTGCTGGCTGATGACCAGGGATCCGACAATCGAGCAGAAACTCAATGCAGCTGAAAATGCGTTTAGTGGATTGTTAACCAGTTCGCCTTCGGCCTTCTCATATATGGTGACCGCCATGCAGAATCACCTACATGGTCAGCGGGATCCGATACAGTTTGCGGCGGAGGGCAAAATTCGCGTAATGCTGTATCGAACTAAAGATGGTTTTAGCCTTGATCTCGTGTTGCAAGAGGGATGGCACGTGAACGGTCACGAGACCGTCGGTGATCTATTGCCCACTACAGTGTTGGAGCATGATGACGTTATCTACCCTGAAGGGATTACTCGAAAGTTGCCCTTCATGGATGAAGAAATAAGCCTCTACGAAGGCCATGTGTCGATTGCTATTTCCTCACCCAGTTGGCCGATTGCATTACAATTACAGGCTTGTGATGACACTCAGTGTCTAGCCCCCGAACAACTCTTGTTCGCAGAGATAGCCTAAATTTTCCGCAGCCAGCGAGGCTAAGCTTCTATTACTGCCGAGGCTGTGCCTTTGACAACTTCAACGCCTTCTTCGTCCACAGTTGATACCTCGAGGTCGACGATTTGCTGGCCATTGTCCTCGCGGATCCCGGAGACGGTTGCTGTCGCGGTTAACGTTGCGCCTGGAAATACCTGGGATGTGAAGCGAACCCCGAAGGTAGTCAGACGACCGTCTCCCACGTAATTTGTCAGCATTTTCCCAGTCATACCCATCGATAACATGCCGTGTGCAAATACGGAGGGGTAGCCTGCAATTTCCTTAGTGTACAACTGATCGGTGTGCACAGGATTGTAGTCACCTGAGGCGCCGGCATATTGCACGATCTGTGTTCGTGACAGGTTGCGACAAACCTCTTCAGAATAGGTATCACCGACTTTTAGTTCACTTGCTTTGAGTAACATATCTATCTCCTACAATAAATTTATCGACACCAGTTGCCAGCATGACCTGTTTGCTTCTCGACAACGGTGGTGGCCGTTTTTTCTGCTGAAGTCTTCTACGTGTCGCTGAAGGCTCCTATACCGCTGAAGGCTCCTGTAACCGCTGAAGGCTCCTATGAGGTTGCAGCTCGTTCCGTTTGAACGCCTATGCTTGTAGCGGTAACAACCAGTTCTCCTTGTTGGTCTCGATATTCAGTTACGGATTCACTGAATAGCAGCTTCCCTCCGCGGCGGCCTTGTTTTTCCCAGGAGGTTCCTGGTCTCTCGGTGCTCGAAAGTACGTCACCGACCTTTACTTGTCGGTGATAGACGTAATGCTGTTCGGCGTGCAAACCGCCACCGCCACTACTTTTTTTACCATCGTTTTTTTCTTCTTTTGGCGTGATGCCTGTCGGGCCTTTCGCTGAACCCATCCATTCCTGACCAATCTTGGGCCTTAGGAAATAATTTGGATCGAACTGTGCGCTTGCCTGAACGAAGGTAGGGGGAGCAGCGACAGCACCTACTTCAGTACTTTTTGCGTAGTCTGAATCGTAGTAAATCTTGTTGGTATCGCCGATGGAACGGGCGAACATCATGACGTGACCGGCTTCGATCGGAAATTTTTCAACGGTCATAGTTTGGCTCCTTGTTAAATTGCTGGATAAATTGGAATGTAAAATACCCATAGTCTGCGCTGTACGTCAAGTAGGAAATAAATGAGTTTGGGCTTGTTCGATATGAAGAGCGGGAGTATTATTTTTCCCCCCTGGTCTGACCCCCGTCAGAAACTTGGGGGAAAAAATAATCGGAATTCACTTTATATGTCCAGACCAGTTCGAATCGAGTTTCCTGGTGCGATTTATCACATCACGAGTAAAGGCAGTAAAGGACAGACTGTTTTTCAGGACAGGGAAGACCGAGCGGTGTTTCTAAATATCCTCGACAATGTTGTTAGTCGATTCTCTTGGTTGTTGCATAGCTATGTGATGATGGATGAACATTATCATCTGGTCGTTGAGATCCCGAAAGGAGACCTGTCGAAGGGCATGCGCCAATTGAATGGTGTGTACACCCAACACTTCAATCGTCGACATGGCCTGGATGGACCGATCTTCCAGGGTCGATTTAAAAGCGTGTTATTTGAGAAAAGTACCTATCTGTTACCTATATGCCGTCACGTAGCATTGAATCCAGTTAGGGTTGGCACCCGTTCTCAATTGAATCGTTTCCGCTGGAGCAGTTTCCGGGCGACGGCCGGCGAGGTATCAGAGCCAGGATTTTTATATACCGATGATCTTTTACGAGGTTTTGGTAAAAGGGAGAAATCCAGTAGACGCAAGTACCAGGCATATGTAGAGCAGGGAATAGAGGGCGATTCACCGTTCCTTGAGCGAAGTCATCAGGTCTTGTTGGGGTCTGCAAAATTTTTGCGGCAAATGCAGCCGATATTGCAGGGAGAAAAACTGGCGAAGCGAGGACCTAAGCCAGCTCGGCGCCGTAGAAGTCTAAACGCGTTGTTTCGTGCAGTCGGGGCGAAATCACGTGTAGAGAGAAATGAGTTGATCCGGCGTGCACATCTTGACTATGGATATACACTGATGGAAATCGGTGACTACCTTGATTTGCACTATACGACAGTGAGCAAGGTCGTGAATGCGGAAAGGCACAGTCTATAGGATTCTTTTAACCCTCAATTGCACTTGTTTCGTTAGCAATAACAGAGTTGGACGTTCCTGTCCGGTCACGGTATCCTAGCGGCGCATGTTATCCAGGAGAGAGCTTTAGTGCGAAGGCTACAACAGAGCGAAGAAGAAGAAGAAATCGATTTGACCCCCATGTTAGACGTGGTGTTCATCATGTTGATTTTCTTTATCGTAACGGCAACTTTTGTAAAAGAAATTGGCCTGGATGTTAATAGTCCAGACAAGAATCAGAATATTAAGGATGCGGATAAGAAGAGTATTGTTGTTCGTGTCACCAACCGTGACCGCATTATGATTCGTGGGCGAGACGTCGATTTTCGAGCAGTTAGGGCTAACATCGAGAGGCTACATGCCGAAAATCCTGAAGCACCGGTAGTCATTCAACCGCATCCCGATAGCACCACAAATGTCATGATTCACGTCATGGACTCAGCGAGATTGGCGGGCGTATATAACGTCTCCATCGCGGCCCTCTGAGTAAGTCCTTTAGCTTTTATGGTGCATAGTACAGAAATGCACCACATGGCGTAATGCTATTGTCGTGAAGTTCGCTGTTATACTGGCAGTATGACAGGCACCTTAACCTTTTTCGTTGTTGTTGCTGGGATAGTGTTGCTACTTCGGCACATAAGACAACGGGAGATCAATGCATTTCGCGATGCAGACCTGTCTGTCTTCGAAGAATTCCGTTCAACCAGAAA
>Ga0302127_10000672_pt1 | contig 19235 bp, 17 predicted proteins | sample CB4_SCM_MG_FD_204452 | JGI IMG/M metagenome (GOLD analysis project Ga0302127, IMG submission 204452) | Marine microbial communities from Western Arctic Ocean, Canada - CB4_SCM | ecosystem: Environmental > Aquatic > Marine > Oceanic | place: Canada: Western Arctic Ocean | collected 2017-09-24
CAGCTAACGCTACGTGACTCTCCTGGTCCGGTCGGACCCTACACCGACTCGAACGGCCCATCGTACGCGGTGAGGATTTCTGCCAACGCCGGTGGGACCCGCATGGATGACTCTTCTTGGTAATCGTACATCACTTGTGTGGTCACTCCGGAAACGAGTCGTTCACCTCCCTCGCTCTGTACCTCGTAGGACATTTCGAAATGCTTCCTGCCAATACGATTCACGCGAACTCCGACACTTATGGTTTGCGGCCAGAGCACGCGCTTGTGCCAACGGACTCGTGCCTCTGCCAACACATAGTCGATCTCGTCGAGGCTCTTCGATCCGATGACCTCACCCCAGTAGGCCCAGCGTGCCTCCTCGAAATACATCAACGCCTCAGAGTGGTGGGCGTGCCCCCCGACATCGATATCGCGGAATCGCACCGTCACAGGATGTCTGAATCGAAAGTCCGGCTCGGTCACGGTTCACGCTCGGCAAGGTCGGGAATCATAGAGTGGCGAAGGTTGTGTGGACGCATGCGGGTCACACCGAAACAGCATACGTCGTAAACACCTTAGAAAAAAAGCTATTGGAGCGACACGGGGCCCTGTTGCTAACTTAGAGTACGGATTCGAATCACCGAAAATCAGGATCGACCGATGCTCTTCCGACAGGCTACCGTTCGAGCCCCATACGTCATCAAACGACTTCTACTACTCGCCGTCGCTGTATTGGCATCGGGTTGCGCAGCGGGCGGAGGCAGTGGAGCCACATCTTCCCTTGCCGTGGCAACGGTCGCCGACGCTGTTTGGCAATCGCTGGCGACCGACCGTCCAGCTTCGCTCAATGGCGCCGTGAAGATCTCCGTGGGCCAGGTAGAGGTCTCGGGTACAGATCACTGGGGCTTGGCAGAGTCAACGGACCTTCCGCTCGCCTTCTCAGAACTGATTGTTGCGGGGCTCCTTCGCCGTCCCGACTTGAGCTTCGTAGAACGCCGGCGGTTCACCGCAGCCTCGGACGCGGCGCGGCGCGGCGTGTTGCCGAGCACCGCACCGACCGTGGGAGTGTCCGTGGCCCCCGATTACATCCTTGGAGCGACCTGGTCATCATTTGGTATGTCGACCGCAGTTCTCGAACTCCGCCTGGTCGACCCTCAGACCGGTCGAGTCGCCCACTCCTGGAGAGAGGAAACACCCTCCGACGCCGATGCAGTCGGGTTGGCGCGCGTCGCGGTCGGAAGCCTGTTGAACGAGCTCGCTGGAATGGACCGCTTGGCCAGTTGGTCCGATCCCCTGGCCAGCGCTGCCCCCGCCGACTTCATCAGGAGTGCGGTTGGGGCCTCCGCGGTGGTGAGCTATCTCGCCGGAATCGCGGCAGAGGAGCGGTGGGACTGGGATCGGGCACGCCAGGGCTACCAATTGGCCCTCGACAAAGACCCCTCGTTCTTCGAGGCGAGGGTTGCGTTGGCCCGGACCGCTCGGCTCCGTCTTGGGGGCACGCTGGCAGCCAGCTGACCTGAACATCGCGCAGAGGCCAGCAGCCCTGTATCATCCGCTCGTGTAACAGCCACCTCCAAATGCGGTCGACTACATAGGCCGAGGATGTTCGCTCTGAGCGTCGTGTCCCCCACAGACGACGTAACACCGACCGCAGATGTCGGCGCCCTAAAAGTCCTCGTCGTTGAGGACAACGAGACCGATCGTTGGTTCTTCTCGGAAGTGCTCCGACTTCGGGGCGCCTTGGTCGTGGCATGCGCTTCGGGCGAAGACGCTCTGGAGGCTCTCGACGATGGAATGCCGGACTTAATCCTGCTCGATTTGAAGCTTCCCGGCATCGACGGGCTAGAGCTCTGTCGAGAGATCCGTGCCCGCGAGGATGGCTCGCTGCCTTTCATCATCACAGTGACGTCTACGGACGCGGGTGAGGCTTTAAGCCACTCGCTCTCGGCCGGCGCCGACGACTTCCTGCAGAAGCCAGTCGAGCCTTCGGCCATGATGATCCGGCTCGACATCTCCGAACGCCTGATCAGGGAGGCCCGCAGCCTGAGTAGCGCGGTGGGAATGTTGCCGACCCAGGCCATGGAGATGGAAGCCTTCTTACCACGGTACGTGGGAAAAGCGCGTAGCATCTACGTCAAAAACAATATCCTCGATCATGACGTGTTCTTCGCGGTCGACCTGACGAACGACACGCTCATCCGCTTGTCTCCATCCGCGATCTCGCTCTTCGGCATCGCGAGCCAAGAACTCGCGAAGGACGACGCATGGAGAGAATTCATTCTTCCGGCCGGCTCCTCCTGGGCGGAAGAAACCGGCCCAAGCCAGGGCACTCTTGCGCACGAGTACCAGATCACGTCTGGAGATGGCTCGAAGAAGTGGATTCGCGCCAGAGTTCGTGTTTATCGAGACGGTGATGCCGGTACGGTATGGGCAGACGGCCTCCTTGCCGACGCTACGGAGGACGTCAGTGCGCGCATAAACCTCGCCGCACGTAACAGCGAACTTGAGACACTCCACCGCCTCGCCGAACTCACCTTGTCCGCAGAGAGTTTGGAGGAGGCCTACGCTCAGATTCTCGACCTTGTGTCCGAGGCGATGGGCTGTAGCGTGGTTGCGATCGAATACTTGGATCGCGAGCGGGACAAACTCGTGATTACATCGGCGAAGGGGATCCCGGCGATCGAGGAGGGTCCCGTCGAAATATCACTTCATCGGACTTTGTCGTCGCTGGCCATCCGTTCGCATCAACCCGTCTTGCAAGACAACCCCGGTGCGCGGAAGGAATTCACGGACGAGACTTTACTAGCGCTCAACCTCACATCCTTCGCCGCCTTCCCTCTGATGGTTGGAGGCTCGGCGAACGGGACCCTCATGATGGGGGACCCAAAGCGCATCTTCATGGGAGATCACTTCGAGCAACTAGGAGTGAGCCTCGCGGCCACCCTTGCTGCCTATGTGGAGCGGCTCGAAGCACAGGAAGCGATTCGCGAATCAGAGATGCGGCATCGCACGTTGGCGACGCAACTGCAGCAGGCGAATCAGGAACTCGAGTCGTTCGCCTACTCGGTCTCACACGATCTGAGAGCGCCGCTGCGCACGATGCAGGGATTCGCGCATGCACTGGTCCAAAACTTCGGCAACGAACTATCCGACGAGGCTCGCGACTACGCGCGCCGGATCATCGCGTCCGGCCAACAGTCGGAAAAATTGATCAGCGACCTATTGGCATATTCACGGCTCTCTTTCGAACGACTCGAGCTCATGCCAGTCGAACTCAATGCCGTGGTCGACCAGGCTCGTGAACAGGTTCACGCCGACCTCACAGAGTCACAAGCACACGTGACGGTCGAGGAGCCGCTCCCCACCGTGCGCGGTAACGTGACCGCGCTGGTGCAGGTCGTGGCGAATCTGCTCTCCAACGCTGTGAAGTTCGTTCCAGACGATCGAAAGCCAGAGGTACGGATCTGGTCCGAGGAGCGCGAGGGGAACGTCCGTCTTTGGGTCGAGGACAACGGTGTCGGGGTGCCGGTCGGCCAAGAAGAACGAATTTTCCGAGTCTTCGAGCGCCTTGTGGAAAGCGGGAATCGACCGGGAACGGGAATCGGGCTGGCCATCGTGCGCCGGGGCCTCCAGCGCGTCGGTGGCGAATGCGGAGTGGAACACCTTCCCGATGGAGGAAGCGGGTTCTGGATCGAAATCCCGGGGGAGAGGCTGTCGTGGTCCGCCGGAAGGAGATCGATTTAGTCAAGCGAGCGGCCACGAGTTCAACCACAAACAAAGAGAGCCCCAGGCGGCAAAGCGTCCGGGGCCCTCTTGTTCATAAGGCTCAGTTGCGGATGAGCCACACCCCACCCGAACCCGTATTGATCGTAACTTCGCCGCGGCCGTCATCGATCGTGCCGCGCACGTGATCGCGCTGGAACGAGGCGGTCGGCCCGCAGTCCGCGAGCTGTGATCCGGCCGGAGCCGGTGACCAACTCGATCTCGGATCCTGCTATATCCGAAGCCTCTTTGCGACCGGACCCGCCTGCATGACCACGCTCCCTGCTCTCGATCACGAGTTCGTCTTGATCCCATCCCTCGCCCACGATCTCACCGGAGAGGTTCAGGAACCTCTTCGATCACCCCTAGGTTGTTCTGAATGACCAACACCGTCTCAGCACCTTAGTGACGTTCCTGCCTCCCGAAGCACTCCCTCAGCGGCGCGCCGTACGTCTACGGCTTCAGGATTCGTCCGCACGGTCTGCGCCACATTTCCTCATCTGTGCGGATCCACTTCTCATCTCATTCACCACCTTTGACAGGGACAAGTCGCCCCAGGTTGGAACGCCAGCCCCGACTCGGTAATCCCATGTTGCTTTCGGGGCCCCGCGAAGACACCATGACGCGAGATGACCCCGCCGCGCCCCTCTCCAAAACCATCATGCAGATCGCACCCATCGACCTCACCGCGCTCGTCGCGACGATCCTGGGGATCTCGATCGTCCTGGTCCCAGTCATCGGCCTCACAGCTCGTTTTGCGTTGGCCCCGACCGTCGAAGCGCTGAGTCGCTTCTTCGATCACAAAGGCCTCGGCGAGACCGTCCAGGTCATGGAACGACGGATCATGCTCCAAGAGCAACAGATCGAGTTGCTCGAAAGCTCCATTAAACGCCTGACAGACGCTTCGAATTTCCATCAACAGCTCGAAAGTGGGGACGGACCGAGCGCTGGCGAGGAGACCCCGTCATGAGCGCGTTCGCTTTCGAGGGCCCAGTCGAAATCATCGGACATCGCGGGTTCAGTGCTCGCGCGCCGGAGAACACCCTTTCTGCAATGGACGCGGCCATCGCCGCGGGTGCCGATGCGGTGGAGTTCGACCTGCACACCGCCGGCGACGGGAACCCGGTGCTCTTCCACGACGCGATGCTCAGCAGAACCACCAACGGAGTCGGGCCGATTCGGCGCCGAACCCTTGAGCAGCTCAAGAAGCTTGATGCCGGCAGCTGGTTCGATGCCGAATTCGCGGGTGAGCGTGTCCCTGCTCTCAAGGAGGCGCTTGAACACATTGGGGACCGCATCCCGAGGATCTACGCTGAGATCAAGGGTTTCCGCGAGATGGAAGACTTGGACCGCATGGTCCGCTTCACAGCAGAGACCGGTCAGAAAGAGCGGACCGTCTTCATTGCGATGAACTGGACATTGCTCGACCGGATGAGGTCACAGGACCCCGGCATCAAGATCGGGTTCGTGGTCGATGACGCCGAGACGATCGAAGACGCCTTCGCTCGCGCAACGGGGGACGAAAACGCGCTCATCGACTTCCGTGGCGACCATCTGGTCAACGATCCTTCGTTGGTCGAGAGAGCCCGCGCGGCAGGGATTGAGGTCGCAGTCTGGTGCATTGACGATGTCGGACAAGCGACTCAGGCGCTCGACATGGGCGTGCGGAGGATCACGACCAACGAGGTCGAAGCCCTGGTGACCTGGAAGCGGTCGCTGTGACGGACGGGGCCACACCCCATCCATTCTCCGCCCTGGGTCGTCTCAGGGCACTCGACGCCATGGGCCTCCGAGGGAGTCGACCTACTCGTCACTGGAGCACGTGACGGGACCTCGCGTGCCGGCACGCGTAACGCCCGCGAACCAGGCCTAGCCGTTCCTATCGGTGGCGAGACGCTCACGCAGGGCCTTCTTGTCGAACTTGCCGGTGGCCGTTCTCGGTAAGGCCTCCAAGACGAGGACACCGTCGGGAACCCACCATCGGGGGAATACCTCCCGAAGCGGGGCCAGGAGCCCATCTAAGTCGAGCTCCAGTCCGTCCCTGGGAACGACGCACGCCCAGGGTCGCTCCTGCCATTTCTCGTCCGGGACCGCGACAACCGCGGCTTCGGCAACGTCGTCCTGATCCATCAGCGCATGTTCGAGCTGCACGCTGGAGATCCACTCCCCGCCGCTACGGATGAGGTCTTTCGTACGATCGACCAGCCGCACATAACCATCGCTATCGATGGTCGCCACGTCGCCCGTGCGCAGCCACCCGTCATGGAACGCCTCTTCGGCTTCTCGCCTGAAGTACCCAGCGGTAACCCAGGGCCCTCTTACCTCGAGTTCGCCCGGCGCCTTCCCGTCATGGGCACAAACCTCACCCGCATCGTCGACGATGCGCGCTTCCAGAAACGGCAATGGAGTACCCTGGCTCGTCCGCACACCGAGGAGTCGGTCATCCGACCAATCCTTCATGTGAGCACGTGGGTGCGTCGCCATCCCAACAGGAGAGATCTCGGTCATCCCCCAACCGGTGACGATTTCGACGCCAAGCTCCGTCCGGTATCCTTCGATGAGACTCGGAGCACTCGGCGCTCCTCCCGAATGAATCCGGAGTTCATCGCTGACAGAGTGCCCCGAGGCCCTCAGCTCTTCGAGCACGCCCATCCACACCGTCGGCACACCGGCCGCAAACGTCACACCCTCAGAGGAGATCAGCCGGGCGATGCGTTGCGGCGAGGGCCGCGGTCCGGGCAAAACGAGCTTGGCCCCGGTCATCGCCGCCGCGTGGGGGAGTCCCCATGCGTTCGCATGGAACATGGGTACTGCCGGGAGAATGGTGTCCCGTTCCGATAGCGAAAATCCGTCCGGCAGCGCGATCCCGAGTGCATGCAGCGCGAGGGCACGATGCGAGTACAGAACTCCCTTGGGCTCACCCGTGGTACCGGACGTATAACACAGACCCGCGGCCGATTGTTCATCCAAAACGGGAAACGATTGGACGGGCTCGACCCCCGCCAGAAGCTCCTCGTACGAGTTCCAGCCCTCTCCTGCCTCATCCGCCATGACAACGCGGTGTTCGATTCCCAAACCGTCCAATAGCTCCTCCCCCACGAGATCCACGAGATCTGGATCCACGAAGAGGACACGGGCCCCGCCATGAGCAAGAATTTGTTCGATCTGTGACGATGCGAGACGGACATTTACGGTATGAAGAACGGCCCCCACGGCAGGCACTCCGAAGTAGAGCTCGAGGTGTCGGTGGGTATTCCAAGCCAGCGTGGCGACTCGATCCCCTGGCCCCACGTCCAGGCGCTCGAGCACGGACACCACTCGCCTGACTCTTTCGAGAATCTCAGCCCAGGTGTGTCGAGTATCTCCGTCGTCGGACGCGGTGACCACTTCCTTCCCTCCGAACAGGCTTCCCGCTCGCTCGATGAAGTGAGTTGGCGTGAGCGGGTACTCCATCATCGAGCCCATCACTCCACTGGCTCCGGAGCACGCTCCGCGACCGGCAGAAGCACGGCGAACGTCGTGCCTTGCCCTACCGTCGAATCGACGGTGACCGACCCACCGTGGGCCTCAGCCACACCTCGGACGATAGCCAGGCCGAGGCCGGCCGCCCCCGGGGTCATAGAATCCGCCTGCCAGTACCGATCGAATAAGTGCTCGAGGGTCTGAGGGGGGATCCCCGCACCGTCATCCGAGACGCTCAAAGCCACGTGGTGGGCGTCCGCGTTGTGCGCGGATAACAACACGTTTCCACCCTTGGGAGTGAAGCGCAGGGCGTTGTCGATCAAGTTCGCGAGCGCCTGTAGCACGCGGTCGCGATCGAGCCGGACAGGTGCTGTCTCAGACGGGTCGATGGACAGGGTAATGCCGGCGGCATCCGCCTGGTCCGCAAAGAGACCCCGGGCCTCCTCCAGAATCGGACCCGGCATCTCAGCCGATGGGCGCACGACAAAGGCGCCTGCTTCGATACGCGAGACGTCGAGAAGGTCGTCGATGAGCCTGCCCATCCGTCCCGCGGATCTCGCGATGATCTCCGCTTGCTTGAGGCGTTCACCGTCATCGAGAGGGAGGTCGATCAAGAGCTCGGCGCACGCGGCCACCACTCCGAGTGGATTTCTGAGATCGTGGGATACGATCGACACGACCTCTTCCCTTTGGCTGACCGCTCTGTGCAGCGCCTCTTCCTTCTCCCGGATCTCGGTCATGTCCGTGAACGTGAGCACGGCACCCCGCAACTGGAGTCCGTCCATGAGCGGGTGGAGCGCCCAACGTGCAGGGAGGGCCTCCCGGGCACGCGCCCACAACACATCATCGTCTGCTGAATCGGCGCGGGCACCGTCTCGGAGGGCGGCCAGGATGGGCGACTCGTCCCTACTCCGCGGCTCCCCTGAAGGGAATGAGTGATGCACGGTATCGTGAACATCACGTCCTTGGATGTCGCGCTCGGTATACCCGAGCAACTCACATCCAACTCGGTTCAAGGAGGAGCATTTTCCGTCGAGGCCGATACCCAACACCCCGTCTCCAGTGGCTTCGAGCAAAGCGTCGATCTCGCGTCGAGCCAGTACGGCATCATTGCGGCGACGCTCCGCCTCCGAGATGAAGCCCCGAAGTCGATGACCCACTCGTACAATGGCGAGCGTGGATCCGAACGCGAGAACGGACAGTACGATCGAGATCCAAATCTGAAGGAGTCGCACATCTTCCAGGCGGCGCCGACCCGTATTCACCTCACTTTGGATCGCTCGCTCCAGTTCCCGGGTCGCACGTTGCAGCGACTCGTACGCCGTGAGGCTGCGTAGCTGGATTTCCGAGTCTGTACCTACAGGGACCTTCACCTGATCGAACGCAGCTTGATTGTCGAAGTGCCACCGCGTCGACTCACCCGACAACTGAGCCAACCGCTCACGGACATCGAAATCCATCACGCGGACGCGCTCACTCAGCGTGGTATAGAGACTATCCTCGTCCGGAATCGCGGCACCGTAGGCCAGTCGATAGCTGCCCTCGCCAGTGAGTAAAAAAGACTGGAACCTTGCCATCTGACGTGCTTGTAGCAGGGACAACCGGGCAGCTGACTCGATGGACGGAAGGAGTGTCTGGGTGATCTCATCTTGCACCGCAGCAGCCTTCTGGCCGAGGTAGATGGGCACCACCGCCATCGCCATGAGAGCAACTGCCACCAGAGCGAGGGCGAGCGGAGCTCGAGTCTTCCGCCCGACCGGAACAGCCGGGCTCATAACCCCGATCGGCGGCGTCATCTGGGCGAAGTAAGAGAGGTGGTCACAATACTGGTGCTACCGGACCCACCGGCTCAGAGGTCCTCTTCTTCCCCGCGGCGGCCGCCTTCTTCGAACTCGTCTTCGAGTAAACGGAAGCTATCGTTGAGCTCTTGGTCCGTCTCTGTGCCCATCACACGCCCGGCGACGAACTCGCCCAACACTGGCCCCTGCTTGAACGATTCGGCCGAGCCACCACCGGCTAACCATCCGTTGTCGTAATCTGGGTGCTCGTCGATGATGAAGTTGCGGCTCACGGTGCCGGTATAGTGACAGGCGCGCGTTTCGTTGATTCCGCGCTCTGCCAACGCCGGGAAGTACTTCGCAAGAACTTGGCGGGGACGCTCATGAGACTCCGCGTCCACCCACCGGACACTGGTGTCCGGATCGGTCCCCTGATGTCCTCCGGTGCGGATTCGAAATCCGCGAGAATCGTGAGGCAGAGCAGGCCACCCTGTGACCCCGGGCACGTTGTAACTCGGGCAATTCGGATGCCGGAACGACTCGTCGCCTGGGGGCGTCGAGAAGTAGTAGACATGACCCAAGGTGCGAATACTGAGTCTCTTGGCCATCAGCGCCGGGAAGAACTTCGGGAACCACGGGCCGAGGGCGAACACAAAGAGTCCCCCCGAAATCCGATCACCGCCCTCGAGCTGCACGTCGACGACTTTGCGGCCCTCGGTTCGCCCCATCGACACACGCCCGATCTTGATCTCTCCACCCTCTTGCCGGAAGACCTGCGAAACGGACTCCATGGCCCGGCGGGCCCGTACTACGCCCGCATCCGTTTCGTAGATGCCGACGGTGACGTCAGGGGTGTGGATGACGGGCCATCTGTAACGAATCTCATCGGCGGTCAGGATTTCATACGCACGCCCCATCGTGTCCCAGTTGGCGACCGTCTCCTCCATGAAGGGAGTCATCTCGTCGCGCATGATGATGTCGCCCGTCTGGTAGAAGAGTTGCGGCAGCATTCCGTCCTGGAAGTGCTCCGCGTCCCACTCTTTCCACTTGTCGGTGGCGCGGGCAGCCCACTGACCCCATTGGAGTCCATGCGGGCGATCACCGTAGCTCGTGCGTACACCTCGTGTTTCCCCGCCCGAGGCTGAACGAGAGTTCCCAGGGCCGTACTGATCGATGAGCGTGACCTTCGCACCCATCCGCTGGAGGTTGAGCGCGGTCCACATGCCGAAGTTACCGGCTCCGACCACCACGACGTCCGGGACCTGTCCGGAACGAACGAGAGGAGTCCGTTTGGAGGACGGCGTTTCCGCCGCCGCGGGTGTCCCGGCGATGGCGAGTCCTGCACCCGCAGTCGCGACCTTCAGAAAATCTCGTCGATCAATCGCCACTGTTCCTCCTCAGTTCCCGAAGGGAGCGAGGCTGATGCCATCGAGCACAGCTTCGTCCGCTGGCAGTTCACCCGTTCCAGTCTCGAAGCCGTTCATGCGCAGTATGTAAGCGACCAGATCGGCATATTGGGTCAACGCCAAACTGCCCGGGGAATCCTCGGGCATCGAGGTGGAGATATGACCAAACAGGTCCCCCGCCGTCCGACGGCGCCACTTGAACTTGAACGAGCGGTCGCTGAACTCGCTGGAGTAATGGCACGCCGTGCACGACGAACGATAGACGTCTCGTCCACGGTCGGCTTGTTCAGCAGAGAAACCGAGGTCTCCCGATGCAGCCGGCGTCGTCTCAGGTGCGGCTGGCGCTGGCACGGTTTGGCTCGTCGGGTCAGCAGTCGCGGCTTCAACCGCACCTCCGCCCGACGTGGCCATTGGGGCAGACGCACAGGCAGCTAATCCGAGGAGTGCTAGAACAGAGAGCGGTTTCGCAGCAAGGCTCATGGATACACGATCTGGATGAGTAGGACGCACCAACATGCAGGGGATCCTACGAAGCCGGCAAGCGGGTGCAGTCAGGCAGCAGGGGCCCGTCCAACGGGAAACGTAGCCCCTAGATCTTGATGTAGATCCTGCGCGTGTGCAGCAGCCACATGACGCCGAGCCAGAACATCAAGTACGACACAGCGTAGGCGACGGACCCGTTGTAGTCTCCCGCCCAAGACTGGAACATGTTCTGGTAGATCCAACCATGCATTGAGACACCGTCTTCGCCCCCGATGCGAACGCGGCCCATCGCCTTCGCCAGCATGCCGGAAGCCACGAAAGCCGCAATGGCGTTCACGCCATAGACGACCAACGGGGTATGCCAGCCACCTCGCCACTTCTTCACGTCGATCACCCAGTACATCGCGGCAAAGAGGATCAGGGCAATTCCCGCGCTGAACAGCACGTAAGAACTCGTCCACAGGTTCTTATTGATCGGGAAAACGAGCCCCCAAGCCCAACCCAGAGGAACGAGGATCCCTCCCGCCACGAACAGGCCCTTCGTGATCTCCTCCTTAGATCCGCCCCGCCGCAGCCACTCGCCTGTGAAGATCCCCAAAAGGGAGGTCGCGATCGCGGGAAGCGTGGAGAGCAGGCCCTCGGGATCCCACGTACCCTGCCACAAGTGGCCAGCCATCACGAGTCGATCGATGTACGCTGCGAGATTGCCGTCCGGGGACAGGTCACCCGCGCCGTACCCAGGCACACTCACGAGCGTCATGAGCGCCCAGTAGCCGAGGAGGAGTACCACTGTTATGACCCAACGAGCTCGGGCGGACAGCCACAGGTAGAAGCCGGCCGCGAAGATGTACACGAGGCCGATGCGCTGGAGTACGCCGAAATAGCGCATCTCAGCGAAGTCCAAGTCGGGAATCGCCCGCATCGCGATTCCGATGCCGATCAAGATCAGCGCACGCCGCACCACATGTTTGAAGAGCTGCGCCCGATCCGCGCCCTCGGCAAGGCGCCGCTTGAACGAGAACGGGATCGCTACACCGACAATGAACAAGAAGAACGGGAAGATCAGATCGGTGGGCGTCCAACCGTGCCACGGCGCGTGCCCCAGCGGCCCGTATATGTAAGACCAACTACCCGGGTTATTGACCAGAATCATCCCGGCGATGGTCAGGCCTCGAAACGCGTCCAGGGACACCAAGCGGTTCGATGCGCCTTCGCTCAAGTGTCTTGGCCTCCGAGATGGGCTTCCACCAGGTCCGCCATCAGGACGAAACGCTGGGGGTCATCGACATCAATGACCGGAACCTCAATTGTAAAGTCCGGCACGTCTGTTAGCATCGCAAGATATTCGCCTTGCTCGGTGTCGTCGGTCCCGTAGAGCGCAGCCGCATGGACGGTACTGCGAAACACTTCGAATCGAGGGTGCTTCGAGCTCTTGTATCCCTCGGCAACGACGATATGCACGTGGCTCAAGTGCTGGGACACGAGCTCGGCCAGTGGCTGTTCACCTGAAGGCCACTTCCCCGTCACCGCGACTCCCTCTGGGCCTGACAGGACCGTCGCCACCGCACCCCCTTCATGACGGTGCCGGTACGAGTCCTTCCCCTCGTGATCCAGCTCGAAGTGATGACCGTGTTTCGCTGACCCCACGAGGTGGCCTCGGGACACCAACTCCCGGATGAGGCCGACGGTAGTGGTCGTCTTCCCCGACTTCTTCTTGCCAACGATGCAATACACCGCGGGAGGCATATCACCCCTCCTGATCAAGAATGCGTGATTCGGCCCGCGCGAGATCCTCAGGAGTATTCACGTTGAGGAATACTCCCTCTTTGCCGCTCAAGAGAAGCCCCTCGAGGACAACGCCCTCGATGCTGCGGAACAGATCGTGGAGCGAGAGCTTTTCGGTATCGAGGTGATCCCGTACCTGGGACAGCACCTGGGATCCGTAGATGGCGCACAACGGCTCGATGCCCCCTGCTCTGCTCGGCGCGACAGCGGCTGTGCGGCCATCCCAAGCCTCGACGACTTCGCGAACCACTTCCCCGGTGACCAAAGGCAAATCACACCCCAGTAGAAACACGCCTGCGAGTTGGAGGCGATGGGCTTCCACAAGCGCTGCCTCAAGGCCTCCCAGAGGCCCACGCTCGGCACGAAGATCATGAACAACGGGTACGGATACATCGGCCGTCTCCGACGGACTCGTCACTACCACGACGATATCGAGCGCATCTGAAAGTGTGCGCACGGCCCGATCGAGCATCGTCACGCCGCCCAACGGTTCAACAGACTTGTCCCGACCGAACCGACGACTGCGTCCGCCAGCCAACACGGCTCCGAGCACCATACGTCCCGACGATGTCAGAGGACGCGCTCCGAACCCGTGTAGACGTTGAAACCACCTCCGCGGGCAAACCCGATCAGGGTTTGCCCGAATCGTGTCGCGAGATCGACGGCCAAGCTGGATGGCGCTCCGACGGCCACAATCATCGGGACCCGCGCCATCACCGCTTTCTGGACGATCTCAAAGGAACTCCGGCCGCTCACGACGAGGACGCGGTCCGACACCGGCATGCCTTTCTGTAAGACCGTATGACCGAGGACCTTGTCCACCGCATTGTGCCGTCCGACATCTTCTCGGAGCGCTCCTGCCTTGCCGTTGGTGTCAAAGAGCCCTGCTGCATGTAAGCCACCCGTGCGGGCGAAGACGCCCTGCCCTTCCATTAGAAAGTCCGGCAACTGGGGAATCAACTCCCCGGAGATACGGAACGAGTCGGTCAGAAGCGCACAACCAACCGCTTCGACGGCTTCGAGCGAGGCCTTTCCACACACGCCACAGCTGGAAGACGTGAACACGTTTCGGCGCAATCGCTCGAGGTCGAACTCGACCCCTGGAGTCAGGCGCGCTTCGACGATGTTGTACTGCTGCTGCTCGTCACCGCGGCAATACGTGAGTTCGGTGAGATCACCTGCCTGTGAGACGATGCCCTCTCCGTGAAGGAAACCGGCTACGAGGTCGAAGTCGTGCCCGGGCGTGCGCATGGTCACCGCGATCGCCTCGACCCTCTTCTTCCCACCGTCCTTCCACGCGACGCGAATCTCGAGCGGTTCCTCCACGGCGAGCGTGTCCTTTCGCCGCCGCATCGCACCGTCACGATACTGCGCGACACGCATGGTCTTAGTGGGGCTACCCTGCCCGATCACGTCACGGCTCCTGAGGTTCTAACTAGAAGATCGTCTCTAGGAACCCAGAGACCCCCACCACCAGGATCGCGAAGAGCCACAGAAAGCCCGGGGCCTGGGCCTTCGCGGTCTGATCCGCCTCGACTTCTTCGCAGGTGTCGACGTTCAGGAACCTCGCTCCGACCATTCACTCGACGAGCGCGTCGCTGGTCTTCGACATGGAAACCTCATGGCATTCAGGTGGGTCACGACGCTGTACGATGGCTGGAGTGGGTCGACGACGCCACCGTGCTTCGGTCTTACGCCGGGGTGGCCAGCCGACGATATTCTCCCGTTCCATCCGTGGCGGCACGCCACTCGTGTGACTCTTCTGGGCCCTACGCCGGATCGACCGTGGAAACCCCGAACTCTTCTAGCCAGAACAGCCCAGAGCGTCGTCACGACACGACGTCCGACGAATGGACCGTCGAGCAGGCCGCTGACCTGTACGGCGTCCGGGATTGGGGCGGTGGGTATTTCGGCGTTACCCCAGAAGGCACTGTGGCCGTTCACCCGAACGGGGACCCGACCAAGAGCATCGACCTCCACGCCGTGGTCACTGGCCTCGCTGCACGCGATCTGAACGCCCCGATCGTGCTTCGCTTCCCAGGCATCCTCGAGCACCGAATGACGGCACTCCGGACAGCATTCGATGGAGCGATCGAGGAGTTGGAGTATGACGGACCGTATTCAGGCCTCTACCCCATCAAGGTCAACCAAGAACGGCACGTCTGCGAAGCCATACGCGATCTTGGTGGACGCCTCGGGTTCGGCCTTGAAGTCGGTTCCAAGCCCGAACTCCTTGCGGGCCTCGCTCTGACCGAGGGCATGAACGGAATGCCCCTCGTCTGCAACGGCTTCAAAGACAAAGAGTACGTCGAGACGGTGATCATCGCCGCCAAAATGGGCCGAAATATCATCCCGGTCGCAGAGCAGGCGCATGAAGTGCGGCTCATCACAGCCTCCGCACGACTTCATGACGTGACGCCCCATTTCGGCATTCGGGCGAAACTCGCAGCGCCGGGGCTCGGCCGATGGGCCGGGTCCTCCGGCTTTCGCAGCAAATTCGGCCTGACCGTGGGAGAGATTCTGCACGCGGTAGAGTACCTCGAGCGTGAGGAAATGCTCGACGGTCTCAAGATGCTCCACTGCCACATGGGCTCGCAGGTCTTCGACATCCGGGCGGTGAAATATATGGTGGCCGAATTGGCTCACCTCTACGTGGAACTGGTCCGGCGTGGGGCACCCCTCGACACACTCGACATCGGTGGGGGCCTGGGAATCGATTATGACGGGTCGTCATCCGCTACCGAATCTTCGATCAACTACTCCCTCGATCAGTACGCGGCAGACGTAGTTCATCGAATCAAGTCGATCTGCGACGAGGCAGGCGTCGCGCACCCCCAGATCATGAGTGAATCGGGCCGAGCCCTCGTCGCGCACTCCAGCGTCCTCGTGTGTGAAGTACTCGGTACCCGGACGTTTCCGGCGGAACCAGATATGGCCCTGGTTCAACGCGCCCTCGATGAAGAGGCGACGGCACAACCGCTTCTGGACGCCTACGACGCTTACCTAAGGCGCGACAGCGGCGACCTGTTCGAGGTCTACGCCGATGCTGAGCACGCGCTCACCGAGGCGACCAACCTGTTCAACCTCGGCTATATGAGCATCTACGCGCGGGCGGCATGCGAAGAGCTCTATTGGTCGATCGGACGTACCGTGCTCGATCGGCGCGGAGATGATCTCCCAGAAGAGCTCGAGAACCTCCCGGATCGTCTGGCGGACATCTACTTCTTGAATCTCAGCATCTTCCAATCGCTGCTGGACTCATGGGGCATTGATCAGCTCTTCCCCATCATGCCCATCCACCGCCTGAGCGAAGAACCTGCCCGCCGCGGGGTCCTCGCTGACATCACGTGCGACTCGGACGGGCGTATTGAACGCTTCCCGGGGGGTGGCAGTCACAAGAGCACACTCGAGTTGCACAGCCATGGGCAAGCCGGAGATCGCACCGACCCTTATTACGTCGGGGTCTTCCTAACCGGAGCCTACCAGGAGACCCTCGGCGACCTCCACAACCTCCTGGGGGACACACACGCGGTCCATGTGGAACTGGCTGATAACGGTCGTTGGCGCATCGATCATGTCGTGGAAGGCGAGACGGTACGTGACGTCCTCGCGCATGTGCAGTATGACACGGAGGACATCCGGCGCCGCATCCGCAGCGATATTGAAGCGTCCCTCGAAGCCAACCGCATCACCATCGACGAGGGCAAAGCCCTCCGGCGTTTCCTGGACGACTCGCTCCAGGGCTACACCTACCTGGAGTAGTCAGCGCGGGTGCGAAAACGAAGTCCGCCGCCCCGGACGCGGCTACCTAGGCAGCCGCGTCGGCATGTCCGCCACGACGTAGGCGATCACGGCCATGGTCGCGACACACAGCGCGACCTCGTCCGGCGAAAGCTTGTCGAGCGTGTCCGCGTCCGTGTGGTGATACCAGAAGTACTTGGTGCCGTCGACATTGAGCCCCATGCCCGGTACGCCCGTCTGCATGAGCGGGCCGATATCCGCGCCACCTCCACCACGGGTGATCGTCCCCGACCCGATCCGGTCCAGCAGCGTGCCGATCTCGGTCATCATGGCGAACGCTTCGTCCGAGCCCGTGAAGCCGAATCCTGAGGGCTTGAAGACACCACCGTCGGACTCCATGGCCAGCACGTGATCTTCGTCCGCGTGCTGACGCGCATACTCCGGGCCGCCGGGCCCACCATTCTCTTCACTCGTCCACCCCACGACGCGCACCGTACGACGCGGACGTAGGCCGAGCTCCTTCATGAGTCGAACGGCTTCCCAAGCAGCGACCACGCCGCCCATGTCGTCCATGGCGCCCTGACCTACGTCCCATGAATCGGTGTGTCCGCCGAGGACGATCACCTCGTTGGGGAATTCAGAGCCGGTGATCTCCGCCATGACATTCCGGGACGGAGCGTCCGGGAGCGTCTGCGCCTCCATGCTGAGGTGCAGTTCCACGCGCTCTCCCCGATCGATCATGCGATGGATCATCTCGGCATCTTCCACCGTAATGGCAGCGTGTGGAATCTTGGTTACGTCGTCTGCGTAGTTCGAGTTGCCGGTGTGCGGAGTCTGCTGCGAATAGGGCGTCACGGACCGAATGATGCTGGCCGCGGCTCCGACGCGTCCCGCTGCGATGGCGCCCTGACTTCGGTACGCGACCGTCGCACCGTAGCTGGTGAACGGTACGTCGAAGAGCACGATCTTGCCGTGGGCTTCATCGGCCCGAGCGGTGAGCTCAGCAAAGTCGCTCACGACCATGACCTCGGCCCGGATACCGCCCGGGGGTGTTCCGATGCTCCCACCCAGCCCCAGCATAGGAAGTTCACGCGGCCGCGGCAGGATCATCTGCAGAGACTCGTTCCCCCGCACCCAGTGTGGGATGAGAAGGTGATCGGCTTGGACGTTGTCGAGCCCGTCAGCCTCCATCTGCTCCAAGATCCAGTCATGTGCATTCTCGAGCGCGACTGAACCCGCCACGCGGGCGCCATAGAGGTCGACCACCTCACCCAGCCGCGTATAGGCGTCATCATTGGCGGTCGCAGCATCGATCAGGCGATTCGCAGCATCCCGATACGCGTTGGCGATCTCCTGCGACTCGACGTGAGCCGGCGTGAGAGTGAGCGCAGCGACGGCAACGAGCGAGAAGAAACGAATGAGCTTCACTGTGACGACTCCAAAGGGTTAAGGCGTGGGCCTCAGTGTATGAACGAGGCTGCCAGCCTCGCCCGCTTCCAGCGGGGTGTCAAGAATCCAAGTAGGGCGCGATTGTTGGCGCGCTGGTCCTTTGCAATGAACTCCGCCGCTGGAGGTGCTGGGGGAAGGTGGACCACGACTGGATCTACGACATGACCGACGGCTTTGACGGCATCGGGCCGGTACTCATAGACGACTTCCACGTCACGGAGACGGGGAACCGCGCCATTGCGGAGCGCATCCACACGGTCCTTTCGCTGGACGGGGGGTAGCGGGTCGGTGTTGGCCCCATGAGGATCGTCTCCCTCATCACCGATCCGCCCGTTGGCTCCGCCACCCTGCAGCACCTCGAACTCCCGCACACACCGTGGATAGCGTCTGGCCAGATGCTGAGTCCCCTGCTCGGGACCGATGTTCAACCATTCGGTCAGGGCATCGACCCGGATCGCGGGGCTTTCATCCTGATCGTCGACTGCCCGGCAACGACCGCGGCTCGCTGATTATTCGATGGCGGAGAAGCCGGCAACTTCCAGAGTATTAGCTGTCAGCGGCGGCGGCGGGGGTCCGACAGCCGATCATGGTCACCACGCTCGTGCCGACGAGGGCGAGGACGGGGACGGGGACGGGGACGGGGCGCCCTGACGGGATGGGCCCCTTTAGGGACTCGGCTTGCCTTCGGATCTGGTCTCCGCGGGCGTAGTTCAAGGAACAAAAAGCCGGGAGCCCGCTTCTGCGGACTCCCGGCTTGTATGCCCCGCTAGGTGACTACGCTCCGGCAAGCCCTCGGATCGCGTCAGCCAACATCCGCATCTTGTCCGCGTCCCGAGACTGACCGGCGGCGTCCTCGATCTGGGATGCGAGCCCCCGCAGCGCGTCCGCCTGCACGGAGTCCGAGGCTCCTTCAGCACCGCTCAGCGCATTGCGGACATCGGTCACCCAACCCTGGCTCACCGCCCGTGACCGCTCGAGCTGGTCTACGTAGGCACGGGCCAGCGCGAAGGTGAACGGCCACTCGAGAATCGGCTGTCCCTGCGAATTGAGTTCGTCGAGCACGACCGAGTTGGCCGCATCGATCTCATTCTGCGAAATCGCTTCGCTTGCGACCAACTCGAAGATGTCGAGCCCACGGGCAATCTCGGAGCTCACGAGCAGACCGTTGTACCAGTAGATGGACCAGCTGCCGCCGGCTCCCATCGTGTTCGCGTCGGACGGCCCCCGATCGTGAAACGCAATCTCCACCGGATTGCTCGGATCAGTCCAATCGAAGATCGAGATGCCGCCCTGATACCAAGACTGAACCATGATGTCGCGACCGGGGATCGGAATGAGTGATCCGTTGTGCGCCACGCAGTTCTCGAACGATGTCTGCGGCGCCGGCA
>Ga0302127_10000673_pt1 | contig 19233 bp, 14 predicted proteins | sample CB4_SCM_MG_FD_204452 | JGI IMG/M metagenome (GOLD analysis project Ga0302127, IMG submission 204452) | Marine microbial communities from Western Arctic Ocean, Canada - CB4_SCM | ecosystem: Environmental > Aquatic > Marine > Oceanic | place: Canada: Western Arctic Ocean | collected 2017-09-24
ATTGAGATCTATGTCTTGAAGATTATGGTTGAACACTATAAAGAGTTCCCGACCAGCTTCAGGGATCCAGTGTAATCGTGAGTTGACTCCCATTGTTTCCGTTACATTATCGTACTGCACTAGAGTTAGCCATGATGTAGTAGCAGAAAAAATGATGTCTGTTCCAACCCCTACTAGTCGGGTATTAAAATTTCCGCCAGGGAGCTCTACATCGTTGAAATCATAATTTAGTTTAAACTGAAAATGGTTGTTATGGCGCCAGCCTATTCCGGTTTTAATTCTTGTTCTATTTCCGCCAAAAAACCCCCCTGTTCGATAGTTGAAGGTTCCCCATGTTTTTCGAAAGTCTCCAGTAGAAAGTGATAGCTCAGTCTCATTAAAAGAATAACTGTCCGACGGGACCACTACCTGAGCACTTTCTTTTTTCCATATTACATAGGGCTCGGTAAGAACCTCTTTAGTGCTATGGAAGCGAAGATATCCACTATCACGCATGTTAGATTCAAATTCTAAGGCACGTAGAGTAATCACCTGTGATTGCAATCCACCATCAATCAAGTCCACACGTTGTGCATCGATAGCGCTATAGACTGTTCTTAATAGTGGCCCGCTGACTCGTCGACTATAGCCAAGTTCAAATGTTTGATCGCGGATACCTGCTCGATTGACAAATCCTAGAGCAGGGAAAAAGTTTTTATCGATTTGCTTTATGCCGATACCACCCCGCCAGCCAAGTACATTTGGGGCTCGTAGCCGTAGTCCGTACGCACTCTGATCAGTATCGACACCCTCGGTTCGGGATTCTTGGTACCAGACTTCACTTTGCATCGATCTTCCACCTGGTAGCCTGGTGTTGTTATAGACGAAGTCTACTCCTGCCACGCTATTTTCTAGGTTAGAACGAGGATCTCCATCTGTGATGAGAATGCCAGCGGAAGATTCCTCTAAGACATTGGCGGTAATTCGTCCGACAAAGATATCAGTGGCATGGACGTTATCAAATTGATCTTGTTGGATGGCAAGACCACCGATATTCCAGCGACCAACCCGACCACTCAATTTAGCTCCTGCATTTAAATCCGCTGGCTGACCGGTTGCGCTTAGTCCAATTCTACGGGAAAAATAAGGACGTCCATTTTCGAGATCTGGTTGCGAAAATGAACTGGTTCCGGTGAGGCCATAACCTAAACGGCCGCCAACTCGCGCGAAACGAAAAATGTCCGCATCTCTCAGAAAAAACGTGCGTTTTTCAGGAAAAAAGAGGCTAAATCTAGAAAGTTCTAGTTGACGAGCATCCACCTCTGTAGCTGAAAAGTCTGTATTAAGAGTAAGTGATCCATTGAGCGATGGGGTTATTTTGTAAAATAGGTCTAGTGAAGGTTCTGCATTGTTCTCATTCACAGAAAAATCAAAGTCTTTTTTCTGTTTAAGAGTGAGTGATGGGACGATGTCGAGCCCCTTACCTAACTTGAGATCTTTAAATCCACTTGCCTCGCCTGCAATGCTTGGGTCTTGACTAGAATTTCTAGAAACCCAACCACTCATCTCACTTTTTCGTCCTAAATCTCTAGTAAAATTAATGCCCCATGTTTCATTTTGAGGGTTGAAGGACAGGGTCTTAAATGGAATTGAGATTTCGGCTACCCAGCCCGAATCATTTCTACTAGCCATGCCTTGCCAGATACCATTCCAGTTCCAGTCTTGTCCGCTTGTGTCATAGAAAAGCATTTCCATTCTGATGCCGTTTGGATTGAGTTGGAACCGATAACCGTTGCGCTTGTCGTTGAACGGGGCGACGATAATTGATAGGTAATCATCTCCCCAAAAATGCGCGCCTTGTCTGAGAGTATTTGCATTCATTTCTTCAGGCTGTGAGTCAAACATTCTTGCACCAATATAAAGTGCATCATCATCGTAATAGATGCGGATCTCGGTTTTTTCCGATGGCATGGAATACTCGATAGGCCGGATCTGATGCAGATCATCTACAATAATTGCTGCCTGCCAGGCATCTTCGTCAAGATGACCATCAATGACAGGAGCATGACCTCTACCAATAGATACCGATTTTGTTCCTAACTCCACAGACAAGGTATCTTGAGCGAACGCAGGCTCACCAGCACTAATCGATAAGGTGCCGATAAGAATCGTATGAAACACGATAATTGTTTGTAAGGTCTTTTTTCTCATATCCCACTTGGGGGGTTATACAAGGAAATGGCGGATGAAGTCTCTATTGTCTTTCTGTTTCCCAGACTACGGGCTGAAGCCCTGTCGACTGAATAATTCCGGCTACTGATTCCGAGGAGATAAAATTGATTAGCTGTTCAGCAGCTTGTAGGTTTGAGGAGCCTTTCATTATACCCGCAGAAAATACCGATGGTCGCTGTAACTCAGCAGGTATAGTCCCAGCAAAATCTGCACCTTCAATCGGTAGAATTGCACTTATCTGTTGAAAACCAATTTCAACATCACCTCGGACTACCGCACTTGCAACTCGTTCGGTGACTATTCGTGATGTTTTATTTTGAATTTGTTCCCATACTCCCAGTTCAGGGAACATGGTTGTTGCAAGATATGTACCACTGACACTAGCCGAATAACCGATAGACTTGGCGTCTAGCAACGTTTTAATAAATGCTTCGCGAGTGCTGATATCAGGTTTGGGTGCACCACTTAGGACAGCCATACCGATGATTGACCGCACGAGATCTACAGGGCTACCGGGTTGAATGTAACCAGAGGCAACGAGCTCATCGAGGGGTGGTCGATTAAGAATCAGAATATCTGCCACTTCACCCCGGGCTAAACGGTTGGGGATAGACTCGGGTCCCCCGCCCATTGAAGAGCCATATTCGGTGATAACTTTAATGCCGGTGGCTTCTTCAAAGATTGGCCCGAGAATATTGAATGCGGCTGTAAATCCTCCTGAGGTAATAACCTTTACCTGGGCAGGTTTTTCAAGAACTACTGGCATTAAGCCAGTGGATTCGATGACAGGCGCAGCCGCCTTTGAGGCAATAAATTCAAGTAGTTTTTGGGCATTTTGGGAATTCACGACGTTTGTGGTCATTACTGCCACAATTGACGATACGCGTTGTATATCATCGGGAATGGCACCAGCATAATCTGCACCAGGAATTGGAAGAATCTCGCTTCTTGCCTGAAAACCTATTTCAACTTCTCCACGTGCGACGACGGTTGCGACCCGCTCTCCTACGACCCGAGTTGTCTTGTCTCGAATCTGTTCCCAGATTCCTAGCTCAGGAAATACAACATTGGAGAGGTAGGTGCCACTTACGCTGGCTGAGTACCCGATACTCTCTGCAGCCAACACGGTTTCAATGAAGGCATCCATAGTGCTGATATCTGGTTTGGACGCGCCGCTGCGCACAGCCATGCCCACTATAGAACGTGCAAGATCGGTTCGGGTTGAGGTCAGAATTCTCCCGGTAGCGGCAATACCGGTAAAACCTCTACCATTGAATATTAGTAGATCTGAGTTTTCGCCCTGCTGTAGTCGAACTGGAATGGATTGAGGTCCGCCTCCCATAGAGGATCCATATTCTGTTATTACCTTTATGCCGGTAGCTTGCTCAAAGATTGGGCCAAGTATATTGAAAGCAGCGGTAAATCCGCCGGAGGTGATTACTCTGACTTGTTGCGGCTGAGGCGGTGTTTGAGCAGTACTTTCGTATGTAATAGCCAGAAGGAGTAGAAAGCAAACCGAAGAGATAAATTTAGTTTTCATGTTGGTTTCTCGTTGTCTTTTTCTTGCTCACGGCCTTATTCTGCGGGTTAATTGAGAGTAAAACGGCTAGCCTCTTCTGGATTGCAATCAAAACCTAGCATTGAGAAGTGTGGCGCATAGTGCCAAACAACTGTACCTACAAAGGGTTCTTCTAAATGTTCTGGATCTTCTAAGACATAATCAATATGTAATTGTGTGCCATCTTCTTTTAATGTGAAACGCTCGGTCACATGTTTTTCTAGGCCTGAGGGTACCCCACTCCCAATAACCGGGGATCTATGGGATTCGAACAAGGTTGTGTCTACGACTAAAGTGTCTTCCTCCCACCTTCCAATAGAGTGACCTTGATTGCTGAGAATGCCGTTTTTAGGGTGCTCTCTTCCATCAGTGTAGATAGCACGCTCTACGTTGAAGCGTTCGTTTCGAATGAGTATGGAATTCTCACTAATAATCAGCTCATTTAGATTTGGTGATAAAAGACTAGCGGGAGTTGGTATGGCAATACATTTTGCCTGAGGACTACCAGATAGAACGGTATAATTGGTTTGTGATGCAATTCCCTTGTCAGTTAATTTGGCCTTAGCCCAAGCCTCATAGAACTCACGAAAATCTGAAAAGCCAAGCTCCCATACTCCTGACATATCAGATGCGCTAGCTCTTGAGACTGCATCATCCGTTTTTCTAAGGAAGTAGGAACGTGCTGAAAGAGTTTCATTTTCCGTGGAGATCGATACCAACAGGGCATGTTTTTTTTCTGCACGCTTGTCTGGGTAGGCTCGAACTAAAACCTGATCGCCAGGAGCCAGAGATCTTGATGTCCAACCACTCCTTGTAAGAATTGGTGTTGCATCAGTTTCAATTTCCCATTCAACAAGTTCACCATCCTCGGTCTTCGTTTCAACGTGGATGTAGACGTGTGGATTTGTCCAAGTAAAGCGCGTGACTGTGCCATGGAAGGCAGCCACAGTAGTCCTGTCAAAAATGGTAGCGCTGTGATGAGCATGAGTAGGCGTTATGGCCCAAAAAACGAGGGCAATTACCGTGAAAATTAATTTATTAAAAATGTGCTAATTCCTATTTTTAGCTAATCCTATCAGGATTGTAGCTTTTTAAATGAGTGATCCGTTCATAGGTGAAAACTAAGGCCATCAGTTTGTTTGTAGTAAGTTTGTTGGCGTTAGCGTAGTCAAATTCTAGAGATTATAAAATGCAGTTGATATTAAAGGGTCGGTTATTGATTTTATGGAATTAATTAACTGTATCGTGTGTGAGCTCCTTTTTAAAAAAGACTCGTACCTACACCGAGGTAAAATCAATCATAGCCTCATGATGATTGAATTAAGTTCAAGGAAATCCAATTAGTCGCCCACTGAGTGCGACGCTAGTCCAGAGAGAAAGGGAGGTTAGGGCTATCATTTTTTTAACAACTGGATTTTCTCTGTATCTCGTTAATGCATTACGTCGGATCGTAAAGGTAAAGATAATTACTAAGATTAGTGAAGATAATTTCACCCAAAAAGGAGTCAGATAGTAGTATTTCGTTGCGAAACACATAAAAAGCGGCACTCCTGTGATTACCATGACAAGAAGGCCTGCAATCAGCAGTCGTTCCATATCATGTGCAATTCGATCAACTAACTGGGGCGTCAGTCTATAGCTTAGTAAGTGTAGATCCCCTACCACCACAGCCCCACCAATTATTACCAAGCCAAACAGGTGAAGGATTGCAATAATTGGAAATATCCATGGTGAACTACGCATCTCAATAAGCACAGGCAAGTACTCAAGCGAATGACAGATTTCTAATAACGACATTAGTTAAACCAATATTGCTGATAGGGTATCAACCGACCCGCGGCAATAATTGCTGCCCAAAGGGTTAACGCTGCACCACCGACAAGTCTCACTCGTATTGGCGGTAGGGTTTTTTGGTCCCACTCTGTAATGGTGGAATACTCGGTTTTTAGGAAGAGCCAGATATTGACTGCCGCTAGTAATAACATTGTTATCTTGGCCTGAAAAAATAAGTTGTTGTACTTATCCACTGGTGACGCATAAAACATCAGAAGACCGGAAATCATCATTAGAAAAAATCCCCTCAGGCTCCAAGGAAGAAGGCGAGCTAGGACTACAGAAGTAGGCACATACCCCATGAATACGCCTAAAAACCTTAGATCTATAATCAAGGCTGTTCCAACAAAAATAGTTAAAGCTAGTACATGTACCGTAAGTACAACTAAGTACATGTAGTGAGATTGGTGAAGCGAAACACTTCCCGAGGTTAATGCTAGCCATTCCAGGAAACTAGCCAATCAGATTATCCTAATAAGGAGAGGGCATCGACAGGTCTTTGAAACAAGGGAAGTCCTTGATATCCCATAGATTATTTTTGAGTAAGGACTATGAAAAATTAGAGGTTTGGACGCGGATTACCATCTGCACCAGGCGCAGATCCCCCCATGAATACCTTTCGTCCGTCAAGATATTCAAAGAAAACTGCTACACCCTTGTTTTCACCGCTTTTTGCCTGATAAGCAAACACTCTAATTTCTGATCCCTCGGGCAGGCTATCTTTACTTACGCCGTTGCGAAATAAATTGACGGGAGGCCCGCCTTCAAAACCCCAGTTGGTAACTGTGCCGTCTTCGCTCGTGATATCCACCCAGAGCCAAGAATGCGGGTTTGTTAACTCTACTTTGGTAACAACACCTTCCATGTTAAGCGGTTTGTTTTCGTCATAGGCTGCTGCAAAGGAATGGTGCGCCTGTGCTGGCATAGTCAACAGTAATGACATAAGGCTCATTGTCTTTAGAAGTAGCTCGATAGTCTTTGCCATGGTTCGATTCTCCCTTCTGTTTTTACTCAACTTTTTGAGTTGTTTGGTACTCTGCTGCACGGGCCCTTGCACCTCTGAGTACATTAATAATGCCATAGTTTTGTTCGTGGCAGGCAAATTCGAATAACCACCTCGGAGCATCCATCATTGGCCAAGGGATCTCGATGCTCCATGGCGTTTCCCAGGTACTAGGGTCGGTTAGGGTTGCTTCGTACAGAAGAATTTTTTCATCGACACGTGTAAAACGCTCTTCGAGCTGTAGCCCACTACTGGAGCCATTCCATTTGCGGCTCTCATGAAAGTTGGTTGTATCCACAACTAATGTGTCGTTCTCCCAATGGCCTCGAGAATCTCCTAAATAGCTGCGAATAGTCTCGGGTGCATGGTTAGATCCATTTAGGGGAAAGATGCGAACATCACTATTTGCTTGGGTAATTAATATCACATGATCTGGGGTTTGGATGATTTGAGCCTGACCAGTATTCTGCACGAATGGGACGCTCGGAGGCCCTTGGTTTCCTTGTATGCAACGTTCATAGAGACCTCTAGACTCAAGTGTGTGGCGACGGGATTGAGCTTCACGTCTCGCTAATCCCTCCGGGGTCAGAGCAGGTACTCGTCCATTTGTAGGGCTAGTGATTAAAGATGTACGTCGGTTTGGTCTGATTGGGCTTTGCCAGTTATCCATTCCAAACTCGGTCCAGTCGTAGTGGACTGTAGCCGGATCTACAGCAGCATCACGGGTTGTCCACTGTATAAAAGCGGTGACCGCCTCTTCTTGTGTGTGAAGAGGGTTACTTGCGTATTCCTCAGGACGTTCAAGCGGTACGTAGGCGATGTTTAGCCAATAACCCCCTAAGTCGGGATCCCCCCAAGCAGTTTTTTTGGAGGTGAGACGGGGGGCTGTTGGATCCCAGGTGTACTGGATAGCATTTTCGATAAAGGCCTTAGCTTCATCTTCAAAGTATGCATATGTTGATTGAGATGTGTGTGGTGAAGCGGCTCGTGCGGCCTCTAAGGTCTGTTCAGACTGCTGGTTTATGAGCGCCGAGGGCGGAGGAGAATCCTGACCCACAGCATCAGTCATCAGAAACAATATGAATGCTGACACGATCACTTCGTGCGTTTGTGAGTGTGTTGAAAAACCAAGTATTTTTTTTGGCATTCAGATATTTTTAGGGATTACTTGATATGTCTTCGTCATAAAATCCAAGCGGTTTGTAGAACATGGGTTCTACGAGTGGAACGCAGTTAAATTCTTTAATCTCGGAGTTTTCCTCTACGTTCTTATAAAGTATAAAACTCATTGTCCATGGACGAGTGAAGACATTCGGATCTTCAATCGTTGCTTCATATTTCATATGGTATGGGCTCAGGGGTGTCCAGCGTTCGACAACATGTAGTTCATCGCTAGCAAAATTACCCTCACGGTCTAACCACGTATGTTCGTTGAAGCCTTTAACATCAACGACCAGAGTATTTCCTTCCCAGTGCCCGTTGGATGTCCCCATCCACGACTCATCCAGTGCGGGGCGATCTTCGTCCATGTAAATCGTGCGATAGGCACCTTTATATTCATAGACGATGAGTATTTGTTCAGGTGTCTGGAATATTTGAAATGGGTAAGGCATATAGTTGGCGCGAGGTATGCCTGCACGGAAACACAGTAGCTCCGGATCACCAGTATCAAATCTACTCGGATCATTTGCAGCAGTTACGACGGCACGGTTCTCATAGTTTTTTTTCTGCTCTGCTGCAGCCCATTCCTGGTATGGCAATTCATTACCTTTAACTATACCGAATCCAGCACGACCGGCACCCCAGCCGCCTGCTTGCTCGGCAAAGGGTCCCGCCTGCACTGGATGAGACAGAATATTCCAGTTGGCTGTAGTGAAAGACTGCCACACCCCCGAGATATTTGGTGTGTTATGTAATGTGAGGGATGGGGTGTAATTTTGGGGTAGAGCATTAGAAGGCATCTCCTGGCTTAACCCTGAGATGCTATAAAAGATAGCTGCTACCGCAACAATTGGCTTAGTAAACAGATTGTTCAAGGCCGTACCCCCCAGCAGATTCGCTCCCATTTTTTTTATGTATTAATTGGAGCCTGCGATATTATGGATTATTAGAGCACATATTAGTCAAATAGTTACTCTATATTACTATGTTTTTGAAGCGGTAACGGGCCATTACAAACCTTCGTTTAAAAACCTTAAATAATTAGCTGTAATAATTTTTTTCGTTAGCTGAGCATCCTTAGAGATCTATTGACGAGCACGAACTATTTGGACTTGTTCATTAAAGTTGCTAGCAGAATTTTCCATGGCCTCTATACGTCTATTGTAATAAGAGGTTAAAAGCGCTTGCTCATCTTTTCTTAATTGTTCGCCATCAATAAGTTCCGACAGGCATTCAAGCTGATTATTGGTCAGTGCCATAAAATGACGGAGTTCCGTCTGTCCAGAGATCATTCGCTGTATCGTTGCTGACCTTCCATCAGGTATTGCCGGTACGGTTGCAGGTGTGCAGTGACCGGCGATCTCTTGAATGCTAGGCATCATGGCTTGAGTGGCTAGGTTTTCCTGAGGGACGGGTACTATTGCTAAGTAGAGCTCAAGAGCTCTAGCGTAACTGTTATGAGAATCCTCGGTTACTCGCAGATACTCTTCTAGGGAAGCTAATGCTGCAGGCTCATCTCTCTTAGCTAGTGCCGCTTCAGACTCGACAACCAGCAAATCCGAATCTATAGATCCGCAGATATTTCGCATCTGCTGGATCCAGAAGAAAACTGCGGTTTGGTCGTTCGAATTCAATGCTGCTTGAATTTCCGCTCTGATTAGACCATCGCGTTCTGTATGAGGAACCTCGCTATAACGTTCTTCTTCCAATCGTGTAATTGAGTTTATGGAGATAACTGGATCAGGAACATCTGAGGGGAATATGCCACTAGGCCCAGTTGGCAGTTTTGCGATCGTATCAATTACCGACATGCCCTGTATGACTTGGCCGAAAACTGTATAGCCTAATTCTTGCCTACTAGCATTAAGATCATCGTTATCATTGAGATTCACAAAAAACTGTGAAGATGCAGAATGAGGGTCGCTAGTTCTAGCTGCAGCTAATGTGCCACGTTGATTTTTGCGTCGATTTCTTGATTCATTTTGCACGGGAGTGCTGGGACGTTTTCCTCTCAATTCCTTGTCAAAGCCGCCTCCCTGGACGACAAAGCCTGGAATAACACGGTGAAAAATTGTTCCACCATAGAAGCCGCGATCTGTGTAATCAAGAAAGTTAGTTACGTGTAATGGCGCGTCGTCATCAAGAAGTTCGATGACGACGCGGCCTAGATCCGTGCACATCGTGACGTTTGTTGCATTCGCAAACGAGGCCCAAAAAAGGATGATAATAATGAATGGGTATCGTTGCATTGGTATATAAAAAATCGTCTGTCTAGAAATACTTTTAGTAAGCTTTATATGGTCTTTGCTTAGTGCGGTTGTCAACTATCGATTGTAGAAGATCCTAGAGCAAGCCGCTCTCGTTCTTCAATTATCCCACGCATCTCTGTTTGGTATTCTCGGCTAATAGGATATCGCCACATCAGACCTATTACGATTACATACGCAATCATTGGCAAGATAACTATGAGGTAGCGTAGACGTTGGAGAACAGTATCTGTGTTATCTGCACCTAGTTCCGGAATAAATGCAAATGCCCCAAGAACAGACATCACAAGGAAAATTCCAATGCCCGACGCAAGTTTGCTTGAAGCCTGAAGCAATGAATAGTAAAGCCCCATTCTCTCAGAGCCGCTTTGAATATGATCATGGTCACATACATCGGCCATCATCGCTCTAGGCAAGAATTCATTAGCTGACGAATTAAGTCCTACTAACAAGAATGTGACTGTAGTTAAGATGACGGCGTTTGATGGCAGAGCTAGAAGCAATAATGAAGTCACGGCTCCTGTGGCTACAGCTATTTGCATACAGCTGTGTTTGGTCCAGCGTTCAGAGAGCCTAACCCATATCGGCAGACCTACGAGACCGCCAACTAAAAGAAAAATGAGAATAAAGCCAGCTTTATCTTGGAGGTTAAGCGTAAAAGATACAAAGAAAACGAAAAGAGCTTGAACAAAATAAGTTGAAAATGAAATCATAAAATTCGCTATCAGTAGGCGCAACAAAGGCATGTTAGTGAAAACTAAGCTAGCACCTTTTTTAAACCCTAAGTGAGGTCGGTTTGATGTCACTCTTTCTGGCATGCTCAATAAGCAAATAATGACCGTTATAGGTAATACAATGATCATAAACCAGCCGATAGCTGAGGCTGTTTGTTCAAGAGTGGGAGTGGCTATCCATTCCATAATGGCCCAGCCTCCGCCAATCAGAATTCCACCAATCATAGTCATTGCTTGGAGTAGGCCGGTGATTCTCGATCGACGATCGTAGTCGCGAGATAATTCTAATGCCCATGACGTATGACTAATAGTCCAGGCACTCCATCCCACATACAGAGTGGCGAGCCAGATAAACAAGTGTAGCCCTCCAGCATTTTCAGGTGGGTTATAAACCATAAAAATAGCCAGCATGAGAATTGGTGTCGATAGTGCAAGCCAAGGTTTCCGGCGACCCCAACGAGTCTTGTAGCCATCCATTAAAAGCCCCCATAGAGGGGCGGCAGTTATGTCGACGAGTTTGGCAGCAAAAAAAATACCGCCGACAACGGCCCCCAATCCTAAATTTTCAGCATAAAGCGGCGGCAAAAACACAAATACGGCTGTCACAAGCATGTTCAAGCCTAAGGAGGGCAAGGAAAACCCCATCATCCGAAAATTAGTGGCACGTATTTCACTCATAACTAAAGCATAGAGGGTGTTTTCTAAGAAGCAAGATTTATTAAAAAAGTTTATGGTCCATTTGGTATGATTCGAAGCTGCTAATTTAGTAGAGAAAATTTGTAATGCCAGTACTCTTTAATTGCGACACCATCGATCCGATTTCAGTAGGGGATGGCGTAAAAAAACAAGCCCTAATTACTCCTGAACGCGTTAAAAATGATTGTATTTTGCTTGATCGATGGGTTCTTGCTGCAACAGCTACTATGAAAATTGAGGTTGCAGCAACTGATTTGGCTTGGTTTCAGTTGCTTGATGGCTCTGCTGTGCTTGATGGGACAGCCGGAGTTCATGACCTAACGGTCTCTAATGTTGTGTTCCTCCCTCCGGGCTTTAAGGGCAGTCTTTCTACCGTTAAAGGCGCTACAGTTCTTTATGGAGGTGTGCCGAAAGCAGATCGATTCGATAAAGATTTTGGGAATTCATTGGAGTTTCGCTGCGTCAACTGGAGAGCAGAACCGGCCCTTTCATCTGTGCACGATGCAAGAACGCGAATCTATCTTGTAACGCCAACGCTTTTTGGAACTAAGGCGGTAAAAGGAGAGATGATTATTTATCCACCGGGAACGAAAGCAGCCCTTCATCACCACGAAGGTGCGGAACACTTTCAGTATATTATTAGCGGAACTGGAACAGCTATTCTTGGAGAGGAAACTCACCCCATTCGAGCTGGGGATACGCTTTATAACTATGAGTATGAGAAACATAATTTCATCAGTGATGATAAAGAAAATTTAGTTTTCGTTGAATACTTTGTGCCTGCGGAATGCAGCACCATATGGGTTAATCCTGCGGTTGTTTGTTCATGGGAACCAACAGGGAAAAATATTGATGGAGGTGATGCATCCCGGCATATTGACGCTCATACGTCCGCAGAAACAATTAACCCCGATGGGGTTTAGCGTAAAGAAAAAAATTGTGTGTTTTATAACGTAGATTGTGTGCCGTTTTTTGGGCTAGCTGTGATTAAGGGCATCATGAAAGGCTGGTCTCAGAGAAGCCAACTTTGAATTATGCCTAGTTGGATGTACCCGATTAGTTAGCAATATCACGAAAAAATCTCGTTTCGAATCTATCCATAAAGAAGTTCCTGTAAATCCTGTATGACCATAGGATTTTGATGAGAAAAATTGACCGCAGGAACTCGCAAAACCCGGAGTATCCCACCCAAGCGCTCGGCTACTACCGGGGACAAGACTAGATTGCGTAGTAAAAAGATGTGAGGTTTCAGGAGAAAATAAACGTTTGCCGTTTAATGTCCCGTTTCGCAAGAATAGTTGGGCGAGTGGTGCAAGAGCTCGAGCTGTAGAGAAAAGACCCGCGTGCGCTGCCACACCCCCAAGTCCAAAGGCGTTCTCATCATGAACTGATCCTTGTAACAAGCAGTTACGCCAAGCGTCCTCTTCGGTAGGAGCAATGCGTGCAAGACAATTTTCAGCGGGGTTATATTGGATGCCATCCATGTTAAGTGGACTGAAAACCTCATCGTAAATCAATTGATCTAATGATGATTTTGTCAGTCTTTCGAGAATCTCGCCTAATAGCAAAAACCCTAAATCTGAGTACACGAATTTGGAACGAGGCAGATAGTCGAGCGGTAATCCGCAGATTTTATCTATGTAACGCTGTTTTGTGGTTAGAACTGACTCATGGATAGCCAACTTATACAGATCTGTCCACCATAGTAGTCCGCTGCAATGAGCAAGAAGATCTATCACTAAAACATCATTTTTATTTCCACCAGAAAATTCTGGAATATAGTTGTTTACAGGTGTTTCAAGTTTAAGTAGCCCACGCTCATAGAAAATCATTGCGAGCGGTGTTGTTACAATGACTTTCGTAAGGGATGCTAAGTCATAAATGGTCTCGGGTGTAGTTGAGGGTGCATCAAGCGCATAAGTAAGGTGACCAAGAGCTTTTTCATCAAGAATTTCATTACTATTCCCTGTTAAAAAAACAGCTCCAGGCATCGCGCTTGTAGCAATGGCGTCAGATAGCAGTTGAGTTGCGCCTTCAGTTTCCATTAGTTTTTTAACAGATGTCATCTCACAGTCTGGACAGAGCTAAAAGCGCTACTGCGCTGCAATATAGGCCTGGTTATATGGTTGCTCTAAGTCTGAATTTTTCTTGCATTGGTCGAGGTAGAAAACTTAAATGACGGAACTCCCAAATCGCAGTAACTAGTACGATCACTACCCAGTAAAATGGAATATTAGTCATTTAATCATAGACCTCTCAGTGGGTCATCGCGTAAATGATGTAGTTGATAGCGAAACGATAAGCGAGCGTAGTCATTGGGTTAGGATACCAAGGATCATCTGCATGCTCCCATGCATCTCCCATATCCATGTTGTAATTGATAGCCACCATGAGCCTTCCTGCGTCATCATAAATTCCCCGCCAATGTGGAGAGCCTCCTGGAAGATTAGCCAGAATCTGTCCGTCAGGCCCAAGATAGAGGTGACGGGCTCCCGGAATCTGAGTATTCCTATCTAAGTCATACAGCACATGCAGTAATGGATCATTATCTGGGATTTCGACAATTACGTGTTTTGGAAAAACACGCTGAATCATCTCAAAAAAGTTTGCCCAATCGCGGTTACCATGAAAGTCATCCACAACCAGAAATCCCCCGCGCATCAGATATTCCCTCAGACGATCTGCTTCCTTAATGGAAAGGGTCCAACGCCCAACTTGTTGTGCAAAAAGCCATGGGTAGTCGAATATTCGATCGTCGAGAGTTTGTATGTGCACACTATCATTAGCGACATCTAGTCGAGTGAGCCTTCGCAGACCCTGGGAAAGGTGATCTTCTGCTTCCGGCCAATCGATGGCGTACCAAGGACGCTGACCACCAAGTATTGCCTGCGATCCGCTCGGCATAAGTCTAGCCATATGCAATTCAGCTTCAGGGTGCATGACTTCCCAGCCTTGGCTGCTAGCTATGCTGTGCCAGCTAATAAGACAGCTGAAAAAAAAGAGCGTTAGAAGCAGCAGTATCTGGCGCGTTATCTGAGGAGGCATACGTTAAGTATAAGCGGTGCAAGCGGTTTGGGAATGTTATTAGTTACCAAATAATCCTTCCAATATTTTATCCCTGATGGCCTCTTGAGCTTCTTGTAACAGCAATTGACCAAAATCTGGAAGGATAGTTGGCTCCGTAGTGGTGCCACTCAGTTTTAAGGGAATCGAATTGCCAATCACACTGTCAAGCGTGTCACATTGCGGAATGGAAATCGCTTCGATCATTTCTGCATCGACGTCGTAATTTAGGTTTTTTGATGCAAGATCCATTCTTCCTCGAGCTGAGATCTTTAGATTGGGAGTAGCTGCTAATAGATCATTCGTGCTAGCAATACCATCGTTAACCTGATTTTTTCCACGGAGTAAAATAAATTCAGTGAATTGTTCTTGGCTTACTGGTGGTCTCGGATAATTTTTTAGACGGTTGAACGCATCACACAGTGCGTGGTTGAGATTAACCCCTTGGACTGCGCCATTCTTAATTGAGAAATCAAAATAGCCCGAAGCATTGGATAAAGAATCGTTAAGAGTCCTTCCGTTACCACTTAGTTGAAGCTCTAAAGTCCCAGTTCCTGATATGGGTGCTTTCCCTGATAAGTCTGTCATCATCGAATCTAGTTCAATTGAAACGCCAGAACCATACAGTGAGAGTAAGGAAGTGCTCGTACGCGCATCTAGTTCAATTCCGCCCTCTAATTTACCTTCATAGAAATCGGCATGGGAAGAATTAATTTGAGCTATTCCATTTTCAATCAGTAAATTTGTTGAAACATTCGAAAATTTTAATCCAGCGGCTCTCAAATTGGTGATTGCAAGCTGACCATTAATTGCAAGCAGGGTTAATGCCTCTGTGGGCAACAACAGATCATTTTCTGATCGTTTCTCGTTTGCGTTCTTCCCTCTGTCACTTTCGATGGGTGCCAAGTACCGATCTAGATTCAACTCATCCATTATGAAGTTAAAGGTGTATTTTGGATTGTCAAAATTTTCGATACTAAACTGACCAGTAACATTAGTATCGTCAAGCTGCATGCGAATATTCTCTAGGTATCCCTGTTTCGAGTTGACAGTTAGCATAGCGCTTATAGTTGCAGTGCCCAGCGCGGAATGATCTGATGTTGCTGGCAAATTTTTATATAACCTTTCAAACAAGGCTTTTGGGGAAAATTGCTCAACTTCAAGAGTGCCTCTGATTTCTGGCTCATTAGACAAGTTTTGTAGAATGAGGTCACCAGCTGTTCGTAAACCCATCACATTGGCACTCAAGCGATTGAGTTGTAGTGAATCATCATTAGCCCTGTAGTCAAAACTTGTGTTGAGACTAACGGTCCTCAGTTTATCTGCGCCAAAATTTTCAGGTAGAAGATTTGGAAAAATTGCCAGAAAAAGGTCCGGAGAAATTTCACTTGTCTCTAGTCGCCCACGCAATCTTTCTCCATTTTCCAGACGATCTACAGCACCAGTAATTTTTGCTCCTGGGATGGTCGCATTGAAATTTCTTAAGGAAAACACTTGGTTGGCACCAATGAAAAATCCTGTGTTCAGCACCAGATTTTCAACTTCAGAAATATTTATTTTTTTAAAAGGTCCGGACGGCAGTAGACTTATCAGGGTTGCGGGATCAAAGGCTATGGTTTGCACTTGTCCGGTTGTTTCGCCTGCAGTGGTGAAGAGCTCGCCTTCAAAGTTAATGCCAAGTGCAGTACCTTGAACTTCATTAAGAGAAAAATTTCCTGTTCCCATTTCTATTACGAAAAGGGAAGACAGATCAAGATTTCCAATGTCTCCGTCTGCCTCTATTTCAACTCCTAGAATTTTTAGTGCATTCTCTGCAGATGCTTCAATAATACTGAATCTGCCAGCTAACCGAGGGGTATCAATTAAACTTATTTCGGGCAGTTGCCAGTCGATAGCGATACCTCCAATCGTTGTGCTGAGGTCCGCAATTTCTGCAGTTTGAGTTTGTAAGTTAAATGATCCTTGTTCTGTGCTCGCTTGAATGCTGAGCTTCTGAGGTCCTAGTGGTGGATTGGTAAGATCAGCGTGTATTTGTGCAGCATTTATCTGGATAGCGTTATTCTCAGTTGAGAATTCTATATTTGCCTGGAGCTGGCCCACTGCCCTTTCGTCATGTTGTCCATCTTCAAGTCTAAACTCTAGCTCTAAATCATGTGCTGCATAGTGCTGTCTGCCAAGATTAAACGAGGCGGTGCTTGTAGCATTAAAAGTTGCAGAAAAAGATGGATCGACGCTAATCAGTTGAAATGATAGGGAAGCGTCAATAGGTTCATTGATTGTTATTGGGCCGGTATCTAAAGAAAGCTCGGACAGCACATATCGCACCTCTGTAAGATTTTCACGCCAGAAAATAATGCCATCGCGTATGCTTAAACCGGCAACGTTAAAGCCTCTAATGAGTGGGCTATTATTTGTTTGCGTTTCTGCCGGACTGCTGTTGTCGTTCGAGGCTTGTGTTAGTAAGCCTTCCCAGTTCATGAGGCCAGCTTGAGTGCGCGTTAAATTTAGTTCCAGTCCATCTAGTTCAATAGTGCCAATTTCAACACGTCTTTGAATTAGTGGCAGCAATCGAACTCTTGCAATCAATCCTGCAGCACTCGCAAAGGAGTCCTCTCCAAACCCTTCTATATTTCCAAGATGTACGCCACCAGTTTGGATGCCAAGCCAAGGGAAGAAAGTCAGCTCGAGATCATCTTCAATAAGAAAACTACGCCCAGTTCGTTCTTCCACTAGACGTGATAACTCGCTCTTATAGTCATTCGGATCGAATAAAAATCCGATTATAATTGCAGCGCTAACCGATAAGATGATCAGCGCGGCTGTAATCATGCCAAATGTTCTAAAGATACGTTCTAGCCCCCATTTTCTGGTTTAGGTGCCAGGTAAATTGCAGTTTCCAATGAAAGTTAGTGTATCAGTTTAGATGGTTATAGAGGTTGCTGTCTTCACTCTTTCGATTTAGCGTAACGGGTTCAGATGTTATTAAAGGTCCTTTGCAGACATGGGAAAAGAATACGCAAGCATTTCAGAAGTGGCAGCAATGCTGCGAGATGGCACCACGTCAGCCGTTGAGCTGACTAACCTTATGTTGGGTCGAATTGCTGATATGAATAAAGAGCTGAATGCCTACATAACAGTAACCGCAGATTTGGCTTTGAAGCAAGCAGAGAAAGCTGATCTAGAGCTAGCGAAAGGCCTCGATAGAGGACCGCTACATGGCGTTCCAGTAGCCATTAAAGATCTGATTGATACACAGGGCGTGGTTACGACTGGCGGTTCAAAACATTACAAGACTCGTGTTCCAGAGCAGGATGCAACAGTTATTTCCCGTCTGAGAGAAGCCGGCGCTGTTTTTCTGGGAAAAACTGGATTGCACGAGTTGGCCTTTGGGTCCACTTCAATTAATCCATTTTTTGGTGCTGTTTCGAATCCTTGGAATCTTGAATATCACCCAGGCGGCTCGAGCGGAGGTTCTGCGGCTGCGGTAGCGGCAGGGTTGGCATATGCGGCTTTGGGGACAGATACAGGCTGCTCAGTTCGTCAGCCCGCCCAGTGTTGTGGAATTGTTGGCTATAAACCAACCTTTGGCTTGGTTAGTAAGGCTGGCGTTATGCCTCTTGTCTCTTCGATGGATCATGTTGGGCCGATTACGCGGTGCGTGCGGGATACTGCGTTGGTTCTGCAGGCAATTGCCGGGCCAGACGATAGTGACCCGCTAACTTTTAACGAGCCTGTTGAAGATTTTCTTGCGAATCTTGATGCGTCTATAGATGGAAAGGTGGTGGCTATTCCACGTAACTATTTTTTTGAAGGCGGTGATAAAGAGGTTATAGGAATTGTAGAAAAATCCCTAGATATTTTCTCCAATCTAGGAGCTAAGGTGCAAGAAGTAAGTTTCCCTGATTGCAACGTCGCTTATGAGGCTGCAGATGCAACATTTTCTGAGATTGTTGATGCGAATGGCGAAGCGTTAGAAACGAATCCCTCTGGATTCAGCGATGAGTTTATACGTCGCTATAAAAGCGTCGCAAGGTATAGAGGCGAGGCTTACGATGCTGCTCAGAAGTATCGTCATCGTTTTAAAGAACAAGTTGAAGCCGTTATGAATGAGTGCGATATTCTAGCAACGCCTACTTCAACGGTTGTTGCGGCACTAATAACAGATCAACCTTCTGATCATGCGAAGGAACGCCGAAAAAATGCATGTATATTTGATTTTACAGGTCAGCCATCTATCTCTATACCGTGTGGTTTTACCCAAGCAGGGCTTCCAGTGGGGCTAATGCTATCTGGCAGCCTAATGAAAGACTCAACTGTTCTACGTTTTGCACAAGCGTTTGAAAACGCTACTCCATGGCATGCTTATCATCCGCCGGAGCTTGGTGAACAATAAGCTGTTATTTTTCTCTATACTTTCGTTATTGCTATAACGGTAGGATATATACAATGAGATTGGTCTTAATCATGCTGCCAGTAGCTATTCTTATGGCATGCGCTGAACCCATATTTGAGCTTCAGGAATCAGTCGAATTAATAAGCCCGGCAGGGTCTAGTAGCGCGCAACCGCACCTTTCTGTTAGTTCTGATAATCAGGTTATTCTGAGCTGGCTTGAGCCTATGGGCAATCAAGACGCTCTCAAGTTTTCAACAATGGACGGTGGCAGTTGGTCTCAACCAAAGACACTAGCGTCCGGTTCTAATTGGTTT
>Ga0302127_10000674_pt1 | contig 19223 bp, 15 predicted proteins | sample CB4_SCM_MG_FD_204452 | JGI IMG/M metagenome (GOLD analysis project Ga0302127, IMG submission 204452) | Marine microbial communities from Western Arctic Ocean, Canada - CB4_SCM | ecosystem: Environmental > Aquatic > Marine > Oceanic | place: Canada: Western Arctic Ocean | collected 2017-09-24
GACTATTCGTATAACGACGTTTTACCATCGCGGCGACCTGCCGATTACTGTAGCCGAAACGTTGCTGTTTTTGCACAAAGGGCTTAGCAGGCTCAACTTTCGCGGCTGCCGCATATATATGGTGATAGCGCGACTGCGCCACGAGGTGTGGCGAGACGAAAAAAAATACAGCTATCAATATCCAACGCATCAGTTTCTCCGCTACTAAATCACCGGTGATACCGAGACTCGCAATCGAATAGTATCACCCGGCTCTGTCTCTGTACGAGTCTCATAGGTGCGGTTATTGTATTCATAACGCACGCGATAACCTACGCGGACAATCTCAGAATGCTCTCTGGTGCTGTAACCTGAAGTGGCCGGCTCATCTCTACGGCGATTATTCTCGGCGATTGTGTGGCCAAGCGTGGCGCCGAGTACCGCACCTACCAGCGCACCCACCTATTTGTTTTTTTGGAATGACCCACCGCATTACCGATGGCACCACCCACGACACCACCCACAATGGCGGGTGCAGTACCCACACCCCGGTGGTCAGAATAGTACCCCGCACCGTCATAACTCCCGGGTCGTTGTGATTCCCAACACTCCTCGCGGGGTACTGAAACGCGAACGGTACGGAACACAGGATCACTATTGAGCACCGTGCCATATTCATAGTTGACGCTGTTTGATGCATCAACGAATACAGCATGGCTGAGCATTAGTAGACTGACTAGTACGACGATTTTCATTTGGCTGTCCTTTAACAGTAGTTCACTGTGAACCCTATCCAGCTAAGGCTGAATGCAAGCTGAACCGGTTATCCGTTAACGGTAACCTCGTCGATGCTGTGATCCGGACGTAACTGAATATCAATGTCGGCGGTACGGTTGGACAGCAACTGCTCTGTGATACGCTGGTAATGCATAATGAATGTACGCACCTCGTCGCTACTCATTACCCGTTTACCCGAGACAATTTCCTGCTCCTGCTGCAAACGCCAACGGAACACCGATTCCATATCCGGTACTGCGAGAAAGACATTCACATCGTTGTTAAAACACTGTTGATAGACGCCCGAAGCAAGCGCTTCATTAACATATCGTCGCCATAGCAACTGCGGGTCCTGCTCAGCTTCAAGCGTATTTACCGCTGACTGCAGCGCTTCGTCATCACCGGCGCTGGCACCCCAGCACCAACCTTCTAATATGAGGACCTGAGGCGGATTCACCACACGCGCTTCAGGCAATCTATCGTCTTCCCCTTTACTAAATACCGGTACGTCGCTGGCCGCCCCTGCGCCTAGCGCTTCGATGGTCTGACACATACGCTGCATATCATGCGTCCCAGGGACGCCACGTACTGCCAGCATAGGATGAATCTTCCTGCCCAGGCGCACCCGTTCTTCATGGGTCAAATAAAAGTCGTCAATGGATAGCACTTCTGCGGACATCGAAAAAACGTCCTGTATCACTCGCTGAATCATGCGCGCCATCGTGGATTTACCACTACCCTGGGCACCACCTACACCGACCGTCAACATCGAACCTTGATATTGTTTTGCCACTATCTCTGCAACAGTAAATACCGCATCGTAGTATTTTTCGATAAACGGGTCGGGGATCCCCGCTACAAGTTTTGTAAAAACTGGTAGGTACGTTGTTTTTTTCGTCATTGACTCTCAATCACTCTTCTAAAAGGCGGTAAGGCTCGTTGCAGACGACCGCCATAGCCCTTAGTCACCAGACGACGGTCCAAAATAGTGATTGTGCCTCGATCTGTTTCAGTTCGTAATAATCGACCGCAGGCCTGCACCATGCGGAGCGCGGCATCCGGCAACATGACCTCTTCAAATGCATTACCGCCACGGTTCTCGATCCACTCCGCAAGTGTGGCGCCAACGGGATCATCCGGCACCGCAAATGGAATCTTACAGATCACCACGTGATCACAGTATTCACCCGGTAGATCAATACCCTCTGCAAAACTTGCCAATCCGAAGATACAACTAGGCTTTCCAGCATCGATATTCGCTTTATGGGTCCTGACAATTTCTGACCTGGTCAAATCGCCCTGCCGCAGTACCCGTTCAGCAAACTCTGAATCCAACCCACGCATCGCGCCAAGCAGTTGTCGCCAGCTGGTAAAAAGCACGAGGGAGGATTTCTCCTGCGACAGCAGCTCGGGGAGCATTTCAGCGATTTGTAGCGTGTGCGCATCCGGATCGCTGGGATCCACCGTCATAGCAGGCACCCGTAAAACACCCTGTTCCGGGAAGTTAAAGGGGCTGGGCAGCGTTAAATAGTGGTTGTCCGGCAGGATGCCAGATCGCTCCTTAAACCGACCGAAATCACCTGCCATAGACAAGGTTGCAGACGTAACCACCACACCAAAACATCGTTGCCAGAGGAGTTCCTGTAGTGCTTCACTAACAGAAATGGGGCTGGCGTGAAATTGCAGTTCTCCGTCCTCTTCAAACACCAGCCATCTTGCATAGGGCGCCTTGCCGGCTGGGTCCGATTGCTTGAACAGCATCCATAAACGCACAGCTGCGTCGAGCCGGGCGGTGGTTCCCGCCATCGTGGCTAACCAGTATTCATCTGTCTCGCTAGATGAATCATCAAGCGCTTCCTGAAGCTTGTCAGTCAGTGTCGCGAAGATCCGCTGCAGACTCGCAAACTGCCGCGTGAGTTCGCCCGCCTGCTGCTGTATTTCTTTCGGTACAACGCCCATTGGGAAACGAAAATGTCGTCGGTCCCCGCCGCCTGCCTGCTCCATAAAAGGCTGTACAAGGTCAGACATTTCCTGCAATCGATCAATCAGCACTGTGGCCTGTTGTTCAACAATCACCTGTGACGACTGTGTAACAAGATCCGGCATATCAATACTGCACTGCTGCACCGACTGGGGTAGCTGCGTTAGCCATTCCGCTGTGTTGTTAAGTTGCAGGAAACTGGAAAAGTGATTGGTCGCCTTGTCTGGCAAATGATGTCCTTCATCGAACACATAGATAGTGTCTTCCGGCGCTGGCAAAACTGTACCACCACCCATCATCAGATCCGCCAATACCAGGTCGTGATTGGTGATGATGCAATCTACACGATGAATGTTTTCCCTCGCACGATAGAAGATACAGTTTTCGAAATGCGAACATTGCCTGCCTGTGCATCGCGTATGGTCGGTTGAAATAGGTGCCCAGGACTGGTGGGGTATTTCATCAGCCCAGTCGTCACGATCACCATTCCATTTACCTTCGCCAAGTTTGTCCAGCATCTCCTGATACAGCTGACGATCAATTTCCCCCGGTACATCATCATCAAACAACTGCAGAGACTGCGCCCCACTAGCCTGCAATGCCGAATCAAGCCTTGCCAGACACAGATATCGACGACGTCCTTTTGCCAGGGCAAAGGTCACATCAAGATTGGCGTGTTTGCGAATATCCGGGAGATCCTGATAAGTAATCTGCTCCTGGAGCGCGACGGTGGCCGTCGAGATCACCAGTTTTTTGCCCAGTGCTTTAGCAATGGGTAACGCCGCTATGGTGTAGGCAATGGTCTTACCGGTACCGGTTCCAGCTTCGACCACACAGGTGTTAGGCCCTGGTATTCGCTCACCATCATCATTCACCTCAATATTGCCCAGGGTGCGGGCAATTTCGGCAATCATCTGCTTTTGGCAACTACGTGCCTTAAAGCCCCGGGCCTCGAGCAAGCGGCTATAGGCGCCCTGGATGTCGCTTTTTAATTGCTCGGTTAGCATGAACGGGAGGTACTCGGGTGAACTCACAAAGAGTGCACAGTTTAACAGATCACCGCCCCGCGAGCCTGAATAGCTCGCAGGGGTTCCTTACAAAGTGATTACAAAAGCGTGTTGTAAACATCCATGTTGACAATTGAGATAAGAACCTCCATCAGGGGCCTTATAAACATGAATGACGAACGCAGGAATTCCGGCGACGACCGGCGTGATTCAGACCGTCCCGATAACGACAGAAGAGTCGATGAACTCGTGACTGAAGTCGAAAGACGCCTGGACTCAAGAAGAGCTGATTCTCGACGCGAAGGCTTGAGACGAGGCTAAGACCAGTTTCAGCTAAACAGTCTACGGAAAAAACCTCCCCTCAGCTTTTTCTCACAAGTCGCAAGCTGCCGGCCATAGGTGTCGGATCGCCCTGATACTTTCCGGGCGACATCTTTGAGCCACTGTTTATTGGCAAATGAACGCTTCTTGAACCCACCTTGACCCTCGTGGTAAGCCAGATATAGATGGTAGGCGTCTGTTTTCTTTACGTTATTTATTCGCTGACTCTGATCGTTGTACCAACCAATAAAATCCATAGCGTCAGCAAAGTCATTTCGTTCCGCACCCCGCCTACCCGTTGAACGCTTATAGGCTTTCCAGGTTTCATCAGTCGCCTGGGCAAAACCAAACGCGCTAGCTGGCCTTGGCCCGGGAATTATCCATAGAATTTTCTTTCTTGGCGGCTTGGCATTACTACGGAAACTGGACTCCTGATGCGCAAATGCCATCATGACGGGGATGGATGTAGCCCATCTTTTGGATGCCTTACGCGCCTTCTTATACCAGCTTCGTTTCTCATAAAAAATCTCACACAGGTCATCCTGATTCTTTGGTGGGGTACCTGCGCATCCCAGCAACGTAAACAAATACAATACGATTAATATCTTATGCATTGTGTTGCTCTAGAAACTCCAACAGTTCTTCCTCAGCCATCACTGTAACACCCAGTGATTGCGCTTTGCTCAGTTTCGAACCCGCCGCATCACCGGCAACGACACAGTTCGTCTTTTTGGATACCGAACCAGAGACCTTGGCACCCAGAGACTGCAGCCTGGCTTTTGCATCGTTGCGCGTCAGTCTGGATAACGTGCCGGTGAGCACCCAGGTTTGGTCCGCAAGCACCTGCTTGAGCTTCGTAGTCTCGGTGATTTCCCAGGTGATGCCACTCGCGACAAGCGCTGCAATTGATATCCTGTTGCTATCCTCCTGTAAGAACCCATGAATTTTCTGCGCAACGATCGGCCCAATATCAGGTATCGATTGTAATTCTTCCGGTGTCGCGGCATACAGTGGCGGTAGATCACCAAAGTGCAGCGCCAGTGTGCGGGCCGTAGACTCGCCTACTTCTTCGATACCGAGCGCATAGATAAATTTACTGAAAGTTGTTGGTTTACTTTTTGTCAGTGCTTCTAGCAGGTTTATCGCTGACTTCTCTCCCATGCGATCAAGCGTGACTAGCTCTTCTTTGGATAATCGGTAGAGGTCTGACGGGTCTTCAATCAGATCAGCTTCAACCAGTTGCTCTACCAGCTTTTCTCCGAGCCCATCAATATCCAGCGCCAGTCGCGATGCGAAGTGGCGAATACGTTCTTTACGTTGCCCCGGACAATCCCTTCCCGCTACACATTTCGAAATGACCTCATCGCCAACTCTGACTATCTCTGAACCGCAGGCAGGACATGCCGTCGGTAAACTAATCTCGCGAGCATCATCAGGACGTTTTTGCACCAGCACCGAAACAACTTTCGGGATCACATCGCCGGCTCGATGGATCACAACTGAATCACCGACCATAAGGTTCAATCGTTCCACTTCGTCCATGTTGTGTAGTGTGACATTGCTGATGGTAACACCGCCTACTTGCAAGGGTTCTACTCGCGCGACTGGGGTGATGGCGCCCGTTCGACCCACCTGAAACTCGACGTTCTTTAACACCGTGATGCCTTCCTCGGGGGGGAATTTGTGAGCAATGGCCCAGCGGGGCGTCCTGGTCAACACACCCAGGGTTTGCTGTAAATCCATACGATCGACCTTGAACACCACGCCATCAATGTCGTAGTCGAGACTTTCACGCTGGGTCAGAATATTTGCAAAGAAACCAACACAGCCCACTGCACCGGTCGCAACGGAAATCAGTGGATTTATCTTCAAACCCCAGAACTTGAATTGCGCCAGGATTTCGCTATGCCTTGCAGGTAATTCCCCACCGGAAATCAGCCCAACGCTATAGCAAAACATCGACAACTTTCGCTCCGCAGTCATTCTGGCATCCAGCTGCCTAAGGCTTCCCGCTGCGGCATTCCGGGGGTTGGCAAAGGTACGATTACCCTTGGCCAACGCCAGCTGATTCATGCGATTGAACGCTGACCGGGGGAAATATACTTCACCACGTACCTCCAATCGACGCGGGTAGTCCGTACCCGAAAGACGCAGAGGAATAGACTCGATGGTTCGTACATTCTGAGTGATATCCTCACCTGTCGTGCCATCTCCGCGAGTAGCACCGCGCACCAGCTTGCCATCTTCATATAATAAGCTCACCGCAACACCGTCTATCTTGGGTTCGCAGGCAAACTCAATGGGATCTTTCGTCTGCAACCGCGCGCTGATGCGGCGCTCGAAATCTATAACATCGTCTTCGTTAAAGGCATTATCCAGTGACAGCATGGGTAGCTCGTGGGCAACCTGAGTGTGCGCCGTAAGCGGTGTTGCACCCACCCGTTGAGTCGGTGAATCTTCGGATATGAGCTCCGGGTACTCCGTTTCTAATGCTTTGAGTGCACGAAACAACAGATCAAATTCAGCATCGGATATTTCGGGCGAATCATGGGAGTGGTATAGGGTATTGTGATGATTTATGGCATTCCTGAGCCGCTCGATCTCAGCAACGATACCAGCCTTCCCGACCATTGCTATGCGGAATGGCGAAACTGAAAATCACGAATTTCCTGACGGCAGTGCTCGATCGTCTGCGACGTCATCACGCTTCTGGTTTGATCCTGTATCGAACCGCCTAATTCTTCGGCGATAATAGTGGCGACATTCAGCAACTCTTCGTACACATGACAAGGATCCGCCAGTTCATGAACCCCCATGAACATCGTTACCCCCGGTGTTTGCATACTATTTATGTCATTTAAATCAAATGTACCTGGCTCGACGGCATTCGTAAGAGAAAACTCAGAAAAGCCATTATCATCAAGCCGATGGAAAATACTCATATCCCCGTGGGTCATGTTTGTTTCCACAAGGGTTTCCAGTAATCCCTGGCCGTCGAAAAAGTCATCATCGGACATAACATTAATGACAATAAATAACTCCGGTTGATCAAGCATACGCGCGGGCGGGGCCTTGGCTGGTGTATCTTTCTGTACGTCCACGGCTTCAAAAGGAATTGCTTCGGATACTTCATCGAGCTCCATTTCGGATACTTCTTCTAAAGCCTCTTCAAATGCTTCTTCAGATGCTGCTTCCAGCGCTTCCTGTAGCGTTTCTTTCGACGCGACCTCGCGGAATTCCTCGTCTATCTCCAGATCGACGGGCTCCATTAACACAGGCACGTCCTTACCTTCTGGAATATCCGGCTGCACTCGAATCACCCGGGCACCACCATTGGGTAATTCCGCCTTAAACATGCTGAGATCGTCAGTGCCCGAGTTTTCACCCGGCCTCGACAAATAGGTACTATCCAGTGCCATCTTGAGCGTGTTGCGATTGTTTCGCATACGCCAATAGCCATGCATCAATATCACAGAGATAAACAAAGGCCCTAATATAAGCAACAACTCTCGCAAGTCGAATTCCATAAACACCCCTAGTCAGACCGCCGCCATGGCGACGGCCTCCTCCACGTCCACAGAAACTAATCGGGATACACCTGGCTCATGCATGGTAACTCCCATCAACTGCTCACCCATCTCCATAGCGATCTTATTGTGAGTGATGTAAATAAATTGTACGGTGCGGGACATTTCTTTAACGAGCTCGGAATATCGAACTACGTTGGTATCATCGAGCGGCGCATCAACCTCATCGAGCAGACAAAAAGGTGCCGGATTCAATGAAAAAATCGAAAACACTAGCGCGATTGCAGTCAGTGCTTTCTCGCCACCTGACAACAAGTGGATACTTGAATTTCTTTTGCCGGGCGGCCGTGCCATCAAACCTACACCGGTATCAAGTAAATCTTCGCCGGTCATCTCCAAATAGGCATGGCCACCACCAAAAAGTTTTGGAAATAGCGTTTGCAGCTTGCCGTTAACCGCATCGAAGGTTTCCTTGAATCGCGTACGGGTCTCAACGTCAATTTTGCGAATCGCATTTTCGAGCGTCGTCAGCGCTTTCTCTAGATCTTCATTCTGGGCATCAAGATACTCTTTTCGTTCAGATTGCACTTTAAAGTCTTCAATAGCTGCAAGATTGGGATTGCCAAGCCGTTGAATACGATTACCAACCTTGCGTAACTTGTCTTCCCATTCTTCCTCATTGGCTTCTTCAGGTAGTGTTGCAATGACCTGTTCCAGGTCAGTCTTATCTTCGGCCATCTGCTCCTGAATTGTGGCGCGACGAACGTCCAGCGACTGATACTCAAGCCGAATCCCCTCTAGGCTTGTCCGTACGGTCTCGATTTGTTCTTCCAGACCACTACGCTGCTGCTCAAGTTCGCGAATTTTGAATTCCACAGCTTCTGAATTCTGCCGTACTCGCGCGAGTTCACCTTCCACCTTGAGGCGTTTTTCCAGAAAGTCTTCGAGTTCCTTCTTCAGGTTTTCCTGCGGTCCCTGGCTCTCTTTTATGACATTTTCTATCGATACACGACGTTCGTCGAGGCTCTGCTCTTGTTCTTTTAATCGCGTAGTGGCCTGCTCAGCAGAATTTATTTGTGCCTGCAGGGACTGAATTTTCAAGGCGAGATTATGCGCCGACTCTCGATTGACCCTGGCAGTGCTACGCGCTTCATCTAACTGTGACTGTATGGTATCGCGCTCCCGGGTGAGCGCCGTTCTTCTAATGGTATCCTGCTCCATGCTGTCCATGGCGAGCTGCAATTCATTGCGGGCGGCACTTAATAATGTTCGATCCTGCTCCAACTCGTGGTTACAGCCCTGCACTTCTTCAGATGCTCGTGCAATGTCTGCCTTCACCTGCTCAGCCTGAACGCGTTTCGCACCCAATTGCGCCCTAGTCTCAGAAAATGCCCGCTGTTGTTCCGCCATACGATTCTGCTGTTGATCTCGATCAGACTCTGCCTGTGACAACGCGGCAACATTTGACTCTAGCTCGGAGGAATACCGTGCAACCTCACCCTGCAGGTTCTCGATCTGCTCACTTAAGGTATCGAGTTCGGTCTGTCGACGAATGACGCTTGCTTCATTGTCGGTGCTCTTGCTAACGCGCAACCAGTTGGCACCCAGCCAGATACCATCTGTGGTAACAACCGATTCACCTTCTTTGAGATTGCTGCGCATCGCGAGCGCAGCAGAGAGCGAATCTGCAGTATAGACACCATGCAACAATCCTGTGACGTCAATATCCCCTGTGACTTTAGATGCCAGTCGGTCTGCGGTTGCTGTGACTGACGACCCCTTGGTGATGAATTTGATTGATCCGCTGGACAAATCGCCAAGCAATTCACCGACGGCGTCAAGTCCGGAAACAAACACAGCCTGCAGGCTGTCACCGAGTACAGTTTCCACCGCGAGTACCCAGTCATCTTCAACTTTAAGCTGTTCTGCCAGGCGCGGATTATCTGCCATACCATGGGTTGTTAGCCACGCGACTTCCGCGTCATCCTGCTGCCCGAGCGCGGCCTGCTGAAGCGCCTCAAGGGAAGCCTGGCGACCCAGCACCAGCTGTAAATTGCCACGTTTGCTATCGAGCTGCTCGCTCAGTCGTGTGTTTTCTTCCCGCTGTTGTTCAATCGTTTCGGTCAGCGTGGCCAATTCCGCTGCAATGCGCGAGAGCTGTTCCTGCTGTGTAGATTGCATCTCTTCCAGAGGCCATATCTCCTGCGCGTCGGTCAGCCCTTGCATCCGTTCAATGTCAGAAGTTAGCGTCCGTAACCGGTTATTTTGCCGTTCAATGGCTTGCTCAAGATGTTCTATCCTGGACTGCTGTACCTCGCCCTGTTGTCTGGACTCTGCCGCCACCTGATTAAATTCTTCCCAGGTCTTCTGCCATTGTTGCATCGATTGTTCAGTGCTGAGCAAGGAATTCCCAGAGGATTCTTCCAATTCCTGGAAGCGGCGTTGTTCGGGTTCTGTCTGCGCGAGATCCGCCGTTAATCGAGTAACAAGCTGCGCGTCATTGGCGAGATCGGTCTTCACTTTAGCCCGATTCGCCTCAATCTCCTCAAGATCTTTCAGGAGTTGTCCGACTCGCTCATTCTGATACTGAATACCATCTTCAATGCGGGCAATCTCAGTACCAAAATCATAGTACTGACGCTGGACTTCATTTAATTCGTCTGAGAGACCTGATAACCCCTCACGCTGCTGCTCGATTTCTGCATCCACGCGTCGCTGATCGGCGATCCGCGCTTCCTGTTCGTTGGTCAGGCGTTCGATATTCTCTTCTTTGGACTTTGCTTCGACGCTAATCGCCTGCCAGCGCAATGCCTGCAGTTCGGCTTTTACACCACGTTCTTCCTGACGATATTCTTTGTATCGTTCTGCCGCTTTCGCTTGACGCTCTAAATGATGTAGGTTGCGCTCCAATTCATCGCGCAGATCACTCAAGCGATTGAGATTATCCCTGGTGTGACGGATGCGACGTTCTGTTTCACGCCGCCTTTCTTTGTACTTGGAGATGCCCGCAGCCTCTTCCAGATACATGCGCAAGTCTTCCGGTTTCGCCTCAATCAACTGACTGATCATGCCCTGTTCGATGATCGAGTAGCTGCGTGGCCCTAGTCCTGTACCGAGAAAAATGTCTGTAATATCTTTACGTCGACACTTAACGCCATTCAGGTAATAGTTAGACTGACCATCCCGGGTGACCTGCCGTTTAATGGATATTTCGCTGTAGGCAGCATATTCTCCGGTCAGTCGACCTTCAACATTGTCAAAAAGAAGCTCAATAGTAGCCTGACCGATGGGTTTGCGGGATACCGAGCCATTGAAAATGACGTCTGCCATGGACTCGCCGCGTAGGGTTTTAGCAGAAGATTCACCCATCACCCAACGTACAGCGTCGATGATGTTGGACTTGCCGCAACCATTGGGACCAACGACGGCACAAAGATTACTGGGGAACGGGACTGTTGTAGGATCTACAAAAGATTTGAAACCTGCGAGCTTAATTGCTTGCAACCGCATCGTTTTTTGTTACTCCACAACATACTACCGGCGAACCGGAGTGAAGGGTAGTATTCTAGTATAAATTCGACACTGACATAAGATATAAATGCAGAAATTACACATAAATTCTAAAACTGACCCCCTATGCTAAGTTTCACCATCTCGATTGTCGTTATTGCCATTGTAGCCAGCTTAATACTGTGGGCACCCCGCGCTAAACTCAGTGCCGAGGTACCTGCTTCGCGAGTTCCCAAAGGGCTCTCATTTACGGCACTCAAAGACTGGCTCGATCAGCGCGAAGCTGCTGTGCCTGAATTAACCCCAGGGGCAGAGGCCGCTATCAGCTGGGCAGACCCGAAAAACCCACAACGCACGCGCTTGTCTTGCCTCTATCTCCACGGGTTCTCTGCAACCCCTCAGGAAACAAAGCCCGTGACCGAGCAAATCGCGTCGCATCTGGCCGCTAATACCATGCACGCACGCCTAAATGGCCACGGCGTCAACCCAGGGATGATGGCAACAGCCGAAGACTGGTTGCAAAGCGTCGTAGATGCCTGGGATATCGCGCAGCAAATTGGCGAAAAAGTCATCATTATCGCGACCTCAACCGGCGCGCCGCTATCGGTCTGGCTTGCCAGCCAAGAGGGCGCAGAGGATAGGATCCATGCCGTGCTCTTTATGTCACCCAACTTCAAAGTACGCAGCCCCATTGCGGGCCTGTTGACCTGGCCCTGGTCGCATCGCTGGATACACCATGTGGCAGGAAAACATTACGAGTGGGAACCCAAAAACGCACGCGAACGTCTCTTCTGGACTACCCGATATCCGATTCATGCACTGATCGAAATGCAGAAAACCGTGGATTGGGTGCGCGGCATCGATGTTTCCAGATTCACCATGCCCCTGGCGACCATGTATATGCAAAACGACCCCACTATCGATCCTACAGCGGCAGTTCTCACCCACGAAGCCTGGGGCGCCAGCTATAAACAATTGATTCCGGTCACCCTGGATGGTGATCAGGAAGAGCACGTCTTCGTCGGCGATATTACGGCACCTCATCGTGTCGACTGGTGCGTTGAACGATTCATTCTGTTCCTCTCGCAAATACCTGAAGCTTAAGCAAAATACTCATCGAAATAGTAAAGTATCGAGAACACAGAAAGGAATGTTATGACAGACAACGAAGTTAACCTTGATTTCGATCGCGAAAATCGCACAGGTTTGGCAGAAGCGATTTATTGCCTAGGTAAAAGCCCGGCACAAATGCAAACCATCGCCGAGCGCGTTCGCGATGCAGATAAAGCCATGCTGTTCACCAAGCTTGCTGACGAACAGTTCAAGAACATCGAAGCCGCATTCCCAGGCATGCTGGACTATGATCCCATTTCACAAACTGCCGTACACAAGCCCGCTGAACTACAGCCCGAGGAAATTGTTGCCGTGGTCACCGGTGGCAGTACCGATGTTCCGGTCGCCCGTGAAGCCGCAAGAACCCTGAGCTACTACGGTCATCGCTCGCTGGAAATAGATGACGTGGGCGTCGCCGGTCTTTGGCGAATCACAAACCGCCTGGAAGAACTGCGCGAGAAAAAAGTTATTATCTGTATCGCCGGTATGGATGCGGCACTACCTACGGTACTGGGAGGCCTGGTCCCCAGTGTACTCATCGCGGTGCCTACCTCTGTTGGCTACGGCATGGTCAAAGGAGGTGAAACTGCACTGCGATCTCTATTGGTGAGCTGTGCCCCCGGAATCACCGTCGTTAATATCGATAACGGCTACGGTGCAGCCTGTGCTGCGATTCGGGTATTGAATCAAATTTCTTAGATGGCGCGACGGATAGCGCACCATGGATGGTTTCTCGCAAATGGCGCGCCCGGTGCGAGGTGCTTAATTTTTCTCTGCACGATACCGAGTCACCGTGTTACTACTCAACAGCCAACGTTTCAATCAGAAACGCACTGCCTTTTTTGTAGGGTTCAACTGACACAGTCTGCAAATAATTCTCAAAGCCATGGGCCGAAAAAATTCGGCTGACAATATCCTTTGCCTCGGTATTGTAATCACCCGCCGGGTCAAGGGTCGCGGGGGTATCTATTTGTACTGAGATCGCATCCGGTTGAATTCGACAGCGCACAGCCTTTAATGGTAGATACAATTGCAGGCTTTCCCACAAGGCTTCCTCCGCCTCATTGATCACTGGCAGAATATCGGCATCAATAGCAATGCCTGTCGTTACCCGGCTGGATAAACAAGGTGCGGCGGGCAAGTCCTGAAGATCAGACAAAGATAACGTTTTGGCAACTTCGCGCAGCTGATCTTTACTCATAGCAACTTCAACATAAGGATGCACTACACTGTGCTCTTCTGCTGCAACTAAACCCGGGCGGTAATCGCCGAGATCATCAGTATTAGTGCCTGAGGCGATAGTCAACGCCGTTTCGGCTGACAGCGTGTCATAGAGATGCGTCTTGCAGTAGTAGCAGCGGTTCGCTGGATTGGCGACATATTGGGGATCTTCTATTTCACCCGCTTCTACAATGTTGAGATTCCATCCTTCCAGCGCTGCATAGTGTTTTACCCGCGCCGTTGCCTGTTCGGGCACTGCAGGTGATATTGCATGGAACATTTGAGTATCCGGATTGGTGCGGTGCGCCACTACGGCCAACGTCATACTATCGACGCCACCACTGACGGCCACGGCAAACGGACCGTGCTCGGTGAGATATTGCTGAAGCGCTTCTAATTTACTCATCTTCCTGATCCCGTGCCTGATCTTCGATTTGTCTGCGAACAGTTTCGCGACGAGCAATACTAACAGTTTGCAGATCGTCCATCTCAACTTTTGCCGTTTTGCCACCGGGTCGATCAGCTGTTTTGACGCGGTATTGCTGCCCTTCATGTTCGACGGTAGTGGCCTGCCGACGCAGGGTCGCACGGCTCAACAATTGTTTGCGAATACCCAGTGTCGTGGTGTGCTGGAAACAGCTTTCCATCACCGCGAGTTCCGATTTGGGTTCGAGTAATACTCGGACACTGGTGCCCTGACGACCTTTCTTGCCTGTGTAGGCCATCTGCAGCACATCCAATACCCCCTTAGCGTCACGGATCTCGTCGACCGCGACCGCCAGGGCTTCGGGAGATTGATCATCTATCTCGAACTCCAATTGCAGTACCTGGTCAGTATCCCAAGCTGCGGCATTCGACTGTGTAAATATCAGGGCGCGTACGACGTTGGATATGCCGGGGAATTTCTTCGTACCAAAGCCTGTGCCGGTTTTCGAGAGGGCAACCTCTGGGGGAATGCCACGAGCTGGAGAAAGGTATTTTAAGATCGCTGCACCGGTTGGCGTAATGCGCTCCCCTTCCAACTCATCATCAAAAAATTCGAAGCCCTTTAGAATCAAACTCGTCGCCGGTGCGGGTATGGGTAACATGCCGTGAGCAGTTTTGACCTGCCCGCGACCAATTGGTAATTTCGACACGCTCCAACTGGTTACGTCACACTGCGTAATCAGGTGTGATGCACAGACGATGTCGGCAATGGAATCCCAGGCACCCACCTCGTGGAAAGCGACCGTTTCCACTTCCTTGCCATGAATACTGGCTTCCGCAACCGCAATAATTTCAAAAATACCGAGCGCTGCCTCAAGCGTGGAATGATCAAGGCTCGATTCATTCAAGAGTCGTTTAATTTCAGAATAGTGTCGATGCGCGTGACCTTCGGCATCTTTATCAGCAAGCACTTTAAAGGCCGTACCGGTCAGCGTACCGTCATCGGCAGGTTGCGATTCAAGGCGAACCAGATCGGCAAAACCGGCTGCCGTCATCACCTCAGACAGAGATGATGCCTGTTCCGGAAAACAATCCAGTAATACACTGATAAACATGTCGCCGGATAACCCGCCAACCAGGTCGAGATGGATATGCATTGGAACCCCCTATTTCGATGCGATCGAGACTAACTCAACAACTTATGCGTTGGACCACAGAGATCTGCAATCTTAATGTTGTGTGTACAAGCATCACGGCAGGGCGCGCCATCACAGGATAGACAAGGACTGGCGTTATGCTCCAGTTGCTGATACTCAGCCTTCGCAAAACCAAAATCCCCATAGTCGGTGGCATACATGCGGGTTCTCAGCACGTCGGGGATAGACACATTGTAGGGGCATGCCCCCTCACAATCGTTACACACGTGCCGACAGTAGGTCATATCGGTCATCTGAGCATACTGATGCAGAAGATGCATATCGGTTTCACTAACTGCCTGGCCACCGGAGCCACCGAGGTACTCATCAATATCATCAGTCGATGTCATAGAAATAATTGCGGTATCCACACTCGGGTTTTTCAGCACCCACTTAAAAGCCGCTTGCGCATAGGTTGCACCAGCAGCTTCGTAAGGCCGCATGTCATTTAATTTGGCACCGCGAAGCACCTTCATCGCAACGATGCCGACGTTCTTGGCTTTTGCTCGCGCAAGGGAGTCTGGTAAGGCCTGTTGTTTAGCCACAAAGTCGAAGCCCTTGGTTAATCGTTCATAGACCTCTTCGTAAAACGAAGGATCTTCACCAAAGTTTGTTGCGACCAACAACGCATCGACCATATCCTGTTCTACCGCGTAGTCGATACAATCGGTTAATCGACCGGCATGCCCTGAGAATCCACTGAAGCGAATCTTGCCCTGGCGCTTTGCCTTTTCAACGAACTCGAACCAGGCACCATTTTTCAATCGTTCAACGTCGTTAACGGCGTGGTTAAAGAAAATATCTACGTAGTCAGTTTGCAGTTTGCCGAGGCTGGTTTCCAGGCGCTCCATGATTTGATCTGCACTATCATCTGGACCCACGTGACTCTTTGTTGCGATATGCACACGATCACGATCACCTTTTAGTGCGTTACCTACAACCACTTCTGAAACACCTCGCGTGTAACTCTCTGCGGTGTCGTAGTAGTTCACCCCTCTATCCAGGGCGTGACGTACCAGATGTTCCTGGCCATTGCGCAGTCGACTGGAGCCAAAGGAAATATCGGATATTTTCAAATCAGTACGACCCAGCGTGACGTAACGTTTTACGCCCTCATCTTTGGCAGTTTTGACCACATCGTTATCGGCTAGTGCATTGATGGGGATGCCTGACGCGAGGCCGGTCATCGCTCCCACTCGTAAAAATGTTCGACGATTAATGGGCTTTTTGATAGTCTGCTCCTCTTATCAAGCACGGTGTTCAGGAAGGTTCATTGTCTCGTAAATGCTTATTAAAAAACGCGATCGTGCGCTGCCACGACAGATTCGCCGACGCCTCATCGAAGCGCGGTGTGGAATTATTGTGGAAGCCATGTTGCGCACCGGGGTAAACATAAGATTCGAGTTCGACGCCAGCTGCCTGCAACGCGGCGTCATAGGGCGCGGCGCCTTTAATGATCCAGGTATCGAGCTCGCCATTTTGAATACACAGTGCGGATTTGATTTTGGGAACATCCTCAAGACTGGCCTGACGACCATAATAGGGTACACCTGCCTTAAGATCCGGTAAGCGAGTTGCCAGCGTGTTAACCACACCGCCCCCGTAACAGAAGCCCACTGCCCCGACTGCGCCGGTGCTTTTTGGATGTGTTTTCAGATAGTTAATACCGGCGATCCAGTTAGTCATCATCGCCTCACCATCCAGGGTGCGTTGCTGGGTACGACCTTCATCGTCGCTAGTCCATCCACCAAATGAAGTGAGTGCGTCAGGCGACAATGCCAGAAAACCAGCCTTCGCGAGGCGTCTTGCCACGTCCTCGACATAAGGGTTGCGACCGCGGTTTTCATGTATGACTAGAACAGCCGGGTGTTTACCCTCGGCAGATGGGCTAACAACATAACCCTGCCAGTTGTCAGGTGATGGATAGATCAGGTATTCAGCATTGATCGAAGGGTCATCGGGACTGACATCCATGGCCTGGGCATAGTTGGGTAACAAGGATTCAATAATGGTACTTGCCGCGGCAGCAGATGCGGTGACTGCGATCACACGTTTCAGAAAAGCTCGACGATCTATGCCGCCGTGCACAAAGTCATTAAATGCGGTCAACATCGCTGGATCATAATCCGCCGTTGTCAATTTTGGTTTGCCCATGGTCCCCTCCTCATATGCAAAACGGCTACGCACCCTTTTTATCCGCCAATAGCTGGATATTGTCAATTAAACTCCGCTATTCTTTAGGACTTTTACCAATCCCTGACATTCATGCGCATCGGTTCTACCGTAGCGGGCACGTGCATGGTTGCTCAACGGGCAAAGCTGTGGCAGGGTTGCCTGCCTGCCGCGTTTACTCAATTAGGGGTTCTTTGTGTTACTAGATCTTCACACCCACTCGATTAAATCAGATGATGGTCGAGCCAAGGTGAACAACTACTGTCAGTGGATACGTTCTAAGGATGTGCCTATTGATGGATTCGTGCTAACGGAACATCGTCAGTTTGATTTTGAGTCCGACTACTCGGCACTGGCCGAGAAATTCGACTTGCTCATTCTCAAAGGCGCTGAAGTTGAAACTGAGTATGGTCACGTACTGATATTTGGTGTTACAGAAGCGCTCACTCGGGAATTCGATTTCTCCAGCATTAACCTATCCCTTGAAATGGTCATCGAAAAAAGTGAACAGCACGGTGCCATCGCCGCACCCTGTCATCCCGGCAGACCCCGCGTCGGTATGTTTGCCCATACGGAGGAATACGGTATTCCAAAAGGTGTTCGCATCGTTGAAATTTACAATGGTGGCAGCCGGGAAAACGAGGATCAGATCGCGATCGATTATGCTGAAAAACTCGGCTATCAGGGCATTGGGGGCAGTGACTCGCATATCGTCAGTCATGTCGGGCGGTGTGCTACGCAGTTTGCTGCACCCATTTCTAACATGGATGATTTGGTTGCTGCACTTGAGAGCGGAGAGTTTGAGGCTGTTAGCCTGAAGGGTGACGGTACCCTATGAAAATAATCTGTCTTACGGGTGGTATGGCATCGGGAAAGTCGACCGCTGCACGTTATCTTGGTGAGCAAGGCGCCGATGTAATCGATGCCGACAAGCTAGGTCATCGTGCCTACGAGCCAGACACACAAGCCTATCGAGAAGTGATTGCCACCTTTGGTGATGATCTGGTGGCAGACGATAAATCTATCGACCGGAAGGCACTGGGTGGCAAGGTGTTTGGTAAGCCGGAAGAACTTAAGAAGCTCACGGATATTGTCTGGCCGGAAATTCGACGGCTGGCCGAAGCTGAAATCAAAGCATCCGATCCGGATAACATTGTGGTGCTTGAAGCTGCGGTGCTGTTTGAGGCTGGTTGGGAAGATATCGGTGATGAAGTCTGGGTGGTGGTCGTGGACCGTGAGCTTGCCATTACGCGCGCCATCGCAAGGGATGGTTTTGACCGGGAGTCTGTCGAGAGTCGGCTTGACTCGCAAATCAAAAATGAAGAGCGCACCAGCAAGTCGGATGTGGTTATTAGCAATAATGATTCTGAGGAAGGATTGCTGGAACAATTAGACCAGCAATGGCACCGATTGATGTCCTAGCATGCTGCTGAAAAGCCGTCTGCTAGACCGATACATGAATGTATCTGTAAATAGTTTAGGTCAGTACTGGCACCAGCAAATACACCGTAATACCGGCGATTACAACGAGACTGAAGATATTTCTGATTCTGTCTGACATAGTCGAGCCATCGTAAGACCTTGAGCGGTCGTGAGGAAGAATCGATTATTCATATCGATATAACTCATATTGCATCTACAAAACCCCCAGAAAGCTCGAATAATCGCGTTTGAAGCACTATCTGACCGATTCTCAGGCCATTGGTCGGTATCGAGAAGGCTCGTCAGCCCGAAATCTTCGTAGTAACATGGTTTTTCAATCAATTCAGTGCGTTATCCATGAGTTCTATCGTTTACGCTATCGTATTCAAAGGCGAGATTCTGGAAGGATTTCAGCCTATTTCTGTCAAGGCGCATCTCTCGAAGTTACTTAAAGCGGATGGTGACCGGATGAAAGTGTTGTTTTCCGGTAAGCAGGTCGTCATCAAGCGAACTGCCGACAAAGCGGAAGCAGCGAAATATACCAATGCTCTGAAGAAGATCGGCGCCGACA
>Ga0302127_10000675_pt1 | contig 19223 bp, 23 predicted proteins | sample CB4_SCM_MG_FD_204452 | JGI IMG/M metagenome (GOLD analysis project Ga0302127, IMG submission 204452) | Marine microbial communities from Western Arctic Ocean, Canada - CB4_SCM | ecosystem: Environmental > Aquatic > Marine > Oceanic | place: Canada: Western Arctic Ocean | collected 2017-09-24
TTTGTAATTGATAGAGCAGCCTGTCCAGGGTGCCCGGGAGGACGTCGAAGTCCAGCTCCTCGCGAGTGGCGGTGTTGTTTTGCCAGTCGAATGTCATGCGATCGTTACGGTTTTTGCCGATGCCTTTGCGGGAATATTGGTATTCGAGGGGGATCGCGCGATCATGCCAGTCGAATAGGGATTGTTCGGTGACCGATATGAAAAATGATTTGGCAGTCGATGTGAACAGGTAACGATGCTCGGAAACCTGTTTTAGTTCGCGTATTGCGGTCGCGCTTACTGGCAGGCCTTTATAGTCTGTTTTATAAACGGCACGAAATGGCGTGGGGTCAGCAATGGCGACGCTCCCTGAGATTAACGATCCTATAACGAGCAATATTTTTATATTCATTATTTTATGTGGCTAAAATACCTGTTTTAGAAATCAATGTTGCAAATCATGTTGTAAATCATGAAGCAGTTTATGACAATCGGTACGCGCTGTGTGTATTGTGTTTTTAAGACCTCTTACTAATAAGGATGCTGACAATCAGAATAAGTTCCCTGGCTCTGCTGTTTTACGTCCTGTTGTATCAGTCGACTGCCACAGGTTTGGCCGTTCAAGACCTTTATGTTGCCGAAGTTTTGGTGACGGACCAGAGCCAGCCCCAGTTGGATAAGGGTGCTAAAGCAGGCCTGCTGCAGGTGCTGGTGCGCGTTTCAGGGACGGCAGATGTCACTTCAAGTAGTCTAATTGCAGGGGCACTGAGAAACCCATCGTCTTACTACTATCAGTATAGCTATGAGTCCACCGACAAAAAATTGATGGTTAACGGTTCACCCATTCCTGCGCGACTCTTACGTATTCACTTTGAGCCAAGTGCGGTTGCACTGTTGTTGCGACGTGGTGCGTTCCCTGTGTGGGGGAGTAATCGACCGAGTGTCCTGATGTGGATTGCGACTAGTGATGAGAATGGTCGACGCATATTGAACGAAGCTGAGAATTCAAATTTGATTCATGGTTTAAGAGATCAGGCGTCATTGCGGGGTGTACCGCTGTTGTTTCCCCTTTTGGATCTCGAAGACAGCAACGCCATTTCAACAGCGGAAGTTTGGGGGGCGTTTTTGCAGCGCGTATCTGATGCGTCCAATCGTTATGCCCCGGACTGTCTTGTGACAGGCCGTTTGCAGGTTGATGCATTCGGTCGTTGGACAGCGAACTGGTCTTATCGAATCGAGGATGAATGGCAGAACATCGACGACGTATCATTTAGTAGTGATGAAGCTGTGCAGCGGATGGTAGATCGTCTGGCCAATGAATTGGCCGCTCAGTATGCGCTGGATTCGTCTCGCGGTGCAGTGACATTGCGTATCGAAGACATCGATGGGCTTTCTGATTACGCTGAGCTCACCCGCTATCTGGAATCGCTGACACCCGTGGTTAATAGTTTTGTTGTGCGTGTGCAGGGTGACGAAGTTGAATTTCGTTTGAATATAGAAGGCCAGCGTGAGCAACTGATTGAGACCATTGCGTTAGATACGAAACTCATGCTGATGTCTCAAAATGGAGCTGGCAACGCCTTGCACTATCGTTGGTTGCCGTGAGTCTTAAACTACCGGGCAGCCTTACTGCCTACCGGGAAGGTGAAAAGATGGCTATGATGATTACAAACACCAGGTTCGTCACAATATGACAACTGTTCAAAAATTTTCTGCACTTGTGTTGGCTGTGATCGCGTTCGTTGCTATCTATTATTTGCAATCGATTCTGACGCCGTTTCTTGTTGGTATGGTGCTGGCATATTTAGGTGACCCCGTGGTTGATCGGCTGGAAACATATAAGATCAACCGCACAGTGGGTGTGCTGATTGTATTTTTTGTGTTTTTGGTGCTGATTGTCGGTGCGGCATTGGTGGTGGTGCCGATGTTGGTGCGTGAAGTGGCAGGCCTTATTAATGACATTCCTGCGGGGATCGCTTGGTTGCAGGAAAAGGCGAGTCCCTGGCTTGTCGCAACCTTTAATATCGATCCCTTCGATGTCAGTCTGGACAATGTCAAAGAGCGCCTGTTGGGTAACTGGCAGCAGGCCGGTGGCCTTGCAGGGCGAGTTTTACAGGAAGTGACCGCGTCTAGCGCAGCCTTGATCATGGCGTTGGTAAGTATTGCGTTGACGCCGGTGGTCGCGTTTTACCTGATGCGGGATTGGGATGAAGTGATCGAAAAAATGCATGAAATGATTCCGCGAACCATGGAGGAAACTGCAGTTCGCCTGGTCCGGGACTGCGACGAAGTCCTGAGCCAGTTTCTTCGTGGTCAGCTGTTGATCATGCTTATCCTGGGCTGTATCTACGCAGTAGGTTTGTCCATTATCGGGCTTAATCTTGCCTTGCTTATCGGGTTATTGGCGGGGCTTGCCAGTATCGTACCTTACCTCGGTTTTGCGGTGGGTATTGTTGCCGCGACTCTTGCTGCAATGTTCCAGTTTCACGAGGTGCTCCCGCTGGTCTACGTTCTGATCGTTTTTGTGATAGGTCAGGTTATTGAAGGGATGGTATTGACGCCACTGCTGGTCGGTGACCGCATTGGTCTACATGCGGTGGCAGTCATTTTTGCCGTACTTGCGGGTGGTCACCTATTTGGTTTCTTTGGGATATTGCTCGCGTTACCCGTAGCTGCGGTCGTGATGGTTTTCGTCCGTCATCTTCGGTCCAGCTATCTTGATAGTCATTATTACCAAGGGCCAGACGAAAAAACATGACGGGTCAGTTAGCACTCAATTTTCCGCTGGCTGAAGATGCCACCTTTGTGAACTATGTCGGCGATGCGGCGCAAAAGCTGCGAGCGCTTTCCGATGTCTGTTATGTCTGGGGGGAAGCCGAAAGCGGACGTAGTCATCTGCTGCAGGCATGCTGTCACATGGCGCGGGAAAACAGCCAGTCTGCGATATATCTTGAGCATCCTGCCGAGCATGATGCCGATATTCTTGACGGCCTGGAATCTGTCACTGTGGTGTGTATAGACGATATAGACAGTGTCCTGGCAGACGACAAGTGGCAGCTTGGTTTGTTTCAGCTCATTAATGCGGTACAGGCTAACCGGGGCTGTCTGGTGTTCAGTGCCAAACCACCAGCGAAGCAGTTGCCGCGTATGTTGCCTGATTTACATTCGAGATTACTCGCTGCAGTCGCGATCGAAACCGATCGACTGACCGACGCGCAAAAGCTCATCGCGCTTAAGCAACGCGCCTTTAGGCATGGCTTCGCACTCAATGATGAAGTAGGACATTTCTTGATGGGTCGCGTACCTCGCAGCATGAGAAGTTTGATGTCATTGCTGGAACGCATAGAAGTTGAAACACTAGTTCGACAAAAGAGGGTCACCATACCCCTCGTCAAACAAACCTTGGGCATCTAGTGAAAATTCTGTTTACCGGGGGTGGTAGCGCCGGTCATGTGACGCCGAATATAGCCCTCATTGAACACTTCCAGCAGGTCGGCTGGGATATTGTCTACGTAGGCTCAGTCACGGGTATTGAGCGTGAGCTGATCACGAGTGTTCCTTACCGCGCAATCTCTTCTGGGAAGCTGCGTCGCTATTTCGATTGGCAGAACTTCTTAGATCCTTTTCGTATCCTCTGGGGCTTTATGCAAAGCCTTGTCATCTGCCTGCGCGAACGTCCTCATGTGGTGTTCTCCAAGGGTGGATTCGTCGCTGTTCCAATTGTTTTTGCGGCCTGGTTTTGGCGTATTCCAGTAATCTGCCATGAATCTGATGTGACCCCTGGATTGGCTAATAAACTGTGTTTTCCAGTGGTGCGGAAAATCTGTATTAATTTTCCCGAGACAGCACGCTATATAAAGCATGCAGACAAAACGGTTGTTACGGGAACCCCCATTCGCAACAGTATCTTGAATGGCAGCAGACAGGCAGCATGTGATGCGTTTGGGTTAAGCGCGGATAAGGCGACCCTGCTGGTATTCGGCGGTAGTCTGGGTGCCGCTGCCATTAACCAGATGGTGCGCGCTTCTCTTGCGGAACTGTTGGAATCATTTCAGGTATTTCATGTGGTGGGCGCCGGGAACATGTCGGACATTGATACGCCAGGATATGTGCAACGCGAGTTCCTGCTTGATGAATTTGGGGACGTACTTGCCCTGGCGGATGTCGTGGTGGCGAGAGCGGGCGCTAATTCTATCTATGAACTGTTGGTTTCACGAAAGCCACATATCCTGATTCCGTTAACCTCAGCAGCAAGTCGCGGTGATCAGTTGGACAACGCAAAAACATTCTGTGCGGCAGGATATAGTAGGATGCTGGATGAGAAGGATGGGGAGGACTTGGTTGATCTGGTGTTACAGGTCCGTCGGGATAGACAGCAGATCGTGCACAGGATTGAGGAATTTGCAGTGCTTGACAGTGTGGCAGTAATTGCCGATTTGCTATCGCTAACAGCGGAGCGTCAGACATGAAGTGGTTGATAGCTGGTGCGCTAGCATTTTATGCCATGCAGTCGATCGCAGATGAAAAGGAACTCGTTTCAGCGTATTTGGATAAGCAGCAGGAAAAGCATGCTGCTTTGGCGATGCAGTTATGGGACCTGGCAGAACTTGGCTATCTAGAGACACAAAGTTCGGCACTCCTACAGACATCCTTAAAAAGAGCCGGATTCAAAATGCAGACCGGCGTTGCAGGTCTTCCGACAGCTTTCGTCGCTTCCTACGGCGAGGGCAAACCCGTGATTGGTATTCTTGCTGAATTCGACGCTTTGCCAGGTATATCGCAGTCCGCCTCACCTATACGGAAAGCACTGGCAGACAAGCCAAACGGCCATGCCTGTGGGCATCATTTGTTTGGCGCCGGATCCGTGGCGGCAGCGCTGGCAGTAAAGCACTGGATGGACAGGCACGATGTAAAAGGAACGGTTCGTCTGCACGGTACCCCGGCAGAGGAGGGCGGTTCCGGTAAGGTGTATATGGTAAGAGAGGGACTGTTCTCAGATGTCGACGCGGTGTTGCACTGGCATCCCGGTGACCGAAATTCCGCTGATTCAGCCACTAGTCTCGCCAACAAATCCGCGCGATTTACCTTCACAGGTATATCCGCTCACGCAGCCGCTGCACCTCATCTGGGTCGTTCAGCGCTTGATGGTGTTGAGGCGATGAACTACATGGTTAATTTGATGCGTGAACATGTGCCTCAGGAAGCTCGGATGCATTACGTGATTACTAAAGGGGGCGAGGCACCCAATGTGGTGCCTGACCATGCCCAGTCGTACTACTACATTCGCCATCCCGATGCCCGGACGTTATTAACAATCTGGGATCGAGTCATAGCAACGGCGCAAGCGGCGGCGCAGGGGACAGGTACCGACGTCGACATTGAGGTGATGCATGGTAATCACTCGTTGTTGCCCAATGAGGTGTTGGCGCAAGTGATGCACGCTAATCTAGTTCGAGTAGGTGGCATCACGTACACGCAAGAGGAGCGTGAATTTGCGCAACAGATTAGTCGTTCTTATCTTGAAGAAACCGACTATACGGGACTTGAAAGCCAGGTCATGCCCATGGCGTTAGAAGAGGGTAAAGGTTCTACGGATGTCGGTGATGTCAGCTGGAATGTGCCAACCACAGGTCTGCGCACAGCGACCTGGGTGCCGGGTACTGCAGCGCATAGTTGGCAGGCCATTGCCGCCGGGGGAACTTCGATTGGCGCAAAAGGCATGCATGTTGCGGCTAAAACATTGGCTTTTACAGTGATCGACCTGTTGCGCAATCCGCTGTTGATCAGTCGTGCGACAGAGGAAATGCGGCAGCGCCGGGGTAGTGATTTTGTTTATGTGCCGCTCCTCGGTGATCGTGAACCTCCGCTTGGTTATCGCCTGAATCAGTAGTTCTTTTACTCACCAAATACAGATAGTTGGTTCCTGTCTTAAAGGCAGGTTGTCGCGAGACCTCTGGCCCCTTGCGTGAACTCGACTTTCAGGGTGGAACTTGCAATGACAGCGGCTTGTTTCTTGGTCATTTAGTATTATAGTTATGTATAACACTATAAGTCCAATAGCTAGTCAGTTAATGATCAGTCAATAATGCCTATGGATATTCGCTGGAACGACAAGGATCCTATTTATCGTCAGCTTCACGATCGGCTCGTTGAGCTTATTCTGGAGGGCGTCTTTCGTGACGGGGATGCATTACCATCGGTACGTCAGATCGCAGCCGAACAGCGTATTAATCCGATTACGATATCAAAGTCCCTGCAGATGCTAGTTGATGAATCTCTGGTAGAAAAACGTCGTGGGCTGGGTATGTTTGTCTGTGACGGCACGGCTAAAAAACTGATAGCAGTTGAGCGAAAGAAATTTCTGGAGGAGGAGTGGCCGATGTCGGTTGCAAAGATACAGCGTCTGGGTTTCCAGGTGGATGAATTACTCAAGGAGATGCCACAATGACGGTCGTTTCTGCACGAGATTTGAATAAGCGCTTTGGTAGTACCCACGCCATGCACAATGTCAGTTTTGAAATTGAACCAGGCTCAATTGTGGGTCTTATTGGCCCCAATGGTGCTGGCAAAACAACGACGTTAAAAGCGATTCTCGGATTAACAGATTTTGAGGGATCACTTGCGGTGCTGGGTCGTGACCCTCGTCGTGGGCGACATGAGATCATGAAGCGCGTGTGTTTTATTGCCGATGTGGGGGTGTTGCCGAGATGGATGAAGGTCTCCGATGCCGTTAACTATGTTGAGGGTGTGCACGATCGGTTTAATCGGGATAAAGCCTTGGCGCTACTGGCAGAAACGGATATCTCGCTCAATCAGCGCGTGAAACAGTTGTCCAAGGGTATGGTGACGCAGTTGCATCTGGCGCTGGTGATGTCTATCGATGTGGACCTGTTGGTGTTAGACGAGCCGACCCTGGGGCTGGATATTCTGTATCGAAAATCATTTTATGAGCTCCTGCTGAATGACTATTTTGATAAAAGTACCAGCATCATTATTAGCACCCATCAGGTCGAGGAAATTGAAAGCTTACTGACGCATTTGTTATTTATTAATCAGGGAGAGATCGTTCTTGATAGCGCAATAGATGCCTTGTCGGATACCTATACCGAGGTGTTGGTGGGGCCGGATCATCTGGAGCAGGCCATGTCGCTCAATCCCATTCATAGTCGTGATGTTATCGGCAAAAAAAGCCTGATATTCACCGATGTGTCCAAAGCATCGCTGCAGGGTCTTGGTGAAGTCAGTACACCGAGTGTGACCGACCTTTTCGTCGCCTTGTTGAGTAGGGAGTAGTTCGATGCAATCCTTTCTGATTCTGATTAAACGTGAGTTCTGGGAGCACAAAAATACTTTCTATCCCTATGTGATTGTTGGGTTGTTGGTGCTTGTCATGCTTGCCATATTTATGGGTGGAGAGAAGGCCACCGTGACCGTCAATACTGGCGATACTGCCAATGAGCGAAGTGTGGGGTTCCTTGAGCTTCTCGAGCTGAGTGCGGTCTCATTTGGGAATATGTCAGTGGCGGAGAGTCAGGACAAGCTACGTTTCGCGTATATTGTTATTGCAGCCAATTTTGCTTTTATGTTGTCTTTCGTGATGTTTTTTTACCTGCTCGACTGTCTGTATCGAGACCGAAAAGATCGCAGCATCCTATTTTGGAAATCCCTGCCGGTCTCTGATTGGCTGACTGTCGGCATTAAACTGTTTACCGGTCTCGTGTGTGTGCCCGTTGTCTATTTTCTATTCATTGTAGTGACCCAGTTCATATTTCTGTTAGGAGCGTCCCTGGCGGCGCTCAGCTACGATGTATCAGTTTGGTCCAGCCTGTGGCAGCCGTCGACGGTTGTATTCGGTATATGGGCTGACATCTGGTTTTATTACACAGTGCTGCTGCTCTGGCAACTGCCTCTTTATAGCTGGGTCATCTTCGTTTCAGCCTTCGCTCGCAGCGTTCCATTTGTTTGGGTCATCGGCGTACCATTCGCGGTAGTTACCACCGAATCTGTTTTCGGTGGAAACGCAACCTCCAGCTGGATTTGGCATCATGTTGTCCCGCAGATTGGAAAAATGAATTTAACGGGTGTTGGAGATATCGTTGATCGGATAGCGAGTCTGGATTTTTTGATCACGCTGGTGGTTAGTGGCATATTGGTCTCTGGTGCAGTGTGGTTTAGAAGTAAAGCAGACGAAATGTAAATTAAGAGGTCTCTATGACGGAGTTGTTGATTGCCAGCCTGTGATTTTTATTGACTCATCTGGGAATTTCCTCAACCCCGGCCCGACATTGGTTACTGTCGGTATTGGGCAAGAAAGGGTGCCTGATTGCCTACTCTCTGATCGCCTTTGGCACACTGGAGGCTATGATCTATGCCTACAGCGACGTCAGCCATACAAATTTTATGTGGTTACAGAGTGCGCTTGGCTTCAAGATTTCGAAAGCCATTATGTTCTTTGCCGTGGTGTTACTGGTGCTTGGCACTATGATTAGAAACCCCACTTCCATGGTATGGCCGGACGCCATTGATGACGAATATCGAGGAGTGATTAAGATTACACGCCATCCCATTCAATGGTCGATTGTGCTCTACACCATCGACCATTTGATTTCCAATGGTGATAAAGCTTCCATCGTCCTGTTTGGTACCCTCGACCTGGTGGCGCTACTTTCCGGTAAGACCAGACTCGCCAGTCACGATATCAACTATCTGGCTTTAGGCATAGGTACTGCGCTGTATGCGGGGATCTACTGGCTGCATGGCATGGTCAGTGGTGGGCTTGGTCTTTACTAGGTTCATCAGATCGGGTGTAAGGGGCCACGTCCGCCCTGGCCCCGAGGTCTCGCGATAATCTGTCTTTTACACAGGAACTAACCAGGCTTTTTAAGGAAGCCTTATCCTAAGACTCATGTTATATTTGCCGCGCAATTTTCTGGAGCGGTGATTCATGTATAAAGTTCGAACCCTAAACAACATTTCCGAGCGTGGGCTGGATAAGTTTTCGCGTAAAGATTATGAATTGGGGTCTCAAATCAGCGATCCGGATGCCATTCTTGTCCGTAGCCAGCAGTTAACATCCGATGACGTCACACCGTCGCTACGTGCTGTCGGTAGAGCGGGTGCCGGTGTTAATAATATTCCGGTGGCGGACTATACCGAACAGGGTATTGTTGTTTTTAATACGCCCGGCGCTAATGCCAATGCGGTAAAGGAACTCGTTTTAGCGGGTTTGCTCATGTCCTGCCGAGGCATCGTATCGGGTATCGACTATGTTGCATCGCTTAGCGATCAAACGGATAAGTCTGAGCTCAATAAACTGGTAGAGGCCAACAAGAAACGTTTTAAAGGACGGGAACTCAAAGGTAAAACACTCGGTATTCTCGGGCTTGGCGCTATCGGCTCTATGGTGGCAGAAATGGCGTTGCAGATGGAGATGGACGTTCTGGGTTATGACCCGGCGTTATCTGTCGATGCGGCGTGGCGCATTTCGCGGCGAGTACAGAAAATGGAGAATATGCAGGCGCTTTTTTCCCGCGCTAACATTATCACGTTACATGTCCCGGTACTGGATTCGACCCGCGGTATGATCAACGAGGAAACACTAGCCTACTTCAAAGATGGTGCTGTTCTGTTGAATTTCTCCAGAGAAGAGATTGTCGACAATGCGGCCATTGGTAACGCGCTGGATAGTGGCAAGATCTCTCAATATATATCCGACTTTCCAACCCTGGATTTGATGGGTAAAGCCGGAGCTATTGCTACCCCCCATCTCGGCGCAAGTACGGATGAGGCTGAAGAGAATTGCGCCATGATGGTCTCAGACCAGATTCTCGACTTTCTGGAGAATGGCAACATCAAGAATTCCGTTAATTACCCGGACGTGACCTTGGAACGGAACGGTTCGGGGTTTCGTTTGTCACTCACGAATCAGAATGTTCCTCGAATCCTGGGTAACGTGCTATCAATTCTTGCCGATCGCAATATCAATGTCATCGACATGCTGAACAAGAGCCGTGACGACGTGGCGTACAATCTGATTGATATTGAGACTGAACCCGCTGCTGATCTGGTCGATGCGCTTCAGGGTATTGAAGGTGTTATTAATGTTCGGGTATTTGGCGAATCCCGAAGCTGAAATCGCATCGGTGCTAAAGCCCGTTGCATAGGCCGGTCCAGAGCAAAGGGTTCTCCCGTGATGAGATTGGCGATGTGTTCGGCGCAAAGTCGTGATGTTGTGCCACCATGGGAGCCAAGGCCCTGCAGTAAGTAGAGCCCCGGTTGATCCGCCAGCGTGAGCCAGTCAGGCATCATGCCACACAGGGGCAATCTATCTCTTGTAGCAGCCCGCAGCCCCACGGCGCTTGTCACCAGGTTGTGTTCGTCATGTATGTTGCCAAGCAGCGTCTGCACGTGTTTTTCCGATGGCGTCGTCAGGTCCTTGTCGTAAATCCCCGATACTGTGTGGAGTCCCGCGTGCTCAGGATAGAGTGTTGTCTTCCCGGAAAGTACCTGGTCGACGCTAGCATCCATGCTGATCGATAGTGCCAGCCCGGGGATGACATTGATTAGCGACGGCATTGGTAAGGGTGCTTTCCTGGCGCCGGTTGCGAATATCACGATGTCGGCGGTGGTCACAGTCCCGGATTGATGGCGTAGCTGCCAGGTATCACCGACGCGCTGCACGCTGTCGATGATCGATTGCTGACTGGGAACCTCGTCGGTCATTTGACGCGAAGCCAGCCAGCCGGCATCGGGAAAATGGATGCCTGATTCGGTTTCATGAACGAAGTCATCTGGGAATTGTTCTATGATGCGGCGCCAACGATCGGTTTCCCGTTGATCCTTTGGCTTGATGGTTATCCCGGATGGGTGGAAATAGGGGTTCTGCCGTTTCGTGTAGGCGAATGCGGATAAAGAAAAACGATAGCGATGCTCCGCGTTGATCGCCAGCGGCGGGTATATCGCCAATTGCGGTACTCGGTTAGAAGTCGAGTCGTCATCATGGATAACCGTGACAGATAAGTTGCGTTTTGCCAGCGCCTCATTCAGAAACGCACCGGCTACACCCTTGCCGAGGATGGCGACTCGCCTGTGAGGGTAGCTCGCTGGCTGCCAGTCACCCATTTTCGTGGCGCTGAGCATCTCTCGTTTACGGCCAAAGCCCGGTACTCTCGTGATGGTAAAGCCGGCGCTGGTAAGTTCCCTGCGTACCGCACCAGCGACTGAGTAGGTGGTCAGTGTGGCGCCCTTTCTGGACAGTCGGAACAACTGCCCAAATACTCGCTTGTTCCACAGACTTTCGTTGTTTTTTGGGCTAAAGCCGTCAACGTACCAGGTATCGACTTCCGCCGTGAGATTGCGCATGGACGTTAGTGCATCGTCAAATATCAAGGTAAGCCGGATATTATCGCCGAACCAGATCACGTGACGGCCGTGAAAGGGATGTGGGTAAACATCGAGTAACTCGTCGACCATTGGATTGGGAAGCAATTCCCGTAGCCGCTTTAGGTCTGCCACTGATACGGGATATTTCTCAAAGCTGATGTAATGCAGAATGCCGCGTGTACCACTTTTGCGCCAGGCATCAACAGTCAGTAGGAAGTTGAGTCCAAAGCCAAAACCGAGTTCGGCAATGGTGAAAAAACTACGGCTGTGAAGTTGATCCCAACGTCTGGCGAGGTGTCCCTCCGTCAAGAAAACATGGGTCTTTTCCTGGACGCCTACCTCTCGGCTCCAATAGATGTCGCTGAAGTCGTTGGCGTAGGGCGTGTTGTTTTGCCAGGAGATATTGGCACATGGCAGCAGGTAACTGCTCATGCGACGGGGTGTTTGCTGTAGGTGATCCATTCGCTCCAGGAACCCGGGTAAAGGTGAGGCTCGCCAAATTGAGCATGTAATAAGGCGAGTATGGTATGGGTGGCGGTAACACCCGACCCGCAATAGCGGGCCACTTCCTGCTGTGCCGCAGCTTGATAAATTTCACTCAGCTGTGCCGGAGTCTTGAACCTGCCTTGATCTATATTGTTCGCGAAGGGGGAGTTAATGGCACCGGGAATATGCCCGGCAACCGGGTCGACGGGTTCTGACTCACTGCGAAACCGAATCGGGTCCCGTGCGTCTAACAATAAGCCATCCCAGGGTAGGAGGTCCGTGGCACTGACTACTTTTGTCAATGCTGGTTTCAGGTTGAAATCAGAAGTGGCTGCCGGCGTCGTACCAACGGTTATCGGTAGATCTTCCTGGGTCCACTGTTTGAAACCGCCGTCGAGCACGAAGACGTCATCATGCCCAAGCCAGCGCATCATCCACCAGAGTCTGGCGGAGAAGGCACCATTGTCATCGTCGTACGCTACGATCAGATCATCATTGTTAATGCCCCACTGACGCACCTGCTGGAGGAATGCCGCTTTGGCAGGTAATGGATGGCGGCCCGTGACACCCGGCTGAATTTCCCCACATAGTTCATGGTTGAGATCAGCGTAAATTGCGCCAGGTATATGCCCCTTTGCATATTGATTCGAACCGTACTGCGCATCCATAAGCGCTGAGCGACAGTCAAAAAAACGACAATTCGCCAGGCGTTTATCGGTGCAATTGATCAGTGTGCCCATAGTTTATCCACCGACTAATTTCACAGTGTAACCAAGTTGTTCCAGCTCCCGCTTAAGAACATCTCTCTTGTCGCCCTGGATTAACAGATTGCTGCCTTCGACGGATCCTCCAACACCACATTTTGACTTGAGTTGTTTTGCCAGCTGTTTCAATTCGCTCGGTGGGAGTGACAGGCCGGAGATAATCACGACGGGCTTACCGCTGCGACCTTTATTTTGTCTTTGGAGTCGTACGATGCCGTCTGTATTTGGGGTTACTTCGGTCCGACAGATACATTTTGTGAGGGGTTGGTGGCATTTGAGGCAATGTTTACCCTGGTCCGTAGAATAGACTCTGGCCATGATTATCCATCCGACAAAACAAATACACCCATACCCTCTTCATTCAGCACGACCTGACAAAGATGGATCAGTGAAAATAGGAAATCTGCAAGGTCGGTTTCCTGGGCATTGAGCAATTCGACTTCCTGGGTTTCCTGCCACTGGGAAACCAGGGTTTCGATATCGTCCTCCTGTTTATCAGCGAGCTGAGCAACGAGGGCGGTGTCCAGCTCATAGACAACAGGTCCGTCGTCGCCTTCCAGCAGGATCAGTTCCTCCATCTGCAGGGCATCTTCGAGAAATGCGCCTGTGACCAGGGAGTACATCTGCGCCCGCGCGCCCTGATGGATAACAGCACAGGGTAGAGAAGGTAAATCCTCAGCGACAAAATCATCATCAGGTTCACGGACCAGTTGACGGTCTCCAATGAAGATAAATTCAGACACGAGTGGGCATGCTACTCGGCAGTAACCTCTTCCGCCTGCAAGCCCTTGTCTCCGTTAACCACGACAAAACTTACGCGTTCTCCGTCACGGACTGATCGACGTCCATCACCTTCGATATTGCGATAGTGCACAAATACGTCATCACCCTGATCTCGGGTAATAAAACCATAGCCTTTTTTGACGTTGAACCATTTAACAGAGCCAGACTCAAAGTCACCGGTGGTCGACTCGTCACTGTTTGAAGAAGAGGTCCTGTTGTTACCGCCTAATGATGCGATCAGGCAGGCAGCAAAAATAGCAACAATGAGGACGGCCAGTTCAGTATAGGCAGATGTGTTTTGGGGAATAAAGGACTGGTCGCGTAGAAGACTGATAACTACATAAGTGATCGCGCCGACCAGGATGGAAGTAATAATGTTTTTTATTGTCATAACGTTTGATGGTGACCTAATAGAAATATTTCGCGGCCATCATACAGGCTCCTTGGGGTGTCGCCAAATCTAGTGCACAGGCGATTCGGCTCAAGTCAGAGATTATCCAGAATTTTTCGGTAACGGGTGATGGTTTCCTCAAGGCCCAGCCACAACGCATCGCTGATAATGGCATGACCAATAGAAACCTCGGCAACCGGCGTCACGGATCGACAAAACGTTGCCAGGTTATCCAGATTGAGATCATGGCCGGCATTGATACCAAGGCCAAGGTCTTTAGCGACGCTCCCTGCATTGCTGAAGACATCAAGAATTTGATCCTGCGCCTGGCTGCCAAAATGCTCAGCATAGGGCCCGGTATAAAACTCTATGCGCTCAACCCCAAGACGGGCAGCGAGGGCTAGCTGTGCATCATCAGGGTCCATAAAAAGACTGACCCGAATATCCTGATCCTGTAGCCTACCCACTGTGGTTTTCAAGGTATTGGATTCTTGCGTCAGGTCCCAGCCACGATCTGATGTGAGTTGTATAGGGTCATCCGGCACCAGGGTACACTGGTGTGGTTTGACGTCTTTGACCAACGCCATGAACCCGGGAAATCCATTCTCCTCTGAATTAGCGTAGGGATTACCCTCGATATTGAATTCAATGTGCCGGTATTCCTTCTGGGCCAACAGAGATGCCAGATCATAAACATCACTGGGTCTTATATGCCGCATGTCGGGCCGGGGGTGCACTGTAATGCCATCGGCACCTGCCTCGATAGCGGTTCTCGCAGCTTCGACAACACTCGGGATAGTGGTATCCCTGGAATTTCTAATAAGCGCAATTTTATTGAGGTTGACGCTAAGTTTTGTGCTCACGCCCAGCCGCCGCTACTACGTTTCTGGTAAATACGTCGAGCGACCCAGAAGCCAAACAAAAGTCCTATCAGGACCGTGCCGGCACCACGTAAAAACCACGACTGGTTCGAATCGTTCTGCAACTCTTGATTGGCCACATCCAAACTGTCGATGCTTCTATGCAGGGAGGTTTGTTCCTCCTTAAGCATCTTGTTCTCCTCATCAATAGCGATAACACTGGCCGCCAGAGCGGTGATGCGGTTCAGCTCTGCGCTCAACTCTTGATTCTCAACTTGCAATTCCACCCGGTTTTGATCGAGTTTATTTTGGACAGTGTCAAACTCGTCGATCTGTATTAAAGACGCCTGGTATTGCTCTTTAAGACTCGCCAGTTGCGAGTTTGCAGCGTCAAGCTGGTCCTCAGCGATGGGTTCGGTCACTAGGTACTGGGTCCGCATCCAGCCTTCAAGGCCACTTTCCATACGCACTTTGCTGTATTTGGTGTCGTCGTTTTCATCCAGTCGCTCGAGCCGGGTACCGCTTCTTACACCGCTATGTAGAATGCGGTGCTCATTCGACTGTCCGCCCCGAATCGGTACATAGAGTGTGTCACGGACATAAACCTTGTCTGCCAGCACACTATCGGTTGCCATGAGTAGCAAAAGGAAAGCTGAGAAGCGCATGACTAGGGCAAGACCTTTTTAAAGGGCTTAACGGTAACCATCGCATACACGCCGGCTGACATATACGGGTCAGCGTCGGCCCAGCTCTGCGCTGCTTCCAGGGACTCAAATTCCGCGACCACCAGACTGCCAGTAAAGCCGGCGTCCCCTGGGTCGTCACTGTCTACTGCGGGGTGTGGGCCAGCGAGGATCAGGCGACCTTCCTCCAATAAAACATTCAGTCGTTCGACATGTGCCGGTCGTGTCTCTAAACGCAGCGCCAGAGTGTTCGGGGTATCCTGACTTATAATTGCATACAACATAGGTGAGCCTTCTTGTTATTGATCTTTGGGGTTATCCGGATCTTGCAGGTATCCGCCCTTTCCGAGGTAAGCGATGGTGATTGCGATATACACCAGCGTTGTAGCGAAACCGCCTATCAATTTAAAGCTCACCCAAAAGTCCAGGCTAAAGCCATAGGCAACAATCAGATTGAGTACACCGGCGATAAAGAATCCCAGGGACCAACCCATGGCCAGGTTAAACCAAACATGATCGGGCAACGTCAGTTGGGTGCCAAGCATTTTCTTGAGTAAGTTCTGTTTTATGACGAACTGGCTACCGAGCAGGGCGAGACAGAACACCCAATTAACGATGGTCGGTTTCCACTGGATAAATGCCTGATTACGAAATATTAGTGTGGCGCCGCCGAAAATGATGACCACGCAGAATATCACCAAGGTTTGCTTGCTCAGTTGACGGGTTGTACCGTACTCATAGCCCGCCTGCACACAGACCCCTGCCATGAGTATGCCAGTACTGAAGTAGATATCTTTTGTATAGAAGTACACACCGACAAACAGTGCAACTGGCAAAAACTCAATAAATTGCTTCATGGCGTCATTTTTTATGTCTTGAGGCTGATATTAATTCATTTTGCACATTATTTTTAGTAGGACGTGCTCTACAATGTGGCCTTCGCGAATTCTGCCCAGTTTATTATGAGCCAGTTTTTTAGAATTCATCCTGAGAATCCACAATTACGCCTGATCAATCAGGCCGTTGAGATTGTAAGGAAGGGCGGTGTGATCGTCTATCCCACTGATTCAGCGTATGCGTTGGGTTGTCATATTGGCGATAAAAAAGCACTGGAACGTATTCGTCAGATCCGGCGACTGGACGCTAGCCATAATTTCACGCTGGTATGTCGCGATCTTTCTGATCTGGGTACCTATGCACAGGTGAACAATGCATCCTATCGCCTCCTGAAGGCATACACGCCTGGACCATTCACGTTTATTTTACAGGCTAGCCGAGAAGTCCCGCGTCGTCTGGTGCACCCGAAGCGTAAAACAATCGGGGTTCGGGTCCCGGAAAATGAGATTAGTCAGGCATTGCTCCGCGAGCTGGGTGAACCACTCATGAGCTCGACCCTCATTCTGCCCAAGGATGAATATCCACTCACTGATCCAGTCGAAATCCGCGATCTTTTGGAGCATCATCTTGACCTGGTGATAGATGGTGGCTTCTGTGGCCTAGAACCGACGACCGTGGTGAATCTTGAAGATGATGCTCCCCGTATTACGCGACAGGGTAGAGGCATTATCGAGATTGAATGACAAGAGCCTTTAGTGGGCCAGAAACTCGCCCCGTCGCTGTGGCGGAGCAAACAGGCCGGCTTTACCAGGATTTGCTTCGTCATGTTTTAAGACAGTTGTTTGCCGCCCACTGTCCTGTAAAATGGACCTAAACCGGCATGGTTCGTCATTGCCACAGTCCGTGAGTCATCCAGTTAGTAGGTGTTAGATTGAGTCTTATTGAAGCGCAAAAGCGCGTGCTATCAGGTATGCGTCCCACCGGCCGCTTACATTTAGGTCACTACCATGGTGTTCTAAAGAACTGGATTAAGTTGCAGCACGAATACGATTGTATGTTTTTCGTGGCGGATTGGCATGCGCTGACCACTCACTATGAAGAGCCGGCGGTTATTCAGGAAAACGTTTGGCAGATGGTCATCGATTGGCTGGCTGCCGGCGTAAACCCGGGTTCTGCAGAGCTGTTTATTCAGTCCAGAGTACCGGAACACGCTGAACTGCATCTGTTGTTGTCGATGATTACGCCCCTTAGCTGGGTCGAGAGAGTCCCCAGCTACAAGGACATGGTCGCCAAGAGCAACGAACGGGATTTGTCCACCTACGGTTTTTTGGGTTATCCAGTGTTACAAAGCGCGGATATATTGATCTACAAGGCCGGCAAGGTACCCGTGGGTGCTGATCAGGTGCCACATGTAGAAATGACCCGAGAGATTGCGCGGCGCTTTAATCATATTTATGGCCGAGATGCGGGTTTTGAAGAACTTGCTGAGGAAGCGATTAAGAAACTCGGTCGGAAAAACGCCAAACTCTATCGTGACTTACGCCGTGATTATATGGAGCAGGGCAATCAGGAATCGTTGGATACAGCCGTCGCGTTAGTGTCTGATCAGCAGAACATCCCCCTGGGGGATCGAGATCGGTTGTTTGGCTATCTAGAAGGTGGCGGCAAAGTAATTCTGCCAGAACCTCAGTCGTTGCTCACAGAAGCTTCCGTGATGACTGGTCTCGACGGGCAGAAGATGTCTAAGTCCTATGGCAATACCATTACGCTGCGTGAAGCACCGGACTCTGTCGATAAGAAGATCAAAACCATGACCACTGACCCCGCCAGGGTAAGGCGCACAGATCCCGGCGATCCGGACAAATGCCCGGTCTTTAAATTGCATGAGGTCTATTCGGACGACGAACGACGACAGTGGGTGAGGGAAGGCTGTACCAGTGCTGGTATTGGCTGTATCGATTGCAAGAAGCCGCTGATTGAGGCAGTGCTGGCGGAGCAGCAGCCCATGCGGGAGCGGGCACGGCAGTATGAGGAAAATCCAGATCTAGTAAAAAGCATCATTGCAGAGGGTTGCGAAAAGGCACGTAGCGTCGCCAAATCAACTTTGGAAGAAGTTCGCACTGCAATGGGGCTTGATTACCGATAAATTGACGAGGTATCAGATTATGGCAGAAACGGTAGAGCCAGCAGAACAAGAAGCATCGCAGCAGCCGGAACCTCTGCGCCAGCAGGAACTGCCATTTGCGGTGGTGGCCGGAGAACCGATGACAGATGTACCCACGGATCTCTATATTCCACCTGAAGCGCTTGAGGTAATCCTTGAGGCCTTCGAGGGCCCACTCGATCTATTGTTGTATCTCATCAGACGTCAGAATCTGGATATTCTCGAGATCAAGGTAGCCGATGTTACCCAGCAGTATATGGACTACATTGAACTGATGGGTGAGCTGCAGTTTGAACTCGCGGCGGAATATCTGGTGATGGCGGCGTTACTGACAGAAATAAAATCTCGTATGCTATTGCCTCGGCAGGAAGAGGATGAACAGGAAGAAGACGACCCAAGGGCTGAACTGATTCGTCGCCTTCAGGAATATGAACGTTTCAAAGAGGCTGCGCAGTATATCAATGAGATGCCGCGGGCCAACCGTGATTTTTGGGTGGCTGGTGCAGACGCTCCGGAATCTGACAAACCGCGACCGTTGCCGGAAGTCCAGCTACAGGAAATGCTGATTGAATTATCCAGGGTGTTAAAGCGGGCCGAGAATTTTTCGAGTCATCAAATAGCACTGGAGCCCTTGTCTACCCGAGAACGCATGTCAGATATTCTAGACAGTGTAAATCGGGCGGGTGATCAGTTTTTACCCTTTATGTCTCTGTTTACACCCGAGGAAGGCCGGGCGGGTATCGTTGTCACCTTCCTGGCGGTGATGGAGTTGGTCAAGGAGTCGCTTCTTGAAATTATTCAGACTGAACCCTTTGCACCTATCCATGTAAAAGTTCGCAGTGACGTGGTGAGTGCATAGCATGGCTGAATTTCCAACAATAAAGCAAATCCTTG
>Ga0302127_10000676_pt1 | contig 19189 bp, 20 predicted proteins | sample CB4_SCM_MG_FD_204452 | JGI IMG/M metagenome (GOLD analysis project Ga0302127, IMG submission 204452) | Marine microbial communities from Western Arctic Ocean, Canada - CB4_SCM | ecosystem: Environmental > Aquatic > Marine > Oceanic | place: Canada: Western Arctic Ocean | collected 2017-09-24
CGTTCGACGACCCCACGGTGTTTCGAATTGCTACGGCCTTTGAACAATCTCGGCCTTGGCGCGACACGCGACCAAAACTGTAAGGGCAGAACAATCCAATACAAAGATGGATGGACGCTAAGCGTTGCACAATAGTGATGGCTGTATTGTTAGAAGCAATAAGATCGCGAAGGAATTGACATGACGATCCGGATCAAAAGGTTGGGCAGTGATCGTGATCCGGGCGAGGGGCTTCGAGTCGGGACCGTGAGGCGGCCGCCGCGCGGAGTGCGCAAGCAAGATCACGCGGCGAAGAATTTCTACGATGTATGGTTTCCGAATTTGTCTCCTAGCGACGCACTGCTAAAAGAATCAATTCCCATCGAGGATGAGAAACGGTGGAAGCAATTTAAACGGCGGTTTCTCGCCGAAATGAAGCTATCAGGCCCCAGCCGCGATTTAGATTTACTCGCCGCTTTATCGCATACGGCGGATTTCGCTGTCGGGTGCTATTGCGAGAACGAGAATTATTGCCATCGTTCTATTTTGCGCGAACTGCTCCACGCTCGAGGGGCGGAGCTTGCGCCGTAGGGTAGAGATCGAATTAAGTGAAAGCGCTGTCGGTAGTTAATTGGCAGATCGACCGCTTGTGTGCGCGATCGTTTATTGCAGTTAATTCACGCGTACTTCAAAAAGTGAAATAAAATCGTTACTACAATCGAGTTTACGGAATGTTTTAAAGCCGGCTTCGGTACACAGTTCCCGTGCGACTTTTTCTGACATACCTAAAGTGCCAAGACCTTCACCGTGATGGGCAAGAGAGGTGGTCATGCAATACGTCATGCTCATGCCGTATTTAATCGTGGCCACTGCGCCGCGGTTGTCGTGCTTTTCATCTGCACATGTGATCTCCTGGCAGATGTAAATACCGTCGGGGTTTAGGTGCCGTTTGATATTGGTCAGCGCTTCGCGCGGTTGCGCCATATCGTGGATGACATCGAAAGTAAAAATGATATCGAAATCGCGCGGCAGTTCGCCGCTGCCGTCGAGCACCTCGAATGTGGCGTTGTCGCCGATACCTCGTGCTTTCGAATTTTTGATCGCGCCCTCGATCTGTGGCGCGAAGGCGTCGTAACCCCAGAATCTCGAGTTCGGAAATGCATTCGCCATAATCGTCATAGCGGTGCCCTGGCCGCAGCCGAGATCGGCGACATCGACTCCGCGCTCTAACATGGCAACCACATCAGGCATGTCCGGAAGCCATGTTTGCATGAGGAAATTTTCGTACCGAACGCCGCTCGAACACTGCATCGTGGCGTAGAATTCCGGCGGGAAAGATGATTGGTGAACGCCACCGCCATTTTTGAACGCCTCAGTTAGTTCCTCGATTGGCCCCATTCCGTATGCGAGTAAGTTGCGAAGATTGCCCTGAAATAACGGATGAGAATCTTCTGCGAGCGGCCGCGCATGTTCTTTCGGTAAGGAAAATTCGTTCGACTCGGTATCAAACTCTAAATAGCCCGCGGCTGCCAAGCCTTCTAGCCATTCGCGAGCATATCGTTCGTCGACGGTGTTTCTGCGGGCAAAATTCTCGGCTGTTGCGGGACCGTTCGCCGCGAGATCTTTAAACAAGCCGAGCCGATCGCCAATCACGCACAAGTTCATCGCAACAGCGCCTGCCATGTCGCCGAGTACTTTATGTGTAAACGATTTTGCCCGTTCTTTATCGAATGATGTTGTTTGGCCCATGATCGTTTCCTTTGAGGTGAGCTTCAATTACCGATGCAAGGCTGCCGTTCGTGCGTCGATGCTTGTTGATTGACACTCGTAGCGCTCAACCTTGGCGTTAGAGACCCGACCAATATAAAAATATGAGTAAAGTACACACAATTACCGCCCAGGCTTCAAATGCGAGGCGCAAGGGTAGGGGAGCCGTGCGCAACTCCATGAAATCGAGGAACACGTAGCGCACTTTTACGAACGTAATAATGAGTATGGCGATTGCGGCGTAGTGATAATTATCGCCGAAGCCGAACCCATGACCAAACTGCCACGACATTCCCGTTGCAAGGATCAGTCCGACCCAAATCCAACTAATGTAATGTTTTGCTGCTTCAATCATGGAACTATCGCAGTAAATAAAATAACGCAAAGAGAACGATCCACAATATGTCGACCATATGCCAGAAACTCGCCCCGCTTTCCAACACATTAACGTGACTGTCCTCTAGATTAGGGTTACGGCTGGTCATGATCAAGAAGGCGAGGACGCCCATGCCGATCACAACGTGGACCAGGTGGATCCCCGTGAGCATAAAGTAATACATGTAGAAGTCGTTCGTAGTAATCGTGAATCCGGCAATGATTTTTTCACGGTATTCAAAAAATTTAACAACGACGAACCCTAAGCCGCACAGAAATGCCAGAGAAAAAAACCTCGCGCTGATGTTCCCCAAGTTCTTGCGTGCTGAGTGAATCGCCAATGCAACAAACCAAGAACTCGACAGCATCAGCAACGTATTAAACGCACCGAGCGTCTGATTCAACGTAGTTTGAGAATGACTAAATAACGGAACGTCTTCAGAACGGTAGTAGACAAATACTGAAAACAGCAGCGCAAACATCAACATGTCGCCGAGGATAAAGACCCACACGCCAGTCTCGCCGGGCAAATGCGGTTCTTCCAGGCTAGAAGGTTTTAATGATGCCGACATCGAACTGCTGTCCCGCTATGTGGCTTGTGATGCTGCGCTTTGGCGCAGGATATTACCGCGTATATATACAAACATGGTGGCGTACCAAGAGAAGAACACAACTAACGGGATCCACCAAACGAACAAACCATTCCATGCGAAGGGGCCTGTCTTAAAATAGGTGAGCAGCGCGGCCGGCATGAACGTCACGCCAACCCACAAATTGAAATAACCGAGCCAGCGCGGGAATACCGGATGTTCATTCTTGTCGCCTAGAATCGCGAACCCGACGGCGAAGTCCTGGACCACAAATGTGGTAAAGGTCATGAGAAAATAGATCCAACCGATATCGTTCAATAGTTGCGTGAGGTCGCCGCTACGCTCCGGGCGGAAAGCGGCCGCCGTCCATGCGACTGTGGCGAAAACAAATGCGACGACGCTGACCGTGCCGGCCGATATTTGCGTGATCGTGAGAACCCCGTGGCGGCCTTCGATGGCCCTCATTTGCATCGCGATGGCGGCGAGGAATGGACACATTAAACCCGCGGAAGCCATCATGAGTAAGGCGCCCGATCGGATGGATAAGTTATTCTCTTGATAGATCGATGCAATCTCTGCGGCACCGAAACCTGCAGAAGGTGGCGGCATAAATCCAGCGAGCGGCCATATGCCGATGGTGAACAAGACGATAAACGGGATGGCGCACCAGGCGCAGATCAATTCGCTTCTTGTGCTCAACTAAGTTCCCCTTTCGATTTCCATGCGTTTAATGAGACTCAAACACGCTAGTTGAATGGTCCACCTGTACCGAATTATCAGGCCGTGCCGAATCGACCGCGACTTGCGCGGAATAAGCGCTTCCTTGGGCGTTACTCTTTAGCCGAGCATCGCGACGGCTCTCGTCCAGCCCCCTGAAGCCACCTTAATCTTGCACGGGAAACATGCGACCGTAAAGCCAAAATCGGGAAGTTCCTCCAATTATCGGCGTTTTTCCAGTTATTAAGTGGATGTCGCGAGCGAGAGAAACTGCGCTACTTCGGCGGTAGAATTTTCCGATCGATTAAGTCTTTCAACCAATCGCAAAAGCTATCTTCGGTATTCCACGCCTTGGTGAAGCCAGCGTCGCGGATTTTAACAGTGCTAACAAAAATAGGTGGCGGCGATTCATTCGCGCCGTAGTTCAAACACATGTCTGCGTAGAAATGCGACTCCCCAAGTAGATCGTCTAACGGGATAGATCTCAGTTTGTGTCGTTCGACCACACGTTGCCACACATCGGCGTGCGCCGGAATATACTCTGCCAAGCTATTTGCTTCATCGGGCCCGGTTTCGACGCCAAGCGTTTCGGCCATTGCTGGCCACATATCTCGGAACGAGAAAACTTCACCGTTGGTTAAGTTAAACGTTTCTCCAACGGCATTCGGCGACTCAGCGGCCCACAATAACGCGCCGCCGACCAAACGTGCGTCCGCCGCTTCCCACACCCAAGTTGCACCGCCTGGAAAAGAGAACGGTAACTCCAGCTCGCGACGAATCGCTGCATAAATTCCGATCACCGGCGGCAAGTTCATCACCACGCCGTGATTTGGACCGACGATGAGTTGCGGGCGAAATATGCTAATACCAAAACCATTGTTCGCTGCTGTCGCAGTGAGATAATCTTCCTGTAACCAATAGAAATTTGGATGGTTAACGCGGGCTTGCGATTCGCGCGCGGGGACTCGCATCTCGTTGCCGGCTGTTATGCCGTAGGCTTTCGTCCCTTGTAACAGTGACACATGATGTAGGTTTGCTTCCTTGCGTAGCGGCTCGATGATATTGCGTAACATCTGCCCATTCGTTTCGATCTGCACAGGATCGGTCCAGCCGTCAATGAGGCCGGGTAATTCAAACACCGCGGTGTAGACGACATGGGTAACCTCTTTGAGGGTTTGAGTGGCCGCTTCGCAGGCTGCGGCATCCATTAGATCGAGTTTAATGTGGCGGAACCCTCGACCGGCGAGTAGCTCAGGTTCACGTCGCGACGCGGTTACTACATTCCAGCCTGCGTCGGCGAATTCGATGGCGGCTGCAGTGCCAACGAGTCCACTCGCGCCAATGATTAGTACAGAATTAGACATTACTTATTCCTACGTTGTGGCAAATACGTTCGGGTGATGGTGCTAATGCACGTATGGGCAGCGGTCACTTCAGTTTTTCAATCTGCACGAATTCGCTTACACGATCACATGCTCCTCGGTGAGTAGAATCGACAGGCCGGAAGGCGCAGCGCCGCCGGTCGCACTGGCACGCGCGCGTTCGCCTTCTGGGGTTGAAAATACGGCGTCCATTGCCTCACGCGTTTCGAACCAAACTTCCGCCACCCCGTCGTAATCTTGATCCGGGGTGGTGCACATGTTGATGCGGTACTCCACGAGTCCGGGCCATTGTTTAACTTTTAGCGAGTGCTCTTCGAGCCACCATTTTTTAAACTCTTCAAAGTCCGTCCCTTCTGGTCGTTTCAGTATGCCGATAACTTTAAACATGTTGCTTCTCCGGATTCGGATTTCGAACTATGGTATTTTTTGATATGCATCGAATTCTATCATTAGCGCATGTGCGTCGTGGCCCGCGATTCGATGGCATAATTCGATAGCCAATTCCTGAGCAACCGCGAGATCCCACTTGGATTTAACTTTAGACACCATCAATATTCACCACCCGCAGCACTATGCTGAGCATGGCGCGCCGTGGGATGCGTGGGATCTCTTGCGCCGGGATGCGCCGGTGTTTTGGTACGAACGCGATGATGTCGAGCCGTTTTGGGCCGTCACGCGTTACGCGGACATTATGACGGTCTCGGACAACCCTGAAGTATTCATCAATGGTGGTCCCCGATTGCGTCTGACCCTAAAAGGCAAACCGGAAATACTGCGTGCTGGGGTCGACGCATTCGGACAAGAACGAAATTGGGCTCCCGATGAGCCGCCGGACATGGTCTTCATGGATAACCCGCGGCATCGGCATTATCGCAAGCAATCGAGTTGGGCGTTTACGCAAAGTGGCATGCGCAGAATGGCGAGCCATTTTGAAACGCTGGCGGAAAGTTTCACCCAAACATTTATTCAAGATCTTGAAGCCGCGACAGCGCGCGGCGAGTCTCATGACATCGTAAAAGGCTTGGCGTGTAAATTGCCGCTGGCCGCTATCGGCGAAATTATGGGTCTTGCGCCCGACGACTGGAAACAGATCCTCATTTGGTCGAACGCATTGGTTGGTGAGGTCGACGACGCGGACCGCCTCCCTGGGGAGAGCCTGGGTGCGGCGGGCTATCGCAGCATGTACGAGTTGCGCTCTTACATCGAGGCGTTAATCACCGAGAGTCGCGAAGTCGGCGAGAACCGTGGCGGCTTAATTGACCGCTTAGTGCATAAGGAAATCCGCGGACAGTTGCTCAACGACCAGCAACTCAATGGGTATCTAATGTTACTTATCGCAGCGGGCAATGACACGACCCGCAACGCCATTGCCGGCGGAGTTGAAGCGTTGTTGCAACACCCAGCGCAACGTGAGTTGTTGTGTAACAATCCGTCCCTTATGCCATCTGCCGTCGAAGAAATATTGCGCTGGACATCGCCGGTCGGGAATTTCCTGCGCACCGCGACGGAGGATTTCGAACTTTCTGACACAACCATTGGGGCGGGCGATACTGTAGGCGTTTTCTACCCGTCCGGAAATCGAGATGAACGGGTGTTCGACGATCCGTATCGATTTGATATCACCCGTACTCCGAATGCGCATTTAGCATTTGGCTTCGGCGCACATTTTTGTCTCGGCACGAATCTCGCGCGAGCGGAATTAAAGGCAAGCATTAAGGCGCTGTTGCCGTATTTGAAATCGGTCGAACTAGACGGTAAACCAGAACGCATCGCGCAAACGCATGTGATTGGCTATTCGACGCTGCCAATGCGCAGCATCGTCTAAAACTCCTAAGCGATTACGCGGCGTCTGCGCAGTCTTGTCGCTTAGTCGATTAGAGAAGTCAAGTTGGTTTCGAGCGACTAATGGTCGTAAGTAATTGCGCGGTGACAGGGTCCGCGGCGTTTTGTTGCTCGTTCGATCAGAGGTGCCGAGTAAGTTTCGGTCGACTACTTTTCCCAGATGACATGATCGCCATGTTCTAACGCCGCTTCGAGCAAGTTAATCAACGGCAGCGCGCGGTGCACCATGCTGATACGTCGCCCGTCGTGCCGTTCATCCTCGTCGTCGTTCTCTGCGCCCGGTGCAGCGGATGGTTGTGCGAGGTGGCTGCGTAAGGATTCTAGCGCCTCAGCAACATCTTCGGCTGCGAGTGCACTCGGCAGCGTCGCACTTCTTCCCATCATTTTTAACATCTGCAGCCCAACGGACTCCAACATCAAGATATTCGGCGCGTGTTTGCTTTTAAACGTAATTGGCATGGTGCTCTAAAAATCGGTAATCAAGAGGTACCTAATGTAGGCAGTCATCCGTGGCTGCAGGAATGAGTTGATTTTGGCCAGCTATCTATAATCCACGGGCGCTTCGTGCCCGAACCGCTCTTTGAACCTGACTTCTTTCTTGTGCGTTTAACGGCCGGTGACCGTCTTGGTAACCAGGATCATTGCAATTTGCACCCTGATTATTTTTGCATTTTTCGACGAAGGAATTTTGCCATCGCTGATAACTAGTGGGTCTGTCACCCGGTGTTGATTGGGTTGCGTCGGTTACGACTGTTCGTGGCTTTCGCCGCTTGCATGCGACGTAGCTGCCCTTCGATGCCGTTCGGATCGTCGATCGAGGCGGCTCGGTCATCCGGCTTCGGCGTCCTCGGCACTTTAACGGCTGTGGCCGAAACGCTAGCCGGCGGTTGGTCACCAAAATGGACTTGCCCTTCGTCATTGATCCATTTTTTTATCCCCGCAGCAAATATTGTCTCGGTGATCACTGCCAATGTAATGAACCCCAGGATCCCCGCAACCCGCCCGAATTTTCGACTATTTCTCAGCATATCGTTAAGCGTAGCCTAAAATGCGCGAAGGTACTGTGCTCTTCCTGATCCACCGCGGTCGCATTGAGAATTACCCGGCGTACGACGTTCTTAGTGCTCGCGATCTAAAACGCATTTATAATAGGCGCGCCCGCGCGTCCCGCACCGGCCTAAAATAAGGCAGCAGCGATCGAACCCAATGAACCGCAAAGTTGGTGCAGGGGGGCTGCCAAACGCCTGAATTGCGCCGTATTGCTGGCAAACAAGGATCGCAGTAAGGCAACGCGGTTACCGAGGCCCGTTGGTCGGTGACCATGGAAAACGGCTGCACAGAAACTAAGGAAACCCGATGACCGAGAACATGAATGCCGAGGAGCGAACTCAGTTTACCGAGGCGCTCGCTGACGCAAATATTCCGACGCTCCTAATGGTGCTCGTCCAGATGACCGGCGCTACCAATTGGCTGCAGCCGCCGTATCGGCCCTCTAAGGGTAGCGGTCTCGGCGACAATGACAGCGGCGGATTGCCCGACGAGATTCAACAAGAAGTACGCACCGCGGCCCTCGAGGCCATTCTCGCCTGGCGCGCTGGGCGCCCGCTTGCGATACCAGATCCAGAGCCAGAACTGCTAGTGGAGATGTTAAGTGCCGCGATGGGTGAGCCGGTGCCGCCCGAGTATGGGGCATTCACGTCGAGCCAACTCGGCCATCGACCAGTGTCCGACGAGCAGATCCCCGTACCCGACGGTTTTCACGTGCTAATTGTCGGCGCAGGGGTGTCAGGGATGTGTACGGCGATAAATTTGAAGGCAGCCGGGGTGCCGTTCACGATTTTAGAAAAGAATCCGACTGTTGGCGGCGTGTGGCTTGAAAACCGCTATCCCGGCGCGGGGGTCGATACGCCCAATCATCTCTATTCTTATTCCTTCGCCATGTACGATTGGTCGATGTTCTTTGCGTTGCGCGATGATCTCCATGGCTATTTAGAGCATGTCGCTAATGAGTTCCACATTAAGCCGCATATTCGTTTCGACACTGCTGTTAATACCGCGGTTTACGATGAAGCGGAGCAGCGTTGGGATGTGAACGTCACGAATGCCGACGGCGCGAGCGAAACCTTAAGCGGGACGATCTTGATTAGCGCGACGGGCATTTTTAATCCGCCGGTGAAACCGAACATCGATGGATTGGCGGAATTTCAAGGGCCTTCGTTTCACACCGCCGAGTGGCAAGACGATGTTGATCTTAAGGACAAAAAAGTCGCCATTATTGGTAACGGCGCAAGTTGCATGCAGATTGGGCCGGAGATCCAAAACGAAGTTGAATCTCTAACGATTTTTCAACGCTCGCCGCATTGGGCGGCACCGTTCGCGCAATTTCGGCGCGCTGTTCCTGACGCATTGCGCTTCATGCTTCGCGAAGTGCCGCTCTATCAAGCATGGTATCGAGTACGTCTTGGCTGGACGTTCAACGATCGCATCCATTCCGCGTTACAAAAAGACGATGATTGGGCGTTCAAAGATCGCTCGCTTAACGCCACGAACGATTCGCATCGCGCGTACTTTACCGACCATGTAAAACGAGAGCTCGGCGACCGCACTGATCTGTTGGACAAAGTATTGCCGACTTATCCGCCGTTCGGTAAGCGCATGCTCATGGACAACGGATGGTACCGGATGCTACGTAACGAGCACGTCACATTGGTAGATGAACCGGTAACGCAAATTGATGCAAACAGTTTAACTACCGCCGACGGATCGAAATATGACGCGGACGTGTTGTTACTCGCAACGGGTTTTGATGTCTTGCGTTTTATTACGACGTTCGATGTCACCGGTCGGTCGGGGAAAACGTTGCGTGAAGCATGGGACGACGACAATGCAACGGCTTACTTAGGTACTGTGGTGCCGGATTTTCCAAATTTTTTCACCCTCTACGGCCCGAACTTACAACCCGGGCACGGCGGCAGTTTAATTTTCGTGGTCGAGATGCAGGTCAATTTCATTATGGATCTGTTGAAAAAAATGTGCGCCAACGAGATCGGTGCCGTGGAATGCAAGCAAAACATTCACGACGACTACAACGAACGCGTCGATGCTGCGCATGAAAAAATGGTCTGGACGCATGAAGGCATGACTACGTACTACCGCAACGCGCGCGGCCGTATCGTCGTGAACTCACCGTTTCGCAATGTCGATTATTATGAAATGACACGCGAAGCGAAACTCGATGAATTTGTCGTCGAGCCACGTAGCGCCTAACGACATCGAATGCTCGTCGAACAAGAATAAATTAGAAATAAATGACCGTTAAGAATCCGTCGTCCACTGGCGATCAACATCTCAAAGTACAAGTCGCAACTCCAGGCTGGTTCGATTGGGCGGTTACGCTGCCGTGCGATTCGCGAACAGTTAATGTCGAAGGCTGCGATATTCATTATTTGCGCTGGCAGGCGCCGCCTGGGAGAGAGCCAAAACGCGGTATTCTGTTTGTTCATGGCGGCGGCGCGCACGCTAACTGGTGGCGATTTGTTGCACCGTTTTTTGCCGCAGATTATCGCGTCGCTGCGATCGATTTGAGCGGCATGGGCGACAGCGGTCGGCGCGAGACATATTCATCCGCGCAACGCGCAAAAGAGATCCGCGATGTGCTTAAGGACGCCGATCTTGGTGAATTGCCGTTTATTGTGGGCCATTCTTTTGGCGGATTTATGACCGTGCAATTCAGCGCAGATTTTGGCGAGCAAATCGGCGGTGCGATTGTTGCCGATACACCGATTCGGCGGCCGGACGATCCGCCGCCAGGCCGTGCCCAGAGAATATTCGATCACACACGAACCTATCCGACGTTTGAAGAAGCGTTGGCTAGATTTCGGCTGATGCCGGCTCAGGAGTGCGAAAACGATTTCATCGTCGAATTCATTGCTCGGCATTCGCTTAAGCGCGAAGGCGACGGCTGGAACTGGAAGTTCGACCCGCACGCCATGGGCGCGGACCGGTGGAAAGAACCGTTTCACGAGCACACCAAGAACATGCGTTGCCGCCGTGCCTATATGCGCGGCGAACTCAGCGCTTTAGTAAACGACGAGGCGGCGGACTATATAGCTGGGCTAATGGGCCCGGAGGCGCCCATTATTGAAATTCCCCAAGCCCACCATCACATCATGCTCGACCAACCGTTGGCATTTGTCGCGGCGGTGCGGGCTTTGTTCGAAGCGTGGCAGCGTTCGCCCTAGCAATTGCAATCTACGCTGCGGCGATATTTGAATAATTTCACTGATCGCCACGTGCGGCTCGAAACAAGACAAATGATGCACACACGGAACTGGTTTGCGTGGAGCGAGTCGAAATCCTCTTGAGTAGACCGACGAGAGTCGAATGAAGTTGATTAAGCGTATGCTCTATGTGATCGGACTATTTTTGATCGGCCCAATACTGGTAGTCGCCTGCGGTAAGGTGAATCTTAGCCAAGATTGGCGTAACGCCGATCGCTCATCACAACATATTGCGCCGACTCCGCAACAAGAATCTGAGGCCGTCATCCAAGCCTATGCGGCGCGCGCATTTAGTTGGCGAGGAATATTCGCCGTGCATACTTGGATCGCAACAAAACCAAAAGGCGCGCGGAGCTATACCGTTCACCAAGTCGTCGGGTGGCGTGAATGGCAGCAACAACGGGTGGTAGTTTCGCACGAAGATGATCCCGATCGGTCGTGGTACGGCAATTCGCCAGAGCTACTCGTAGATATCCGTGGCGACCAAGCTAGCGCGTTAATACCGCAGATCGAAGCGGCCGCAATTAGTTACCCGCATCAATATGCTTACACCTTATGGCCCGGCCCGAATAGCAATTCATTTATTGCCCATGTCGCGCGCGAAGTGCCTGAGTTGAACTTAGAATTACCGACGACCGCTATTGGCAAGGATTATTTAGTCAATGGTGGTTTTTTCGACAGCGCCCCAAGCGGCACGGGTTGGCAATTTTCACTATATGGGGTTTTTGGATTAACTCTCGCACGAGATGAAGGGCTGGAATTGAATCTGTTGAGCGCGAACTTCGCGATTGATCCGCTCGATTTGTCGATCAAACTACCAGGCATTGGTAGATTGGGTTTTTGACCGCGCGCGCGAATTAATCGACTAGGTTTGAAAGCGCGTTTTACCCGCGGCCATTGGCACGAGTCTGGAATCACTGAGTGCTGCGCTTCGATGAATTGAGGCTGCCGCATATTCTGGTGACGTTGCCATGTTTATGAATGCCTTCGGGGTCGAATACTCAACGAGCATCACATCATCCCATTGCTCCGCATCCGGACCGATGACTGTTGGATTCGCCGCGCCAACAAAAACCACTTTCCCGCCATGCGTCGTGAGTAAAGGGGTAATAGCGTCGGAATAGCGTTTGTATGCTTCCTTTCCAGAACAAGCAATTTCAGCCGGATGATTGTGGTAGTCGGCCGCCACACGATAAGCCAAGAGATTCAGCATCGTGATCGGTTGGTCTTGGTCAAATTCATTTATCGAAGACAGTTGTTCTTCGGTGGGCCAAATAGACGGCATTCATCGTTCTCCAATTCGACTCTTATTCGCTTAGGGTTGGCCCAACGCCCGCGACCCGCGTTTGGCGCATGCGACGTCGCCAACGATCCGCGTCGTAGCCTGTCCCTCTGTGCATTAAACAACGGTTGTCCCAGATCACGGTATCGCCGACCGTCCATTGATGCGAGTAAATCGCATCGGGCTCTGTAGCAATGTCTTGCAACTCGTCGATTAGTTCGCGACTTTCGATCCCCGAAAATCCGATGATCGAGCGGGCGTGCGAGCCGACGTAATAATTCTTGGCGCCTGTGCGCGGGTTGGTTCGCACCAACTTATGCTCTATCGGTGGTAAGGATGCGGCGTGGTTGGGATCAACTGGCGCTACCTGGCTGCGCGAAAACACGTAATCGTGCAACACATGCAGAGAATCGATTTCCTCTTGAACGGACGCCGGTAACCGCTGGTAAGCATCGCGCGCACTGGCGAACTGCGTGATACCGCCTTCACCCGGCACTTCGTAAGCGTGATTAATAGAGAATTTCGACGGCACTAAGCGGAACGATGAATCCGTATGCCATAAGTTATTGCCGCTTTGATAGCGAGTGTGTTCATCATCATTGCCCTTGTGATTGTCGGCGTCGATGACATTACCAATCGTACCGAAATAATCGACGACCCCGGTCACACCGAACGTGACATGATTCGGCTCAGGTTCCCCAAGGTGTTTCGTTAAGGCCAGGTGAGCGTCATCACCCAGGGCTTGGTTTGGAAACACCAACAACGAGTATTCATCCATTCCATTGGCGATCGATTGCGCGCTCGCTTCGTCCAGCGGTGCGGACAAATCGATGCCGTGGACTTCAGCGCCGAAGCGCCCGTGTAACGCTTGAAACTGAATGTTGCTCATTCGATCTGTGCCTTCATGGACAACAATTAAATGCTTAAGTCTAGGAGGTTGTAATCTTTCAAAGCGCTGCGCGCTGCGCCGTCCCATCGATAGTCATCTTCCTGACCGACGAAAGGCTGATAGACGTAGCGGCGTTCGGCAGGAAAGCGTTGTTGACGTGCGTCTATTGCGTACGCAATGAGGCGCGAACGTTCATGAATTCTCGCCTCATCGTACGTTGCGACGGCGTTATGCACGCCACCGGCGGTAACCCCAAGTACCGAGGAGCGCCGATGGAAGCCAAAATTTATCGTCACGCGCGTGTCGCTACTCGTATTCGCGAACGACCCATGCAAGGTTTGCCGATTCGAAATCCCGACGTCGCCTGGCGCGCACAGCATGGGCACAGCATCCGGCAATCTATCGCTACCTGCAGCGTCGACCATCGCCTTGATATCGACTTTTCCGTGCTTATGCGTTCCCGGCACGAGCCATAAGCCATTCGCGGCCGTCGATCCATAAAGTTGCGCCATAAAATTGAAGCCATGCGTGCCTTGGTCAAAATCCGGGCTATCCCAATGCGTAACACCGTCTTGGTGCCAGGCGACCGACGATCCAAGACCGGGTTGTTTAATGAACAGCGCTTCATTGAATGGAGTGAAGTCTGCGCCGTGTATCCCTGCAGCGACCCCGAGCAGTTGCGGGTGACCGTAAACCCGTAAACACGCATCAGAGAACTGCAGTGAACCGAGGACTAAATAGATGACCTTCTCCGGTGCGTCGGCTGCCGGGGTTGGCTCGAACATGCGCGCTGGATGGCGACCGTTCGCGAGATCCGTGCCGCCAAACGGATCGCTTAGGGGGCGTGCCCAAAAGAGCGTCGGCGCTTCACAGTCGGCCCCCAGTGCAGGGCGACCCGCGGCATCGACCAAGGCGTTTTCATCGATCGGTGCGCGCTCAAGCATTTCGCTAATGTCAGATTCAATATCTTGTAGTTCGTCCTGCTCGAGTACCCCGGTGAAAACGTAGAATCCGCAGCGCCAGTAGGCGTCGAGGATCTCCTTGGCTAGGCTGCCGTCTGGGTTAAATCGGATAGGGCCGCGGTTGCCGAGCGCCAAAGCGCGCTTTTCCCCCGCACGCAGGTAGGCGTCCATTGCGGCCTGTTCGCTACCGTAGTCGGTTTTTACTGTCGCTGTGCGCGCTTCGAGGGCCATCGCGATCTCCTTCGGTTGGTAGAACTATCGATTCTTCATAATCCCTCAAGCCTAGCACAAGGTTAGGCAAATATTGGACGTTCGCGAGCGGCATTTTCGTCGATCGGCGAGGCGAAAAACGGCGATTCATTCCCAACCGGGGCGAAGCACGTTATCCTTTTTAGTTCAGAATCGGATAAGGCAGCGACATGGGCGACTACGCGGTATTGGCAGAAAGACTGGAGAACTCACTGGGCTTAAAGACCCCACCGGTGGCCGTGACATTCGGCGATCGCCTTCCCGATGGTATCGCGACACCAGACGGTCCGGTCGCGGCCGGTTGTTCGTTTTGGGAGCTCGGTGCAAAACAAGCATTGGCGACGAACGCGAGCCACCATCAGCATTGTTCGATTGGCATCCACACTCACAATTTGTCCGGTGCGCCGGCGAGCCAATCATCCGAACTAGAGGCGACGTTGGCAGCGATGCAAGGCCTAGACTATGTGCGGCCGGACGAAGTTGCTGGGTTACCGGTAATGCAATCGAGCAGCGAATGCGTGGTCTATTCGCCGTTAAAAGATGTCACGGACGACGCACCGGCGGTGGTGATATTGTTTGCTGATGCGGCTCAAGGGTTGATCATTTCCGAAGGCTTGGCTCGGGTGGACGGCGCAATACCGATGGCTATGGGGAGACCTGCGTGCGCGTTTATTCCGCAGATCCTCAACAGTTCGCGATCTGCCGCGAGTCTAGGGTGTTGTGGCGCGCGAGCGTATCTCGGCGCGTTGACCGACGGCATTACGTTGTGGGGATTGTTCGGCGCGAAACTTGAATCGTACGTTAGCGAAATTGAGACGCTTGCGAAAGCCAACGGGATCCTTACGCAGTTCCATGAATTGCGCCGCGCGGATTTTTCGTCCGGGGCGACCCCCAGCGTAGCGCAATCGCTGGAACGATTGGCGTAGCGAGCGACGCATTGAACACCTACCATGATGAATCATGGCGCTCGGATGGTGAAAATTCTCAACCGCCGTCGATCCGCACTGTAGGCGCAGGAATTCAATCGTGACGTCGCCAAAGCGATTACTGTTTAACGCCTTTTCGATGAATTGCGTGTCGCATATCCATCATGGGTTATGGCGGCGGCCGGATACACAACAGCTCGAATACACCTCGTTGGACACCTGGGTAGAACTCGCGAAAACGCTAGAAAAAGCGAAATTCGATTCTCTATTTTTGGCTGACGTGAGCGGCGTATACGACACTTACAAAGGCGGGCCGGAAACCTCCATCCGCGAAGCAATGCAGATCCCGATCAACGATCCAACCTTGTTAATCCCCACGATGGCACATGCTACGGAGCACTTGGGCTTCGCCTACACGGGCTCTATTTTGGCCGAACATCCGTTTAATTTTGCGCGCCGCGCCTCGACGTTGGATCACTTAACCGATGGACGCGTGGCATGGAATATTGTGACATCGTATTTGCCGAGCGCGGCACAAAATTTGGGCTTTGACGATCTACCCCGCCACGATGATCGCTACGAACGTGGAGACGATTATTTAGACGTGCTGTACAAGCTATGGGAAGGCAGTTGGGAGGATGACGCTGTAGTCCGCGACGTCGAGCGTGGCATTTACGCCGATCCTGATAAAGTTCACCGCATCGACCACCAAGGACCGTACTACCAAGTCCCCGGTCCGCATTTATGTGAGCCGTCGCCACAGCGGACGCCATTACTTTTCCAAGCGGGATCGTCTGAGCGCGGACGAGAGTTTGCCGCGAAGCATGCCGAGTGCGTTTTCATTCTTGGCGGTGGACGCAGAGAAATCATCGCGGACGTGCGAGAGCGCGCAGCAAAATATGGCCGAGGGCCGGAGGATATTAAGTTCTGCCTTGCCGTGTCCTTAGTAATCGGCGGTACGGAAGAAGAAGCACAGAAAAAGGCCGCTGAGTTGAACGAAACATTGTCCATTGAAGGCGGCATGGCGCATATGAGCGGCCAGCTCGGCGTTGATCTTGGTCTCGTCGATCCCGACCGTCCGATCACGGACTTCGATTTCAACGGCATCCAAGGGATGCTAAAAAGTTTCGCCGCCCGTGCGCCGGACAAAACGTGGACGTTTGGCGATCTAGCTAGACGTCAAATGAGTGGCGACTGGATGGTTGGTAGTGCCGAGCAGATTGCCGATCGTTTGCAGCACTTGGGCGAAACCGGGGCCGACGGTTTTAATTTGGTGTATGCGACAACCCCGGGCACGTTCGTCGATTTCATCGATGGGGTCGCGCCGATATTGAAAGCCCGTGGGTTGATGCAGACCGAATACGAAGACGGCCCATTAAGGCAGAAGATTTTTGGCCACGCCGCATTGGCCGAGAACCATCCGGGCGCGTCACACCGTAGTTGGAAATAAGCTTGTTAGTCGATTATCCCAAGCGCCACCCGAACTTGAGCCACTAAGGCGTAGTGATATCTCGCCAATCGGCTTATGACGGCGTGGTCACCCCATTCCCTATTACCCGACTGTCCGAATTGGATAGCTAAAAAAAACTGCTGGAGTCATAAGCATGTCCGCACCTAAGAATGTTCACGACGCGCCGGAAGGATTCGACGTAAAGGCAGTCGAAGCGTGGATCGCACAAAACGTGCAATCGTTGAAGCCCCCATTCGAATGGACCCGCTTTAAAGGTGGCCATTCCAACTTAACCTACCAATTACGCGATCAAAACGGCGAACTGGCGGTCATCCGACGTCCCCCGCAGGGAGAGTTGTTGCCGAAGGCACATGATATGGGACGCGAGTGGGCGATCATTTCTGCGCTAGGCCCAACTGCGGTGCCCGTTGCTAAAGCGCTGGGATTTTGTCCGGGCGCTGAAGTCACTGGTGCTCATTTTTACGTGATGGGTCATGTCGAAGGCATGGCGTTGCATACCGCAGCGGATACCGAACGATTTATCCCCGAAGATAAGCGCGAAAAAGTCGCTTTAGCGTTTTTCGACGTGCTGGCCGAGTTGCACGCCTTGGATCCGGATAAGGTAGGCTTGGGCGATCTGGGCAAAAAAGAAAACTACATCGGCAGGCAGCTGAAAACGTGGTATCGATCGTGGACCTCTTCGTGCGAAGCCGCGCAGTACGACGATCCCCGCGCCCACGAACTGCAGCGCTATCTCGACGCAAATATTCCGGAGCAAGGACCTGCGCGTATCGTCCATGGGGACTTTGGCGTACACAACTGCTTGGTCGCTGACGACTTTACGATCTCAGCGATGCTCGATTGGGAAATCTCAACCTTAGGTGATCCGCGCGCCGATCTCGCTTACGCACTCAACCAGTGGATTCTGCCTGAGGATCCGAGCCCCGTGAAACCCGATGCGGCGAGCGTTGTGTCCGGCATGCCGAGTCGCGAGAGTTTAGCCGCGCGCTATGCCACACGAACCGGTTGCGACTTATCGCAGTTGGATTTCTATACCGGATTTAACTGGTGGAAAAGCGCCATGATTCTTCACGGCGTTTATGCGCGTTACGTCATGGGTAAGAAAAGCTCGGAAGGTGTGGACATCGCCGACATTCGAAATCGCGCCAAGCGATCACTCGATGAGGCAGAAAACGCGGTGAACCGAATTCGCTAGTCCGGAGCGTTAGATTTTATACAGCTCGGCATTGCGCCGCGTCGCTTCGTCCAAGTCTTCCTCGGAGTAATACAGCCGCGGCTTACCGGTCGGCACGGATAAGCCACGCTGGACAGCGTCGCGCGACTCGATTCTTTCAAACCACGCGCGCAAGTGCACGAGTTCGGAGACATCCACATTTGCCCACCGATGAGCGCGCGCCCAAGGGAAGGTCGCGATGTCGACGATCGAATACTCGTCACACAAATACTCCCGTCCGGCTAAGCGCTCGTCGAGGACTTTCAACAAGCGAATCGATTCATTCACGTAACGCTCGATAGCGTAGTCATCGACTATCCCTTTGGGTGCGGCAATGCGTTGAAAAAACATCGCTTGACCCATCATCGGCCCCACCGCACTCATCTGAAACATCAACCACTGCATAGCCTCAAACCGCGCCTTCTGTTCAGTCGGAAAAAGTCGACCGCAACGTTCGGCGAGATATAGCAAAATCGCCGCCGACTCGGCGAGCACGTAGTCGCCATTTTCATGATCGACGATCACTGGAATTCGGCCATTAGGATTTAATGCCACAAATTTCGGTTGTTTTTGCTCGTCTTTGTCGAAATGCAAATATTCCGTACGGTAATCCAGTTCAAGCTCCTCAAGCGCGATCGAAACTTTCCAGCCGTTAGCTGTCGGCGCGGTGTACAAGGTGATTGCGGTCATGTTTGAGAGATCCCTGTTTGATAGTGCCTTGAGGGTAACTCGGCTAGGCGAAGACACAAGCGTCTGGAACCGGGCATGCTCTTGCCATTGAGATTCTAATTGAATTGAGTAAGTTTCGTCCTCAACCTGCGCGCGCGTTTTTCTTTCCGACGAGTAGGGTTTCACCGTGTCGAGAATCTCTAATTACGCGTGTGGTATTTTCCGCCGTACTATTTCCGACCGATCAGAACTTTTAGCTTGAGTACATGAATACAGTCTGTGAACTTATCGTAGCAACGCACAAAGATAATCGAAAACTAGTGGTGTTAGGCTAGTGCAGGCGAAACCGAACAAGTCGTTGGACACGGACACTTGGACACGATTTTCAACTCAACGTTAGACGGCTCGAAACGAGAATTGATGGAGATCCCAATGCACCTAAGCAAAACCATAATTGCGCTCATATTGAGCGCAATTCTGTTCCCAGCAAGCGCAAACACTGAGGAACTAATGGCGGACATCGATGCGGCGAACAGAGCATTCGCCAAAGCGATCCTAGGCAGCGATATTGATCATCTGGTAAGCGAATATACGGA